>Ga0209577_10003062_pt1 | contig 15806 bp, 10 predicted proteins | sample GraSoiAngelo_109_FD_185874 | JGI IMG/M metagenome (GOLD analysis project Ga0209577, IMG submission 185874) | Grasslands soil microbial communities from the Angelo Coastal Reserve, California, USA - 14_0903_12_20cm (SPAdes) (version 2) | ecosystem: Environmental > Terrestrial > Soil > Grasslands...
AACCCACGGTCGCGCTGAATGTGGCGGGCGACCTTGAGTACAGGGCCCGCACATTGTCGCTGGAAGCCTTGAAGGCGGATGCGTTGCAGTCGCGTCCGGATGTGTTGGCCAAGACGCGCAACGTGTTCCAGAAAGATGCAAATCTCAAATTGGCGCGGGCGTTCCGGGTGCCCGATGTGACAATCGGGGCGGACACGACGATGGAGGGGCCCCAGGGACCCAATACGCCGCACCAGTACGGCTTTGGGCTGAGCGTGCCCTTACCCCTGTTCAACCGCAATCAGGGCGGTATTGTCCAGGCCGAGGCCGACCTTCGGACAGCGCAGACCGATCTGGACAAGACCCGGTTGCTGGTTGAAATCGATGTCGAGAATGCATATCGTGACTTTACGCAGACCCAGATGCTGGTCCAGGCGTATCGTGGGGGCACCGTTAACGATGCCAAAGAGGTCAAGGAGATTGCGACCAAGGCGTATCAGCGGGGGGGAACGACCATCCTCGATCTGCTCGACGCATTTCGGACGTTCAACACCACCATGTTGGGGTACATCGACGCGCTGTATACGTATCAGCGAAGCCTGCTGGAGATCGACGCGGCGGTGGGGCGAGAGGTGACGCGGTGAACGCCCGGCTCGTGATCGGTTGCGTGCTCCTACTGGCATTGCTGACGTGCGGCTGCGGTGAAGGCGGGAAGACGGAGGCTGTCCAGGCGCCTGACAAGCTCAAGCCGACAGCCGGCTTGGCGAATCACAGCCAAGAGCTCCAGCCGCAGATTGTCGTTGAGGCGGTGCAGCTCATGCCCATCACCGGGGACCTATCCCTGCCCGGCAAGGTCCAGTACAGCGAGGACCGGTATGCCAAGATCTCGTCGCCGGTTGTGGGACGTGTCGTCGAAGTGCGCGCGAAACTTGGAGACAAGGTAGCCGCTGGCCAGGTCCTCTTGAGCATTGAGAGCGCGGACATCGGCGCCGCCTATTCCGATTTTGTCAAGGCGGAGTCAGACCTCCAGCTTACCAAGCGGAATTACGAACTCGCCAAGGACCTGTACGAAACCAAAGCCCTGTCCAAGAAAGATCTGGTCCAGGCGGAGAACGACTATCTGAAAGCACAGGCCGAATTCAGGCGCGCCCGAGGGCGCCTGCTCGCGTTGCGAGTGCCTGCTGCAGAGCTGGACAAGCCGCGGACGGAGCGGTTGATCACCTCGCGCTTTGACCTCAAGTCCCCGTTAACCGGCACCGTCGTCGAGCGGAACGTGACCGTGGGCCTGATGGTGGGTGCCGATCCGACGCAGATGCTCTATACCATCGCCGATCTGAACGTGCTGCAGGTCGTGGCCGAGGTGTATGAGCGGGACCTGAGTCGCGTGTCCAAAGGCACGCCCGTCACGGTCACGGTCGAAGCCTATCCGGATGAGACGTTCTCGGGCACGATCGTCTACGTCGGGGACGTGGTGGATCCAACGACGCGGACTATCAAGGTCCGGTGCAACGTGACGAATCACGACCTCAAGCTGAAGCCGGAAATGTTCGCGCGGGTGCGGCTCAAGACAGGGTCGAGCATGCCGGTGCTGGCTCTGCCGAAGCAAGCCGTGATTGAAGTTGGAGGGCAGGCCTTCGTCTTCGTGCAAGCGGCGGACGGGCGGTATCTGCGGCGGCCGGTCATAACCGGGACGATGTCTGGCGACTCCATCGAAATTCGAGAAGGATTGCAGGCCGGAGAGCGTGTTGTCGTCAAGGGGGCGCTCCTGCTGAAGAGCGAGCAGGAGAAGGGGTAGATGATCGCCCGGATCGTCGAGCTGGCGCTGGCTCAGCGGCTCCTTGTTCTGACGCTCGGCATCGTCCTTCTTTTTGGCGGCCTCTACGCCTTCCACGTCCTTGACGTGGTCGCCTATCCCGACCCATCGCCGCCGATGGTCGAGGTGATCACCCAGTATCCCGGGTGGTCCGCCGAGGAAATCGAACGCCTGATCACGATCCCGCTGGAGACAGCCCTGAACGGCATGCCCGGGCTGACCGATCTGCGCTCGATCTCCATTTTCGGCCTGAGCGACATCAAAGCCTACTTCGACTTCACAACCGACTACTACTTCGACCGCCAGGAAGTGCTGAACCGGATCAACATGGTCTCGCTGTTCGGAGGGGTGCAGCCGCAGCTTTCGCCCTGGTCGGCTATCGCCGAGATCTACCGTTACGAGCTGACGGGTCCGCCGGAGCTGTCCCTGAGCGACCTGAAGGCGATCCAGGACTGGCAACTCCAGCGCCAGTTCAAGCAGGTGCGCGGGGTCATTGACGTGACGGCCTTCGGGGGGACGACGAAGGAGTACCATGTGGACATCGATCCGGGAAGCCTGCTCCAGTACAACGTCACGCTGGGTCAGGTCCTCAATGCGCTGGCCAACAGCAACGCCAACGTTGGCGGCAACTATCTGACGGTCGGCGCGCAGAGTTTCAACGTGCGCGGCGTCGGTCTCATCAAGGATCTAAGCGACATCGAGAACGTCGTTGTCGCGGAGAAGGGCAGCGCGCCGATCTTTGTCAAGAATATCGCAAAGGTGTCTTACGGCTATCGCGTCCGTCTGGGCAAGGTGGGGATAGACGACCGCGACGATGTGGTGGAAGGCATCGTCCTGCTGCAGCGTGGCGCGAAGGCGACCCCGACCTTGGCGCGGGTGCGGAAGAAGGTCGAGCAATTGAACCATGGCCGCCTCCCGCCGGGCGTCCAGATCAAGACCTTCTATGATCGGACCGATCTGATCGAGATCACCATCAAGACCATCATGGAGATCCTGATCAGCGGGATGATCCTGGTGTTCCTGCTGCTGTTCGCATTCCTGGGCAACATGCGGGCCGCCCTAATTGTGGCGCTCACGGTGCCACTCGCCCTCTTGTTCACCTTTTCGATGATGGTCATCGTGGGGGAGTCGGCCAATCTGATCTCCCTCGGCGCCATTGACTTCGGGATCATCGTGGACTCGGCGCTGATCATGGTCGAGGCGATCTTCCTGCAGCTCAGCCATCATGCGGCAACGCAGCGCCCTGCGGGGGTGACGATCGTGCGGGCGGCCCGGCACGTGGGCAGGCCGATTTTCTTTTCCACGCTCATCATCCTGGTTGCGTTCATCCCGCTCTTTACGATGATCGGAGTCCCTGGCAAGATCTTCGCGCCTATGTCGATCACTTACGGGTTCGCGCTCCTGGGCGCGCTGCTGATCGCCGTGACGCTCAGCCCGGTCCTGTGCGCACTGTTGCTCAAGCCGCCGCTGCCCGAACAGGACACGCGATTCGTGGCCTGGCTGAAGCGCGTCTATCTGGCCGCGCTCCGCTGGGCGCTGGGCAATCGAGGCCTGACGGTCACGCTGGCCGCGGGCCTGGTCCTCCTCGCTCTGCTGGCCCTGCCGTTGATGGGCGGCGAGTTCATGCCGGCTCTGGAAGAGGGCAATCTCTGGGTGCGGGCGACGATGCCGGTGGACATCTCGTTCAACGAAGCAGCGCGGATCGCGGCCGAGGTGCGGAGCGTCTTCCGCGCGCACCCGGCGGTCCAGTCCGTGGCCTCGCAACTCGGTCGCCCGGACGATGGGACGGACCCCACGAGCTTTTTCAACGCCGAGTTTTTCGTCAATCTCAAGCCACGAGACGAATGGCCGCCAGGGCTCAACAAGCACGGGATCATCCATGAGATCGAGGAGCAACTGAAGGCCTTTCCGGGAATCACCTTCAATTTCTCTCAGGTGATTCAGGACAACGTCGAGGAAGCGATGACCGGAGTCAAGGGGGAGAACTCGATCAAGCTGTTCGGCCGTGATCTCGCGCAGCTTGAGGCCACGGCGCTTCAGATTGATCGGGTGATGAAGCCCATTCTCGGCGTCGCCGATCTCGGCGTGTTCCGGCTGCTGGGACAGCCGAATCTGCTCATCCAGGTGGATCGGACCGCCTGCGCCCGGTACGGCGTACTGGTGTCGGATGTCAACGCGGTCGTGCAGGCGGCCATCGGAGGCCAGGCGGTGACCCAGGTCATCGAAGGCGAGCGGCGGTTCGATCTGGTCGTCCGCTTCCTGCCGCAATATCGGCAGGACATTCAGACGATCAGCAACATCCAGGTCGCCACGCCGGACGGCGCGCGGATCCCGCTCAAGCAACTCGCCACCATCACCGACCAGACCGGCGCGTTTATCATTTATCGAGAGAACAACGAGCGGTACATCCCGATCAAGTTCAGCGTGCGCGGCCGTGATCTGGCGGGCACCGTCCGCGACGTCCTGGCCAAAATCGAAGAGAACGTGCCGTTGCCTCCGGGCGTGCGGTATGAACTGGCCGGTCAGTACGATCAGCTCCGGGACGAGCAGCGGCGGCTCGCCGTGATCGTGCCCGTGAGCCTGGTCGTGATCCTCTTCCTGCTCTATTTGACGTTCAATTCCTTCACCGACGGATTTCTGGTCCTGGCCACCGTGCCGTTCGCGCTGGTCGGCGGGATCCTCTCGCTGGTGCTGACCGGGACGCACTTCAGCATTTCCGCCGCCGTGGGCATCATCTCACTCATGGGCGTGGCCATCCTCGGCGGGGTGTTGTTGATCTCCCGCATCAAGGAGTTGTTGCTCGAAGGCGTCAGGCGTGAGGACGCGATCATGCGCGCGGCGGAATCGCAGATGCGGCCGATCCTCATGGCCACGCTGGGCGCCGCCATTGGGCTGCTGCCGGCGGCAGTCGCGACGGGCATCGGCGCGCAAACCCAGCAGCCGCTCGCACGCGTGGTCGTCGGCGGGATGCTGACGGCCGCCGTGCTGATCCTGGTCGTGCTGCCGGTCCTGTACTCATTGTTCAGCAGAGGCGACGGCGCGGGGCTGGAGCCGGGCATCCCGCCGGAGCTACCCCAGGGTACGCGAACGGAGGGGGACTATGTGGCTTAAGCGCTGGTTGCTCGGCCATCCCCTCGCGACCAAGCAGGCCGCCCACGAGCGGCTGTCTAATCCCATTGCGTTAGCGGTCTTCTCGTCGGACCCTCTCTCCTCAGTCGCCTATGCCACTGAGGAAATTCTCCTTGTCTTGGTGTTGGCCGGCACGGCCGCCCTGCACTACTCCCTCGGGATCAGCCTCGTAATCGTCGGCCTGGTGGCCATTCTCACCGTGTCCTACCGTCAGACTATCTACGCCTATCCGTCGGGCGGCGGGGCGTATGTCGTGGCCAAGTGCACCCTGGGCGAGCACCCGGGGCTTGTCGCAGCCGCGGCCCTGCTGATCGACTACGTCCTCACGGTGGCCGTGAGCGTTGCGGCGGGGATCGCCGCGATCACCTCCGCGGTGCCGGAGTTGCACGAGCATCGCGTGGGTTTGGGTCTTCTGGCGATCGCCGTCTTGACCTGGGGCAATCTGCGGGGTGTCCGGGAGTCGGGGCGGATCTTCGCGGTGCCGACCTACCTGTTCGTCGGCAGCCTGGGGTTGGTGATTGTCACCGGCCTGGGGCGGATGCTCTTCGGCGCCGGGGAGGCGCATCCGCCCCCGTCCATTCCGGCGGTGGAAGGACTCACGCTGTTTCTGCTCCTTCGCGCGTTCTCCTCCGGCTGCACCGCCTTGACCGGCATCGAGGCGATCTCGAACGGCGTGCCGGCCTTCCGGCCCCCGGCGTCGAAGAACGCCGCGACCACCATGATCTGGATGGCTGCGATCCTGGGAAGCCTGTTTCTGGGTCTCACCATCCTAGCCTATGTCTACGGGCTCGTGCCGCGCGAGGAAGAGACGCTGATCTCCCAGATCGCGCGAATCTCGCTCGGCGGGGGCGTCCTGTACTATTTCATGCAGGTCGCGACGATGCTGATCCTGATCCTCGCGGCGAACACGAGCTACAACGGCTTTCCGCGCCTGGCCTCCCTGCTGGCCCAGGACAGCTTTCTGCCGCACCAGATGCGTAGTGTTGGTGACCGGCTGGCCTTCTCGAACGGGATTTTCATCCTGGGGCTGAGCGCGGCGCTCCTGCTGATCCTCTTTCGCGGCGAAACGCACGCGTTGATCCCTCTGTACGCCATCGGGGTCTTCTTGTCCTTTACGCTCTCCCAGGCGGGCATGGTCCGTCACTGGCAAGACCGCAAGGGCCGCGGATGGCGGAAGAAGTTAGCGATCAATCTGACCGGCGCTGTCGCGACCGGCGTGGCCACTGTGGTCTTGGCCATCACGAAGTTCACGCATGGCGCCTGGATGGTGATCTTTCTGATCCCGCTCCTCATCAGCATGTTCAAGAAGATCCAGTGGTATTACAAGATGGCCGACTGGCAGCTGTCGCTGGACATGTACGACCGACCTAAGAACCCGCCGCCGAACGTTGTGGTGATGCCGATCGGGAGCGTCAACCGCGCGGTCGTGATCGCCTTGGACTATGTCCGGCAGCGGGCGCAGGACATACGGGCAGTTCATGTGGATGTGGACCCCGAGGAGACGGCAAAGGTCAAGGCAGACTGGGAGAAGTGGGGGGGCGGCATTCCCCTGGTGATCCTGCCATCCCCGTATCGGTCGTTCATCCAGCCGTTGCTCGACTATATCGAAAAAGTCCGGCAGGAGAATCCCGGCGGGTGGGTCACGGTCGTGCTGGGGGAGGTCCTGCCGGCGCGCTGGTGGGAGAACCTGCTGCACAATCAACGCGCCTTATTGATCAAGGCCGCGCTGCTCTTCAAGTTCCGCGTGGTCGTCACCGACGTCCCCTACCACCTGGGGCCGTACTAGTCTCCTCCACGCACCCCTCGCTCTTTCGGTGTCAAGCGGCACCGTGCTAAAGTACCGTTCATGCGTGTGTTGACTTCCCGAATCATGCTGGCGGCCGCGGCGGTGTCCGCCGCGACAGGCCTGTGGTGGGCGCCTTCCTTCGACCTCGCTGCGGGACTAGCGCCGGCGGCCGAGTACGCCAAGAAGGGCAAGCGGCCGGCGGCCAAGACCTCCCCAGTGATCGCGGCGGCCAAGCAGTACGCTGAAGCCATTGCCTCGGGCGATCGGGTGGCGTTTGGGCGGCTCGACTTCGGCTGCCAGTTCGCGCTGGTTTCGACCGCTGCTGCGCCGTTCAAGGACTTTCCGTCTGCGTCCGATCCGGTCTACGGGCAGTGCTGGACGATACTGGTCCAGGCCCATGACACCGCTGTCGAGCTACGGGACGAGTGGGTGAACGCGATCTGGCCGGGCAAGGCATTCCTGGTGTTCTACAGGAACCAGCTCACCAGCTACTCACCGTCGTTTTACGTGATGGCGCGACTGGGCTTGTCCCCGCCAGGCACTGGACTTCGGGTCGGGCCAGTGGACAGCGCGCCCATTCCGGCCGCCTCGTTCCGGATGCGCCCGGGTGCGCCCCTGGTGTCCGTGCCAGCCGCGGTGGTCAGGCTCCGGGTCACCTACAAGGATCCGATCACCTCGCCGGTCACGTACGCGCCCGAGGAGTACAACCTGACCGCCACGGTCAAGACCACCGCGCAGGCGCTGAAGGCGGTCACCGTCAAGTGGGTGGTGCTGTCGGGCCTGCGGAAGCTAGGGTTCCCGGGTGATACGGCGGTGCTGAATCTGCCGATGGCCGGCCACGACGGCGACCCCATTCCATTCGTGACCGAGACCGGCGGCTATATCCCCAATTCCGGCGCGTGGTGGAAGCCGAGCGACGCGCCTGAGGTGCTGAGCGCTGCGCTCCAGCGCATGGCGCAGTACGCCGAGCAACGGGACCGCATCGCACTGTTGAACCGGGTGCTGATCGTGGACCCCGGCCACGTAGCCGCGCTGACGATACTCACCGGCGAGCTCTACCAGACGCTAGTGAACGCCGGTGCCGCCGTGCACCAGGTGCCGATTGGCGATGCGGCGCTGGCCGTTCGCTTCAATGAACTCTACTGGAACGCCTATGCCCAGGCGTCCCGCATCGATCTCTCCTATCAGAGGAACATGATGGGGCAGGACGGCATCGCCACGCCGACTCCGGCCGACTATCTGTACCGGATGCTTCCCGCGATGGAGCGACTCGCGCGCCTGCAGCCGGACGATCTGGAGAACCGGATTCGCCTGGGCAACGCCTATCGGTGGAACAACGACCCTCAGGGGGCCATTGCCACGCACGAGGCGGTGCTGAAGGACATCCCGCCGGAGCGCGTAGCGCTCAAGGCGCGCGTCCTGTTGGAGCTGGCCTGGTCCCGCATCGGCAAGGTCGCCTGGAACCGCATGTTGGATGATCCAGGCCTCGTGCGGGCTTACAAGGAGGCGGAGGAGGCGTTCAAGCTGACGGATAGACCCCTGGACAAGTTCACGGCCACCTACACGATGGCGTATGCACAGGCCTACATGCCGAACCGCGACAACCACGCGATGCTGGAGAAGCTGACCGAGGCGCGCCGCTGGTATTTGCAACTCGCCGGCGCCTCCGTGGACTCGTGGCGCTTTCTGCTCCTGAACGATACGCTCAAGGGCGTCGTCGAAGCCGACCCCGCCTTCAAGCCCCTCCTCACTGCGTCGTAGCTCTGCCCGTTTATCTTCTTCCGCGTCAGTGGTGGAGGTGCTTCATGGTCGAGGCCATGAGCACGATGAAGATACCGAACCAGAAGGAGGCACGAAGAAACGGGATGCCCTCCGGATCCTTCTCTTCGTCGTCAGCTTTACCCTTCTCTTCGGGCTCCGGCGGAAAGATGATGTTGTAGAGGAACAGCGTCATGATGCACATGACGAAGAAGAGCTTGACGCCCAGTGCAATCAGGTAGGGATTGGTAAAGCCTTCTCCGTTGGTCGCCTTCATCAGCCGGTTGACATAGGCGATGTTGATCCCGCCGGTGACCAGGATAATCAGCATGAGGGCGCCGATGATCCGCTGGTACTTCTGGTAGATGGCGTTGGCGAGCGGCTTGACGAGCTCGCCCGGGACCGACTTCCTCAGGGACGGCACGACGGCCATCAGCAGCAGGCCCAGCCCGCCGATCCAGAGGATGGCGGACATCAGGTGCAGCCAGTGGTTCACGATCGGGATCCACTGGTTGATGACTGCGTCGATGAACTTGTCCATCAGAACTTGAAGACCGGTTTCTCGTTGCCGAATCGCGCCTTGCGGAGCTCTTCCATGAACTCCGGCGTGATCACCGCCAGCCCGCGCTCGCGGGCCTTGGCCTCCACGCTCTTCTTGACCATCGCCTGCATGAAGTAGGGGATGCGCTTGAAGCGGGCCGTGGCCTCATCGGACCAGCGCACCTCGAACTTCTCAGGGGCGGTGTCCACGCCGATCTCGTTGACCTTGACCTTGGGGCCGCCCTTCGGGGTGTAGAGGCACCACCCGTCCGCGTCCAGCCAGTCCCCATGGTCGGCGTAGGGGCGGGCGCGGCACCCGCCGCAGATGTCGGAGTACTCGCAGTCCGCGCACTTGCCCTTGAGTTTCGGCTCGCGGAACGAGTCGAACACCTCGGAGCGCTCCCACAAGTCCACGAAGCTGACCTCCCGCACGTTGCCCGCGCTCAGCGGCATGTACGGGCACGGGGTGAGGTTCCCTTCCGGCGTCACGCGGGCGTAGTTCGTGCCGGCGAGGCAGCCGCCGCCCATGTAGCCGGTGGCCTTGGTGATTGGCGAGTTGGGATCGCGCTCGTACGCAATGCGTTTGAAGTGCGGTGCGCACCGGGCGCGCACCAGCATGTCGGGATAACGCTGCTGCACGTCCACGAGGTACGTGAGCACCTCCTCGTATTGCTGGGGCGTGATGTCGGTCATCTCCTCGCCGCGGCCCGTGCAGACCAGGAAGAACAAGTTCAGCACCCGCGCCCCCAGCTTGTGCGTGAACGCGACCATCTCGGGCACCTCGCGGTAGTTCATCGGGGAGACGCTGAAGTGGATCTGGAACTGCAGCCCGTTGCGCTTACAGGCCTCGATGCCGGCCATCGTGCGCGCCCACGCGCCGGGGAGCCCGCGGAACGCGTCGTGCTTGGCGGGGTCCACCGAGTCCACGCTGATGCCCATGCCCATCACGCCGATGTCGATCAGCTCCTTGGCCAGCGCGTCGTCGATCAGCATCCCGTTGGTCCCGAAGACCACCATGAAGCCGCCCTTCGCCGCGTAGCGGGCGATGTCGAGGATGTCCGGGCGGGTGAGCGGCTCGCCGCCGGTGATCACGACGATCGCATGCTTGTTGACGATCGCCATCTGATCCAGCAGCGTATACACCTCCTGCGTCGTCAGTTCGTCGGCCGCGCCGGACGCCCGGGTCGTCGCATCGAGGTAGCAGTGCCCGCAGCGGAGGTTGCACCGCTTGGTGAGGTTCAGCGCGATGAGATAGGGCTTCCAGTCGTTCTGCGGGGTAGGCTTGCGGCCATCGGGCAGGAGGCCTGGCCGGTTGACGTACCGCAGCGGGATGGGATTGATGAGCTGGAGCGTGTCGTTCACGACTGCTTGTGGCCGATCAAGCTCTCGATGATGTCCTTGAGGTTGCCGGTTTTCATGGCCTCTTCCATGTAGCCCTTGGCTTGCTCAATCCCGGCTTCCGCGATCGCATAGGTGATGGTCGTCGCGGCGATCTTCTCAGCGTGTTTCTCGATCAGGGCCCGTGTGCAGTCGCGCATGTAGCCGGCCGGCGCCCGTTCGAGGCGGGCCACCGCGTCGGGAGTCCAGGTGAAACGGGAACCCTGGAGCGCGGCGGGCTGCGGCGCTTCGTTCTTCTCGGGCGGAGGGAACGCGCCGGTGCCCTTGTTGGCGAAAATCGGTGTGTACTCCTCGCTGGCCGCCTCGTCGATGTACGGCTTGGCGAACTCCAACGTGATGGTGGTCATGCCCATCTTGCGGGCGGTCTTCTCGATCTTGGCCTTGCACCGGCGGCGCTGGAAGCCGGCCGGGACCGCGCGGATGGCCTCCTTGGCGTCCTTGGTCCAGGTCATCGGCACGTCGTCATAGGCGAGCTCGGTCTCAAGCGCGCCCTCGGTCTTGGCAGCGGCCGCGAACATGCTCTTGTCGATCAGCGTGAACGTGTCGCCGGCGGCCTTGCAGATCGGGCACATCACGGGCTGGTCGCCCTTGGCCGTGTAGCCGCACCCGCTGCAGAGCCAGTAGTTCTGGCTCATGCGGTCGAGGTAGGCCTGCGTGCCCGGGCTGACCGCGGGCTTCTCTTCCACGACCCCGGCCATCATGCCGGAGAGCGTCGAGCCCATCATGTCGCGGGCCACGCCCTCGTCGGCCTTCATCGCGTTGCGGTCGATGCCCTGCGCGTCGAGAGTAGCGCCGAGCTGCTTCATCGCCTCCATCGCGCCCTTTGGCAGGATGTGGCCGACGGCCGCGTCCACCACCGAGTTGCTGATGATCGTGTGGCCCTTCTCGATGGCGTACCGGTGGATGGCGGTCTTGGCCACGCCGCGGGCGAACACCGGGATCTTCTCCATGCGGCGCAGTGCCTCCTCGGTCCACGCGATGGTGTATTCGGCCTGCTGGTCGATCGGCGGGACGTACTTCTTGTTGGAGACCATCACGTGGCAGTCCACCATGCGTAATAGATTTTCGGCGTTGGAGCCGATATCCATGTCGTCGTCGCTGTGCACGCCGATCCGGCCCACGATCAGCATCCAGGGCTTCTCGCGGCGCACGTACTGGAGCACCTTCTCGAAGGCCTTGCCGTCCAGCAGCGTGGTCTTGATGTCCTGCCCTTCGGCCTGGGCGATCTCGCGGCCGATGTCGAGATGGGCCTGATAGATCTTGGCCAGCCCGCTGTCAATGATCTCCTCGTGCAGCTTCTCCTGCTCCTTGAAGCGGAAGACCTTGCCGGCCTCCTCGTTGAGGACGCCGGAGATGCTGTGGAAGGCGGCGTAGTGGAAGTAGGGATCGAATGCCGAGACCGCCTCGACCGGCTTGTTCAAGGCCTTGCCGAGCGCCAGGGCGGTCTTGAGCCCGCCGAACGAGTAGTGGCTGCCGTCCAGGGCGACCACGATGGAGCCGCCGTTCATCGGCAGGGTGTTCTTGATGACGAAGATGTCCGACGCACGCACCCGCCGGACCACGCGCTCCGTGACGCCGCCGATGACGCTGTCCTTCACGGCGCCCACGCCCAGGGCCCCCATGATGACGAGGTCGTAGGCGTTGGTGTTGATGTCTTCAACGAGGACTTTGAAGTTCCGGCCCTCCAGAGATCGGCGTTCGACCGGGATGTTCGCTTCGGCTGCCTTCTTGTCCACGATGTCGAGGTAGGAGTCGGTGATGATCTGCAGGCCTCGGGTGATCAGTGAATCGTGGATCTGCCGCTGCCGCTCGAGCTCGTTCTCGTCGTGGTATTCCTCAGGGAGGCCCGCTTCCATCTGCTTGAAGCGCTTGTCGTGCATCTTGGCCGCGTACACATGGCTGCCGACGAGCTTGGCCCCGAACGTCTTCGCCAACATGACCCCGACATCCAACGCCATGTTGGAGTAGTCGGAGTTGTCAACCGGGACGTAAATCGTCTTATACATGCGGGCTCCTTACAGGGACAACGAAACTATTCCATCTGCGATGGAAGGTGTTTGGTAGCCTGTGGGATCGTCCTTTTTTCTACGCCCTTGTTGCTTCTAAGAGGGCAAAAAACGACGTATCCTAGCATCGGATTTCGAGGATATGCAACAGTTTTCTAGGCTGAAAACAGGCCCCCTGCGGGTCACTCAGGAGGGCGTAGAAGCTCCGGTTTTCACTTGGGATTTACGTGAGTTGAGAATCTCTTCCAGGGTCAGCAACACGTCCCGTCCGGAGTTCAATTCCACCCCTCGGAGGAGGCTCGAGTCGGCATAGCAACTGCCCCTTACGTCCAAGGCTGGAGAGGAGCCTTCTGTTTTACACCCGCCCGCCCCGGACTCGCCGAGACGAGTCCCTTTCCCGATGGCACCGGACCAGGGCCTGGGATCGCGGCTGCCGGTGCGGGGCCCCTTCTTCAGATTCCAGGCGGCCAGACAGGCCTTGCCGATCAGCTTGTTGAGTGGGGCGGGGTTGTACAGCAGTTTCCGGATGCTGGACGGGCTCAGCATCAGCGGGTTGTAACCCCCCGAGAGATACCCTTCCTCCAGCAGCCGTGCCTCTAGATCTGTGTGCGGCTGGATGCCCAGGAAAAACATCATCGGAAAGACGCGGTCCTCGCTGAGGATGGCCGCGACCTGCTTGTAGGACTCGATGGAGTCGCGCAGCGTCGCCTCCGTCTCATCGGGAGCGTTGAGCGAGTAGTTCAGGATCACCTTCCCTTTGAACCCGGCCTCGGCCAGGTAGCGGCAGCCGTCGTACAGGCGGTCGAGTACAAAGCCCATGTGCAGGCCGTTCAGGACCTCCTGCGAGCCGGAGGTGATGGCCACTTCCAGGTCGCCGACGCCCGAGCGGACCATGAGCTTGGCGAACTCGCTGGTGATGAGCGACGTGCGGATGTAGCCGGACCACTCGATCTCCAGGCGCTCGGCGATGATCCGCTCCATGATCTCAGTACACTGGGGGTAGGCGGCTTTGCCGGTGATGAACTGGGCATCGGTGAACCAGAACCGGCGCGTGCCCCACTGGCGATAGTGCTGGGCGATGTCCTTGACGACGAGCGCGGCCGGGCGATACCGGACGGACTTGCCTTCCAGGTAGGGGTAGAGACAGAAGGCGCAGTCGTACGGGCACCCGCGTTTGCTCTGCACGCCGATGCAATCGTCCGTGTAGGCAGTGTACTGCGGGAAGATCTCTGCGATGTAGGGGAGGTCCACGGACAGGTCGTCGAGACCGGTGTAACTCTGTCCGGTGCCCGTGATGGTCTTGCCGTTCTGGCGTGCGATGAACCGCTCGCCGTCGAGTGGTTTGCCTTCGACCATTTTTAGAACAGCTTCTTCGCCCTCGCCCAGGATGCCGATGGTGCCCTCCGGCAGCTTCTCGATGAGCTGCTCGGCGAAGGCGCCGAAGGCCCCGCCGCCCATTACGATCTGCGCATCGGGGCAGGTCTTGCGGATCAACCAGGCGTGCGCCAGGTTGGCCCGGATGCCGGAGTAGTACTGATAGAGCGATTTCAAGCCTGAGAGAGACGCGGCGATCTTCTTGAACGGATTGTTCGAGTAATAGAAGGTGAACGCTTGCTCCAGCGAGGCGTCCCCTTCATGCGGCGAGAAGATCTGGATGTCACGCCAGGAGAAGCAGACGAGATCGGGACGAACGCTCTCAGCGGTCTCGCGCACGGCCTGTGCGCGCTCGCCGGGCGGAATCTGCGACAGGTCGAGGATGCGTTGGCGGACCTCCGGATGGCGCTTGTGGATGTAGTCGGCGAGATAGGTGCAGCCGACCGGATAGATCTGCTTGCAGGGCAGAAAGATGTAGAGGATGCTCGTCACTTGACGGCGACGTGGATGGCGACGATGCCGCCGCTCAGGTTGTGGTAGTTGACCTTCTGGAAGCCGACCTCGCGCAGCAGGCGTGCAAGGCCGTCCTGATCCGGAAAGGAACGGATCGAGGCCGGCAGGTACTGATAGACGCCGGTGTTGTCCCCGGAGACCCTGGTCCCAATCCACGGCAGCAAGGTGAAGGAATACCAGTCGTACAGCCGGCGCAGCCAGCCTGCCACGGGGCGCGAGAACTCGAGGCAGATGAGCCGCCCGCCGGGCTTCAGCACGCGCCTGATCTCCTGAAGAGCATGTGGCAGGTCCGCGACGTTTCGCATACAGAAGCCCGTCGTCACCGCATCGAAGGCGCCGTCGGGCAAGCACAATCGCTCGGCGTTGGCCTGCACGCAAAGGATCTGGTGCTGCAGTGTTGCCTTGCGTACCTTCTCCACCCCAATCGCCAGCATCGGTCTGTTGAGATCAGCGGCAACGATTCGCGCTCCGTTTCCCAAGCGATTAGCGGCAAGGAGAGCCAGGTCTGCTGTTCCCGCCCCGACATCCAGCACGAGTTTTACTGATTCCCTCGCCATCAACTCGACAGCCTTTCGTTTCCATGAATGATGGAGCCCCAGGCTGAGCAGCGAGTTGTTCAGGTCGTAGTAGCGGGCGATCGAGGAGAACATCCGCTGGACGGCCTGCTCCTTCTCGGAGCCGCTGCCCGCCGGCGGCGCGATCTGTGTCTGTTCTTCGAGCATGACCATGGGGAAAGCATCGTATCACCCGCCGAAGACGCACGGCAAGCAGGCCCAAGAGCGGGTCCTGTCGCCGAGCCACCCTGACGTGCTCAGGCGGCTTCCCGGTCGCAGCCCCGCAGACTCCGGTGTGCCGCCTTCCGCTCCGCCCGGTTCCCGCTCGGCGCCACCCGCAACATTTGAACGCGCTCCGTAGCTACCAGTGTATACTTGAATGATCGAAAGGCGAATAAGTATGAGCGCAAAATCTACCAAGACCAAATTGCATCGCGGCAGAACTGATTGGGAACGGTTGAGGCAAATGTCGGATCGGGATATCGACTACAGCGATATTCCGGAGACTAACGAAAAGTTCTGGGCCAATGCCGCAGTTCTAATGCCTCGGGCCAAAACCCATCTCTCCGTTAGTCTGGACGAGGATGTCGTCGACTGGTTCAAGCGCCAGGGCCCAGGCTACCAAACTCGGATGAACGCGGTCTTGCGGTCCTACGTCCAGGTGGTGCAGTCAGCGAAGAACCAGAAGCGATGATTGCGAGATAACGGTAGCTGTCGCCATATATGCAGGAAGGCTCTATGAACAGTGAAGCTGCTTGTCGGGGCTATTTGAGTGCGAATTTCCCAAACGTCTGGTCGAGTCTTAATCATCAAGCGCGCATGTGTCTTCCACCTGGCCTTGTCGAGTATCTATCCCCTCCGAGTGCCGCGACAGGAAAAAGCTGGCTTGCTGTTGCGGATAAGCACATAGAGTTGCTCATAGGCGCATGCGGACCCAGGATCGTGGGCGATGCGTA
>Ga0209577_10003063_pt1 | contig 15804 bp, 12 predicted proteins | sample GraSoiAngelo_109_FD_185874 | JGI IMG/M metagenome (GOLD analysis project Ga0209577, IMG submission 185874) | Grasslands soil microbial communities from the Angelo Coastal Reserve, California, USA - 14_0903_12_20cm (SPAdes) (version 2) | ecosystem: Environmental > Terrestrial > Soil > Grasslands...
GTTCACATCAATGACTTTTGCCCGAGGGTCGTTGAAGATCGTCATCGATAGATACCTCTCCGTCGCGATTCTAGGAGCGATGCAGCCTTCTCGTAAGTAGCTTTGCGGTGCCCTGCTACTGAGCGCCAACCTGCCACGAATCCGCATGATTACTGAACTCTGCCCACATTTCCACATCAAGAAAGACAGCAACGCGCACCCAAAAGAATTCGACAGCTCGCGAAAAATGCGAGGAAATAGGAAAGTAGTAAGTTCGCGCGGAGAAACGAGTACGGCCACTGCACCAAAAGTCGTCATCCCCCTGTGAACAGGCTGCACTCGATTGATTTTTAAGGAGATAAAATTCGATCTTTTCCTTTGACTCTAAAAATAGAAGGAGTAAAAACAATCTCGTTCTTTGACACGTTCTGAAGTTTTTCCGGTTGGTGCGGCGTCCGGGGCTCAAGCAGGATCACTCTCACCCGTCGCAAGACGAGAAGAGAGAAGGTCAGCAAGGGTCTATAGCAAAGCGCTGGTCGAGGAGAACAGGAGCACAAGTCAAAGGCAAGATAGAGTCCCGAGGCGTTGAACTGATTTATCCGGTTGGCGGTGAGCCCGGAGCCCGAGCTTAGATCGCGCGTTGCAACCCGCAAGGAAGCGACGAGAGCAGGTCGGTGAGGGTCGAACGCGAGCTACTGGCCGAGACGAATGAGACCAACACCACCTCGGGGCTCTTAGTGTTTGTGCTGCCTTCCTGGAGATCAGATTCCCTTAACAACTCACGGTCGTCGGTCGTCATACGGGCTGCATTCCGAATCCGAATTCTACTCTTCACAGAAACTTAGCTATAGGTTCTGAACGAGACCGAGTTCTGCGACAATAATCGGACACATGGCCTTAGGATCGCGCGTCCCGGAGATTGTCCCCGAGAACTCTGATGAAGTTCGCCCAAGTGCACTGCGTGGCACAGGGTCCAAATCTCAGACCAAAGACACACGCCGGGTGCGGTGGTTCAAGCAAGCGGACCAATGGTTCACTCGCTGGATCAGTATTGCAGGCGCGCTCCATGAAGGATTCTGGCTCGGCGTCCTGAGAGCGGATGATCTGGATGCAATCACCGCCGGCCATTATGGTCAGTCGCAGGAATACGCATCGGCGGAACACAACCAGCGCGGCCTGTTTGATTGGGAGAGAGTGGTGGTGGAGCAATACTTTCAGCCGGGGTCGCGCATCCTGGTTGCGGCCGCCGGTGGTGGACGGGAAATTCTGGCTCTGCGCCAGGTTGGCTTCCAGGCGGAAGGTTTTGACTGCAGTCCGACCCTGGTGCAGGCTGCTGACGCTTTGTTTGATGGACTGGGCGAACGCCGCGGCGTGACTCTTTGTGCGGCGGGCCAAGTCCCGTCCGGACCGGCCCTCTACCAGGGCTTGATTGTCGGCTGGTCCGGGTACACTCACATCCCGACCCGCAGGCGCCGGATTGCCTTTCTCGAGGGCCTGCGCAATCGCGCCCTGCCCGGCGCGCCTGTCTTGATCTCGTTCTTTCCGCGTGATCGATCCTCGCAATACGAGAACCTAAACTATTGGATCGCACGCGTTTCCCGATTTCTTTTTCGTGGGCGCAAGGAGGAGCCCGAACCCGGAGACCATCTGGGTTGGTGCTTCAGCCACACTTTCACGCGCGAAGAAGTCGAGGCTGAATTGCAGGCGGCAGGCTTTCGACCGGTCTATTACTGTGAGCTGGGCGAAGGACACGCGGTGGGGATTTCAGAGTAATCGCGCTAAGCAATCGGCCTCATTTCCGTCAAAGAACGAAATAGCACAAGGTTCTCCTTAGTGCGCCTTCGTTGTCCTTGGTGGTTTATGGCTTCGTTTCAGCCAACGCTCACAGCGGTATATTCCCATGCTTCTTAGGCGGGTTCTTATCCCGCTTGGTCTGCAGCATCTCTAAAGCCTGGATCAGCTTCTTGCGCGTCTCGCGCGGCTGGATGACCGCGTCGACAAAGCCGCGATCGGCCGCGACGTAGGGATTCGCGAAGCGGTCCCGGAATTCTTCGATCTTCGCCTGCCGCACTTCTTCCCGGTTGACGGCTGCCTCCAGTTCGCGCTTGTAAACGATGTCCACGGCCCCTTCCGGCCCCATAACTGCGATCTCGGCCGTCGGCCAAGCGTAGTTCACGTCGGTGCGGATGTGCTTTGAGGCCATGACGCAATACGCGCCACCGTAGGCCTTGCGCGTGATCACCGTGATTTTCGGCACGGTCGCTTCCGCAAAGGCGAACAGCAACTTCGCCCCGTGCTTGATGATCCCGCCATACTCCTGCTGCGTGCCGGGCAGGAAGCCGGGCACATCCTCAAAGGTCACCAGGGGAATGTTGAAGCAATCGCAGAAGCGCACGAAGCGCGCGCCCTTGATCGACGCATTGATGTCGAGCGTTCCAGCCAGCATCGCGGGCTGGTTGGCGACAATTCCCACGGAACGCCCATTCAGGCGCGCGAAGCCCACCACAATGTTCTTGGCGTAATGTTCCTGCACTTCGAAGAAGTAGCCGTCATCGATCACCGCGTGGATCACATCTTTGATGTCATACGGGCGGTTCGACTCGGCGGGGACCATCTTGTCGAGCGCGGGATCGGCGCGGTCGATCGGGTCCGTGCACGGACGACTCGGCGGATCTTCCAAATTGTTGGACGGTACGAAGCTGAGCAGTTCGCGCACCATGGAGAGGCACTCGGCGTCGTCATGCGACAGGAAGTGCGCGACTCCGGAAGTCTCGTTGTGCGTGGTCGCTCCGCCCAGCTGATCTTTGCTGACCTCCTCGTGCGTCACCGTCTTGATGACATCCGGACCGGTGATAAACATGTAGGAGGTCTTGTCGACCATCAGGATGAAGTCAGTGATGGCCGGAGAGTAGACCGCGCCGCCCGCGCATGGACCCATGATGGCGGAAATCTGTGGGACGACTCCGCTGTAGAGGGTGTTCCGCAGAAAAATATCCGCGTAGCCCGCCAGCGACATCACGCCTTCCTGGATACGCGCGCCGCCCGAATCGTTCAGCCCGATGACCGGCGCGCCCATCTTTGCGGCAAGGTCCATGATCTTCACGATTTTTCCAGCATTGGCCTCCGAGAGCGATCCGCCGAACACCGTGAAGTCTTGCGCGAACAAAAACACAAGGCGGCCCTCGATTCGGCCATAACCGGTGATGAAGCCGTCGCCGTAGAGTTTCTGCTCGCTCATGCCGAAATCGTTGCAGCGGTGCGTGACCAGCTTGTCGGTTTCCTCGAACGTGCCCTCGTCGAGCAGGAACTCGATCCGTTCGCGCGCCGACATCTTGCCTTCCTTGTGCTGCTTTTCACGGCGCCGGGCGCCGCCGCCCTCTTCGGCCAGTTGGTCGCGTTTCTTCAGCTCTTCGAGTTTTTGTTCGAGGTTCATAGCTCACAGATTATAGGCGAGCTATGCACGGGGACGTGTGATCTGGAACGGAGAAGTGATCGGCCGGGAGCGGACGCAGGCAACTTGGGAGATGGATTGAGTCGGGTGGCGCTAGTCGTCGCTGTTACCGGTACCGAGCGGCTGGTACTTGTACTGCTTGCCATCCCAGAAAATGACCGAATCGCCAGCGCTCGAATTGGCTTCTTCGGCGAAAATTCCGTTGACTTGCCGCTTGCGGAGCTGCAGCCGTCGGACGGTCACCTTCTTGAACGGCACGTTGATGATTACGAACTTGGCTTTGGGAGAATCCGACCGCCACGCTTCCGGTCCCGCTCCGTGGATCACCAGGACGACCAGGTTCTTCTCCATCAGCTCCTCGGACCCGAACGTAGAGGTCAACTTCGGATCACCGTAGCCGTAAAAATCGTAAAAGGGATCGACCACTTTGTAATTGTGCTCGGCGGCATCGAGCATCGGCTTCTTGCTGCGCGCTACGATCACCATGTCTTCCACGCCGTCGCCATCGATGTCGCGCACGAATGGCGTGGACGCCGGAGTCAGCGAAAATTCTTCGCCAAATTGCTTGTGGATGAAATTGTCATCGACGACAACAGATTGAGCATTGTTGGTTGCGGACGGTTGCATGGCAGGCGGAGCCGTTACGGGCTGCTGTGCAATGGCTGTCGCAAGGAAGCATCCGGCCACAACGCCCAAGAGAGCTGGAAGACGCAGAAACGACATAGTCTTACTCTAGTCCGCTTGTGGAGAGCGCACTAGAGCATGGAAAGGTACTTCAGGACGTGAACTCTCGGGCTACTTGCGAAAATGCTCCCAGCCTTGCGGCTTGAGTTCGGAACCGACTCCGTTTTCGTTCATTAGTAAAATGCGCTTCCTGCGCGTGACATGCCCAATCAGGGTCACGGGAACACGGGCGATTCGACGGGGCACGGTTTTATTTCGGGGCGCGACAAACAGGAGCTCGTAATCGTCGCCGCCGTGCAGGGCTTGGCGCAAATCAACCTCCGTGCCGCCCTTCCCGGAAACCGCACGCGGGATTGCGGGAGCAAAGATTTCGGCCCCCACACCCGATTCCTCGCAGATATGCGCCAAGTCGGTCGAAAGGCCATCGCTGAGGTCAATCATGGCCGAGGCGAGCCTTTTTTCCCGCAAGAACTGGCCGACGCTGATCCGGGGAACAGGATGAAAGTGCTTGGGGAAGTCCTGCGGCCGCATTTTGTGCCGGGCGAAAAGCTCCTGCAACGCGGCCGACGCTCCTCCAAGCTCGCCCGTGACGTAGATTCGATCACCTGGCCGGGCTCCCGATCGCAAGATGGCTCTTCCCCGCGGCACGGAGCCGAGCACGACGATGTCGGCCAGAATCCCTGCCGGGGATTCGGCAGTATCTCCACCGGAGAGACTCACCTTGAACTCGTCGGCCAGAGCCAGGAATCCTCTCAGGAATCCATCCACCCAGTGTTGCGAAACGCTACGCGGAAGAGCCAGGGAGAGGAATGCTGCAATCGGTTTGCCGCCCATAGCGGCAATGTCACTGAGGCCGCGGGTCAGGCAACGGTGGCCGACCACCTCGGGCGGGTGCCATTCACGGCGAAAATGAATGCCTTCCAGGCTGAAGTCGGTTGTGACGAGGGCCTGCTCACCTGCCGGCAAGCGTATAGCGGCACAGTCGTCTCCAATACCGGTCACCAGGTTCGCATTTCGGCGTCGAGCAGCCCGCCGTAACCGTGAAATCAGCGCTTTTTCGGCGAGAGGCACGCTACCCAATATAACCATTGACCATAAGTCGAGCCTAGGCTGCCCAGTGCGAAGTAGCCCGTCGGTAATAGCCCAAAGGTCCCTGTCGCTTACTCCGAGGCGTCTCGTCCCGAAGGCCAAGCTTGGATACGGGCCTTGGTAACCAAAATAGAGTCTGTTCCGCGTTGACACGGGGGAATCTGGTTTGTTACCGTTTGGAAGCTGTTTCCGACACCTTTGGCCAACTTAAGTGCTGCATGCCGTACGAATTGCAGACATTCAGGCTTTTGGGCCTTACCCGGTTCCGGTAGGTAGTTGCAGTACGAGTCAGCAAGCCCCGCATGGGGCAAGGCTTTGGAACTGGGATGCTTCGCCGGACCCCTGTAACCGCAGGCCGTCCGGGCATGGCCCTAAATTTTCATTAACGGAAGGAACGCTTGCGCAAACGCTTCTACATCCTCTTTGTCGCTCGAGATGAGCACGGACAGCTGCGCAAAATTCCTATCCCTGTCCATTATCTCTACATTTTCGTAGTGGGCGCCGCGATCGGTTTCCTGAGCCTGACTGGGATCGCGAGTTCCTATGCCCGGATGCTCCTCAAGGTCTCCAGCTATAACCAGCTGCGCACGGAAAAAGAGGATTTGAAGGGGCGTTATTCCCGCCTGGAGCAGGTTGCCAAGGAGCGGGATGTCCAGGTGGCCTCGCTGGGTTCGCTGGCGAGCGAGGTTTCCTCGCTTTACGGCTTGAAGTCGGATCCCATCCTTGTGACCGCTGCCGAGGATCAGGTGCGGGCTTCTGAGGTGAATTCCTCGCTCGACCAGCTCTACGCTTTGAAGAATTCGGCTCTCACGGGAGCTACCACTACCGGTCTTTCCCTTGGCCTGACCCGTAACGCGACTACCGCCGATTGGCTGCGGGCAAACTCCGCTCCCAACCTCTGGCCGGTCGAAGGTCAGGTGACGGGGTCATTCGGCGAACGCATCGATCCATTCAATGGTGAAGGCGCGTTTCATACCGGGGTCGATATCGCAGCCACGGTGGGCCAGCCAGTCGTCGCACCCGCGGATGGCGTCGTGGATTTCGCCGACTTCATGGGCGGGTACGGTCGAGCGATCATTCTTGAGCACGGTCACGGCATCGTTACGCGCTTCGGACACCTTTCCGGCTTCGCGGTTGCCTCTGGCCAGCACGTCCGCCGCGGCGACGTGATCGGCTATGTCGGCCTCAGCGGCCGCAGCACCGGTCCGCATCTTCACTATGAAGTTCGTATCAACGATACCCCTGTGAATCCCTACAAGTATCTGCGCATCAACGTGGCGCACACGGGCGGATTTGCAGCCGGTAGCTAGTCGTCAGTCGTCAGTCTTCAGTCGTCAGCTAATCATTCTTGAGTTTGAGTTTCAGGCCTCAGGTTCTCAGCCCTCGGCTCTCAGTTTTCAGCTCTCAGTCGGCCCTCTTCTCCATTTACAAGAAACAGGCGGTATCGGTGAATTGAAGATCGATGCTGTGTATTGTGAGCCTTGTGGCGTAAGGGTGTTGCTGACGACTGACGACCGAAGACTGACGACTATTGTCTGAGCCCCATCCACCGTTCCGACACTACCAGCGAATTGCCGGGGTTCTGGGGATCGTAGCGGATAGAAGTAGGCAGGCCGAGGCGGCAGGAATGCAGGTTGACCCACTGGCGCAGGTAGGTAATGTCCTGCGAAGCTTCGTAGGAGACGCCCGCGACGTCGTACTGGTAGATCAGCATGGTGGAGGTGCGCTGGCCGTCGAAGGGAAGCTCCTGCACGTCGATGACGGTGCCGTCGGTAATGCGCCCCACGCTATCGAGCCATTCCCGTCGCTTGCGCTCGAGTTCTTCCGCACTCTTCGGCTTGCGCCGTAGCAGAAAATACGCGCTGGATGCGATGGCTGCGCCACCGAGAATCAGACTGTAAATACGGAATGGATTCATGACCGACCGGAAGGAAACAGCCGCACACCGCGACAACTTCCCGATAGAACAGCATAAGCCGGAATCCTGAATCACGGAAGAGGGGACGGCGTTACGAACGGGCACGCCCAACCCGCGCCGCTCTGGCTATTCGTCGGTCACCGGATTTCGCAGGGTGCCGACTCCTTCCACCCACACTTCGATCACATCGCCCGCGACCACTGGCCCCACGCCTTTGGGTGTTCCGGTGGCGATAAGATCACCGGGCAGCAGGGTCATCACTTGCGCGATGTAGCGGATCAGCAACTCCAGCGGAAAAATAAAATCGCGGGTATTGCCGTCCTGGCGAATCTCGCCATTGACGGTGGTTTTCACGTTGATGCCGGCCCAGGGATCAATCTCGTCGGTGACGATCGGACCGACCGGGCAGAACGTGTCGAATCCCTTGGCGCGCGCCCATTGCCCGTCTTTTTTTTGCAAGTCGCGCGCGGTGAAGTCGTTGAGGCCGGTGTAACCCAGGATGTAGGGACGCACGTCGTCAGAGTCGGACAGTTTGTAGCACGGCTTGCTGATCACGACGGCGACTTCGCCTTCATAGTCGGTCCGTTCGGAAAGACGAGGGCGGCGAATCGTTCCTCCCGACTCAATCAGCGAAGTGGTGGGCTTAAAGAAAAGCAGAGGCTCGATCGGAACTTCATTGCCGAGTTCATTGGCATGCTCGCGATAGTTGCGTCCGACGCACACAATCTTCGACGGGCGAACGGGCACGCTCAGCTCAGCTTCGCTTAAGGGGATGCGAGCCATTTGCTTGGTGCGCAGATCCTCCATATCGCCTCCTACTTCTTCAGGAGGCGTTACCAGCAAGCGAGTGATTTCGTCTCGTCCCGCGACCGATTCGACCAGGCCATAGCGCACGTCACCGTTCAAATGAAAGCGGCAATATTTCATAGAAATTTATCTAAACACAAAGGGTGCGTAGTCACACGAAGGAAATTGTGCGTCGACGAAAATTATGAGCACGGAAGCCGCCGGTCACGGCGCTGGCGGAACACTTTCCGACGCTTCCTCCGAACGGGCACTCTCATTGCCACGCGCATCCACTGCAGATATCGCGTATAGATAAGCCTTTCCGGCCGAAACATTCGCGTCACGGAACGCAGGCGTCTTCACCGGTTCTGTGTTGATCTTTACCGGCGGCCCGCCTGGTTCGTGGCGATACACGTTGTATCCAGCGAGGTCGGCATCAGTGTTCGGAGCCCACACCAGGTCAATGAAGGGCGGTTGTCCGGGGCCGGAGAAAACAGCCTGCAGCCCGGTAGGCATGGCCGGTGGATAAACATCATTCGTGAAGACTTTCTGGGGAGTTGAATCGTCCCCTTCAACGGTGGCTATTATGCAATCGGAATTAGGGCCACTCCCTTCCTGAGATGGCGTTCGGGGGCAAGGCCCATTGCCCGGCGGCAATATCACCACGGTCACGGGGGTGATCCGGTACTCGTAAGTTTTCTGCCACTCGATCGTGCGGTCTTCAAAGCGGCCGGCTGTACATTCCACATCGGCGAGGGCTACGTCGGTGCCGCTATCGGGCGTGCGTCGATAAATCCGATCGATATAGCGGAGATTTGACAAGGGATTCTGAGACTGATCGCAGTTCCAAGTGAGCACCACGCCATCCGCTGTGACCTGCGCACGAAAGTTCGTTGGGGGCGGCAGGGTCGACGCAAGCGGGACATGCACCTGGTTCGACAACCCGGCGCTGCGCCCCTGCAGGTTCAGAGGCTCTACCGCATAGGTCGCCATCCTGGTTGGGTTCTGTTGCTGAGGTTCTCGGGGCAGCGTGTCCACGAAGCTTGCTTGCACCTTGGTATTGAAGGCACTTTTCTTCTCTGGGGCATTCGCGACTGGCCCCACATTCCCGACCGGCGTGCCGCAGGTGCTCAGCAGGGCTTCGACCCCGCGGCAAATGTGCGTCGGCCCCGGATGTCGCACAGTCTGCCGGTCCATGGTTTGCGTGGGCACGCTCCAAAACAAATAGACGTGGTCGCCCTTGCGCAGGGCGCGCAGATCGGTGGGTGGCTTGGGCAACTCGAGTGAGGGAGGCAGCGGCGCCTGCACCGAAGCGCATCCCGCCAGCAAAGCAGCGAGCGCGAGTACCGCACTCCAGCCGAAGAATTTGCAGGGCGAACTCATCCAAGAGAACAATCAGCGTAACATGCGAAAGAATTCACCACAGAGGGACAGAGGCACAGAGTGAAAACCAACCTGAGCGCCTTTGAAAACGAAAGATAAGCATTTGCGTTCGGAAACTGTCCGACCCTCGCATCCGAAACCCGTTCTTCTCTGTGTCTCTATGACTCTGTGGTGGAAAGCACTCCGCGCTAATTGCCTAGCCCACCAACTCCTTCGCGGCGTCGCGGAATACCTTCGTGTGCTGGTCGATATCTTCCTTCGACGTGACCGGTGACATCAGCGCCATATTGTGGAAAGGCGTCAATAGAATTCCGCGATTCATGGCATAGAGGTGCATGAAGCGCTCCAACTCGAAGTCCATCGCGTCATGTGCCTCAGTTCCATTTCTCGGCATGTGCGGCGCAAACAGATACTCGGCGCGACAGCCGAGACGCATGACCGTCCATGGCAAATCGAACTCGGCAATTGCTTTCGCAACCCCTTCCGTCCAGCGCTCCGCCATAGGAATCATGCGATCGAACGCTTCCTTCGTGAGTACCTTCTGCAGCGTCGCACGCATGGCTGCCAGTGATAGTGCGTTGCCAGCAAGCGTACCGCCGATGCCGCCGGTATCGCAGTCTTCCAGATTCTGGCGCTCCAGGATGCACTGCGCGACTTCAGCACTAAAACCGTAGGCAGCTCCGGGAACGCCACCCGCAATCGGCTTTCCGAAAACCAGGAAATCTGGCTCCAGATTTTCCGCGCGGGTATAGCCGCCCGGACCGGCGCAGATGGTGTGCGTTTCATCAATAACCAAAAGCGTACCGTACTTGCGCGTGATCTCGCGTAGAGCCGCATGGTATCCGGGCTGGGGCAGCACGATGCCCACGTTCGTCAAGGCCGGCTCCGCCAGGACACAGGCGATGTCTTCTCTCTTCAGTGAGGCTTCGAGTGCACGGAGGTCGTTGAATTCGACGACAGTTGTGGTCACGCTGGGATCGACCGCAGGCCCAATGTTTCCGCGACGTGCCTTCGCTACGCCATCGGCAAGCGTAATAAAACTCTCGTCCACCGTCCCGTGGTAGCACCAATTGAACACCAGAATCTTCGGTCTTGCCGTGATGTGGCGCGCCAAGCGAATAGAGAAGCGATTCGCATCGGTCGCGGTGAGGGCGAATTGCCAGTACGGCAGCCCAAACCGCTTCTGCAACTCTTCGCCCACGACAATGGCGTCTTCGCTTGGCAGCATCAGGGTGATGCCGCGCCGCGCCTGCTGCTCCACGGCCGAAACTGTGGCAGACGGAGAGTGTCCTGTCATGGCTCCGGTATCACCCAGGCAGAAATCGACGTAGCGGTGGCCATCGACATCGAAGAACTCCGCGCCACGCGCCTCGCGCACAAAGGGAGGAAACGCACCCGCCCACTTCGCCATCCAGTTCATGGGCACGCCACCCAGCAGGGATTTGCGCGCGCGCGCAAACAGCGTCGCAGATTTCGGCCGGTCAGCCACGAACTTCTGCTGCTCGCGTTGCATGAGAGATTGCAGACGTGTGCGGTCAATGGTGCGCATGACTCTCCTGAGCTTTCGCGAAGTTGGGAGTGTAAGCGGGTGGAAGTGAGCGGTGCAAGTGTGCTGACTTGAAAGAAAAGCCACACGTCCCGAAAGCGCAAGACGTGGGGCACCCCACTTTGAACTCGTTACAGGATGTAGCGCGACAAATCCTGGTCCTTCACGATGTCCGATAGCATCTTGCCGACATAAGCCGCATCGATGGTGATCTGCTGGCCCTTTTTCTCGGGTGCCTCGAAGCTGATCTCGTCGAGTACGCGCTCCATGATCGTGTGCAGGCGGCGCGCACCGATGTTCTCCGTGCCTTCGTTTACACGGAACGCGAAACGGGCTACTTCCTCGAGCGACTCGTGTGTGAACTCCAGCTTCACGCCCTCAGTCTCGAGCAGGGCCGTGTACTGTTTGACCAGCGAGGACTTGGGTTCCGTGAGAATCCGGATAAAGTCGTCCATCGTTAACGACTGCAGCTCCACCCGGATCGGGAAGCGCCCCTGCAGTTCGGGGATCAAGTCACTCGGCTTGGAAACGTGGAATGCGCCCGCGGCCACGAACAGGATGTGATCGGTGCGCACCATGCCATAGCGCGTGTTCACAGTGGTGCCTTCGACGATGGGGAGGATGTCGCGTTGTACACCTTCGCGCGAGACATCGGGGCCGTGCCCGCTTTCGCGCCCGGCAATCTTGTCGATTTCGTCGAGAAACACGATGCCGGAGTTTTCGACGCGATCGATGGCGGTGCGGGTGACCTGGTCCATGTCGACCAGGCGCTGCTCCTCTTCCTGGATCAGATATTCGAAGGCTTCGTTCACCTTCATCTTCCGCTTCTTGCTGCGCTGCCCGAATATGTTGGGCAACATGTCCTTGATGTTGACGTCCATCTCTTCGACACCCTGGTTCGAGATGATTTCGAAGGACGGGAAATTGCGTTCGCGGACCTCGAGCTCCACCATTCGCTCGTCCAGTTTGCCTTCGCGCAGTTGCTGACGCAGCTTTTCGCGGGTGCGCGATTGCGAGTCGCTCACTTCAGTCGAGCCCTCGATTACCACGCCGCCGCTGGTTGATTCCTGGGCGCGGGGCGCCAAAGGCGGTAGTAACAGGTCAAGCAATCTCTCTTCCGCGTTCAGTTCGGCTTTGTCGGCGACGTCTTCGAGCTTTTCCCCCCGAATCATGTCGATGGCAATCTCGACCAAATCCCGGATCATCGACTCCACATCTCGCCCTACATAGCCTACTTCGGTGAACTTCGAGGCCTCGACTTTCAGGAACGGCGAGTTGGTCAGCTTCGCCAGGCGCCGGGCGATCTCGGTCTTGCCGACCCCGGTGGGCCCAATCATGATGATGTTCTTGGGGAAGATTTCCTCGGCGAGATCGGGCGTGAGCTTCTGGCGCCGCATGCGGTTGCGCAGAGCGATCGCCACGGCGCGCTTTGCGTCCTTCTGGCCGATGACATACTTGTCGAGTTCGGCCACAATCTCGCGCGGCGTCAGGTCGTCTAGTGCGAGCTGTTCTTCTTCAGCGGTTGGGGGTAGATAGATAGCCATAAATCAGTCGTTGGTCGTTAGTCGTTGGTCAGACCCTTGGTATCGCGCCAATTGCCAAATCGCAAGGACAGTCGGCAAATCATAGTTCCTCAATCGTGACATTATCGTTCGTGTAGATGCACATTTTGCCGGCGATTTTCATCGCCTGCTCCGCAATTTCGTGGGCGGAAAGTTTGGTATGTGCCGCGAGCGCTTCCGCGGCGGCCTGGGCAAATGGACCACCAGAGCCGATCGCTGCGATTCCAGTGTCGGGCTCGATCACATCGCCCTGCCCGCTCAGCAGGAACGTTTGATCCTTGTCGCAGACCAGCAGCAGGGCTTCCAGATGGCGCAAGAACTTGTCGGTGCGCCAGTCCTTGGCGAGCTCCACCGCAGCCCGTCCGATATTCCCATGGTACTGCTCCAGCTTTGATTCGAAGCGGCTGAAAAGCGAAAATGCGTCGGCGGTCGAGCCCGCAAAACCGGCTAAAATCTTGTCCTGGTACAACCGCCGAATCTTCTTGGCACTGTGTTTAATTACAGACTCGCCCAGCGTAACCTGCCCATCCCCAGCCAGAACCACCTTGCCATCGCGGCGAACGGATAAAACTGTCGTCGAACGTATCAGTCTCTTTTTCGTCATGAGCGCAATTCTTGATTATAACAGCGCAGGACGGAGCTTCGTGCGGGTGCTCTCAAGGCAAGGAGTCGACGGGCGGGGACGCCCGTCGCTCCACAGCCTACGCGTGAACTGGCTGGGGCCTGGTTGCCAGCAACTGGCGCAGCACGTACTGCAGAATGCCGCCATTGGCGTAATACTGGGCTTCCTGTGGCGTATCGATGCGCACCACGGCCTGGATCTCCGTGGCTTTGCCGTCTTTCGTCGCTTTCACCTTGATTTGCTGGCCCGCTGAGAAATGTTCGACCACATCGCGAATCCCGCTGATCTCGAATACTTCCTCGCCGGTCAGCTTTAAGGACTCGGTGTTTTGGCCGGGCAGAAACTGCAATGGCAGAATGCCCATGCCGACCAGATTCGAGCGGTGAATGCGCTCGTAACTCTCCGCGATGACCGCCCGCACGCCCAGCAGACGCGGGCCTTTTGCCGCCCAATCGCGCGACGAACCGGCGCCGTATTCCTTCCCCGCGAGAATCACCAGCGGCACGCCCTCCGCAATGTACTTCGCGGATGCATCGTAGATCGACATTTCTGTGCCATCCGGTAAGTGGCGCGTAAAGCCGCCCTCCGTGTTCACCATCTTGTTGCGCAGCCGGACGTTCGCAAATGTCCCCCGTACCATGACCTCGTGGTTCCCACGGCGTGAGCCGTAGGAGTTGAAGTCTCCCGGCTTCACTCCATGTTCCATCAAATATCGACCTGCTGGGCTGTCTTTCTTGATCGAGCCCGCCGGGGAAATGTGGTCGGTGGTGACGCTGTCGCCGAGCACGGCGAGCACGCGTGCTCCCTTGATGTCCTCGACGGCCGATGGCTTCAACGTCATGTCATCGAAATAGGGAGCCTGGCGGATGTAGGTCGAGTCCTTTTCCCAGACATAGGTTTGTCCTTGCGGCACGGGTAAAGAGCGCCAGTGCGAGTCGCCGTCATACACCTCGCCGTAACTCTTGCGGAACATACTTGAGGTAATCTGCTGGACTGCCTCTTCCACCTCTTTCTGCGTCGGCCAGATGTCCGCCAGGTGCACCGGCTTTCCGTCTTTGCCGCGGCCCAGGGGATCTTTCTTCAGGTCAACGTCCACCCGGCCGGCCAGCGCGAACGCAACTACGAGCGGCGGCGACATCAGATAATTTGCCCGAACCTCGGAGTTGATGCGTCCTTCGAAATTCCGGTTCCCCGAGAGCACGGATGCGACGACCAGGTTTTTCTCGTCGATAGCCTGCGAGACTTCCGTCGGCAGCGGCCCCGAGTTTCCGATGCAGGTCGTGCAACCGTAACCCACCAGATTAAATTTGAGCTTCTCGAGATAGGGTAAAAGGCCCGCCTTCGCCAGGTAATCGGTAACTACTTTCGAACCAGGGGCGAGCGAAGTCTTCACCCATGCCGGAGTCTCGAGTCCGCGTTCCACGGCTTTCTTCGCCAGCAGCCCAGCGGCCATCAGGACCGAAGGATTCGAAGTATTCGTGCAGCTCGTAATCGCCGCAATTACTACGCTACCGTGCTTGAGGGCATTTTTCACATCGGCCGGCACGTGTTCCTCGACACGGGAATCCTCCACACCGACCGCCGTGGGATTGCCGCCCTCGGCTTCCCAGCGATTCTCCTGCCTGACCGCGCTGTCCATGGAAACAGCCGCAGCCGGTTTCGCTTTCGGCTTGATCAGGGAAGGCAATGCCTGCCGAAATGACTCGCCTGCATTCGACAAGGCGACCCGATCCTGCGGCCGCTTCGGACCCGCGAGGCTCGGTTCCACAGTCGCCAGATCGAGCGAAAGCAACTCGGAATATTGCGCCTCCGGAGTCTTCTCATCATGAAACAGCCCCTGCTCGCGCGCATACGCTTCGACCAGCGCGATCTGCTCTTCCGAGCGCCCGGTTAGTTGCAGGTAGCGGAGGCTTTCCTTGTCGATGGGGAAAATGCCGCAGGTCGCGCCGTATTCGGGCGACATGTTGGCGATGGTCGCGCGATCGGCGAGTGGCAGATCGCGCAAACCCGGTCCGAAATACTCCACGAACTTGCCGACCACCCCGTGCTTACGCAGCATCTCAGTGATGGTTAGCACGAGGTCGGTGGCGGTCGCCCCTTCGCGCAAACGCCCAGTCAACTTCACGCCCACGACCATGGGGATGAGCATCGAGACCGGTTGCCCCAGCATGGCTGCCTCTGCCTCAATTCCACCTACACCCCAACCGAGCACACCCAGCCCATTGATCATGGTGGTGTGCGAGTCGGTGCCGACAAGCGTGTCGGGATAAGCAATGCGCTTGCCGTCGGTTTCCTGCACGAAGACCACACGCGCCAGAAATTCCAGGTTCACCTGGTGCACGATGCCCGTGTCTGGGGGAACGATGGCGAGATTGTGGAACGCTTTCTGTCCCCAGCGTAGGAACGCATAGCGTTCCTTGTTGCGCAGGAACTCCAGCTCGGCATTCAACCCGAACGCTTTCGGGCTGCCGAACTCATCCACCTGCACCGAGTGATCGATGACCAACTCAGCGGGCTGTAGGGGATTGATGAGCTTGGGATCGCCCCCCAATCGCTTCATGGCATCGCGCATCGCGGCCAGATCGACAATCGCTGGGACTCCGGTGAAATCCTGCAGCAGAACGCGGCTCGGCGTGAAGGCGATCTCTTTATCCGGCTTCGACTTGCTATTCCACGCGGCGAGCGCGCGCACTTCTTGCTTGGTGACATTGTGGCCGTCTTCCGTGCGCAGCAGGTTCTCCAGCAGGATCCGCAAAGAGTAGGGCAGGTGTCTGGTCGAGATGC
>Ga0209577_10003064_pt1 | contig 15801 bp, 17 predicted proteins | sample GraSoiAngelo_109_FD_185874 | JGI IMG/M metagenome (GOLD analysis project Ga0209577, IMG submission 185874) | Grasslands soil microbial communities from the Angelo Coastal Reserve, California, USA - 14_0903_12_20cm (SPAdes) (version 2) | ecosystem: Environmental > Terrestrial > Soil > Grasslands...
GTTCAACACCCCAGCCGGCCAGCCGCTCAGGCTCGCCGGGCTCCATGGTCACGTCGTTCTGGTCGACTTCTGGACGTACACGTGCATCAACTGCATCCGGACGCTCCCCTTCCTGAAGGGCCTGTACGCCACCTACCACCCCTACGGGCTCGAGATCGTCGGCGTCGAATCGCCCGAGTTCACGTTCGAGCAGGAGGCCGGCAACGTCGAGCAGGCGGTCCACTCGGACGGCATCCGCTACCCCGTCGTCCAGGACAACCACCTGGGGACCTGGACCGCGTATCAGAACGAGTACTGGCCGGCCGAGTACCTGATCGACGCCCGCGGCGAGGTCAGGCACACGCAGTTCGGCGAGGGGGACTACAAGCAGAGCGAGGCAGCGGTCCGCGAGCTGCTTCACGAAGCGGGTGCCGCGCGGCTCCCGACGCCGATGACCGCGAGCGCGATCATTCCCTCGGCGGGCCTGAACACGCCGGAGACCTACCTCGACGACCAGCGCGCGATGGGGTTCGCGCAGCCACTCCGGCCTGGGGTCCACTTCTATCCCGGCGTCATCAACCCGCCGCTGAACGAGTTCGCGCTCCACGGCACCTGGCGGGTAAGCTCGGAGTCCTCGACGCCCATCTCCTCCGGCGCGAGCATCGAGGCGGGCTTCCAGGCCGCGCGCGTCTACCTGGTTCTGACCTCGGCCGGCGGCGTGCCCCGGCGCGTGCGCGTGTTGCTGGACGGCCGCCCGATCGGCGGCCACTCGCGGGGCTCAGACGTGCACGGCGGTGTGGTGACGGTCTCCGGCCAGCGGCTCTATTCGCTCGTTTCTCTGCCGGCGGCCCAGCAGCACGCCCTGACGATCGAGGTCCCACCGGGCGTCAGCGCCTACGACTTCACGTTCGGGTAACGAGGCTGGCGCCGGCGAGAGAACATCGCCGAGGCCTGCAGCAGGTCGTCGGGCGAGTTGACGTTGAACAGCTCGTCCTCGTCCTCGACCTCGTGGAGCACCGGGTCAAGCGCGGCGACGGCTTCGTGGACCGAGGCGTCCCGCCTCAGGGCGACGCTCAGCGGCGCCAGCGCCTCCGGCCGGTAGGAGCCCAAGAGCGGCTGGATCCGGCCGGCGCGGGCGGCGATCACCGCAGGGGACGGCCCGGAGGCACCCTCGGCCAGCTTCCGGATCAGGCCGGAGGAGACGAACGGGAGATCGACCGGGCACACCACCAGCGGGCGGCCGTCGCACAGGCCCAGGGCATGGACGATCCCCAGCAGCGGATGGCGAGGCTCATCGGGCTCGATCCACACGGTCACCCCGGCCACGCTCGGGAGCTCGGTGTCGATCTTGGCCACGATCGCGACATTCCCGAGCGCCCGCCACATCGCCTCCAGCGGATACGAGATCAGCGGGCGGCCGTTGAGGTTGACGACGGCCTTCGACCCTCCGATCCGGATGCCCGCGCCGCCGGCCAGGATCACGCCGACACGATCCCAGCGCCCCCGCGGGGCCGGCTCCCGCCTCCGGCGCATCAGCGCCTGGGGCCGTGGTTGCTCACAGCGCCATCGTAGAATCAAACGTGATGGAGGGCTCAACCTCGGTCAAGAGCTGGTTACGCTGCTACCGCTGCTGGTCGCAGAACCTGGAGGTCCAGGTCCACTACGAGGGCATCCACCGGATCGATCCCGAGAGCGGAGAGCGCGGCGAGGTGGTGGACGAGATGCAGGAGGCCGTCGTGCAGTGCCTGGAGTGCATGCACGACCAGCCCCATCTGGGCTTCCACAACGGGCGGGTCGAGCCGATCGAGGATCGGTGGGAGCGGATGATCGCCGGAACGCCGTGGGTCGCCTCGTGCACCGTCAGCGTCGACGCCGACGACGTCGAGACCTGCTCGGGTCCCGAGGCCGGCGACGCCCTGTCGTACGCCGCGTTTGGCGACCACGGCACCCGCGAGTTCTTCACGCACGTGCGGTTCCACAAGCACGACGACGACCGGATCGTCGTCCACGTGCTGGTCGAGCTCTACGCCCGCTCGGCGGAGGAGGCCACGCAGGTGCTCGAGGAGGCCGCCCGCGGATCGCTCACGATCACCTCGCTTGCCGAGGAATCACGTCCGCCCGCAGCGACGGACGACGGGCAGCACTGACCCGCTCTCGCAGCTCCAGCACGATCAGCGCGAGCGCCACCGGCACGGTCGCCGGAAGCTCGGACACGGTCAGGAACAGCAGGTCGAACACGGCCGCGATCGCGAGCGTCAGGACCGCCGCGCTCAGCTGCCGGCGGCGACCCGTCGCCAGCACCGCCCCCAGCAGCGCCGCCACGAACAGGTCCCCGTATCCCATCGAGACGGTGCCGAAGATCTCGCTCTGAAGCTGCGGCAGCCCGCCGATCGGATGGGCTGCGACGAGCGTCGCGTTCGGGGACTGGAGCAGGTCGGATACGACCAGCCAGGTATCCGCCGCGGCCATCGCGAGGATGCCTAGCTTCAACCAGCCCGGCGGCGCGACCGCGGCCAGCAGCACCCCCAGGGTCACGCAGCTCAGCGCCGACAGCACGGCCGCCGCCGCGCCTCCGGCGAGTGACTTGTGCCAGATCCACGCGACCGCGAACAGGGCCGCTGTCGCGGCGACCGACCAGGCCACCCGCTCCCGGCTGACCGGCGTCCTGCCTCGCACCGCCCAGGCCAGCGCGGCGGCCGCCAGCGGGGGGACGGCGACGAGCGCCAGGTACGTCAGGCCCGTGGCGGTGTCGGACACGAACCGGATCGCGAATACCACGAGCACGATCGACGCGACCGGGACGATCGCCCAGGCCGGCCCCCGCAGGCGCTCGAGCACCGGGATCCTCGGGGCCGCGCGAGGCGCGGCCACCACCCCGGCCTGAAGCGCTAGCAGGCCGGCGTCGGAGGGCAGGAACGGCAGGGCCACGCACTCAGCGTACGGACCCCGCCGAAGAGCTCGATCAGAAAGGCTATGCGCCCAGGCGCTGCTCGAGCGCGTCCAGCTGCGAGCGCAGCTCGTCCGGCAGGCGGTCGCCGAACCGGGCGTAGTGCTCATGCATCTGGGGAAGCTGCTGCTTCCACGCCCCGGGGTCCACCTCCAGCAGCTCGACCATCGCCTCCTCGGGGACGTCCAGGCCGGTCAGGTCGATCCCGCCCTCGCCCCGGGCCGGCACCAGCCCGATCTCGGTCTCGACCGCGCCCGCGGTGCCCTCGCAGCGCCGGAATATCCATGCCAGGACACGAGAGTTCTCGCCGAAGCCCGGCCACAGGAACTTCCCGTCGTCGTTCTTGCGGAACCAGTTGACGTAGAAGATCTTCGGCAGCTTCGCGCCCTCGCGACGGCCGATCTGGAGCCAATGGGCGAAGTAGTCGGCCATGTTGTAGCCGCAGAACGGGAGCATCGCCATCGGGTCGAACCGCAGCTCGCCGACGTTGCCGGCCGCCGCGGCCGTCTTCTCGGACCCCATCGTCGAGCCCAGGAACACCCCGTGCGCCCAGTCGCGCGCCTCGTACACGAGCGGCACGACCGTGGCCCGACGACCGCCGAACAGCATCACGTCGATCGGCACGCCGGCCGGGTCGTCCCACTCCGGGGCGATCGACGGGCACTGATCGATCGCGACGGTGAAGCGCGCGTTCGGATGCGCGGCGGGCGTATCCGAGTCGGCGGTCCAGTCACCGCCGCGCCAGTCGGTCAGGTGCGCCGGCGGCTCGGGGGTCATCCCCTCCCACCAGACATCGCCTCCGTCGGTGAGCGCGCAGTTGGTGAACACGGTGTCGTGCGAGAGCATCTTCAGCGCGTTGGGGTTGGTCTGCTCGCTCGTGCCCGGCGCCACCCCGAAGAACCCCGCCTCCGGGTTGACCGCGTACAGCCGCCCGTCAGAGCCGAACTTCATCCAGGCGATGTCGTCGCCGATCGTCTCGATCTTCCAGCCCTCGAGGCTGGGGATCATCATCGCCAGGTTGGTCTTACCGCACGCGCTGGGGAACGCGCCCGCGATGTACTTACTCTGGCCCTCCGGAGAGATGAGCTTGAGGATCAGCATGTGCTCGGCCAGCCAGCCCTCGTCGCGGGCCATCGCCGAGGCGATCCGCAGCGCGAAGCACTTCTTGCCCAGCAGCGCGTTGCCCCCGTACCCGGAGCCGAACGACCAGATCTCCCGGGTTTCCGGGAAGTGGACGATGTACTTGTTGTCGGCGTTACACGGCCACGGCACGTCCTCCTGCCCCTCGGCGAGCGGCATCCCCACCGAGTGCAGACACGGCACGAAGTCGCCGTCCTCGCCCAGCACGTCGAGCGCGTCCTGGCCCATCCGGGTCATGATCCGCATCGAGGCCGCCACGTACGGTGAGTCCGTCAGCTGGACCCCGATGTAGGAGATCGGCGATCCGAGCGGGCCCATCGAGAACGGCACCACGTACATCGTGCGCCCGTGCATCGAGCCGGTGAACAGCTCCTTCAGCGTCTCCCGCATCTCGGAGGGGTCGCGCCAGTTGTTCGTGGGCCCGGCGTCGGACTCCTCGGCCGAGCAGATGAACGTCCGGTCCTCGACCCGCGCCACGTCCGCGGGATCGGACAGGCAGAGGTAGGAGTTGGGCCGTTTGGCGTCCGACAGGCGCTGGAACGCGCCCGCGTCCAGGAGCGTCTGGGCGAGCTGGTCGTACTCCTCCGCCGAGCCGTCGCACCAGTGGATCTCGTCGGGCTGCGTCAGCTCGGCTACCTGGTCCACCCACGCCTGAAGACCGGCATGGTTGGAGCTGGCTTGATGCTTCGGGGCGGTGTGAGCCATGTGGTTTAGCTACTCCTGATGTCTCGGTGGCGTACGCAAGGCTACCCGGGGTGGACGATCGATGGCGCTTTCCGGTCGGCTGAAAGACGGTCGGACTGCGGCCTGCCGAAGGCGGGACACCGTCCCACCGGCGGCGTTCTAATCGACGTTGCCCTCGCCGCTCTCCAACGGTGCGCCTGGCTCCTTGCGGGGGACCAGGACGACCCGCTTGAACTCCGCCACCAGCACCCCGTCCTGGTTCAGGACGCGGGTGTGGACCCTGACCGTGCCGCGATCGGGCTTGGAGCGCGAGGGCTTCACCTCGAGGACCTCCGACTCCACGAACAGCGTGTCGCCGTGAAACACCGGCGCCGGGTGACTGAGCTCCTCGGTGGCGAGATTCGCGATCGCCTTACCGCTGACGTCGGAGACGCTCATCCCCAGCGCCAGCGAGTAGACCAGCGGGCCGACCACCACGTTACGTCCCTGCTGGGATCGCTTGGCGTACACGTCGTTGATGTGCAGCGGATGGTGGTTCATCGTGATCAGGCAGAAGAGGTGGTCGTCCGCCTCGGTCACGGTCTTCGCCGGCCAGTGCTTGTAGACGGCGCCGACCTCGAATTCCTCGAGGTAGCGGCCGTACGGGTGGGCGCCCGACGCCTCTCGGGTGGCCTGGTCGGTGTCGACATTCTGGGTCGCTGTCATCGCTGCTCCTGTTTGGCTTTCCGGAGGTGGAGGATGCCATCCGCTCGCGATTCGCGGCGTAGCGCCGGCAAAAGCGCCGCTTGGCGGCGGCAAACGCCCCGCCCCCGCGCACCCCTCCATCGAGTATGAGGTTAACCCGCTCAGAGCGGGCAAACATCACACTCGGCGTAGGGACGCGCTCGAGAGGGACGTTCGTATAGCGTGCGCCGCCGTGGCCGGACCCACGCGCATCGGACCCCTCCCGGAGAGCCAGCGAGACGAGCAGGCCAAGGAGCTTCTGGACGGGGTCGGTGCGGCTGGGGCCCCGGCCCTGAACATCTTCGCGACCCTGGTCCGCCACCCGGGGCTGTTTCGCCGGTGGCTGCCGTTCGCCGGCAAGCTGCTCGGCGGCGGGAAGCTCCCGGCCCGCGACCGAGAGCTGTTGATCCTGCGCACGGGATGGCGGTGCCGGGCCGAGTACGAGTGGGCCCAGCACCGCGAGATCTCCAAGTCGATCGGGATCACCGACGAGGAGATCGCCCGGGTCCGCGCGGGTGCCGAGGCCGACGGCTGGGACCCGTTCGACGCGACCCTGATGCGCGCGGCCGACGAGCTCCACGAACGAGCCCGCGTCTCCGACGAGACGTGGGCGGCCCTCTCCGAGCGCTACGACGAGCGCCAGCTGATCGAGGTCCCGATGCTCGTCGGCCACTACCACATGGTCGCGTTCACGCTCAACAGCCTCGGCGTGCCGCTCGAGCCGGGCCTGGCCGGGTTCGAGCCGTGAGCGGCGGGCGCCTGGAGGGGCGCAGGATCCTGGTCGTGGGCGCCGGCACACAGCCGTCCGAGGACGTCGACGCCCCGCCCGGGAACGGCCGGGCGATCTCGGTCCGGGCGGCCCAGGAGGGCGCGATCGTGATCTGCGCGGACCGCGACCGCGGCGCCGCGGAGGAGACGGCCTCGTGGGTGGAGCGGGAGGCGCGGACCGACGCCGCCGTGATCACCGCCGACATCACCGACGAGGACGACTGCAAGGCGATGATCTCGGCGGCCGCCGGCGAGGGGCTGCAGGGACTCGTGCTGAACGTCGGCATCGCCCGCGGCCGGGACCTCGGCCAGACGAGCGCCAAGGACTGGGACTTGACCATGTCCGCCAACCTCCGCGGCCACTTCCTGTGCGCCCGGGAGGCGCTCCCAGTGATGCCGGAGGGCGGCGCGATCGTGTTCATCAGCTCGCTCGCCGGCCTCGGCCCGGGAAGTCGCATCCCGGCGTACGACGCCTCGAAGGCGGGCCTGATCGGGCTCTGCCGCCACACCGCGCTGGAAGGGGCTCGCAAGGGAGTGAGGGCGAACGTCGTCGCGCCCGGGCTGATCGACACGCCCCTCGGGCGGATGGCCTCCGCCGGCCGCCCGTCCCGCGAGCGGACGCCCATCCCGCTCGGCCGCCAGGGCAGTCCCTGGGAGGTGGCCACCGCGGTCACCTTCCTGCTCTCGGATGAGTCGAGCTACATCACCGGGCACGTGCTGGCGGTCGACGGCGGGCTCAGCCTGATCTGATCCGCACTACTCTTCGGCCCAAGACAACCAGGAGAAGTCAGTGCGCAACCCCCGCGATTTCGCCAAGCCGCTCGCCATCGGCGCCCCCGACCCGATCCTCGAGATCCCCTTCAAGCCGAGCAGGATGATCCACTTCCTGGACTTCTCGAACGAGAAGATGGTCGCGAAGGTGCCCGACATCGCACCGACGGTCGACATCCTGCTCGGCAACCTCGAGGATGCGATCCCCGTGGACCGCAAGGAGGCCGCGCGTGAGGGGCTCGTCCGCGTCGGCAAGGAGATGGAGCTCGGCGAGACCCAGCTGTGGACGCGCGTCAACAGCCTCGAGTCGCCGTGGGTGCTCGACGACATCACCGCCCTGATCACCGAGATCGGCCACAAGCTCGAGGTGATGATGATCCCCAAGGTCGAGGGGCCGTGGGACATCCACTACGTGGATCGCCTGCTGGCGCAGCTCGAGGCGAAGGCGGGCATCGATCACCCGATCCTGATCCACGCGATCCTCGAGACCGGGCTGGGGGTGGTGAACCTCGAGGAGATCGCGACCGCGAGCCCGCGGATGCAGGGCATGAGCTTCGGACCGGCCGACCTCGCCGCTTCCCGCAGGATGAAGACGACCCGCGTCGGCGGCGGTCACCCGGGCTACCGCGTGATCGAGGACCCCGATCCGGAGGATCCTGACCGCCCCCGGGCAACCGCTCAGCAGGATCCGTGGCACTACTCGATCGCGCGCATGGTCGACGCCTGCACCTCCGCCGGGATCCTCCCCTTCTACGGCCCGTACGGCGACATCCGCGACGTCGAGGGCTGCGAGACCCAGTTCCGGGCCGCGTTCCTGTTGGGGTGCGTGGGCGCGTGGTCGCTCCACCCGGTCCAGATCGACATCGCCAAGAAGGTGTTCAGCCCGCCGCCCGACGAGGTCCTGTTCGCCAAGAAGGTGCTCGAGGCGATTCCGGACGGGCGCGGCGTCCACATGATCGACGGGAAGATGCAGGACGACGCGACCTGGAAGCAGTGCAAGGTGATGGTCTCGCTGGCCGAGATGCTGGCCCGCAAGGACCCGGACCTGGCCAAGGCCTACGGGTTTGACGAGCTCACCGCCGCGGTTGCGTAGGAGCAGCTGCAATGCGGATCTCGGCCAAGGCGGACTACGCGGTCAGGGCCGCGGTCGAGCTGGCGGCCGCGACCGACGACAAGCCGGTCAAGGCGGAGCGGATCGCGACCGCACAGGGAATCCCGCTCAACTTCCTGGAGAACATCCTCGGCGAGCTGCGGCACTCGGGCATCGTCCGCAGCCAGCGCGGCGCCGAGGGCGGGTTCATGCTGGCCAAGCCCCCTGACCAGGTCAGCGTCGCGGACGTGATGAGAGCGGTCGAGGGTCCGCTCGCGAGCGTGCGGGGCGGGCCGCCCGAGGAGGCGGCCTATGGCGGCGCGGCCGAGGCGCTTCCCCGGGTGTGGATCGCCGTCCGCGCCAACCTCCGCGGAATCGTCGAGAACGTGACGCTGGCCGATATCGCCGCCGGCAGGCTTCCGAACAAGATCGACCGGCTGGCCGAGGACCCAGAGGCCTGGGTCACACGGTGACGGGCGCGTCGACCGGAGCGCGCACGTAGACGATGTCGCCGCGCGCCAGCTCGAGCTCGTCTGTCTGAGCCCGCGTGAGCTGAGCGCGCGCCGTCGACCCGTCCGGCAGCGAGAGCTCCACGCGCACCTCGAACCCCAGGTGGACCACCCTGGTGACCATCGCCTCGAGCCTGTCGGCGCCGGGCTCGAGCGAGACCGTCACGTCGTGAGGCCTGACCAGCCGGCCCTCGATCCGGCTGACCGGCCCGAGGAAGCTCATCACGAAGTCGCTCGCCGGCTTGTCGTACACCTCGCGCGGCGACCCCACCTGCTCGATCCGGCCGGCGTTCATCACCGCGATCGTGTCGGAGACCTCCATCGCCTCCTCCTGGTCGTGCGTGACCAGCACCGTCGTGACGCCCTGCTCGTCGTGCAGTCGCCGCAGCCACCGCCGGAGCTCGGCGCGAACGTTGGCGTCGAGCGCTCCGAACGGCTCGTCGAGCAGCAGCACGCGCGGCTGCACGGCGAGCGCTCGGGCGAGCGCCATCCGCTGCCGCTGGCCGCCCGAGAGCTGGTCGGGCCGTTGGTCCGCCCACTTCGTGAGGCCCACGAGCGCGAGCAGTTCGTCGACGCGCTCCACCACCTCGGGGCGCGGTCGCTTGCGGATCTTCAAGCCGAAGGCGACGTTTTGGCGGACGGTCATGTGCGTGAACGCCGCGTAATGCTGGAACACGAACCCGATCCCGCGATCCTGGGGGCGCGCCGCAGTCACGTCGGCGCCGTCGATCGAAACGTTCCCGGTGTCGGGTATCTCGAGCCCGGCGACGATCCGCAGCAGCGTCGACTTGCCCGATCCGCTGGGTCCGAGCAGCGCCGTCAGCGAGCCCTCGGCGACCGACAGCGTCACGTCCTCGACCGCGGTGAACTCGTCAAAGCGCTTCGAAACGGCACTGACGTCGATCCTCATCTCGCGACAGACCTCCTCGATCCCAATACAGACATTGCAACCAGCACGACCAGCGACAACACGATCAGCTCGGTCGCCGCTGCGTACGCGCCGGTGATCGACTGCGACCCGATCTGCGCGTCGCGCTGGTAGACGAGCAGCGGCAGCGTCAGCGTCGAGCCCGCCACGTTCGACGACACGATCAGCACCGCACCGATTTCCCCCAGGGCCCGCGCGGTCGTCAGCACCACTCCGTACGCGACGCCCCACCTGATCGACGGAAGCGTCACGCGCCAGAACGTCTGCCAGGGAGAGGCGCCGAGCGTCGCCGCCGCCTGCTCTTGCTCGTCGCCCACTTCCATGAGCACCGGTGCCACCTCGCGCACGACGAACGGCAGCGACACGAAGATCGTCGCGAGGATCATTCCGGTGGGGGCGTAGATGATCCGGATCCCGTGCTGCTGGAACCAGTTGCCGAACCACCCGCTTTGGCCGTACACCAGGATCAGCGCGAGCCCGACGATCACCGGCGAGACGACGAACGGCAGGTCGATCAGCGAGTCGAGGATCTTCCGCCCGCGAGTCTTGCCGCGGACCAGGACGAGCGCGCAGCCGACGCCGAAGATCGTGTTGAGCGGAACGGCGATCGCTGCCATCAGCAGCGTCAGCCAGAACGCGCTGACGGCAGCCGGGGTCGTCATCCACCCCCACGCGACTCCGAATCCGTGCTCGAACGTCCTGGCGAACACCACTCCGAGCGGTAGCAGCAGCAGCACGCCGAGGTACAGCAGCGCGACCGTGCGCAGCGACAGGGTGGCCGGGCGGCTAATGCGCACCGCGCGCCCCCACCCGTCGGATCAGCAGCAGCACCAGCAACGCCACCACGAGCAATACCACCGACAGCGACGCGGCGGCCTGCGGGGAGTCGTTCTCGACGTCCGCGAAGATGATGATGCTCGCGATCTGCACCTTCCCCGCGATCAGCACCAGCGCGCCGAATTCCCCAATCGCGCGTGCGAACGCGAGCGCTGCGCCCGCGACGATCGCCGGGCGCAGCGCGGGCAGCACGATCCTGCGAAGCGTCGTCGTGTTCGATGCCCCCAAGGACATCGCCGCCTCCTCGACCTCCTTGTCGAGCTCGATCAGCACCGGCTGCACGGCACGGACCACAAACGGGAGCGTGACGAACAGCAGCGCCACCAGCACCGCCCCGCGCGTGAACGCCAGATGGACACCGAACGGGCTGCGCGGCCCGTACAGCGCGATCAGCGTCAGTCCCGCGACGATCGTCGGCAGCGCGAACGGAAGGTCGATCACCGCGCCCAACAGCCGCTTGCCTGGGAACTGGTCGCGGACGAGCACCCAGGCGACCAGCGTGCCCATCACGGCACCGATCGCGGCGACCACCAGCGAGACGACCAGCGTCACCGCCAGCGAGGTGAGCACCTCGCTCGTGGTGACCGAGTCAAAGAAGGTTCCAATGCCCTGCGAGAACGCCTTGGCGACGATCGCCGCCAGCGGGATCAGCACGATCACGCTCATGTAGAGCGTGGCGATCCCGAGCCCGAGCCCCCCCCGGCGCGCCCGCACGCGCGCCCGCCGTCGGGCGGGCGCGCGTGCGGTTACGGATGCGCTAGTGCTGCTCATTGCGCTTCGGTCAGCTGGAGGCCGTGGGGACCCCCGCCTCCTGCTCGATCTTCGTCACCTTGCCGCTGGACGGATCGAAGAAGGCCTTCTTGACCGTCGTCCAGCCGCCCAGGTACGTGATCGTGAACAGCTGGGGAGGCGTCGGGAACTTGCTCGCGAACTGCTGTGCCACGGAAGCCAGCACCGGCCGGTAGCCCTTCTGGGCCCAGATCGTCTGGCCCGCCGTGGTCCACTGCCAGTTGACGAAGGCCTGCGCCTGCTGGGCGTGGGAGCTCTTGGCGGTGACCGCGATCGGGGTTTCGATCAGGATCGTCTGCTTGGGGACGATGTACTGGACGGAGTCACCCGCCTTCTCGGCCGCGATCGCGTCGCTCTCGTAGTCGAGCAGCACGTCGCCCTTGCCGCTGGTGAACGTCTGCAGCGCCGCGTTGGCGCTCGAGTCCTGGACGCTGACGTTCTTGGTGAGCAGCGTGTGCAGATACGAGAGTGCCTGGGCCGGCGTCTTGCCTTCCTTGAGCTGGGCTCCGTAGCCGGCGAGGATGTTCCACCGGGCGCTGCCCGAGGTCGACGGGTTGGGGGTGATCACGTCGATCCCCGGCTTGACGAGATCGTCCCATCCGGTGATGTGCTTGGGATTGCCCTTGCGAACGACCAGCACCACCACCGAGTCGCTCGAGATCCCCTTCTCGGGGTTCGCGTCCCAGCTCTTAGACACGACCCCGGCCTTGACCAGACGGCTTACGTCGGGCTCGGTCGAGAACGCGACGACGTCGGCCGGCTGCCCCGAGGCGACCGCGCGGCTCTGGGAGCCTGACGGGCCGAAGGACTGAGCGAACGAGACGCCCTTGCCGGCGCTCGTCTGCGAGAACGCCGTGGTAAGCGCGTCATACGCCTTCTTCGGCGTCGAGTACGCCACAAGCGCGAGCTGGGCCGACGACCCGCCCGACGTCGAGCCCGAGGCCGCTGCGTTGCTGGTCGTGTCGGACGACCCGCCACAGCCGGCAACGATTCCGGCTCCCAGAACCGCCGCCGCAGCGACCCCTCCGGTCCTCAACTTGAATGCTCTGGTCATCGATCCTCTCGCAATACATGTTTGTCAATTGGTTTTGTAGGAAATATGATTATCCCACATAAGCGAGCAGATTTGTCGAGTTAGTTGGAAATCGGCTGTCCGATGACTGACAGCCGCGATTTCCGGGCGCCGTCGACGCCTGCTCGGCTCCCCTCCGCTACGCTCCCGCGCCGTCGATGCGCTTCTTCGAGTACGAGTCGCGGGCGATCGTAGCCAAGGCGGGGATCCCCGTCACCAAGCACGGTTTCGCCAAGAGCGCCGACGAGGCGCGACGCGTAGCCGAGGAGATCGGCGGCCCCGTAGTGATCAAGTCGCAGGTGCTGACCGGCGGCCGGATGAAGGCCGGCGGTGTCCAGTTCGCCGATACGCCCGAGGAGGCCGCCGCCGAAGCCGAGAAAGTCCTGAACCTCGAGATCAACGGCCACATGCCCCGCGGGGTCCTGGTCGACTCCCGCGCCGCGGTCAAGCACGAGTACTACGCGGGGGTGGTGTGGGACGGGATCCGAAAGCGTCCGGTGATGCTGTTCTCGGACATGGGCGGGATCGACATCGAGCAGGTGGCCGAGGAGCACCCCGATCACGTCGCCCGGGGCCACTTCTCCACGATCGGACCGTTCTCCGACTGGCAGGCCAAGCAGGTGATCGCCTCGCTCGGCGTCACCGGATCGGCACTCAACCGACTGACTCCGATCCTGGCCCGGCTGGCGCGGCTGTTCGTCCAGTACGACATGACGCTCGCGGAGATCAATCCGCTCGGCGAACTCGAGGACGGGAAGTTCGCCGCCCTCGACGCCCACATGGACATGGAGAATGAGGCGCGCCCCCGTCAGAAGGCGCTGCTCAAGGAGCTCGGGGTCGGCGACGAAGAGACCCGGCAGGCCCGGGAGCCCACCCCGTTCGAGCTGGCCGGCGAGCAGGTCGACGCCCAGGACCATCGCGGCGTGGCCGGAAACGTCACGGAGTTCGACGGAAACCTCGGGCTGGTGATCGGTGCGGGCGGCGGCTCGCTGACCCTGTTCGACGCGGTCCGCGCCCACGGCGGCAAGCCCGCCAACTACTGCGAGATCGGCGGCAACCCGTCGGTCGCCAAGGCGTGCGGCCTGACCAAGCTCGTGCTTTCCAAGCCCGGAGTGGACAAGATCGCGGTGATGATGTCGATCGTCTCCAACACCCGGGTCGACATCGTCGCCCGCGGCGTCGTCAAGGCGTGCGTCGAGCTCGGCTACGACCCTGCCGAGAAGATCGCGATCTTCCGGATCCCCGGCGCCTGGGAGGAGGAGGGCTTCAAGATCCTCGAGCGCTACGGCGTCGAGTACGCCGACCGCACCGTCTCGCTGCACGAGGCGGCGCGCCGGGCGGTGGAGAAGATCCAGGGAGCGCCCGCAGGCGCGGGGAGCGCGGCCTGATGAGCATCCTGATCGACGACAACACCACCTTCATCGTCCAGGGGATCACCGGCCGCGAGGCCGTCAATCTGACCCGGGAGTGCCTCGACTACGGCAAAGGCGCCAAGATCGTCGGCGGCGTGACCCCGGGCCGCCTCGGCCGCGACGTCCACGGCGTCCCGGTGTTCGACACGGTCGCCCAGGCGGTCGCTCACCATGGCGGCCCGATCCACGGCTCGGTCGTCACCGTCCCCCCCGCGTTCACCAAGGACGCGGTGTTCGAAGCCCTCGAGAACGGCGTCAAGCTCGTGGTGATCGTGACCGAGCGGATTCCCCGCGGCGATGTGGCCGAGATGGTCGAGCTGGCCACCGAGAACGACGCTCGGATCATCGGTCCCAACTGCCTGGGGATCATCGTGCCGGACGTGGTCAAGATGGGCGGGATCGGCGGCCCGGCCAAGGATGCGGCGAAGTCCTACACCCCCGGCCCGGTCGGCGTGATCTCGCGAAGCGGCGGGATGACCACCGAGATGTCCTCCACCCTCACAGCCGCGGGCCTCGGCCAGTCGACCGCCGTCTCGATCGGCGGCGACGCGATCATCGGGTCCTCGTACGCGGAGCTCATGCCGCTGTATGAGGCCGACCCGCAGACGGAGGCGATCGTGATCTACACCGAGCCCGGAGGCCGCATGGAGGCGCAGCTCGCGAATTGGGTCGCGGAGACGGGGTCACGGCTGCCGATCGTGGCTTTCATGGCCGGCCGGTTCATGGACGAGATGCCGGGAATGAGCTTCGGCCACGCCGGCACGATCGTCGAGGGCAAGGAGGACACCGCGACCGAGAAGATCGCCCGGCTCGCCGAGGCCGGGATCACCGTGGCCGAGGAGATCGCGCAGATCCCCGAGCTGATCAAGGAGCGGATAGGAGCGCGGGTATGAGTGAAGCGCTCTTCATCGACGTCGAGGTCGACGACCCCGTCGCCACAGATCCCGGGATGGCGGCCAAGCTGACCGAGGTCTGCCCGGTCGACATCTTCGCCCAGAAGGACGACGGGACCCTCCGCATCGTGGAGGAGAACCTCGACGAATGCGTGCTGTGCGAGCTGTGCATCAACGCGGCGCCGGCCGGCACGGTCAGGGTGATCAAGCTGTACTCGGGCGACACCCTCCCGGCTTAGCCGGCGGCGCAGTCGCGCGCCCTCAGCATCCGGCGGTCGCGGTCCTCAATCGCTCCCGACACCGCCCAAAGCGTAGGCGTCCCGTACCCTGGAGCCGTGCCATCGGCCCCATTGCCGGGTGAAGCAATCGATGTGCCGTTCCGCGGCGAGCTTCGCTACGGCCTGGAGCTGGCGCGGCTGGTCTCGGACCCGGAGTTCCTCCGCCCCAAGCGGCAGCCCGATGCCCCGCCGGTGCTCCTGGTTCCCGGGTTCATGGCCGGTGATCAGTCGCTGGCCGTGCTGAGGGGCTGGCTTCGCAGGCGCGGGTCTGCCACCGCGATGGCGGGGATGGGCCTGAACGTGGACTGCGCCGAGCGGGCAGTGATCCGCCTGGAGCAGCGGCTGCGTCGCCTGGCTCTCGGCAGCGGGCGCCGGGTGGTCGTGATCGGCCAGAGCCGGGGTGGAGAGCTGGGACGGGTGCTCGCGGTGCGCAATCCGCAGACGCTGAGCACGCTCGTGATGCTCGGCTCGCCGGTGTGCGAGCCGCTGAGCGTCGGCCCGACCGTGCTGAGCGCAGTCCGGTCGGTGGCCCGTCTGGGCGACCTGGGGATCCCGGGCATGTTCTCGACCGAATGCGCCGGCGGTGACTGCTGCTCGCCCGAGGACGTGCGGGCGGTCTCGATCTTCTCGCGCACCGACGGAATCGTCTCGTGGCGGGCTTGCCTCGATCCCTGCGCCAGGCACGTCGAGGTCGACTCGAGCCACAGCGGGATGTCCGTCAACCGCGCCGTCTACCGGGTGTTGGGGGAGATCCTGGAGGAGGAGCGGTGATGGACTGGATGAGCCCGATGGACGCGTCGTTCCTGCATATCGAGGGGCCCAACAACCCCATGCACATCGGCGGGGTGAGCATCTTCGAGGGTCCGGCACCTGCGTTCGAGCGGCTGGAGGAGATGGTCGCGGGCAAGCTCGAGCTGGTCCCTCGCTACCGACAGAAGGTCCGCTTCGTCCCGCTCGGCCTCGGCCGCCCGGTATGGGTCG
>Ga0209577_10003065_pt1 | contig 15792 bp, 12 predicted proteins | sample GraSoiAngelo_109_FD_185874 | JGI IMG/M metagenome (GOLD analysis project Ga0209577, IMG submission 185874) | Grasslands soil microbial communities from the Angelo Coastal Reserve, California, USA - 14_0903_12_20cm (SPAdes) (version 2) | ecosystem: Environmental > Terrestrial > Soil > Grasslands...
TCGAGCGCGCGCCCAGCCGCGAGGTGCTTCGGGCGATGTCACCCGAACGGGTTCTCGCCGCGCTCGAAAGCGGCGTCATGATCTCCGTGACCGCCGCTCGTACGGCGGTGGAGCGCCGCGCGGTCGCCGAATTCGTCACTGGAAAATCTTTCGGACGGCCGCTTGTGACTAAGCCGTCGCCGCAATCGATGTGCACGGCCAAGCCCGGCGATTTTGCCAGTCCGCTGGGAGGCCCAGCGTGGAACGGCTGGAGCGTCAACACGTCCAACACGCGGCTTCAGGACGGCACCGCGGCCGGATTCACCGCCGCCCAGGTGCCTCGTCTGAAGCTCAAATGGGCGTTTGGCTTCGCCGGCGACGTGGCTGCGGACGCCCAACCGACGATCGTCGGCGCCCGCGTGTTCGTCGGCAGCCAGAGTGGCAACGTCTACGCACTCGACGCCGCGACCGGCTGCATTCACTGGTATTTTCCGGCGGCCGCGAGCGTGCGCGCAGCGGTCACCATCGGACGCGTCCGGACCAATTCCGGACCGCGCAACGTGGCGTTCATCGGCGATCGCGCCGGCAATGTGTACGCGGTCGACGCTGCGGGGGGCACGCTGATCTGGAAGGCCAAGGTCGACGATCATCCGGTGGCGCGTGTGACTGGTTCGCCGGTCTTCCACAATGGACGTCTGTACGTCCCGGTCGCGTCCGGCGAAGAAACGGCCGGCGCGGCCTCAGATTACGAATGCTGCCGCTTCCGCGGCAGCATGGTTGCGCTCGACAGCGCAACCGGCTCTGAGATCTGGAAAACCTACACGATCGCCGAACAGGCACAGCCGACGAAGAAGAACAAGGTCGGCACGCAGATGTGGGGGCCGTCGGGCGCGCCGATCTGGTCGAGCCCTGTTATCGACGTTCGGCGCAACGCGCTGTATGTCACCACTGGCGACAACTACAGCAATCCGCCGACGGTGACGAGCGACGCATTCCTCGCGTTCGAGCTCGATTCCGGGAGGCTCCTGTGGTCCAGCCAAATGCTGAAGGCTGACGCCTGGAACACCGCGTGCCGCCTACAGGACACGACGAACTGCCCCGAGTCGAGCGGTCCCGATTTCGACTTCGCGTCGCCTCCCATTCTCGTGACGCTCGCCAACGGCCGGCGCGCGCTGGTCGCGGGGCAGAAATCGGGCGTCGTCCATGCCGTGGATCCCGATCGAGACGGCGCCATCCTGTGGCAGACCCGTGTCGGCAAGGGCGGCATCAACGGCGGTGTGCAATGGGGCTCGGCCGCCGACGAGTCCAACGTCTACGTGGCGCTTTCCGACATCGGCCGGATCAACGTCCCGAACAGCCAGGCAACCGAGCCCGATCCCAAGGTGGGTGGGGGCCTGTTCGCGCTTCGCCTCGAGAATGGCGAGCGCGTCTGGTTCACGCCGCCGCCGCCGTGCGGCGAGCGAAAACGCTGCAGTCCCGCTCAGTCGGCCGCAGTCAGCGCTATTCCCGGCGTCGTGTTCTCAGGATCGGTAGACGGACATCTGCGCGCCTTCTCGACGACGACCGGCGCCATCCTGTGGGACTTCGACACCGTCGGCAATCAAAGGACGGTCAACGAAGTGCCGGCGCGTGGCGGATCACTGAACGGGCCGGGACCGGCGATCGCCGGCGGGATGCTCTTCGTCGGGTCGGGATATGCCTCGAACGGGATCCCGGGCAACGTCCTGCTTGCGTTTTCAGTCGACGGCAAGTGAGGAGATACACACGATTTTCGATTGTCGATTTTGGTAGCATGCTCCGCAAGATTTCCAGAGGCATCGAGCGAAAACCGAAATGCAGGGTGCAAGCGTCTACGAACACGTCCGCGAGAAGTAGAAGTTTCGGGGTGGACGTGACCGATCAAGGGCTGGCGAGCTTGCTCTCTCCCAGTGGATACACCGCAGAGACTGCGTCGCGCTCGGCCCGGCCAGCCCGTTTCACGTCGCCGTGATTCGCGCCTTCTTCAGCGTTCCGCAGCGCGGGCCCCGGACAGGATGTCGGTCATGACGTGCTCGTTCCCTTCGGGACACGCGTACTCATAGATGATGGCGTTGGACCGCTTGAGGTGAACCACGGCCGTCCAGGGCCTTTCCCACGTTGTCGGATCCGTGAGCGTGATCGCATAGTTGATTCGGTCGGCTGCGACGCGCGTGAAGCGCTCGACCACATGGAGGTTCTCGGCCGAGCCCAGGAGGTTGCTCTTCGGCGAGTAATTGGTCGTGTCGACGACCAGCGTGCTCCCCTCCCATCGGCCCCGCGAGTCGCCATGCCAGTGGCGGATACTTTGCGGCAGGTGTGGACGACCATCGAGCGGAATGATCCGGGCGTCGTGGATCAGCTCCGAAACAAGTACCACGTATCCGGGTGCTTGCACGATCTGGTAATAGGTGTTGTTTGCGGCATTACCGCCGAGCCTCGGTTCCCCGTACGTGATGCAGCGAATGAAGGAACTGAGTTCTTCGGGGCCGGCCGGCGGATGCGCTCTGGCCGCCAAGAACGCTGACGCATCGGCCGCGAGCCGTCTTCGCCGCCCTTCCGGGGTCACGGGAGGAATTCTTCCGTCCGGCGGATCCACGATCAGCGACGTTCGGGTTATCGATCGCTCGCATCCCCTGGAAGCCGCCGGTGGCGTTCGGATTTTTGTACACGTCAGGATTCGCCAGCAAGGCAAGAAAGAAATTGTCCCCGCCGGCCGCGTCACTATTCGCATCTGACCCGAAGATCCGCACCGCCCGCTTCTTCAGCTCGGCCACTTCCTCATCGGTCAGGAATGGTTTCCCTTCGAGCGCCTTCGGTCGTTCCAGCGGTGTGGCGTCGTTGTTTAACCAGATTCCCTGAAGGTCCGGCTGGCCGTCCGGCGTGTGGGGCGCAGTCCAAGGTTTCGTCGCGTCGGGTTTCACTTTCGCTCCAGCCGCTCGAGACTGGCCGAAGAGGAAGACCGGCGCGAGCCACACGACCACGATCGCCAGCGTAACCAGCGACCCGAAAGATCGAAGACGCATCGTGAACTCCCTTCATCGACCCGAACGAACCTGCGACGCGAGACTTGAGTTTATCTCCTTGCCACTCTCAAGGCGTTGAAATTTCGAGCGGTTCAACTGGTGGTCACCGAATGAAACGCAGGCTCTGTTCGCGACGATGTCGGTTCTGATTTCGATTCTGCTGACGCTCCGAATTGAAGAAGATCCCGAATCTCGTCGTTGTCCGATCCAGAGAACAGCAGAATGGTGAGATCGCTCTGCGTTGCCACGGCGATCAGCGCTAGTGCCGCATGAGCGTCGGCGTGTTTCTGGAGGCATTGTTATGGCAGATCCGAAACCGGACGCTGACGCCAAGCTGGGATGGATTCGAGGCTCAGGCGCTGCGAATCGAAGGCGACATTACCGGGCTGTGTACGTTTTGCTGAACCCGTTTCGCCCGTTCATGATGGTGAATTTGCCATCGCGCTCAACTGATGCCTTGAGCCAATTTCCCTTGCAATCCGCCGTCTGCTCGAAATTTGCAATCATGCTTTCCGAGGTATTGTGCTTCGGGTTCTTGTCCAACAGCGAAAGATGTCCTTGCCAGATGCCTTCGATTCCGGGGATGCTGGCGAGTCTGGCATACCCGTTACGTTCGTACGGAGCTGTCTTCTTGCCAGCGGGCGTCATCGATTTCACGGTATTGTCCACTTGCCCCAGGCCCTTCCGCGGTCCGTTGTTGATGACGGCAACTTGAGGCCGGATGGCGCCAAGAAATGCCGGCGCGCCCGCTCCGTCGAACGACCCGTGACGGCTTGACTGGTATACCGTCACCGCGCCCAGCTTGTTCACCGGGCACACGAGCTCCATCTCCTTTTCCCAATCGAGATCAATTAGAGCGAGGAGCTTGAATTTGCCGTACGTCAACAGCATCCCGACCATGTTCTGATTCTCGGGCCCGGCAGGAGCTTTCTGTTCCGCGTCGGCGCAGAGTGGATTCGGCCCGCCGCCCTCGAGCGGTGTTGCCAGGAGCCTCTGATCCGAAGAAACGACCAGCGCTTGAAGGCCCTTGATGGGAATCCGGTCGCCGGGTTTCACGATCGTCCGTTTGCCGGCAGAGGCGGTCTTGTAGCTTTCGAGCCATTTCTGGTTCACCGGCTCGATTTCATCCCCGCGACCGAAAAAACTGCCGATCGGGATCATCTTCGAAAGCGCAGAGAGGCCGCCCACGTGGTCCGCGTGGTAATGGCTGATCACGAGGTAGTCGATCTGTTTCAAAGCGGCTTGTTGGGTGGCCGCATAGACCCGCTTGGCGTCCCGGTCATCGACCTCGAAGCCGGTGTCAATCAGCATCGATTCTCCCGAGGGAGACACGATCAACGTGGCTGCGCCGCCCTCGACGTCAATCCAGTAAATCTCCAGATTTCGGGACTGCGCGTCGAGCACGCCGGACGGAACGAGCAGCAAGGCCGGAAGCAAGAACCTCAGCATGAAGCCTCCTATCCAGGCAACCTGTACGCCACGAGCTCCGCCGAGTAGTTCCCGCCAGCAATCGACACGACGACATACTGCTTGCCATCGAGCATGTACGTCATCGGCCCACCCGTTTGAGGCGCCGGCATGTACACGGCGCCAGCGTCCGCGCCGGTCATCTTGTCGTAGGCGCGAAGCATCGCGCCACGCTGACCGTTCGGCGTCGTGAAGAATCCTCCCTCGCCGCAGATCACCAGCGTTTTGGTGATGAGCGTCCCGTTGCGCCCGGGTCGCCCGGTCCGCGGGATGTTCAGGCCCTTGAGCGCGGGATGATTCTTGATGTTGTCAGGCGTCTCACCGTGCGGAACCGACCACAGAATCTCGCCCTTGTTGAGATCGATGGCGGTGATGCGTGCGTACGGCGGCTTCGCAAGCGGTAGACCTCGAACCGTCAGACCGCCGCCGCCTTCACCGGCCGGCGCCGCGTTGGCCGGCGCAGGGCCTGCGGCAGTCGCCGCACCGGCGCCACCGCGTCCCTGTCCTGCTGCGGCCGATCCGCTCCCGGCGCCACCGCCCCGCACCGCGGCGGCATCGGCTGACGCATTGGGATCGCGGGCCGTGCCGGCGATGTAGTCCATGTCGGACCGCTTGCCATCCGACTTCACCAAACCCAGTGACGACACGGTCGTCGTCGAATGCAGGTACGCGATCTTGGTTTCCGGATCGAACGAGCCGCCTTCCCAGTTGGATCCGCCGGCTGCCGTCGCCGGCAGCAGCGTCGCCAGCGGGCCGGGCCAGGTGCTGACGACCGGCGGTGTGAAGATCGGTCCGAGCTTGTAGCGCGACACGAGCTTGACCGCTTCGGCCCTGAGCTCCGGCGTGAAGTCGATCAGATCGTCGATTGAAAAACCCTGAAGATCGTACGCGGGCGGCTTGGTTGGAAATGGCTGTGTCGGTGCGTACCACTCTCCCGGCACGTCACCCTTCGGAACCGGTCGCTCCTCGATCGGCCACACCGGCTGACCGGTGACGCGATCGAAGACGTACAGCCAAGCCTGCTTGGTCGGTTGCGCGACGGCCTTAATTGGCTTTCCGTTGACGACGATGTCCGCGAGAATCGGGGGCGCGGGGATATCGTTGTCCCAGATCCCGTGATGCACAAGCTGGTAATGCCACTTGCGCGTGCCCGTTCTCAGATCGAGGGCGACCAACGACTCGCCGAACAATCCCGCGCCGGGACGATGGCCACCGTAGTAATCGCCGGTTGGCAACTCCACCGGAAGGTAGACGGTGTCGAGCTCCTCGTCGACGGTGATCTGTCCCCACACGCCGGCGTTCCCTGTGTATGACCACGAATCCTTTTCCCAGGTGTTGTTGCCGAACTCGCCCGGTTGCGGAATCGTGTGGAAGATCCACAGGCGCTTGCCGGTGCGCACGTCGAACGCGCGCACATAGCCTTTCTCGTTCCTCCTGCTCTTCGGCACGCCGCCCGGCAGATGCGCGGCGCCGACGATAATCATGTCTTTGGCGACGGTCGGGGCGGCATGCAGACCGACCTCACCGGTGACCAGGTCCATGTCCTGATCGTCGTCGAGCTTCAAATCGACGACGCCACTCGTGCCGAAGCCAGGCACAGGAAATCCGGTCTTCGCGTCGAGCGCGACAAGACGATATCCCGGCGTCACGTAGATCACCCGCGCCTCTCTGGCATCGGACCAGTAGGCAAGCCCGCGACCCGAGAGTCTGCGAGGCGCCGCATCGCCGCGCGCCCCTTCGTCTTCGCGGTGCATCCACAGTAATTCGCCGGTTGCGGCGTCGAGCGCCACGACCGAGCGCCGCGTGCCCGCCGTCGCGTAGACGACGCCGTTCGCCATCAACGGCGTCGTTTCATAATTGAATTCCGGACGCGGCCCCAGCGCATCGGTCTTGAAGCGCCACGCCACCTCCAGCCTGCTGAAGTTGTCCTTGTTGATCTGCTCGAGCGGCGAGTACTTGGTGTTGGCGAGGTCGCCGCCCCACGTCCGCCATTCGCGCATCGGCGCGCCTGCTTGCCCGGATAGTCGGCCGTTCGTCATCGCGAACACCACAACGAGGATCGCGAGAGACGAGCCGAGCAGTCGAATCCGGCGCGGCATCATGGAGCCCTCTCTCATGCCCGATTTGAGGATGGATCGCGGGAAACGCCGCTCATGATGCGCCGGGCTCTCGAACGGGTCAAGGGGAGGAGGCAAGGATCGTCATTTCAGACTTCAGACTTTTTGCGTGTAGGGTGCAAATCATGCAGGAGCCCACCTAATCGATCGCGGCGAGTGACGGTCAGACCGCCCACTCCACCTGGCGGCGCGGTCCCCACATGTGTGACGGCTTTTTGCGGATCGCGACGGTCGTCTTCGATCAGCCACGATGCCGGCTCGACGAGCTTGAAATGTGCACGCATCGCCGCAGGCGCGGCGATGAACACGACGGCTGAAACCACGATCACTCTCGTCAACGACTTCATAGACATACCTCGTGATTTACACCGATCCCTCATATGCGTCGTCTACGTCCACCTGCCGAAGGGAGCGTACTTCGCCACGCCCGCATCGGGGCCAAGTAGCCCATAAGGAAGTTCGCGCCCACGTCCGTGGAACGAGCATGGGATATACGATCGGACCATCGCGGAGTACGCGACTGACACCTGGCACGCCCGCGCGTGCGACGTACGGTAGCGGAGAAGACCGTGGCTCACGAAACGAAGGAACGCGTGACGATCTCGCCTCTGGCGGGCAAACCCGCTCCGAGCGCAATGCTGGTAAATCTGGCGCGGCTTGAAGAGGCCTATTACGAGTGCAAGCCCGACGCGGGCGATCCGAACGAGCGCGTCAGCTTCGGCACCAGCGGGCACCGCGGCTCACCGTTCCGCGCCTCGTTTACCGAGGCCCACATCACGGCGATCACGCAAGCGATCTGCGATCATCGGCGCGCTCACATGATCGATGGCCCGCTCTTCATGGGAAAGGACACGCACGCGCTGTCGGAACCAGCGCAGCGCACTGCCCTCGAAGTGCTCGTGGCGAACGGCGTCGAGACCATCATCCAGCGTGATGCCGGCGTCACTCCTACACCCGTGATCTCGTGGGCGATCCTCACCTACAACCGCGGCCGCCCATCACACCTCGCGGACGGAATCGTGGTCACGCCGTCGCACAATCCTCCCGATGACGGCGGCTTCAAGTACAACCCGCCGCACGGCGGACCCGCCGACGTCGACGTGACCCAGTCGATTCAGAACCGCGCCAACGAGCTGCTGCGGGCCGGGAACGCGGGCGTCAAGCGGGTACCGTTCGCGACCGCGATCAATGCGGCGATTACACACGAGGACGACTTCGTCCTGCCGTACGTCCACGACTTGAAAAACGTCGTGGACATGGACGCTGTCCGCGCCGCCGGCCTCGAGCTCGGCGTGGATCCACTCGGCGGAGCGGCGATGCCGTACTGGGAGCCGATCAACGCGCTCTACAAGACCAACATCACCATCGTGAATCCGGTGATCGACCCGACCTTCTCGTTCATGACGGTGGATCATGACGGCAAGATCCGCATGGATCCATCCAGCCCGTACGCGATGGCGCGACTCGTCGACCTCAAGGACCGGTTCCGCGTGGCTTTCGCCAACGATCCGGATTCGGACCGCCACGGCATCGTGACACGCACCGCAGGGCTGGTGAACCCCAATCACTACCTGGCCGTGGCCATCCGCTACCTTCTCATGCATCGCACCCATTGGTCGGCGCGCGCTGCGGTCGGCAAGACGGCGGTGAGCAGCAGCCTCATCGATCGTGTGGTCGAAAAACTCGGCCGCCGACTCTACGAAGTGCCAGTGGGCTTCAAATGGTTCGTGCCGGGCCTGTTCGACGGCTCGTGCTGTTTCGGCGGCGAGGAAAGCGCCGGAGCCAGCTTTTTGCGGCACGACGGCACTGTGTGGACGACCGACAAGGACGGACCGATCATGGACCTGCTCGCCGCGGAGATCACCGCACGCACAGACAAAGATCCAGGCGAGCACTACCAAGAGCTGGCGGCGGAATTCGGCACGTCATACTACACGCGCATCGACGCGCCGGCCACCCCCGCGCAAAAGGCTCGGCTGCGGACGCTGTCATCCGAGGCCGTGAAGAACGACACGCTCGCCGGCGAGCCGATCATCGCCAAGCTGACGAGAGCTCCGGGCAACAACGCGGCGATCGACGGCCTGAAGATCGCGACCGCGAGCGGGTGGTTCGCGGCTCGGCCGTCCGGCACGGAAAGCGTCTACAAGATCTACGCGGAGAGCTTCAGAGATGCCGCGCATCTGGACGCGCTCGTCAGCGAGGCGCAAGGCCTCGTCGATACCGCGATCGGTGGCCGCGCATGAGCGTGCGTCCGTTTCCCGCGAAGTACCGGGCTTCAGGCATCCTGCGTCTGACGCGGGGAGCCGCGCTCGTCATCGTGAAGCCAACCGTTCCAGGCACGCGAGACCCACGCCCAGAGTACGCGGTCCGCACGCGAGGCGCGCCCCAGAGCGGATTCGCTTCCGACATCGTGCGAATAACGTGCGGACGTCGGCCGGCACCGTCGGTCGACCCGTGCGGCGACGGCTCTTCCAGGGATCCACGGTGAGCTGCTGAAACACGGGATTGCTATCGGTCAGGCCAGCGTCGCGAACGACATGATTCGTCGTCGACAGGCTCAACGACCGCGAGCATCCAAGCCCGATCAGCGGCGAAACGGAGAGCGCACGTTCTGCCACACTCGAGTCGCTTCGAATGCGTTCAACGTGAGTCGCGCGCGGCGTTCGGCTCGGCACGGACTCCGGAACGTTGAACTCTTTACTTGAAAACAGCAGCAGAAATGCACGCCGACCGAGTTTTTAACAGGACAGGCGGGCGCGAACTCGATAGGCTGATCCACAAAGCCGAGGTTGTAGTGGTCCCCGTCGACACGGAACACGTATTCGAGGCGAGACGGGCGTATCGACGCTTCGGCAAGGGACGTCACGCCGCCGGGCTCAATTTCGGCGACGTGTTCGCCTACGCGCTGGCCAGCACGGCGGGCGAGCCACTCCTGTTCAAGGGCGATGATTTCGCCAAGACCGATATCGGTCGCGTGATCTGACGGCCTGACGATGTCACATTTTCATTCGGACGAATTTCTTGCGGAGTACAACGGCCTTCATCTCGTCTCGCCGCCTTCATCGTGTTGGGCTCCGACAGCCAATTTGTCGTCCACAGGGATCACGACGACGGCTGATTGGCGTTCCGGCATCGTCGCTCACTTGCGGAAGTGGACTGCCAGACGCGTTGCCGCCAACCATCGAGTTCTCGTAGTACGGAGCGAACACCATCATATGCCGATGCCAGGCTCCGATTCCCGGTCCGAGATGCTGGTGTGCTGACCACATGTACGCGAATGTGACTGGCGTCTCTTCTCGGGCGCTCACCTCGCACGTACGCCTTTTGGATGCGGTCCGCAATTTGTCCGGGCGTCTTTCCTTCCAGTGCCAGTTTCGTGCGCAGCTCGTAATAGCGCATCACGCTTTGCGCAGCTGGTGCGGTGAAGCAAATGGGCGCCCAGATCGTTGCGTCGTAGATCAGCTTCAGGAATTGCGACGGCGTGTAGGTGGGCGCGCTGAAGCCGCGCATCACCAAGCAGACACGACACCGTTGTCGCCGTTTCGAGCCACCTCGTATCCGGACTTCGTCAAGATCTTGATCTTGGCGCGGTCGGAGATCTGCGCGGGCGCGGCAGTCTTCGCGAGGCGACCTCGTCCGCGGGCGCCATCATGTACTGATCTAGCGGCGGATACTTGGAGGCCTGCGCCCAAACCGCGCCGGATCGCGATTTCACTCAAAAAGCGTCCGCGTTTTTCGTTTCGCGGTATGTCGCGCCTTGCGGGCATTTGCCGCAGCTCGTTGCTCGCAAAGGGCCACGAAAGGGCAAGTCTTCAACGCGCGGTCGCCGCCTCAACTCGACAATTGATTCCGTATTGTTTAACAAGATCTCGAATTAGACGAAAAAATATACTGGCAATTTTGATCGACCCGTTTGCTTAGTGTCGATCGTGTTCGAACGCATTTGCAACGCTCTCTCAGGAGAGGTAGGGTATCCCGCCCTCCACATCTCCGCGGACAAGAGAAGGAGCAACTAATGGTGAAACGCATCGGCATCGTCGCCGCTCTGGGCGTCATCGCAGCGTTCGGTGTTCCGAGAGCTGTGATCGTCTCCGCCGACCAGCCTCCACAATATTTTGTTGATGCCAGGAGGCTTCCTTTCGACGCGCTCGCTGGGACCAGCACGAGGCGACTTTTCGGTGTGCATAAAGGCGCCGGATATCGTATCGAAGTTCCTGACAACTGGAACGGCAGTCTGGTGCTGTATGCTCACGGATTCCGCGGAAGCGGCCTCGAGCTCACGGTGTCGAATCCGGTCATCCGGCAGTACCTCGTGACGAACGGCTTCGCATGGGCTGCCTCGAGTTACGCGAAAAACGGATACGACGTGAAGGCAGGCGTGCAGGACACACACGCGTTGACGTCGCTCTTCAATGGCTTGGTCGGCGTACCGCGCCGCACATATCTCACGGGCCACTCGATGGGCGGGCACATCACCGGCGTGGCCATTGAACAGTATCCAAACGCCTACGACGGCGCAATGCCGATGTGCGGTGTCATGGGCGACGCCGAGCTCTTCGACTACTTCCTCGACTTGCAGCTGGTCGCGCAGGCACTTGCTGGAATTCCGGCACGGTATCCATTCCCGGCCGATTACGGGACCACGATAGCGCCTGTGATCCGGACGGCATTCGGGACGCCCTACCCGTTCGCGCTGACGCCGCAAGGCCTGCAGTACGCCGCCGTGGTTCAACAACTGACCGGCGGCACCCGGGCCAATTTCGCCACGGCGTTCGGGTTCTGGGGGAATTCGCTGCTCGGGTTTGCGTTGCCTGGCGATTTCGGCGGAACGCCTGGCAGAGCGGTAGGAAACGTCGACACGATCTATCAGATGGATGACAACCCAGCGTTGACAGCCGCAGAGCAGGCTCTCAACAACATCGTGCTCCGCGTCAGTGAAGATCCGCAAGGCCGTCACCCGAACGGTCTCGCGAATATCCCCGGAATTTCCGGCAATATCCCGATTCCGACACTCACGATGCACACGCTCGGCGACCTCTTCGTCCCATTTTCCATGGAGCAAATTTATCGGCGGCACGCAAACGCTCAGGGTACGTCTGACCTGCTGGTGCAGCGCGTGTACAGAGACGTTGGGCACTGCTTCTTCCTTCCGAGCGAGGAGGCACAGGCATTTGCGGCGCTGGTGAATTGGGTCGAGGCCGGCGCAAAGCCAGCGGGCGACGACGTGCTGACGTCGGCGGTGATTGCTGATCCGAAGTACGGATGCAACTTCACGCAGGCGCCACGCGCGGGATACGCAGCGTGCACGCCTTGAGGTTTCGAACGTGCTACATCCCCAGACTGGGTTTGCTTCACGCATCTGGCGATCAACGCACGGACGCACCGCGAGTTGATGCCGAAGCGCGAGAATTTCGGCCCCGAGCTCGAGCAGCGAGCGGATCGTCCCCCCACGAGGTCAGCACGGCGACGAACAGCGCAATCATGCTGCTCGAGAACGGTATCAGTCTATGGCCCCGTAATGTCCCGTAGGTGGACCGAACTCTCGTATTCAACGGATCACGCCGCGCGCGCGTAATAATTGAGGTAACTGGTTAGCGGGTCCAGTCTACTGCGACGATGCGAGCGCGCACGATGGGGTAGGCTGACGTGCGCATAGTGGACCGAGCAGCACCGTACGGATGTCGAGGTGACGAAGGCGAGCGGTGTGGACGACGCTCGCGAGAATCTGTTGTGTGTCGGCGCCGCGTGATGAGCGGTTCCCGCTGGTGACCTTTCGATTGACGACGGCGGGGCGAAGTGCTTCAGCGCGCCGGCTGGAGAGGCTCGGCGTCAGCCGGAATTGGATTCGGAATCGGACCCATCCTCGATCGATAGATCGTTCCGCGCGTGTCGGTAGCAAAGAACAGCGTACCGGTCTCGCCTGGTTTCACGGGAACGGCGCTCGCGAAATACGAGCTCACGAGACGGCTTGTTAACTCGACGCAGGCCGCCGACGAAACCTCGGTGACACCCGATGCCGCATCTCGTGCGACGCTGACGATGTAGCCACTCTTCACCACGTCGTTGTGGTTGAGATCCGGACTGATAAAGCCCTGGCTGCTGCCGCCTGGCTTTTTATTCAGGTCGGCAAGATCGGTCACGTAGCCGCCGGCAGCGCAACTCGACGCGAACGCGGCCGGGGACCGCCGTTGATAACGCGTAACTCACCGAGGTCGGCATAATCTGGACGTCGGCATAGTGCGACTTATGCCGACTTCGGCATAAGGTCCACAAGTTGCGGAACGTGCTCGATCATCTACCGGAGCGCCAGCGCCCGTGGGTGAAGACGAAGCTGCAGCGCGCCTATAACTGCGACGATGTCGCGGTCGCCAAAAGGCAATTGCAGGGCCTGGCGCGCTAGCTCGAGACCGATCATCCCAGCGCCGCCGAAAGTCTGCGTGAAGGACTCGATGAAACGCTGACGATCGTCGGTCTTGGTCTGTCGCCGACGCTGCGTCGATCGCTGAGCACGACCAATGCTGCAGAGAGTCTCATCAGTCGCACCCGTTCGGTGAAGCGGAACGTCAAGCGCTGGCGCAACGGGCAGATGGTGGTACGCTGGGTCGCCGCCGGCGTCCTCGAAGCTGTCAAAGGCTTCCGTCGCCTGAAAGGTCACAACGAAATGCCGAAACTGGTCGCGGCCCTGCGTGCGCGCGATCAGCAGCTCGGGCTTTCGACTCGAGAAGACCGCGGAACGAGTCGCGTAGGGGATAGAATAATAGACGCTGACCAACGAGGAGACCGTAGCCTTATTGCACCTTTAAGTTAAGGGAGGGCGTGGACCATGTCTGTGTTGTGCAAAGCGGTCGTATTCCTGCTCTTAGCTTTGCCTGCCGTCGCTCAGTCGCAGGCGTTTGAAGTGATCTCAATAAAGCCCGCTCGCTCAGGCGACCCGCGCAACATGCGCATGCGAGTGCTGCCAAACGGTGACCTCAGTGCGAGCGCGGTGCCTGTGCTCTTGCTTTTGCGTCACGCGTACGACGTGCCGGTCAACCCCTCGCCGCGTCTTTCCGGTCTTCCTGGCTGGCGCGAGACGTACGATATCGAGGCGAAAGCGCCTGCCAACGCCGTTCCCCCCGGTCTTCCAGAGAGCGAAAAGCGAGGCCGGATGCAGGGAATGATTCGCGGGTTGCTCGCCGATCGTTTCAAGCTCGTGATGCGGGTTGAGCAGAAAACGATGCCCGTCTACGCTCTCAGCGTCGCAAGCGGAGGTCCGAATCTCCAGAAGTCCACCATCGCGGAGAAGGACTGCGTTTTTGACACAGGCACCCCGGAAAGTTGCCATAACTTTATCGTGGGTAGGGCCACCCCCTGAATGCAAGAGCTATCAACATGGACGACCTTGCCCAGTACATCGAGAACTGGACAGATTTGCCGGTGGTGAACCGCACGGCAGTCAGCGGGCTGTTCGCCGTTGAGACGGAAGGCTGGACTCCCATGCGGCTGCCGCCTCCTCCGCCAGGCAACCCGCCGGCCGCGCGCTTCGATGACCTCCCCACAATCTTCACCGTGCTGCGCAAACTCGGTCTCGAACTGAAACAGCAAGAAGCCACAGTGCCCGTATACACTGTGGAGCACATCGAGCGCCCGGCAGGCGAATGAGGATGACGCACGATAGAGCGCGTTAAAACGGTCGCAGATTCAAAAAGTGTTGAGGAACGTCCGATCGCTGAAAATGACTTCACTGAGCCGCCGCTGATTTTCAACGGGCGATGGGACATCCCCCGGGGCCGTCAGTGGCTGCATCACGAAAAACGCCGATCTGGCGATTGTCTCTGAATCGTGGATCCGTAGCCACTCGGCGACTTCCGAGGACCTCCATCGCTCGTGTGAGTGTGTACTCAGACCCTTGACGCAGAACGTCCGCTGATCGCATGGCGCGATGATGATGATCAGGACCGTTCGCCGCTTACACAGGATTCACCACACCGCAAAGCGACAAACCGGATGTGCGGTATACCGTACGTTTCATCCGGACCTTACCGCGGCAGCAGCGTGATCGTCTGCATCCAGTCCGAGATGCCGACCGCGATCAGTTCGTTCTCCCGAGTGCAATCGATGAAGTGCGGCGTCATGAACGTACCGCGTGCGTTATCGATTCGACCCAATCTCCCGACGATCGTACCATCGAGCTCGAGCTTGTAAATTTCGCCGGTCAGCGCGCCTTTCATGGTATCCGTTCGTTCGGGATTCGACGCACTAAAGAGATATTGGTGCGCACCGTTCGTGATGCACAGTGCCCAGGGCTGCCGACCGCGTCGTACGCGGCAAGCGGGGCGAGCCTGTTGCTGAATACTTGGATACGAGCGTTGCCACCGTCGGCGACATACACGTTGCCGCTGGCGTCGACGGCCAGCGCGTGTGGCGATTTCATCTCGCCAGGCTTCGAGCCCCACGATCCCACCGCTGCGACAAACCTGCCGCGCCGGTCAAACTCGGCGATGCGCGGATTGCGTTCGCCGTCGACGACGAAGATGTTCGCGGCGCTATCCCATGCAACGTCCAGCGGGTGATCCAAGTAGGGCCGCCCAAGCGGCGGGACGGGCGCCGCCGCGTGAAGGGTAAATAAATTCGATCCAGTCACGCAGCGCGCTGATACTCGCGTAAGAGGCCGCCGAGACGGTCGCGACGTGTCACGGTGATCGGTTGCATGCCCTCCCAGGTCTGAATCGCCGTCCGACCATTCGGAGGCTTGAGTTCCAGGCTGCGATGAGGCCGAAAACCATTGTAATGATCGATAAATACGCTGAGCGTTCGCGTGAGGTGCCCTGCGTTCAGGATCAGCAACCAGTCCAGGCATTCAGACCGGACCGTCCGAACGAACCGCTCCGCGATCCCATTCGCCTCAGGGACCTGAATCGGCGTACGAACAATGCGCGTGCCTTGCGCCTCAAAGACGACATCGAAACGACTCGTGAACTTTCGATCATGGTCGCGAATGAGGAATCGGACGGGATGGGCACGCTCGGAGAGCGTCCACGCGACGTGCCGCGCCTGCTGCGTCACCCATTCGCCGTCGGGATGCGCCGTGCAGCCGGCCAGGTACACGCGACGACTGGCGATTTCGATGAAAAACAGCACGCACAACCGCTGGAGCCAGACGGTGTCGACAGCGAAAAAATCCACGGCAATGACGCTCTTCGCTTGCG
>Ga0209577_10003066_pt1 | contig 15792 bp, 13 predicted proteins | sample GraSoiAngelo_109_FD_185874 | JGI IMG/M metagenome (GOLD analysis project Ga0209577, IMG submission 185874) | Grasslands soil microbial communities from the Angelo Coastal Reserve, California, USA - 14_0903_12_20cm (SPAdes) (version 2) | ecosystem: Environmental > Terrestrial > Soil > Grasslands...
ACTCGCCGTACATATCAACGTGCTGGTCGTCCGTTACGCCGACCTGGTGACTGCCGCACAAAATCAACTCAACGCGGCGGCGCTGAAAATGCAGAAGCCGTATGAGCTTGCCACACAGATTCCCATTACGTTAGGGAAGAATGTGATCAGTAGTCCCTCAAAGGACGGCTTATCCATCTCCATCACGCTCTCGGCGACGGGGCAGGTCGTGCAACATGTCAACCTTGATGAGATCCGCGCTTTAGTGGCTGGCAAGCCAGTAGATCAGGCCGAAAGCGAAATTCAGAATGGCGAAACCGGGTTACTCCCGGTAGCGAAAGTCTCGACTATAGTATCTCCCTCTTTCTTGCACCTTATGCCGTTCCGCACGGAGCATATACGCATCATCATACAACCAATGCACGGCGTACCAAACGGGTAGGGGTCTGTGTTCCTCGCGATCATTCACAGACCCTGTACCAAACGGGTAGGATTGCTGGACAAACGCTCGCTCCTTCGTTAGAATGCTATAGGGAGTAATGTTTGCGTTTGGAGAGAGCGACAATGGCGCGTTTGATGGCCCTGGATGTAGGAGATGCCAGAATAGGGGTCGCGATTAGCGATGCCTCCGGCTTCCTGGCCTCTCCTTACATAACGCTGCACGTTTCTCGTGATGAAGCGCAAACAAGGGCTGCGATCCAACGACTCATTAGCGAAACGGAGGCTGAAGGTCTTGTCGTTGGACTGCCCATTAGCCTGGATGGGCAGATTCATACCCAGGGAGCGCGGGTACAGGCCTTCGCGGAACGCTTAAAAGAGCATATCTCCATCCCCCTTACCTTCTGGGATGAGCGACTCTCGACAGTTGAAGCGCAGCGTTTGCTCGCAGAACGCCAGCAAGCTCCGCCGGGGGCCCCTACAGGCAAAAGAAGCAGCGGTGGTAGAATGCGGAGGACGACGCGTCGCAAACATCGCCAACACGAGATAGACGCGCTGGCAGCAGCTGTTATTCTACAGGAATACCTGGACCATGCATCGAGCGAGACAGGGGATTAGAAATACATGAAAAGACGAGGATCACGCGCCGCCATCATTGCAGTGCTTTTGCTTGGTCTCCTGATATTTGGGATCGTCTACTTTACGTGGACGACGGTGACGGATGTATTCCAGCCGGCCAACGCCAATGCAACAAGCACGAAACCTTTTGTGATTAACAGTGGTGAATCCGGGGCGCAGATTGCTGATGCGCTCCAGACAAATGGGCTGATTCGCAACGCCCTCGCTTTTCGCATCTGGGCCAGGATTAAAGGGCTGGATACGCAACTACAGGCAGGCGCGTACAACCTCAGTCCGAGTATGACGATTGATCAGATCATTGCCTTGCTGCTTCACGCCCAGCCCGATGCCGTGCCGGTGACTGTCCTGGAGGGATGGCGGCTGGAGGAGATTGCGAACAAGTTTGCGCATAACGATCCAGCGTATCCGCCGCTCACCAAATTCAATGAGCAAGATTTTCTGAAATATGTGATGCACCCGAATTTGTTTCCCGGCGCTGCCAATTTCCCAATTCTGAAAGATATTCCGCCGGGCAATAGTATGGAGGGCTTCCTCTTCCCGGATACCTACCTCATTCCGGTCAATGGGACAGCCCAGGACGTTATCACTACCATGTTGAAAGAGTTTACCAGCAAGGTACAGCAAAATCACCTGGATACGCTAGCAAAGCAGAATAAGCTCTCGGTCTACCAGATGGTGATCCTCGCGTCTATCGTGCAGCGCGAGGCGCTCTTCGATGATGATCGTCCACTGGTAGCAAGCGTTTATTGGAACCGTATCTTCAGACCGAATGCTGAAACTGTCAGTGAGCTGGACGCGGATCCGACGGTACAATACGCGCGCGACTCGCAGCCTGGCACAAAGAAGTATTGGACGCCGTTGCAGGCAGCAGGACGCCTTGTGCTTCCCACCAGCCCCTGGAATACGTATACACATGCGGGATTCCCTCCCACCCCTATTTGTAGTCCTGGCCTGGCCAGTCTGATGGCGGCGGCGGCCCCGCCGACGACCCAGTTTTACTTCTTCCTATCGAAACCCGATGGGCATAATGTGTATGCAAAGACGAACGCGGAATTTATAGCAGACGAGCAAAAATACTTATCACATTAGAGAGTAATCACCCATGTTGAATTTGAATATCTGGCAAACCATTTTTCTGGCCCTGCTCCAGGGTGTGACTGAACTTTTTCCTATCAGCAGCCTCGGCCATACGGTGATTTTACCCGGACTCTTTGGCTGGGCCAACCTGATTAACGATACGGGTTGTGGAGGTCAGAGTTGTTTTCTTCCCATCATTGTGGCGCTGCATCTCGGCACCAGCATCGCGCTGGTGATCTACTTCTGGCGCGACTGGTTGGGGATTATCTTGACCCTCTTCAAAAGTATCAAAGAGGGCGAAGTTCGCACCGGTACCGATGAGTGGGTGAGCTTCCTCATCATTATCGGTGTCATTCCAGCGGGTTTAATTGGTCTCTTTTTAGAAACGCCGCTCAAGACCCTATTTGCTTCGCCGGTAATCGCCTCGGCGTTCCTGGTGCTCAACGGCTCTATCCTTTTCGCGGGGGAGCGCATGCGGCGGCGAGTAGAGGCGAAGGAGGCTCTTACAAACGCGAAGGAGCGCGAGGCAAGTTTCCGCCCGCTTTCTTCTCTGACGTGGAAAGAGGCTATCATCGTCGGGTTAGTACAATCACTCGCGTTGATTCCGGGCATTTCGCGCTCTGGCGTGACAATGGTTGCAGGCCTGGGAGTGCGCCTCAATCACGAGGATGCAGCGCGCTTCTCCTTTTTGCTCGGTACGCCGCTCATCGGGCTGGCGGCGGTGCTTGAGATACCCCAGTTGATCGGCCAGTCGGCTTCAGCATGGCTACTGATAGTAACCGGGATGATATTATCCGGGGTCGCCGCGTATCTGAGCACAAAGTTCCTGATGAAGTACTTTGAGACGGGTAGACTCAATCCTTTTGCCTACTACTGCTGGGCATTAGGGCTGGTTTCGCTCGTCTTGCTGGCAACAGTGCTGCATGGCAGGGCGTCTTAAATCATTAATTACCCAAAATGGCTATTCTAGATATGCATATGCAGCTTGAAGAGGTAGATACGTTTGATACAATAGATGCACGCTTTGGATAGGCTAAAGCGCATATTTTGTCCAAGTCCCAAAGAAGAGGTAGAAAGATTTTAACATGAAGAATGCCGCACTTTTCTATGCTGTTATCGCCGTTGGCATTATCGCCCTGGCAGTTGGTGTGTACTACCTGACCGGTGGGCTGCATCCAGCACGTGCTTATACAGGTCTGGGTGTTGGAGTGGTTCTGCTCATTGCTGGTGTCGCCGGCATGTTCATGACTCGCTCCAAAGCGGTTGCCAAGTAGTTTTTCAAAACAAGCAAAAAACCGGGAGATACCACACTAAGTATCTTCCGGTTTTTTGCTTGTTTTGCATGCTGTAAGCAGGAAAAGTCGTATCTATATTGGCTAATCCCCTTGTAGAGTTTGAGATATTTGTTATAATAGGGGCGTCCTATGAGGGATTATTAAGTGCTTTCAAAAAAAGAAAGGTAATGAAAATTGATGAACAGCAACCCGGCACTTTTCTATGGTGGAATTCTTGTAGCAATTGTTGGTCTGGCCCTGGGAGCTTTTTTCCTCGTTCCAAACATTAACCATGTTATTGCTGATTCGAACATGCACTGGAAACACGCTATCGCGTTTTTTGCTCTAGGTGTGATTGGTATCATCGCGTCGCTGGTTACGCGGCCCAAAGCTACCTCTCGGTAAACATATCCTGGTAAGGGCAAGGGACAAGCCAGGGCGGGGACAAGCCTGACCCATCCCCTATTCGTAGAGGCGTACTCCCTTGCCCTCCTCTATTTATCCGAGCATATCTCCGACGATCTGTGGGTATCCTCGCAAAAATTCTCCGGCGCTCATAGCTTTCTTCCCCTCCAGTTGCAGGCGGTCGATTACCAGCATTCCTTCTCCTGTGACGACCTGGAGCGACGGTTCGCCGTCTTCTTTACGCAGCATCGCGGTTCCGACAGGCGCATCTTTCTGTGTTTCGGATACGAGCGCGTGCGCAGAGACAATCTTTACCAGTTTACTGCGCCAGTTGGTGTAGGCAGTGGGCCAGGGTGTATAGGCGCGGACCTGGCGCGCTAATAGATCGGCTGGACGATGCCAGTCAATTTCTCCGTCTTCTTTGCGCAGCATACGTGTATACGATGCTTGTCGCTCGTCTTGAGGCTGGGGTATCAGCTCTCCCGAAATCCACAAAGGTAAGGCCTCCAGCAAGGCTTCCGCTCCCACATTTGCTAATCTCTCGGTCAGGCTGCCAGTAGTATCATGCCGGCTAATGGGGATGGATTGCTGCAAGAGTATTGGGCCGGTATCCACCCCTGCATCAATGAGCATGATCGTTACGCCTGTCTCAACATCGCCTTGCAATATAGCCTCGGTGATGGGGGAGACGCCGCGATATCTGGGTAAGAGTGAGGCATGAATATTGAGCGTGCCATAACGCGGCAAATCGAGGACGGCCTGCGGCAATATCTGGCCGAAGGCAGCTACGATGTAGAGATCAGCTGAATAGGCAGCCAGCGCTGCCATGGTTTCCGGGCGTTTCAATGATCCAGGCTGCCAGACAGGGATTTCGTGAGCCAGGGCAGCCTGTTTGACCGGCGAGAAGACTATCTCTTTGCCGCGCCCCACGGGTTTATCCGGGCGAGTAATCACCGTGACAATTTCATAGCCGTCAGGCAATAGAATTCCAGGCGCGCGATTGGCAATCAGGGCCTCGAGAGCAGGTACAGCAAAATGGGGTGTTCCCATATAGATGATGCGTAACATGGCGCAAATCCCTTCTACGTTCATTGAAAAATAGTCGTTGTTTTCTATGGTGTACAGCTTTTTTCCATATTAGCATATTTTGGCTATGGTATAACCACGAGAGGTACCTCCTTACCTGCTTGCTGTGTCAATATGTTATACTCCTTTCACAGCAAAGGGGTGTAAGAGCACATCTTTATTCGTATGGGTGGAAACGGGACACGGATAATTCTATGCAACAGGCACAGGCGCAGCTACCTCACGTTTCCAGGTTCAGTGTTCACGCGCTATTACCGCCATCTACCGATTCCCGCGTTATTTTACAGCGCGCGGACGAAACCACCGCTATCCTGCGTATGTTGGCAGAGGCGCAAACCAGCACTGTTGTACTGACTGGAGACGCGGGGGCAGGGAAATCGATACTAGCGGCGCTGGTCTTTCGACAGGTTCAGGCAGGTGCATCTCCTTTCCAGCGCTTTGCCTGGTTGAGTCTCGGGCCAAACGCGACTTTGCCTGATTGCCTTGTCGTGCTCCTGAGTAGCCTGAGTTCAGGTATGCTTCCCCCGGATTTCTTGCTCTGGAAACCTGATCAACAAATCACGTTTGTCCTCCAGGCATTACGCAATCCTCAAGCCAGCGCATTTGTGGTGCTGGATCAATTCGAGGAGTTACTTGACGAGGACGCGATACATCTCGATACTCATCACTACTTGTCAGCAGTAAGGCAAGATGGTAACCGCGTCCCTATAGCAGGACGCGGAGCAATTTCTCTCTTTTTGGAAATGCTCCGACAAGAGCTGGGCAACAGCCGCGTAATGCTGACGAGCTACCGCTCGCCCTATACGGCGCAAAACGAGCACACGCGCGTACGAGCCTACATGGTATCGGGTATAAGCCTGCCCGAAGGTGTAGCGCTCCTTCACCAGCGAGGGGTACAGGGCAGCTCACAGGAGTTGTCGCTGATCTGGCAGCGCTGCGGGGGTCATGTTTATGCTCTGGTGTTGTTCTCCGCGCTGTTCACGCTGAGTGGTTTTTCGCTGAACTATTTACTGAACGCGCCTGATTACGCATTTATGTGGAACGGGGATGTCACCCTGAACCTGGTCAGTCTTGTCTATAATTTCCTAAATCCCATTCAACGCACCTTGCTGCGCGCGCTTTGCCTGTTCAGTGAACCAGTGCCGCTTGAGGGCATACTACAGGCGATCACGGGTGATGGACCGGCTATTGATGGGCAGGCATTCGAGCGGGAATTCGCGGCCTTGACCCGTATGTCGCTCGTCCAGCTGATGCCGCCTGTAGGGGCCCTCGCGCCCAGGTGGCCGCACTACCTGCTGCATGCATGTATACGCCTATATGCGATTGAGCACTACCTGGAGGGGCATGACCGGCGGCCCAGTGGAAATTTGATCTCCGCTCTCGGCGTGGCGATTGAACCAAACCCTATGGTGGGCAATCCGGAGGCGCGTGAGATTGCGCTGGCAGCCGGCCATATGCGAGTAACCAGCTATTATTTCTCGCAGGTACAACGCTATTGTCCACCTGCTGGGCAACGCAAGAATATGCAAGATGTTGAACCACTGCTGGCACTGATTTCCCATTTATGCCTGGGCTGGCACTGGCAGCAGGCCTGTGACCTGTTTTTCAGCCAGGGGCTGCATGCGCTCCTGGTCACATGGGGCGCATGGAATACGCTAATCCGACTCTATACGGCGATGATTCCACCTGTTGGCATCGTGACCCGCCGCGACGAAGCGTTGATTTGCAGTCATCTTGGCCTGCTCTATGGCCGCCTGGATGACTATGAGCAGAGCGCACATTATTATGCACAGGCACTTAGCACACAGCGCGAGATTTCTGATCTACAAGGGCAGGCAATTACACTGATCAATCAGGGTGAAATTTTCCGCAGCGCAGGTAATAAGCAGCAGGCCTTCGACAATTATGAGCAGGCGCTTCCCTTGCTGCAACAGCAGCCGGATGCACGCCTGGAAAGTGTGCTCTTGCACAATATGGGGCTGCTGTTGCAGGACGAGAAAGACTACGACCTGGCCCTCAAATACTATGTTGCATCGCTGCAACTGGCTATGAACTTACAAGAGCAGTACAACCAGGGGATGATCCTGACGAACATGGGTATGCTCTTCTTTGAACAGGGCCACTTACTCGAAGCGCTGGCGCTCCTTTTATCCGCCTTACAGCTGCGCCAGGGCCTGCAGGACCCGACTGTCAATACACTTATACTCTTCCTGGAGACCCTGAAACAGAAAATGGGGCCGGAAGCATTTGCGCAGTTGTACGCGGAGGCAACAGGCAAACAAGGGCAAATGTTGGCGCAACTTGATATAAAGAGCAGGAACCCCTGGTAATATCTGGCCTCTACATATATAATGAGCATGCAAGATCATGGATTGTACAAATCGAAGGACTGTGCAAGAGCGAGTGTAACCAATCTACGTAATAATAACTGCCAGGACTTTTTATTTTCTGTTGTTCACAGAAGGATTTGTCAAAGGGGCTGCTGGGCAGCGCGGCCGTGCGGTCGCCCTGGAAACTGACTTATTCGCCTGAGCAGGAGCATATTGTGGGTACACTGCGCGGAAAACACGCGAGAACACATCTTGTCACAGCAGAAGAGCAAGTTGATGAGCGGCAAGGTTCTCCAGGGGCCAGAGGAAACAGGTTCTCGGGAGGGGCAAACGTGCAGGAATTTCAGGCGTTTTACCAGGAAAACATCGGCCTGATTTATCGCTTTGTCTACAGTAAAGTGGGTAATCGCGAAGAGGCCGAAGACCTGACATCGCAAATATTTGTCAAGGCTGTGCGCGGGATGGATACCGAACGCGGTCCGCAGAGCATGCAAAAATGGCTGTTTCAGGTTGCGCGCACGACAATTGCAGATTATTGGCGCAGCTATTATCGTATTTCGACGAGCTCACTCGAGGAATTGTTAGATGCCGGCTGGGAAGGTCCGGCCGATATAGAGTCGATGATTGCGCGCGGTGAGCCAAACGAGCGGGTGAAGCGTATCCTCGCGGCTTTGCCCGAGCATTTTCGCGAGGTGCTGACCTGCCGTTTTCTGCTCAATTTGTCGATCCGCGATACGGCAAGTCGGATGGGTTTGACGGAGGCAAATGTGAAGGTATTGCAACACCGGGCGTTGAGACGCGCTGCTGATCTCGGACCTGTTGTGACAGGCAGCATGTGACTAGGATTAGCGAAAACTTGGAGACACAAAACAATGGCAGGGGAAGACCAGGAAAGATTTGAAGATTATCTGGAGCTAGAGCATTTCATCGAGGAGCTTCAAACCGGGCGCGTGGCTCATCCTCCAAAGGATTTGACGCCTGAACAGGCGCGCATCTATGGAATGGCGACGCTCTTCCATACTGCCTCTAGCGAGGAGGCGACTCCCCGTCCTGAATTTGTGGCTGAGTTACAGGCAAAACTGGAGCAGGAGCTACAACCCCGGACCAAGCCTTTCCCTTTCACCTCTAAAAAGCCGCAAAAACGATTACACGTCTCGCGACGAGCGCTGCTCACACGCGGAGCAGCAACAGCTGTTGCCGCCGCCACAGTAGCCATGGGTGTGGGCATAGATCACGCAGTCGAAGAACAAAAAATAAGCGCGCTCCAACAACAACAACAAGCATCATGGTTGCCGATTGTGCCAGACAATATTCCTGCTACCTGGATGCGGGTGGTGAAGGCCTCTCAAGTTGGGGACGATCCGATTCCATTTAGATCACCTGCACTCGCCGGCTACGTAATACGGGTGGATAACGACAGCGGTGATGGGAATCCAGGTGACAAGGGAAAGATCATCGCGATGTCGGCCCACTGCACGCACCAGGGATGCATTGTGCAATGGCTAAACACGGCGCGTAAATACGAATGTCCATGTCACGGCGGGCTGTATGGCGAATATGGACAGGTGGATGCTGCTTCAGCGCCTAACCTCTATCTTTCTTCCCTGCCACGCCTGGATTCAAAAATTGACGAAGAAGGCTATGTAATTGTGCGTGTGCCAAAGGTCAGTCCACAGTAATTTCCTCGAAGTGCCCTCGCTCCACATGCGAGGACGCGATACGTTTCCTGCGCCCCTCCATTTCACTTGAATCTTGACAGTTCACCACAAGCAGAATGATATAATGCTATGCGTTGATATGTACCATGCATCTATCTACGAGGAGACGTAGCTACAGCAGGACGCCATGAGAAGGAGCAATCAGTCCATGCCTATATATCGTCTGAGAATCGCGTTGCCTTTCGCCTTACTATTGATGTTGTTGCTGGCGGCTTGTGGTGGAAGTTCCTCAACGCCCGCCAGGCCATCACCCACACCATCGCCCGCGCCAGAGCAGGGTGCGCAACTACTGGCGAAGGCTGCGCAAGCGTTGAACGGCGCGAAGACAGTGCACGCCATCTTTGCTCTAACGCTTGAAGGCCCCTCTTTTAACGGCACGCTTACAAGCGAGCTTTGGAATGTTCCACCAGATAAAAGTCGCACGCTTGTGCTGCAATCCACCATTACACAGGCCCCTGTCGGGTCCATTACGGTCAGCAATGGCACACAAATCTGGCAATACGACCCGGCTAAAAAGGTTGTCTATAGCGGGCGGGTCGGTACAACCGGCACGAATAACGAGGGAAATGCGAATCAGTCGATCTTCAACCTTGTGCGTTCTATCTTCGGCCACAGCAATGCGACCCTGGTTTCCACGTCTGCGAGCGTAAATGGACATGCTGCCTACGACATTCATGTCACGCCACAGGCTCAGACAAGCGGCAGCAATGCTAATACATTCAGTTACAATGGTGATGTTTACCTGGACAAAACTACCGATCTGCCCCTGCAGGTCAAACTCAACATCCAGGGTTTGGGGCAGGTCACGCTCAATTTGTCTATGCTCACGCTCAACCAACCCATCGACAATAGCCTCTTCACCTTTGTGCCGCCAGCGGGCGTCAAAGTCCTACCTTTCCCTCAGCCGACCCCGGACACCGGATCGTTGACGCTGAGCCAGGCGCAACAGCAGGCGGGCTACCATCTACTGAGCATTCCGACCTCCCAGGCGGCTTATACATTGCAATCGGTGGACGCGCTAGGCGCCCCCGGTAATCAGATTTACACGCTGAATTACCTCTACACTCAAGGGAACGTCAAGTTCTCTATTTCCGAGGGCAAGGCGCTGGCGAACTTACCCACTACCGGCCAGCAGCTTCGCCTACGCGGAACAACTGGAACCGTCTCCACCGTCGGTAATATTACGACGCTCTCATGGACGGAGAACGGCGTGGGTCTGCAGATCGCGGGACAGTTGGCTTCTGGGCAACTGGTGGCTATAGCGAATTTGTTGGGGTAATTGATGGCATCAATTTCGATATTGACCCAGGGCGACCCGTAGGGGCGATGGCGGTTGTCATGGAAGCGCGGTGCTATGCAGAGCCGTAGATTGTGAGGTTGGAGAAGCTGGCATCGGCACTCTTTGCCGGGGCGAGGGTTCCTGCCACAAGACCAATCTGCCCGCTGCTATAAGTAGCGTCCTGCACTTCTTTGACGAAGGTGCCATTGATAAAGAGTTGGAAATTCCCACCCCTGGCGATGATGAATAGGGTGTTGTTGGGGGCGATGGCGCTGCTAAAGGTTCTGGGGACAAGCTGGACATACGTAGCGCCAGCATTGGCGTCGTGGCGGCGGAAGTAAAATTCTCCCTTGTCGGTGATTTCAAAGTCATAAAACTGGTCGCCATTGGCGCGTAAAATGATGCCGGCATCGCTTCCCTGTAGCAGGGAAAGGTCGACTTTGATGGCGCCATTGCTAAACGTGACGCCGCTTGGCGAGCAAGGTTGGAGATAATCAGTCGTACTCACCAGTACGTGGTATGTCCTGCCGGCGAAGGCGCATCCGACACCATCGTTGGGCCAGCGGTTATTGGTGTTACTGCTGAGATTATCGCTCAGGAGTGGAGTAGCGCCGGTGATGGCGGTGGCGGTGGCATAGGCCGCTTGCTGCGCGGTAGATGTTGCGCCTGGCGAGGTGGTCGGTGTTTTACTGACGCCGGCGGTATTCGCCGTTCCCAGGCCAGGGGTGGCGGGACCGGGATTCGCCTGGCTACCGGGCAGATGCAAGAGGACGTAAAAGCCGGCAGCGAGCATGATAAAGACGAGTAAACCAATCAGCAATGTGACGCCGATGCCTGGTCTGCGTTTACGCCGGTCTGCGGCAACACGCCGCCGGGGTGGAGTGGGTGTTGGTCTGACGCGCGTGCGGGGCGCGCCCGCCGCAGGATATCTTGCTACCGGCGGGGATTCGGGATGATAGGGTGGGTAGGACGGATATGCTGGAATGTACAATTTGTCTTGTTGAGGTGACCCGACAGGCGCAAGCGGTTCGAGGGGTGGGGTAAAGGCGGGTGTGGGTTTTCCAAGTTGAGCGGGGAGTGTAGGCAATTCGCTCTCCATTTCAGCTGTTTCGTAGAGCATGGGTGTCTGCTGAAAAGCGGGCGGCGACTGGCCCTGTCCCTGATTGAGCGCGCGCATGTAGGCCTGCGTGAGGGCAAGCGGGGTTTCATAGCGTCGGCGCGGGTCTTTGTCAAGGGCGCGCAAGATGACGAGGTCTACCGCGTGCGGAATGGCTGGATTAATGCGCGACGGTGGGATGGGTTGTTCGCGCATCTGTTTTAAGTAGACTGCGAGCGCGGTATCGGCTGTAAAGGGTGTCTGGCCTGTGACCATTTGATAGAGCAGGATACCCAGGGCATAGATGTCGCTGCTCTTGCTGGCAGGACTATCAGCGAGTTCAGGAGCCATATATTCGGGGGTTCCAAGCAATACCCCTGTCTGGGTAACTTTCCCTGCGCCCTCTATGGGTTTAGCCAGGCCAAAATCCGCGAGGTAGGCGTACAGGTCATCGCGCAAGAGAATATTGGAGGGTTTGATATCGCGATGAATGACGCCGTGATCGTGGGCATATTGAAGGCCGCCGGCAATTTGTTGCAGGAGGATTCCGGCGTCTTCCAGCGACAACGGCCCCTGTTCGAGCAATTCGAACAGGGTGCGATGCTCGATGTAGGGCATGACGAGGTAATGCCAGGGAGCTTGCTCACCATAATCAAAGGCGGGAAGTATGTGATCATGGTGCAGGTTGCCTATGGCTTCGGCCTCGCGTTGAAAACGCTCGATATATTCGGTATGGGTGCTACTGACGACTTTGAGGGCTACCTCGCGATGCATGAGTTCATCGTTCGCGAGGTAGACTTCGGACATTCCACCGCGACCGAGGCGCCGCAGCAGACGATAGCGGCCTAACCGTGTTCCTTCCAGTCCGGGCATATACTTCTACATTCCTTTGCGCGGTGATCTTGGTTCCATCCCTCCCACTCTCCCAAATTCCATAGGCAGTATCTTGATAACCAGCTTGCCAACGAACTGCGTTCTAGCTCTGCTCAGGCAAGCTGTAAGGTAGTATATGCGCCGAGATTGGTGAATGTCAACCTTACCTTAGCAATTAGTCGCCATTGTCGTTCCCATCACCATTGTCACCCCCTCCATGACCATGACCATGCCCATGTTTATGACCATGCTTATGCGGCCCAGGCGGGGTATTTTGTGTATCTGGCAATTGCTTCGATGGGCTATTGCTCAGGCCACCGTTTTGCGTTGCCGCGATGGTAATAGGCGGCGATGATTGCAGATGTGGTGCGACTTTTGGTTGGGAAGTGTGAGTAGTGGTAATGACCTTCCCAACAAAGGCGGCATTAGTGCCCAATGCGGGATCTGCCTGGACGCCGTTCTTCGACAGCAGAAAACCCAGGGAGATGGGAATCGCGAGCAATACGAGCGCGGTGAGAGAGAGTATACCTTTTTGTACGACCCGGAGTGTTTGATACCTTCGACCCTTCAGGGCAGGAGTGGCAGCAGCGCTACACGGGACGGCACGATCCTGGGCAGGGGCAAGCGCGGGGGGGTAAACCCGCGCCCCTACCCTATACGGTTTTACCGCCGACGCTTTCTTGACCGGGTAGAGGGTGATGCTTACCGGGGGGAGGGTTTGCATGGCAGCGAAAGATCTTAATTCCGCGGGTGCATATAGTGCATTGGTATATGCCCAGGCCATGGCGCTGGCGCTGGGAAAACGGCGATGTGGGTCTTTGTCGATGGCACGCAGGATGATCTGCTCGACGGTGCAAGAGATGGTCGGCTCGAGTGTTGAGGGAGGCGCGGGTTGTTCCTGGATGTGTTTCCAGTAGGTCGCGATGGGAGTCGTGCCGGTAAATGGAAGCTTGCCTGTTAGCATCTGGTAGAGCAAAATTCCCAGCGCGTAGATGTCGCTGCTGACACTTTCAGGCACCTCAGCCAGTTCTGGAGCCATATACTCCGGTGTGCCAATCAAGCACCCGGTTTGGGTTATACCAGTGTCCTCTCCGAGGGGTTTTGCCAGACCAAAATCGGCCAGGTAGATATGCTGACCATTGGGGTCATTGAGCAGTATATTTGAGGGTTTGATATCGCGATGAAGTATGCCTTGCTCATGCGCGCACTGGAGCGCGCTCGCCAACTGAACGAGGAGACCACCTGCCTCTTCCTGCGTCATTTTGCCCTGCATCAGCCGCTCGCGTAAATTGCCGTGCTCCATATAGGGCATGACGAGGTAGTGATAGTCGTCAAAGGTGCCGTCATCCAGCAGAGGCAAGATATGTTTGTGCGAGAGGTTACGAAGTATGCGTACTTCACGCTGCAAGCGTTTGATACAGTCGGGATCATTGACGAGTTTGATCGCGATGTGTTGCTGCGTCTGTTCATCGAAGGCGAGGAAGACCTCCGACATGCCCCCGCGCCGCAAACGCTGCAGAAGGCGATAGCGCCCTGAAATCACTCTCTTCTCTTGTTCCAGCATTGTAGTTTCCCTGGCGTTTTTTTATTATCCGGTAGTTGTTGTTAGTTCTATTACGTGCCCCAGGCGGAATTCGTGACTGAGCATTTTAAACGTAGGAGCTTTTGGCGGTATGTGACTTAAAGGGCTATCGCTGCTTTCTCCTCTCGACTGAGAGTAAACAAATGCCAGAGTTTCCAATTCGATTGTATTCTTTTATTAACCTTGATGTCAAACTAACAGCCCTTCGTGTCGGCTCCGAGCCGCCAGCGAAGTTGGTCGACATTACGAAGGAGGCGCTCCATGATATGGCGGCGCAGACGATAGACGTGCTGCACATCGCAAAACTCTTGAGGGCAGTGACGCATGATCTCCCTGGGCTTGAGTCCGCAGTAATAGAGCAGGTACATCAATCGCTGTTCTTGCTGGTTGGGGAACATATCGAGCAGGAGTTCCCACAACTCATTGCTGTCTACAGCTTCTTCTACAAGTGGTTCTCCTGGAGAACCGGGTTCAGGTAATTGTGTCTCTCTTGGCCGCGAGTAGACGCGCAGAGTATCGACTATAGCGGCATTCAGACTCGCGCGCAAGTACTGGAGAGCGGCCCCTAGTGAACTGAATTCTAGCTTCTGGTTAAGGGTGGTCGCCTGCCAGAATCGTTCGAAGGCACGAGCTACGTAGTTTTCTTCGCTGTCGTAACGATAAGCTGCTTCACGGCGTGGATGGCAACGTATCCAGCCAAGCACGATCTCGCCAAAGCATTGTTGCAGCCAAAGCCAGGCATCCTGGCTGCCCTGCACGGTAGCGCGGCGAAACAGCTCTAATGCGAATTGCTCATCGGATGGTTCTCCTTTGCGATAGTTACCGATTTCCTTTATACAGTGCTGCGCAAGCACCTGAGCGCTCATGGTAGAGAGTGCGGGAGCTGCTGATGATAGAGACTTCGGAGATTTTTTTTCAGAAATGGCGGAACGCACCCCTTGTGAAGCAGCGAGTGGTTCTGCGTATTTGTTACAAAACCTATACGTCGGGTACATGATGTGATTTCTCCTTCAAAACTCCCTATAGACGGTTGAGACTATTCGCCCTTCTAAATTTACCTTACTTGCTGCCGAGCTACATCCGTCAAATGACGTATATGATTACGTATTTTTCCATTTTGGTGAAGGGGAAAATTGTCGTTTGATACATAAATTCACTTTTCTTGCTACTGAAAAGCTCTTCTGTTTTGCCAGTTACCCATCTCTCTCGTCAAAAAGTGAGACTTTGATTTTCACATCAGAAATGCACCTGGTATCACTGGCCCAGTCCTGAAGCGATCAGCCGTGGTAGTAGTCGGCGAGTACGGTGAAGGCCGCCTTGGGTTCCCAGGGCATGTCGGGGTAGGTGTCGCCGAGGCGGTTCTCCAGGATCTTGACAACGCCCCAGCTGGCCATGTCGAGGTCTTCGCGGGGGTCGCTGCGGTGTGGCAGGCCATAGCAGGCGAAGGTGCACACGAAGGCGGCGTCGACCCCCTCCGCGGTGAAGATGTCCAGCAGCTCGCGCAGGTAGGTGGCCTGCTCCTGCTCGTCGCGGACGTAGTCGCCGTTGAGCCGCACCGGGGTGGTCCCGTCGTACTCGACGATCTCCCCGCTTCGGGCGCCGTGGTCGGCCGCGCCGCGGTGGGTGGTGCAGCCGAACTCGGTGATCGCGACCGGCTTGCCCTGCACGACCAGCGCGCGGATGCCCTGCTGGTAAACGTGGGCGACCTCCTTCGCACGGTGGGCGTCGACCGAGACGATGTCGAACGGCGTCCAGTCGACGCCCTCGAGCGGGATGGAGGCGTAGGTGACTTTGCCGCCGAACCGCTCGCGGACCGTGGCGACGGCCTTGGCGAGAAAGTCGTTGATGCGGGCGGGCAGCCCGGCCAGCAACTGGGGAGTCTCCGGCTGTCGCCGGAGCAGATTGCCGACCCGCTCCTCGAGGCTGTCGCCGGGCAGGAACCCGGTGTTGAACAGGCTCAGCTCGGCGCCGGTGACGAACACGACCTCGGCTCCCCGGCGGCGGATCCGCTCGGCG
>Ga0209577_10003067_pt1 | contig 15792 bp, 17 predicted proteins | sample GraSoiAngelo_109_FD_185874 | JGI IMG/M metagenome (GOLD analysis project Ga0209577, IMG submission 185874) | Grasslands soil microbial communities from the Angelo Coastal Reserve, California, USA - 14_0903_12_20cm (SPAdes) (version 2) | ecosystem: Environmental > Terrestrial > Soil > Grasslands...
ACGGAATCGGCCACGCGCATCAGGTCCTGCTCCTCAAGGCCATCGACGTGGCCGAAGTAGGACGCCTCTCCGGCCACCACGCGGATCGACGCGCCGCGCTCGGAGCCCGACTGCGGACCCTCCACGCGACCGTCGTCGAGCGTCAGGGCGAAGCCGCGCCTCTCCTCGACGTACACCTCCGCCAGGTCGCCGCCGCGCCGGAGAGCGCGCTCGATCGCCCTGCCGGCGAGCTCGGGGCCGACCAGGCTCACTCTGGGGGCGGCTCCTCCTCGAGGACGATCTCGACGATCCGCTCGGCTGTCGCGATCAGCGCGGCCTGGGCCTCGCCGCCGGGGGGAACGATGCGCGGCTCGCCTGACGCGTCGTATACGAGCGCCCGCGGGACGCGCTCCTGCTGGCGCCGCCGCACCCCGCCCGCGATCGTCCCCGCGATCCGCGCGGCTATCGAGTCCTGCCGCTCCTTCACGCCGGCCGGAGGTCGTCGAGCACGTGACGGAGGTCGTAGAACATCAGCGACGGAAGGGCGAACCGCCCCGTGACCACCGCGAGGGTGTGGTCGTCGTCGCGCGCGCAGAAGACCGCGCCGCGCGGGGTCGTGACCTCGATCTGGGCGGCGGGCGCCGAATCGCCCGCCGCTTCGTCCGCGAGCGCGAGCAGCTCGAGCAGCGGCTCGCACATCCGCTCGGCGCGGTCGGAATCCCCGCGCCAGCCGGCAAGTATCTCCCTGTCGGGACCAAGGAGCACACCGCCGCGGATGTCGGTCGACAGCTCGTCGAGGTAATCGAGAGCCAGGGCAGGAGTGAGAGCTGGTTCGGCCACCAGAGCCGCCAGAATACCCCCGTGCCGCTCTCCCGAATCGCGTGGATCGCGACCGTGGCGATCTGCGTCGTGGCCGCCGTCCTCGTGCTCCTCAACGGGTACGTGGGGTACTTCTTCGTGCTGCTGGCGGTCGGGGCGTCGGCGGCCGTGAACCTCAGGTAGCGCCAGGGCTGGGGGTCCCAGACCCGGCGCTCGGGTCCTCGGGCTCGAGGTGGATCAGGACGTCGGCGCCGTGGACGCGGCTCTCGATCTCGCCCTGGAGCTTGTGGCTCACGTGGTGGGCGCGCTCGAGCGTGGTGCCCGGCCGGAACTGGACGTGCAGGTCGATGTGCCGGCGGCTTCCGGCGCGCCGCGCGCGCAGCTTGTGGAACCCGACCACCTCCGGCGCCCCGAACGCCTCGATCGCGTCGCCGACCAGCGCGAGCTCCTCCTCCGGCAGCGCCTCGTCGACGAGCACCCGCGAGGAGCGGCTCACGATCCGGATCCCCGACCAGACGATCACCGCCGCCACGATCAGCGCAGTGATCGGGTCGAGGACCTTGGACCCGGTCGCGGACACGAGCGTCAGCGCGACCAGCACGCCCGCGGACGTGAGCGCGTCGGTGCGCAGGTGCGCCGCGTCCGCGTCGAGCGCGGGCGACTCCGTGCTGCGCGCCTCCCGCGACAGGTACGCCGAGACGCCGAGGTTGACCACCATCGAGACCGCGATCGCGACGATGCCGAAACCGAGCGATTCGATGCTCCGGGGATGGGCCAGCCGCCGGGCGGACTCGAAGATGATGATCCCCGCTCCGACCAGGATCAGGATGCCCTCGAGCGCCGAGGCCAGGTTCTCGACCTTCTCGTGGCCGTACATGTGGCTCTCGTCGGCGGGCTCGTCGGCCTTGCGGATCGAGAAGAAGGCCACGAATGACGCGAGCAGGTCGATGCTCGAGTGCACGGCCTCGGTGACGATCGCGATCGACCCTGTGGCCGCTCCCGCGACGAGCTTCAGCACGATGAGCACCGTGTTCGACGCCACCGAGAGTCGCGCGGCACGCTCCTTCCGACCGGGGTCGATCGCAGCGTCGGGCCCCGGCGGGCCGGCGGCCGGGTGGACCGCGCCCGCGAGCGAGCGCCTCATCGAGCCGCCGCGCGCGCGGTCTCGAGCCACTCCGCGAGCATCCGCGCGGCCCGGCCGCGATGGCTGACCGCGTCTTTCTCGGCGGGGTCGAGCTCCGCCATCGTGCGCCCGCCGGGCACGTCGTCCGGCACGAACGCCGGGTCGTAGCCGAACCCGCCGCTGCCCCTCGGCTCCGGCGCCAACGTGCCCGAGCAGGTGCCCTCGAACAGCTCCTCCGGGCCGTCCGGCTCGGCATACGCGAGCGCGCACACGTACGCCACGCGGCGGTCGCCCGCGAGCGGCACCTCGCGCAGCAGCCGCGCAAGGTTCTCGGCGTCCGAGGCGTGCTCGCCGGCGAACCGCGCGGAGCGGACGCCCGGGCGGCCGCCCAGCGCGGCGGCCTCGATCCCGGAGTCGTCGGCTATCGCCGGCTCTCCGGTCGCTCGCGCGGCGGCGCGGGCCTTGACCCGCGCGTTCTCTGCGAACGTCGCGCCCGTCTCCGGAGGAACCTCCACGGCCGCCGCGAGCGGCACGAGCTCGTGGTCCGGAAGGAGAGCGCGCAGCTCCAGCAGCTTGTGCTCGTTGCGCGTGGCCACGACGAGCCTCACCCCCGGTTCCCTCAGCCGACCGGCGCCCCGATGACGGCGAGCTGCGCCGCCCGCAGCTGCTCGATCCCGCTGGCTGCGAGCGCCAGGAGGTCGTCCAGCGACGCTCGCGAGAGCGGCGTGCGCTCGGCCGTGGCCTGCACCTCGACCAGCCCCCCGTCGCCGGTCATGACCACGTTGGCGTCGACCTCCGCGATGGAGTCCTCGGAGTAGTCGAGGTCGAGAAGCGGCACGCCGCCGACGATCCCGCAGGAGACCGCTGCGACCGACTGGGTGAGCGGGACGGCCTCCAGCGCGCCCTCGGACACCAGGCGCGACAGCGCGAGGTGCAGCGCCACGTACGCGCCGGTGACCGCGGCGCAGCGGGTGCCGCCGTCGGCCTCGAGGACGTCGCAGTCGAGATAGATGGTGCGCTCGCCCAGGCCGGCGAAGTCGACCACCCCGCGGACCGAGCGGCCGATGAGCCGCTGGATCTCCACCGTGCGGCCATCCGGCCGTCCGCGGGCGACGTCGCGCTGCTTGCGCTCGCCCGTGGACGCCGGAAGCATCGAGTACTCCGCCGTGACCCATCCGCGGCCCTCGCCCTTCATCCATCGGGGCACGTCGTGGACCGCCGAGGCGGTGCAGATCACCCGCGTCCCGCCGGCCGAGATGAGCGCGGACCCGGTGGCTGTGCGCACGAAGCCGGGCTCGATCGCGATCGGCCTCAGCTCCCCGGGTCCGCGCCCGTCCGACCTGAGCAGGGGGCCTTCCTCCGCAGCTGCTGGCACCCACCGCATGTTCGCAGAGGCGCAGGAGCGCGGTGCGGCGAGTCGCTGCAGTCCTTGAGCATGTTGCTCCTCGGTGCACACGGGCATTCGGGGTGTAGGAACAGGCAATGAGACAGAGCGGATGGATGGCATTGGGCGCCGGGTCCAGCGTCCCGACTTAGGGGTGCCATGCGCCCACAGACAGGGCACTTCCCGCGTCTTGAGGTGCCGCGCTTCGCCCTCCCCCCTCATTGCCTGCTTCTGGCGCCCCGAATTGGCCCGGCGCACAGAAGCGAGCAGTGTGCTCGGACCGCGGCTACCGAAGCTCTGCATCCGGCGGCCGGGGCGGGGCGGGCGGCAGGGGATCCAGCACCTCGAGCTGATCGGCCACGACCTCGTAGCGCGTACGGCGCTGGCCGCCGGGATCGACCCACTCGTCGAGATCCAGCCGCCCCGACACCGCCACGCGCATCCCGCCGCGCAGCTCCTCCACGAGCCCGCGCGCACGGACCCCTGCCGTGACCACGTCGACATAGACCACGCCGGGCTCGGGGATTCCGGTCGCGCCGACCCTCGGGATCGCCACCCGCATCGTGCACTCCATCTCGCCCGTCAACACCGCCCGGACGGCGGGCCTCTCAACCAGGCGGCCGATCAGGTTCACGCTATTCACTCCCCCGCTGTTCGCGGCGGGAGGCGAGCTCCCCGTGAGAACCGCCCGGGCGGGTGCCGATCGCGGTCGATCGCGGGCCCTGCTGCGCTTTCGTTCGGAGCGCCGGCGCGCGGCCCTGCCACCCGATCGGGTGGTCTTTGTCCGAGAGGTGGCCGATTTGCGGCCCTTCCTCGCGCGCGCCGGGGTCAGAACTGGACCTTCCGGACGGCGTCCTTGATCTTGCCGATGATGGCGTCGCCGAGGTCCTTTCCCTGCCCTGTGCGGAAGCCCTTGAGGGCGGCGACGACGCCGGCCATGACGAGAGCGACCAGCAGTATGAGCGCGACGTATTCGACAGTCCCCTGGCCGCCGGGGGACAGGAGCCGGTCGCGGGCGCGAAGTGCGGTGACGTGTGCCCACGCGATTGGACGCTGCATCGGTACCTCCCTGGGTCGTTTTGAGCCTGAACCGATGCTCGCCGAGCGCGTGTTACGGCTCCAGACCCGGATGTGACAACTCCACGACGGCGCGGTGACAATTCCGCTCGCGGGTACGCTCCCGCCCGCCATGCGGGTGCTGGTCGTGACGAGCACGTACCCGACGCCGTCGCACCCCGGCCTCGGCGGGTTCGTCCGCGACCAGGTCGAGGCGCTGCGGGAGCTCGACGGCCTCGAGCTGGAGCTGTTCACATACGAGCCCGGCGGCGCCGGCAACTACGTGCGCGCCGCGCGCGAGCTCAGACGCGCGCACGGCAGCGATAGCTTCGACCTGGTCCACGCGCACTACGGCCTGAGCGGATGGGTTGCACGCGCGCTCGGCCGGCGGGCGCCGCTCGTCGTCACCTTCCACGGCACCGACCTGAGGCACGCGGTGGTGGGGCCTCTGTCGCGCCTCCTCGCTCGCGGGATCGATCTCCCCGCTCCGGTCTCCGCGAGCCTCGCGCGCGATCCGGCCGGCGGCCTGCCGGGCGCGGGCGCGGGCGGAACGCGCGCCGCGGCGATCCTGCCGTGCGGGGTGAACCTCGACCGCTTCGGGCCCCGCGACCGCGGCGACGCGCGCCGGAGGCTGGGGATGGACATCGGAGGTCGCTACCTGCTGTTTCCGGCGGACCCGGCGCGGCCCGAGAAGCGGCACGACCGCGCGCGCGAGCTGGCCGCGGCCGCCGAATCGGAGCTCCTGACCTACGCCGGCGCGCCGCCTGAGCGGATCCCGGACCTGATCAACGCGGCGAACGCGGTGGTCGCCACGTCCGAGCGTGAGGGGTTCGGCCTAGCTCCGCTCGAGGCGCTCGCCTGCGACGTCCCCGTCCTCTCGACCGACGTCGGGATCGCACCGGTGGCCCTTTGCGAGGTTGCGGGAACGCTCTGCGCGCGTTACGAGCCGCGGACCTGGCTCGACGCGCTGCGGCCGCACCTTGATGCCCCCGACCCCCGGATCGACGGGCGCCGCCGCGCCGCCCTATTCGGCCGCGACCGGATGGCCGAGCGCGTGTTCGAGGCGTACCGCGACGTGACGCGAGAGGCAGCCTCCGGATAGCGGCGTAGCCGTCAACCAGGCGTCCGTACGCGGGTATATTGGCCCGCTGAAGCGAGGCGGCGCACTCCGCGGTCCCGTCGCGGCAATCCGATGCGTCCATCCCTGAAAGCCCTCCGCAGCAGGATCTCCAAGAGAGCCCGAGAGGCCGCCCAGGGCGGCGGCGTGCCCGCCGGTGGCGAGCCCCAGCCCGCCGATCGCAGCGCCCGCCCGGGCGCGATCGAGCGCGGCGCGATGCGGCGCCGCCTCCGCCGCGCGCGACGGCTCCGTGAGGCGACGCTCACCGAGCTTGGCGCGCTGGTGATGGAGATGCAGCGTCAGCGCCGCAACAACCCCGCACTGGTGGAGCGGAAGGCTCACGAGGCGCTGCTCGTGGATCGGGAGGCCATCGCGCTGGCCCGCGCGCTCCGGTCGGAGCTCACGGTCGGCGAGGTGGTCGCGGCCGGTGTGGCTGGCAGCTGCGCGGCGTGCGGCGCGCTGCTCGCCACCGACGACCGCTTCTGCGCACGCTGCGGAACCCCGGCGACGGCCGGCAACGGAGGCGCCGCCGCGCGGGCCTCGACCGCCGCGCCGCCACCGGACCCTGGGACCCGCGCCGCGCCGCCGCCGGACCCCAGGACCCGGATGACCGGGCCCGAGCCGCGGTGAGCGCAAGCGGCATCCCGCCCCGGCCCGCGCCGCCGCCTTCACCCGAGACCCTGGCGGGCCTCCCTCCGCCCGTGGTCACGGACCGCCGCATCCCCTGCCCGCGCTGCGGCGAGCTCGCCGAGCCCGGGCAGGAGATCTGCCTTCGCTGCGGCGCGCTCGTGGGCCGCCACTACCGGCGCCCGCCGAGCTGGCGCATCCCCGCTGCGCTCGCGGCCCTCGGGGTCCTCCTGGTCGGCGCCGGAGTCGGGTTCGGCGTGGCCGAGCTGACCCACCACAAGTCCGCGAAGAAGAGCGCGCCGGTCTCGCTGAACCCCACGGCCCCGCGCACCACCGCCCCGCCGGCCACGCTCACCACGCCGCCGACGGCCACGACGACGGCGCCCCCCAAAACGACTCCCACGACCAACACCACGCCGACCACCACAACCCCGAGCGGCGGAGCGAACAGCTCGGCGGCGCTGACGGTGTGGCCCTCGACCACGCGCGGGTGGACCGTCGTCCTGCTCATCACCAGGGACAGGGCGAAGGCCATGTCGAGGGCCCGCGACGCCGCGCGGAAGTCGATCTCCGCCGGCGTGATCCACGGGTCCGACTACTCGGGCTTCAACCGCGCCGACTGGATCGTGTTCATGGGCCAGTACCCGAGGCGCGACGCCGCGGTGCGAGCCCAGAAGGGCTACGCCGCGAAGGGCTTCAGCGGAAAGCCGCGCTTCATCAAGCCGAAGATGTAGCCGGCAGCCCGGCAGCGGGCCAGTGCTCCGCCACCACGGCGGCGGCGGCCAGGGCGACCGGGTGCGGCTCGACCGGCGCCGCGGCGCCTCCCCGCGCCAGGGCGTCGAGCGTGGCAGCGCAGGACTTGGCGAGCGCCCCGAGGTCGTATCCACCCTCGAGCACGGCCCCCACCGGGGCCCGAACTGCGTCGGCGAGAGTGCGTACGTGCAGGGCCATCTGCGCGAAGGAGTTCGCCTCCAGCCGGCACTCCGCCAGCGGATCCGCGCGATGGGCGTCGAAGCCCGCCGAGACCAGCACCAGCTGCGGCTCGAACGCCCGCGCCACCGGCATCACCACGTGCTCCACAAGCGAGAGCCAGATGTCGGCTCCCGAGCCTGGCGGCACCGGAAGGTTCACCGTGTACCCCTCCCCGGCGCCCGAGCCGGCATCGCGCAGCGGACCCGTGCCGGGATACAGCGGCGACTGGTGGATGCTCGCGAAGAGGACCCGCGGATCGGAGTGGAAGATGTCGTTGGTCCCGTTTCCGTGGTGGACGTCCCAGTCGAGGACGAACACCCGCTCGATGCCGAGCCCGTCGAGCGCATGGCGGGTGGCCACGGCGATGTTGTTGAACAGGCAGAAGCCCATCGCCACGTCCGGCTCCGCGTGATGCCCGGGCGGCCGCAGCCCGCAGAACCCGACCGTCGCCTTCCCACCCACGAGCGCATCGACCATCGCGCAGGCCCCGCCCGCGGCGTGCAGCGCGGCCACGTACGACCCGGCGCTCGCGACGGTGTCCGGGTCGAAGGCACCGCCCCCCGCCTCGGACACCGCTCGGATCGAGTCCACGTAGCGAGGCGGATGGACGGCGGTCAGGGTGTCGAGATCGACCTCCGGCGCCTCCAGGCGCTCGTAGCCGAGCCAGCCGAGGCGCTCGAGCTCGCGCTCGATCGCCGGGATGCGGCCGGGGCCCTCCGGGTGCGGGCCCGTGTCGTGGCGGAGCGACGATTCGTGGCGGAAGTAGAGCGGGTCGATGGAGATACGGTAATCGGCGCTTGGCGAGCGAACGCACCACTTCGATGCGAGCCGACGTGGCCGTGGTCGGGGCCGGAGCCGCCGGCCTCTATGCGGCGCTGGTGGCGGCGCGTGAGGGAGCGCGCGTGGTGCTCGTCTCGCGGTCGCCGCTCGCGGAGACAGCGAGCTACTGGGCCCAGGGCGGCATCGCGGCCGCGCTGGCGCTCTCCGACTCGCCCGCGCGCCACCTGGCCGACACGCTCGCAGCGGGTCGCGGCGCCAGCCGGCCGAGCGCCGCCCGGGTGCTCTGCGAGGAGTCGGCGGAGAGCGTGCGCGACCTCGAGTCGCTCGGGGTCCACTTCGACGCCGACCGCCGCGGCCAGCTGGCGCTGGGGCTCGAGGGCGGCCACTCGGTCCGGCGGGTGGTCCACGCCGGCGGCAGCGCCACCGGGCGCCGGATCACCCGCGAGCTCTCGGCGCGGGCGGCCGTGGACGAGCGCATCGAGGTGCTCGAGGGCGCCGCCGCCAGGTCCCTCCAGCTGACCGACGGGCGCTGCGTCGGGGTCGTGGCCGAGCGATCCGGCGGTCAGACGGTGAGCATCCACGTTCGAGCCACGGTGCTCGCGACGGGAGGTGCGGCAGCGCTCTGGGAACGCACTACAAACCCCCCCGGGACCGTCGGTGCCGGCCTGACCCTCGCCCAGCATGCGGGCGCCGACCTTGCGGACCTCGAGTTCGTGCAGTTCCACCCCACTGCGCTGCGGCATCCCGCGAACGACGGATTCCTGATCACCGAGGCGATCCGCGGCGAGGGCGCCCTGCTCGTGGACGACTCAGGCGAGCGGTTCGTCGACGAGTTGGCCCCGCGTGACCAGGTCGCGCTGGCGATCGAGCACGTCATGCGCTCGGACACCGACGCCGGCGTCTTCCTCGACCTCCGCAGGATCGACATGACGCACTTCCCGAACGTTGCGGCGGCGTTGAAGCGTGCGGGACTCGATCCCGGACGCGATCTGATCCCGGTCGCCCCGGCGGCGCACTACACGATGGGCGGCATCGCCACCGACCTCGACGGTCGCGCGTCGCTGGACGGCCTGTTCGCAGTTGGCGAATGCGCGTGCAACGGCATGCACGGCGCAAACCGGCTGGCCTCCAACTCGCTTGCGGAGTGCTTCGTCTTCGGGCGCAGGGCGGGCGCCGCAGCTGCTGCCGCCGCGCCTCTCGAGGCCACCATCGGCGGCTTCGTGCCGGACACCCCGGATCCCGTACCGCCGCCCGCGACCCGCGCGGCGCTGTGGCGCAACGCCGGGCTCGTGCGCACGGCCGACGGGCTCCGCGAGCTCCTGGACGACCCCTTCCCGCTCGCGCGTACGATCGCCGCCGCCGCGCTCGCGCGGGAGGAGAGCCGGGGCGCGCACCAGCGCAGCGACCGGCCCGCGCCGGATCCGGCCTACGACGGGCAGCACATGCTGATCCGCGGAGGCGAGATCCGCCTCGAGCGCTGGGACTAGGCAACCACCGGGTACGGCCGCTTACCTGCCGTCACTTACTCCGAATCGGGACGTCCGGATCCGTGTTTTCTAGTCCCGAAAATGCGTCCGTTGCAGGGTTAACACGAGCTTAACGAAGGCTTCGTTAGGGCTTTACACCTCATTGGAATACTCGGGCATCGCCGCAGGACGCCGGCGTTTGTTTAGAGGGAAGGGGAAGCATGTATCAGTTCAGTCGCGCGGTGTACCGCGAACTGAGCCCACTCGTTATCGAGGATGGCATGTCGGTTGAGGCCCGCCGTGACCTCCTCGAAGCGTGTGAACGCGCATTCAGCCGGCTGGCCAAGGACCGCCACTACTTCGCGCGGCCGGCCCGCTCGCTTTTCAACGACATCAGGATCCACTTTCCAATGACGCGCCAGATGCGCGTCTACCGGGTGGTCGATCGTTACATGAGCGTCGCGTCGGGGTACGTGGCCCAGCGCGAGCAGGAGGGGCTGAGCATCGACGGCACCCCGCTGTGCTGCCACGCCAGCACTCGGAAGGGCACGCCCTGCCAGCGCGTCCCGCTGCCGGGCAGCAAGTACTGCCCGTCGCACAAGCACCTCGAAGAGACGTTCGTGGAGATAGCCGCCGCCTGAGCTTGCCCCAGCTCGAACCGGCAGGGGACAGGGCCGGTCCGATCGGTTGACGGGGGAAGAGGAGAGGCGGCCCGGGCGCCGCCTCTCTGCGTCTACGGTGTCGTTCGCCGCGTAGCATCAGCCCGTGCTCCTCGGGGTCGACGTTGGCGGCACCTTCACCGACGCCGCCCTCCTCCATGACGGCCGCCTGACCACAGCCAAGGCCCCGAGCACGCCGAGGGACCAGTCGGAGGGCGTCCTCGCCGCCGTTCAGGCCGTGCTCGACCGCGCCGGCGCCGAAGCGGCGGACGTGGAGCGGTTCGTGCACGGGATGACGGTCGGGACCAACGCGCTGCTCGAGGGGCGCGTCGCACGAACAGCACTCTTCGCGACGGCCGGGTTCACCGACCTCGAGGAGCTGGGCCGCCAGGCCCGCGCCGAGCTGTACCGCCTGTGCGCCGGGCACCCGCCGCCGCTCGTCCCCCCGGAGCTGCGCGTGGCCGTCCCCGAGCGCACCGGACCCGACGGAGTGCTCGAGGAGCTGCACGAGGAGGCCGTGCGCACGGAGATCGAACGGCTGGACGGCGATTTCGAGTCCGCGGCCGTTTGCCTCCTGTGGGGGTTCCGCCACCCGGGCCACGAGCGCCGCGTGGCCGAGCTCCTCGCCGGGGGCGGCTCCGAGCTGCACGTCTCGACCTCGCACGAGACCGCCGGCGTCTTCCGCGAGTACGAGCGCTGCGCCACCACCGTGGTCGACGCGGCCCTGTCGCCGCTGCTGCGCCGCTACCTCGAGCGCCTCTCCGATCGCGCCCGCGAGGCCGGGTTGCCTCCCCCCGACGTGATGCTGTCGGGCGGAGGCGTGGTGTCGGCCGCCACCGCGTCGCGCCACGGGTCGTGGACGGTCCTCTCCGGGCCGGCAGGCGGGGCGGTGGCCGGGGCCCGGATGGCGGAGCGTGCCGAGGTACCCGGCGCGGTGTGTCTGGACATGGGCGGCACGTCGTGTGACGTGTCGGTGAGCGAGGGCGGCAGGGTGCGCGAGACCGGCGGGCGGGAGGTGGGCGGTCGCGCCCTCGCGCTCCCGATGGTCGACGTGCACACCGTGGGAGCCGGCGGCGGCAGCATCGCCTGGCGCGACGCCGGCGGCGCGCTCCGCGTCGGTCCGCGTTCGGCGGGCGCGGACCCCGGTCCCGCCGCCTACGGGCGCGGCGGCGAGGAGCCCACGGTGACCGACGCCAACCTCGTCCTCGGCTATCTCGACGCAGGTTCGCCGCTTGCCGGCGGCGTCGAGCTGGACGCGGCTGCCGCCCGCGCGGCGGTCGAGCGCCTCGGGCGCGAACTGGAGCTGTCGCTGGAGGAGACGGCGGCCGGGATCGTGCGCGTGGGGAGCGCCGAGATGGCGCGCGCGGTGCGGGTGATGACCGTCGAGCGCGGTGTCGACCCGCGCGATTTCGCACTGCTCGCCTTCGGCGGCGCCGGTCCGCTTCACGCCGTCGCTATCGCGGCGGAGCTCGAGATGAACCGCGTCTTGGTGCCGCCCTCATCCGGCGTGCTGTCGGCCGTTGGCCTCATCGCGTCCGAGCTCCGCCGCGATCTGGTGCGGAGCGTACTCCTATCCGGCGCCAAATTCACTTCCGGCGCGGTGGCCGAGGAGGTCGCGGACCTCGTGGCGCGCGGGCGTGAGGAGCTCGCCGGCGCGGATGACACCGAGGTGCGCGCGGCCTTCGACCTCCGCTACGCGGGCCAGGCGTTCGAGCTGACGATCCCGGGAGACCCGAGGCCGGACCCCGCGGAACTGCGGCGCGCCTTCGACGCCGTGCACGAGGAGCGCTACGGATACTCGGATCCCGACGCCGAGCTCGAGCTCGTGACCGTGCGCGTGGCGGTCGCTCACCCGGCCGCCGAGCTACCGCCGGGCGCGCCGCCGGAGGGCGAGGAGAGAGCAACGCGGGAGGCGATATTCGAAGGCCGGGGTGCGGACGCGGCCGTGGTGGCGGGTCCACCGCGCGGGCGGCTCGACGGGCCCGCAATCGTGGAGCTGCCGGAGGCGACCCTGGTGGTGCCTCCGGGCTGGTCGTGCGTCCCGACCGCCGGCGGGACCCTGCTCGTGGAGCGCCGCTGATGGACCCGGTCACGCTCCAGGTGATGGTGGGCGCCCTGCGCGCGGCCTGCGAGGAGATGGGCGTGGTGCTGGTGCGCTCAGCGCACTCGGCCAATATCAAGGAGCGCCGCGACGCCTCGACCGCCATCTTCGACGCGCACGGCGAGATGGCCATGCAGGCCGAGCACATCCCCGTGCACCTGGGCGCGATGCCCGCCGCCGTCGAGGCCGTGCGCGAGCAGGACCCCGAGGAGGGCGACGCCTGGGTGCTGAACGACCCGTACCGCGGCGGGACCCACCTCCCGGACATCACCGTGGTGTCGCCGGTTCACGTGGAGGGTGAGCTGGCCGGGTACGCGGCGAGCCGCGCGCACCACGCGGACGTCGGCGGCCGGATCCCGGGCAGCATGCCCGCGGACTCGCGTCGGCTCGACGAGGAGGGCGTCGTGCTCGAGCCCACGCGGCTCGTGCGGCGCGGCGAGCTCGACCGCGAGGTGCTGGGCCGCATCGTGGAGCGGATGCGGGGACCGAGCCAGCGGGTGGCGGACCTCCGCGCCCAGCTCGCAGCGAACCGCGCGGGGGCCGCGCGGCTGGCGGAGCTCGCCGGCAGGCACGGGCTGGACACGGTGCGCGAGGCGATGGCCGCCACACTGGACTACGCGGAGCGGCGTACGCGGGCAGCGATCGCCAGGCTCGGCGCGGGCGAGCGGGAGGCGAGCGACGTGCTGGAGGCGCCCGAGGGGGATCTGGAGCTGCGGCTGCGGGCACGTGTTGACGGCGACTCGCTGAGCCTCGACTTCACCGGCTCGGCGGACCAGCACGAGGGCAACATGAACTGTCCGCTCGCGGTCACCCACTCGGCGTGCTACTTCGCCGTCCGGGTGCTCGCCGACCCCGACGTGCCGCCGTGCGCCGGCGCGTACCGCCCGGTCGACGTCACGGTTCCCGAGGGCTCACTGCTGAACGCGCGGCCACCCGCTGCCGTTGTGGCCGGAAACGTGGAGACCTCCTCGCGCGTGGCCGACCTGGTGCTGGAGGCCTTCGGACGGGCGCTCGGCCAGGGGACCATGAACAACCTGACCCTTGGCAGCGACGCCTTCACCTACTACGAGACGATCGGCGGGGGGCAGGGCGCCTGCCCGGACGCGGATGGCCCGAGCGCGGTGCACGTGGCCATGAGCAACACGCTCAACACCCCCATCGAGGCGCTGGAGCTCGAGTTCCCGCTCCGCGCGATCGAGTACGCCGTGCGCCGCGGCTCCGGCGGGGCGGGCCGTCATCGGGGCGGCGACGGGGTGATCCGGGAGGTCGAGGCGCTCGAGGAGATGCAGTACTCGCTGCTCACGGAGCGGCGCCGCCACGGCCCGCGGGGTGCGGGCGGTGGCGAGCCCGGATCGGCTGGCCGCAACCTGCTCGACGGAGAGGAGCTGCCACCCAAGGCGATGGGAACGCTCGCCCCCGGCCAGCGCCTCCGGATCGAGACGCCGGGCGGCGGCGGCCACGGCGAGCCCGACTAGCCGCCGGTACGCTGCGCGGCGCATGGCGGCGATCGAGCGAGTGGCGTTCCTCGGGCTCGGGATCATGGGGCGCCCGATGGCCGCCAACCTGGTCGGCGCGGGGTTTCACGTGACGGTCTGGAACCGGACGCGCGAGCGCGCCGAGGAGTTCGCCGCCGAACATCCTGGCGAGAGCGTGCGGGTCGCGGCGACGCCGGGCGGCGCGACCTCGGGCGCCCAGCTGGCGATCACGATGCTCCCGGACTCGCCCGAGCTGGAGGACGTGCTGTTCGGCCGCGACGGGGCGGCGGAGGGCCTGTCGATCGTCAATCTGGCGATCGACATGTCCACGATCGCGCCGAGTGCCTCGCGGTCGATCGCCGAGCGCCTCAGGGACGAGCGCGGCGCCGCGTTTCTCGACGCGCCCGTCACGGGTTCGCGGCCGAGGGCCGAGGACGGCACGCTCACCATCATGGTCGGCGGCGAGCCGGGCGACTTCGAGCGCGCCCAGCCGGTCTTCCACGCGCTCGGCGAGCTGGTCGTGCACGTGGGCCCGCAGGGCCACGGGTCGATGGTCAAGCTGATCAACAACACCCTGGCGGCGGTCAACGCGGAGGTGCTGGCCGAGGCCCTCGTGGTGGCGCAACGGGCGGAGCTCGACCTGGACGCCCTGCTGACGGTGGTCGCCGCCGGCTCTGGTGCCTCGGCGATGCTCGACCTCAAGGCCCAACCGATGCTGGAGCGGCATCTCGACCCGCTCTTCAAGCTCGAGCACATGCTCAAGGACGTGCGCCACTTCCTGGAGGAGGCGAGGGCGCTCGGCGTCGGCACGCCCGTCGCCGAGCGCGCCGCGGCGATGTACGGAAGAGCCGACACACGAGGCCTCGGAGGCCGCGACTTCGCGGCCGTAATCGAGGCCGTCGACCAGCCAGCGCCGGCCTCGGAGGCGGCGTCGGAACCCCCAATCCGTACGCCGCGCGGATTCCGCCCTTGAAAAAAGGGTAGTGATCAGGTAAGAATCGGCGCCTCCGCGAGGTCCCTCCCGCCGAGGCAATCCGGTTCGCGGAGTAGAGGTTTCCTTACTTATGCCGATCGCTTTCAAGGAATGGGCTGTGACCGTACGCGCGCTCGCCGAGGGCGAGCAGCTGCTCACCCTGCGCAAGGGCGGCATCCGTGAGGACAACCGCCATTTCGAGATCGAGCACGACCGCTTCTTCCTCTATCCCACCTTCGACCACCAGCAGGGGCGGCACGTGCGCGAGTCGCACCGGCCCGAGCTGGGCCGCGCCCTGGAGGAGGGCGTCTGGTCGGACGGCGAGCCACCCGCCTCGGTGTTCACGCGCGACGGCGGCATCCCCCAGCCGGACCGGGTGCGCATCCGGGCCTGGGCCGAGGTGGCGGCCAGCTACCTGATCACCGATCCGCGCTGCGTCGACGCGCTGGCCCCGTACTACGTCTGGACCACGGACTACGCGGAGAAGCGCCTCGTCTGGAAGCGGCGCCATCCGCTGCACGTGATCGTCCTGCGCACGTACCGCATCCCGCGCCCGGTCACGGTCCGGGTGCGCGACGACTACCTCGGCTGCCGCTCGTGGCTCGAGCTGCAGCGAGACCTCCCGTTCGAGGGCACGCCGGTGCTCTCCGACGAGGAGTTCGATCGCGCCGCCGAGCAGATCGAGGCGATCGCGTCGGACGCGGTGCCGGTCCTCGCCTGAGGCGAACTTCCGCCTCAGGCCTAGCGCGCGCGGCGCTCGCCCCCGGTTAAGGTCTCGCCGGTGCTCCGTCTGAGACTGCTCGCGCCCGCCCTCGCCGCGGCCGCCGCGATCGCAGCGGTTCCCGCCTACGGCGCGCCGCCCGGTCCGCAGCCCTACCAGGCGCACGACGGCCTGGGCTTCCGCAACATCCTTCCGCCGGGCCAGAACGGCCTGGTGAACGGCCAGCAGCTGCTCAACTGGGAGCTGCTGAAGCAGCGCCCGCCGCACAACAGCGACCAGCTCGCGATGTACGGGAACCTCGTGTACGCCGTTCCCGGCCTCACCGCGGCTCAGCTCCCGAAGTACTACAAGGACGCGAGCTTCGGTGTCCCGCTGAGCGACGTGGCGCGCCAGTACAGCCCACGCGATGACGTGACCATCGTGCGAGACAAGCAGTTCGGCGTGCCGCACGTGTACGGCCGGACGCGGCAGGGCGCGATGTTCGGGCTCGGCTACGCGGCGGCCGAGGACCGGCTGTTCTTCATCGACATCCTCCGCCAC
>Ga0209577_10003068_pt1 | contig 15791 bp, 9 predicted proteins | sample GraSoiAngelo_109_FD_185874 | JGI IMG/M metagenome (GOLD analysis project Ga0209577, IMG submission 185874) | Grasslands soil microbial communities from the Angelo Coastal Reserve, California, USA - 14_0903_12_20cm (SPAdes) (version 2) | ecosystem: Environmental > Terrestrial > Soil > Grasslands ...
TCTTCCGGCACGATCATCGCAATATCGCGCGTGGCACCGGGAAATTTTTCAATCTCATGAAACTTTGTCGCCGTTTCCTCGGCAATTAAAAGAAGGTCAGCATGCGCCTCGGCAACGAACACCGGACCAGGCGCATTAAATTTTGCGGCCGAAAGTTGTCCGCCAAATCCGATCATTTGATCGCCGGAAAAAACGTCGACCGGCAGTGCGAGATCAGGAAACTTCCCCGGGCGAAATGACAGATTCGGCACCACGCACTTCAGCGCGCCTTTGAGATCGAACAGATCAAGGCTGCGGCTTTGCGGGGATCGCCAATTCGGCGCGCTCGCAGCATTTCCCCAGAGCAAAATTCCCAGGTGCCGTTCTTCTTTGCCGGATGGCCGAATAAACGTGCGTCCGATTTCGAAAATGGCGACGCGTTCTGCGCCGGCGCGAATGTTGCGATCGAGTACTCCTAACAATCCGACGAGGATGCTTGGCCGCAGCGCTACATGATCTTCGCTGAGCGGGTTCCGCAATTCGATTGCGCTTTTGCTGAATGCGAATCGTTCACGCGGCAGCAATTTTGAAGTCCGGACTTCATCGAGGCCGGCTGCTGCCAAGCGCTGCCGCCACGCTGATTCCAAATCGTGCGCATGATCGGCAATGCTCGCCGGAGTAAAACGGCTTCGATCCGTTCCCGGAATTTTGTCGGCGCCGTAAGCGCGAACGACTTCTTCGATAAGATCGACATCGCGCTGCAAATCGCGGCGATAACTAGGAATCTTCCATTTGGAAGATTCGTTCTTCCTCATCCGCTCACTCTTTGTCTGTTTCAGCCCGAACCCTTCCAAAATTTCATCGACAGTTCTTCGCTTGATCGAAATCCCAACAACTCGATCGCATTTTTCGTAACTCAATGAAACGTCGGCCGGGTTCGTCGGGAGTTTTCCAGCGACGTTAATTTCCGTTGCCGGAGTTCCGCCTGCGATCTCGCGAATCAATTCAGTCGCGCGCTGCGAGGCGCGGAGCACCATCTCCGGATCAACGCCGCGCTCGAATCGATAACTTGCATCGGTCGGCAGATTCAAATTGCGCGCGGTGCGACGAATGCTCGCCGGCAAAAAGTAAGCGGCTTCCAGCAAAATGTTTTTCGTCGAATTCGTGACGCCGGTTTCTTCGCCGCCCATCACGCCGCCGATTCCGACCGCGCGTTCCTGGTCAGCAACGACGCAATTATCCGGCGCGAGCGAGTAGGTCTTTCCATCCAGCGCGAGAAATTCTTCATCCTGGCGCGCGAGCCGCACGTTGATGCCGCCTTTTAATTTGTCTGCGTCGAATGCGTGCGTCGGCTGACCGAGCTCGAGCATCACGAAGTTCGAAATATCGACGATGTTATTGATCGAGCGGATGCCGACGCTCTCAATCTTCGCGCGCAACCATTGCGGACTTGGGCCGACGTTCACATTCTCGATCTTGCGCGCGGAGAAAAATGGACATTCACGGGTCGCGCTGATGGTCAGGCCGGACTTCTTGATGTCTGTCTTCGCCTCGCGCGGCGTTGATTTGAGTTTCTTTCCAGTGAGCGCTGCGATCTCACGGGTGAGTCCGAAGTGGCTCAGCAAGTCGCCGCGGTTTGGCGTGATCTCGACATCGAGAATCGTGTCGCCTGGAAAAAGATCGGAAAGCGGCGCGCCGATCTTTGCTTCGGCCGACAAAATCAAAAGGCCCGACGCATCTTCGCCCAGACCAAGCTCGATTGGGCTGCAAAGCATTCCTTCGCTCTCAACGCCGCGCAGGTTAGTCTTGCGAATCTCAATTCCGTTGTCCAGCTTTGCACCCGGCAACGCCAGCGGAATTTTGTCTCCAGCTTTGTAATTGGTCGCGCCGCAAACGATCTGGCGTTTCGTTCCACTGCCATCATCGACTTCGCAAACCGTCAGGCGATCAGCGTTCGGATGTCGCGAAGAAGCCGTGATTTGCGAAACGATCACCTTGTCGATCTTTGCGCCGCGCGTTTCGATGTTCTCGGTCTCGACACCCGCGCGCGTAAGTAGCTTGGCGATCTCTTCCGGATTTTTTGGGAGATCGACAAACTCGTGCAGCCAGTTAACGGAGAATTTCATGCGAACTGGCGGAGAAACCGCAGATCGTTTTGCGCGAAAAGCCGGATGTCGGGGATGTCGAACAAAATCATCGCCAGCCGATCCATACCTAGGCCAAATGCATAACCGGTCCATTTTTTGGGATCATAGGCATCATCGCCGCGCGCTTTGTTGACTGCTTCGAAAACAGCGGGATGTACGATGCCAGAGCCAGCGACTTCGATCCATCGCTCGCCGCCTTTAAGCGCTTTGGATTTCACATAAATTTCCAAGCTCGGCTCGGTGAACGGAAAATAGTGCGGTCGAAATTGAACTTCGGTTCCTGTACCGAAGAGTTCGCGCATGAAAAATTCGAGCGCGCCCTTCAGGTCGGCGACGCTGACGTTTTCGTCAACGTAAAGCCCTTCGATCTGGTGGAACTGCGGGCTGTGGGTGGCGTCGAGCTCATCACGCCGATATGCCGCACCGGGAGCAATCACACGGATCGGCGGCGGCGCGGCCTGCATCGTTCGGATTTGTACGGTTGAAGTGTGCGTGCGCAGCAGACGACCGTCGGGTAAATAAAATGTGTCCTGCTCGTTGCGCGCCGGATGTTCCGGCGGGGTGTTGAGCGCATCGAAACAATGCCATTCGTCTTCAATATCCGGCCCATCTGCGAGCGCGAATCCCATTCGTCGAAAAATTTCGATAGAGCGTTCCCACATCTGCGTCAGCGGATGCAGTGCGCCGATCTCATGTGGGGTTCCCGGCAGAGAGATGTCGATTCTGGCAAGCCCCTCGGATTCCATTTGAGAACGAAAATTTGCGGCGCGCGATTCGAGCGCTGCGGTGACGGCGTTGCGAACTTCATTGAGCAATTTTCCAACGATCGGCTTTTCGTCTTTGCCGAGCGTTCTCATCTGCTCGCTCCATGAGGAGATGCTGCCGCTTTTGCCGAGGTACTTGACGCGCGCGGTCTCGAGCGCCTGCTCGTCAGGCGCGGATTCGATCTCGCACAAGGCGTCGTCGCGCAGTTGTTCGAGCGGGTGAGTCATTGAAACGTTGAAGCGTTGAAACGAAACACGAATGTAACGCTTAAACGCTTCAACGCTTCAATGGTGCCGCGCAAGTATTATGCGGCCTTTTTGTTTTTCTTCTCCAGCGCGTGCTTCGCTTGATCGACGATCGATTTGAACGCGGCTTCGTCGGTGACGGCCAGATCGGCGAGAATTTTGCGGTCAAGGCCGATGCCAGCGGCTTTGAGTCCTTCCGCAAAACGGCTGTAGTTCATTCCATTCGCGCGGGCAGCGGCATTTAGCCGTTGAATCCAGAGATAACGGAACGTGCGCTTACGCGTTTTGCGGTCGCGATACGCCCAATACTGGGCTTTCATGATCGCGTCTTTCGCGTAGCGGAAAAGTTTTGAGCGGCGTCCTCGGTAGCCTTTGGCTTTTTTTAAGATTCGTTTGCGGCGCGCCCGGCTTGCCGGGGCATTGGTGGCTCTTGGCATGGTTGTTTCGCCCCGAATCGGTTCGAGGCTCCTTGTTCAGCGAGTTGTTGTTCCATTTGTCGATCTTCGCGACCTCACTCGCTAATTCGATCCCGAGATACGGAATCAGGTGCGCAGATCGAGAGCGAGGAAGGTAGGCGCATCGGAATAAAAGACAAATAGAAATCCGAAAAATGACGAATGACGAAGGAAGCCAGAATCCAAAACTTCTGATACAGATGAGAAACATTATTTCGTCATTCGGATCCCGTCATTTCCTTCGACATTCGTCATTCGAGCTTCGTCATTGGGTTTCTCTTTTCGCCAAATTAACCACGTGACAACGCCCACAGCCGCGCCACCTAAATGGGCAAACGATGACGATGTGACGAAGGTGAGACCATCGAGCTGCGTTGCTTGTGCCGGAATTAATCCGAAGCGTTGGACCACGGCTCGAAGACGCGGAAACGCCAATAGGCTCACGGCAAATGATTGCCGCGAAAAGTAACCAGGTTGCCCATGGTTTTCGCTCCTCTTGCGGTGCTTCGAATTCGACCGGTAATCCAAAGAAGCCTGCGATTTGTTTCCATGCTTCATCCGGCGGCGCGCTGTCGAAATCGGTGCCGCGCGCTTCTTCGGCGATCTGTTTACTCTTTCGATGGCGATGAATTCGCGCGCTTTCTGCGGCAGCTCGACCGCCGACGCCGGCGGTAAGCGTGGTGCGAGGGTGTCCATTTCGTGGGGCATCGAACCAGACGAAATGACAATGCTGGCAAACATCCACAGCGACCTGCGCGCTCCCGGACAACGCCACCTCGAGCATTGGTTTCTGCACGAAGGACAGAGGCGCCCGCTTTTTCCTTTGCCGCTGATTGCATGAAGCCAGAGCGGGTTGATCGACTCCGGCATGAAAGTGCGACGCAGCAATTTAACGGTCAGCGCACGCCCCGCGCAATTCTCGCAAGTCCAAAAAACGCCGTGCGACGTGCGAACTTCTTCTAGCGGCACGTTATAGCGGGGACAGAGGAACTCGGAGTTAGCAGTCATCGGGTAGGCTTGCACTCCAATGGCATAACGAACGCACAAGAAGTGCCTAAATCCGACCACCTGTCATGTTGAGCGAAGTGAAACATCTCAGATTGCCACTTAGCTTGCAGAAAGAACTGATCAGAGATTCTTCGCTTCGCGCAGAATGGCAATGCCGTTTTACGCTTCAATGCTTTAACGCTTTAACGTTTTAGTGCTACATTGCGCGCGCATGCACTGGCTTGGTCGTCGTCGCTTGTTGGTCCTGGCGTTGATTTGCTTTTTCTGGACCGGGTTGATTTTTCTCGGCCATTTCCTCCCGACGACGCCGTTTCTCTCGGCGCCGTGGCGCGGCGAACAAAGTTTCGAGGATTTGCTTCGGCGCGAGGGGCGAAAAACGGCCCCACCTCGAGATTTCGTTTTTCTCGGACTTGACCAAAGCACATTGCAGTTGCCACCGCTGGCGCCTGAAGAGGTCGCGGGCAATCGCGCGTTTCAATTGTTGACCGAGCGGCCGTTCCCGTGGTCTCGCGAAGTCTGGGCGCTTTTGCTCGATCGGCTGTTTGGGGCGGGTGCCCGTCTTGTCATCTTTGACTTGCTTTTTAATCCGCCGAACGATGGTGATCCGGCATTTCACGCCGCGCTCGATCGTTATCACGACAAAGTTGTCCTCGGCGCCAATTTCGATACGGAAAATGCCCTGCAGGCGGTCACGCCAAACGATGCGCTGATTCCGCCGCCGCAACTACAGGATGACCGGGTCGGCTTCGTGAATTTCTGGCCGGACACGATTGACGGAAAAACTCGCGCTGCGATTTATCGCGTGACGGACCGCCAACTCGTGGGTTTGCCGGCGCACCCAAGCGAACAAGTCTATGAATCTCTTTCCGCCCGCGCTTTGGCCAAAATCGGTCGAGGAAATGATGTGCCGCGTGATTTTCGTGGTCACATGATTCGTTTCAGCGCGCCGGACGCGTTCCAAGCGCGCCCGCTTTATGAGGTTTTCGATCCCAAACTCTGGCACGCGAATTACGCCGATGGCGCTTTTTTTAAGGACAAGATCGTAGTGGTGGGACCGTCTGCGCAGGTGATGCACGACGTGGTCGATACACCGATGAGCCCAACCACATTGGGCCCGGTGCTTCATTTACAGGCCATGGCTGCGGCGCTTGGCCACGAGTTTTTGCAGCCGACGCCGCCGAAGGTTGAGCTGGCGCTCGTCGGCACAGCAGGGCTCATTGCTTGGTCGCTTGTTGCCTTCTTGCGCAGGCCGTTGCTTTGCGTTGGAGCGCTCGTTGTAATCACCGCCACGTATCTCGGAACGGCCCGATTGTTTTACGATAAGACCGGGCTGCTGCTGCTCACCGTGCCCGTGCTGAGCGCTCTTGTACTCAGCGGATCATTTTCGCTCGGGTTCGAATACGCCTTGGAGCGATTGGAGAAATTGCGTACCCGGCGGACACTGGAACGCTACGTCTCAAAAAATCTAGTCAGGGAAATCCTCGAAAACCCAGACAGCTACTACAGCACTCTCCGCGGCGTGCGCGTGCCGGTGACCATCCTGTTCTCGGATTTGATTGGTTTCACCACGTTAGCCGAAAAAGCTGATCCCGAAGCATTGGTCGCCCAGCTCAATGAGTATCTCACCCGAATGACTTCCGTCATTTTCGGCGGTGGCGGCACCCTCGATAAATTCATCGGCGACGCGATCATGGCAGTATGGGGCAATGTGCGCAGCCTAGGCATGGCGCAAGACGCAAAAAACTGCGCGCGCGCTGCGCTGGGGATGCGGCGAGAGCTAAGACAGCTCAATCAGAGATGGCGCGACGAAGGCCGCATGGGCCTCGGGATGGGGATCGGCATCAATCAAGGGGAAGTGATCGTTGGCAATATTGGGTCGCAGGAGCGAATGGACCCGACTGTGATCGGTGACTCAGTGAACCTCGCGTCGCGGCTCGAAGGTCTTACGCGAATCTATGGCGTCGATATTTTGGTTGGCGCGACCGCTGCCGAATTGGTGCGGGAGGAATTTCATCTGCGCTCTGTTGCCCGGGTCCAGGTGAAAGGCAAAACCAAACCGGTTGAGGTTTTTACTTTCGTTGGTGCCCGCGACGAAGAGGTCGATCCAGAGTTTCTAAAATGGCTCGAAACGTACGAAGAAGGGCTGGAGAAATTTCGCACACGCGATTTTATTGAGGCGAAGATCCTGTTTTCCCGTTTCCTGGAATTTTATCCGGACGATTTGCTGGCCAAGATGTATCTTGCGCGCTCGCTCGATTACGAACAAGCTCCGCCCGACGAAGCGTGGGAGGCCGTGGAAGTGTTCGAGAAAAAATAACGGTCACGCGAGCCGAGCAGACGGCTAGGGACCTCACATCTGATGATGCATTACACAAGTTTATTTGCGTGACGTGTCACCCCAGTGTGGTCCTCTTCATTAGTGGATGTTCATTTTCGTGGTTCGCCACAAAAATCGGCTCAGTAAAGGTTCGCGTTTGCTGCTCAAAAAAATTGAAAAAATTTGAAAAAAAAGCTTGCCACCGTCCCTGCCCTTCATTTAGACCGGATGCTGGCTGGACAAATAGGCCGGTCTAAGCGTTCAAAAAAATTTGAAAAAAAAGCTTGTCAGGCCTTAAAAAGTTTTATAAAGCCACCTAAACCTAACCAAACCAATGGAGAAACTAATGATAAAAAACGTGCTAAATAAGTTCAGATTCGTGCGCATCGCACTCGTGGGGAGCGTCGGATTTCCATTCATTGTAGCATCGAATGCATTTGCTCAGGCCGCGCCGCCGCCGCCAGCTCCCGCTGCGGAGGTCGAGCGCGTGATCGTGACCGGATCACTCATTCCGACTGCGGAAGAGGTTGGTCCGAACCCGGTGTTCAGTATCAACCGCGACCTGATTAACAAATCAGGCGCAGGCACCACCACGGAACAGCTGCTCCAGAGGCAGCCGGTGATTGGCGGGTCCAATATTCCAGTCCAGAACAACGGAACAAGCCAGTCCGGTCCATCCGGTACTGCCGCGCTCTCGCTGCGTGGTTTGGATCCTGGCGCCACACTGGTGTTAATCGACCGTCGCCGCGTTGCTGCGTTCCCGGGATCCGCCCTCTCTGGATATGGTTTCGTCGATCTAACTACCATTCCCATTACGGCGGTCCAGAGCATCGACATTCTGAAGGACGGCGCTTCGACCACCTACGGCTCGGATGCGGTTGCCGGCGTGGTGAACTTTAACCTCTACAAAGATTATCGCGGTGCACAGGTGACCATCCAGTACGGCAACACGCTGGATAAAGACGCAGCGGAGTATAAGGGGGACATCCTCTTCGGGGTAGGCAACGACACGACCAGTATCACCGGTAACATTTTCTATTATAAGCATCACGACATGTTCAACCACGACCGTGGTAACTCCCTTGTCCCGCCGTTCTTGAGCTCAAACGCGGTACCGTGGAATCTTCGGTTGACAGTGGCCGCCATTGAAGAAGCGGGCGGAACGCCATTCCCTACCACCGGCTCGGCTGAATACGGCACGCCACCGGATAACGCCAACGGATTGGTTCCAGCGAGTGATTATATATATTTCACGAGGCGCCCGAGGGGTAGCATTCTACCGGGCTTTAACTTTAACCTGTATTCAAGCTCATATCCGAAGCAGGAGCGCTGGGGCGGGTATGCGGCGTTCGAGACCAAGATCTGTGACGATCAGTTCCGGGTTTTTGGCGACTTCTTTTACGTGGATGCCAAAACGCACGACGAACTTGCGCCAATTGCCACGGGCAATTTCGAGACGCCCGGTCAGATATCGCTCTACGTCCCGCCAAGAGCGGCTTTCACCGGAGAGCCGCCATTTGGCGGCCCGACTTATGCGGAAGTTGGCGCGCCTGCGGGTGCCTTTAACCCATTCAACCCATTTGAGCAGATCATCTCGGGCGGCACTCGGGCGCGCTTTTTCGATTTCGGCAACCGCCTGATTGACAACGAAAACATCGCCGAGCGTTTCACGGTCGGTGTAAAAGGCGACAAGCTCTTTAACGGAACATGGGGCTACGATGGAGCGTTCATGTACAGCCAAATCGAGCAGATTGCCCGGTTCCGAAGCGTCAATGTTAACCGGTTTGAGCGGATTCTGAACGCAAACGATTCGCTATTTGATCCTACCTCGGGGAATTTTATCGGACAAACGGTGCCGTACAACCCGTTTGCAGATACACAGCACGTCGTGGTACCGACCAATCAGCCGTTGCTTACTTTCGCGCAGCTGAATACCAGGGACCTTCTTACGTCGAAACTCGCCACATTGGACTTGAACATTTACACCACGGACCTGTTTGATTTGCCCGCAGGCGGCGTTGGGCTCGCCTTTGGCGGTGTGTTTAGCCGGGAAAGTTACCAGGTCGATCCGGATGACCAAAACCGCCTCGGCGAGAACGCCGGCGTCGGGATGGAAGAGGTTGTCAAGGCTGGACGCAAATCGTGGGGAATTTATGCGGAAACGCTCATCCCGGTGTTCAGCCCCAAATTCAACATACCTGGGTTCTACTCATTGGAGTTCTCAGCCGGAGTCCGGTACTCGGAGTGGCTGAATAACGACACGAATGCGGCCGTGCCCAAGGTGGGGGTGCGCTGGCAACCGTTTGACGAGAGCCTCACTCTTCGCAGCACCTGGGGCGAAGGCTTCCTCGAGCCATCCATGGTCCAGTTGTATGGACCTACAAGGTTCGGTCTGGGGCCAATCGGCGGGCCGACACGTTCTCCTGGCACCACGCCAGTCGGATTTATTAGTACTCCGATTACGGGACCTGGAGGTGTGCCTTGCAGCGACGCCAACCCCTGCCAGGATACCACCAATCCGGAAGCGACCATCGAGCAACGACCCAACCCAGGCATCCATCCGGAGCATGATCGTACCTGGACTGGCGGCATAGTTTATACGCCAAAGTGGATTCCGGCCAAGTACGGAACGTTGACGTTGACGATTGATTTCTGGGATGTGGAGCGCAGTGGGATCGCCATGTACCTTTCTCCCAACTCAATCCTCAACCTCTATAACGCGGGGTTGATCCCGGCTGTCACGACTCCCGCGGTGCCACCGGTCACTCAAGCCACGACTTTATTCACGCCGGACGGCACTTTCTCCGGCGTGAATGCCCCGTACACAAACGGCGGGCGTACCCGCACCAACGGTGTTGACCTCGGTCTTCAGCACCAGATCGAGACAGGCTTCGGCACATTCTCGCTCCTAACCCGGTGGAGTTATCTGAACGAGATGGTGATCAATTTCCCCGGTTCAAGGCCGCGGCAAGTAGCCGGTAGCTCCAGTTCCGAGTGGTTTGTTGGCAGCTTTTTCGGGGACGTAACCAATCCCCAGGCCTGGCTGAAATGGAAAGGGGACACGACCCTCGACTGGAGCTGGCACAACGTGGACTTCAACACGACGGTGCATTTCTTGGATGGCTACTGGGAACAGATCCTTGCCAAGCAGTTTGATGGAGTCTGGAAGCGGCACTGGGTGCATCCGACTTGGTTCACAGACGCGCAGCTTTCCTACAGCCTGATCTTCACCCCTCCGGTGGAAGCCGCGCCGGTGCCCGGCTATTCCAAGGGCGGCAAGGAAGTGGTAGGCAAGGAGAAGGAAGCGCCGCCGGTTCCTTACGCCATGCCGTGCTGGAAAAATATCTTGAACAACACCACGCTCACCGTGGGTGTAAGCAATATCTTCGGGGAAGACCCGCCAAAGTCGTTTTCATTCGAGTTTGGCAACTCCATTGGCTATCCGGGCAGCCTCTATGATAACCTGGGGCGGTTCTGGTACGTCCGGATGATCAAGAAATTCTAAGCGTCGCAAAAACGCAGTTTCACAAAGAGGCAGTCCCGATTCGGGGCTGCCTCTTTTGCTATAGACGCTGGTTCGCGTATCCCATCTAACAGAAGGCAACGAAGCTTGCGTTTCAGCGGTGGCATTACCAACGCGTTGTCATCCCGAGCGGAGCGAGGGACCTCGCAAAGACACACTGGTCTTCAAGTTACGCTATATGTGGTTTGCGTGAGGCGCGTGCGCATCTGTGAGGTCCCTTGTCGTCTTGTGCGACTCGGGATGACGACGCAGATAGAAGGATAGACGACGGGCCAAGGAATCACCCAGCCTTCGCGCGCTACGGCGCGGCAGGCGCGAATCAACGCGGATGACTCCTGTTTTGGGAGTGCGCGGACACGTCCGCGCTTTGAAAGCGGTCCCGCAGTCGCGGGATCGCCGCACTCCAAAAACTCGGCACGCACGCTCGCCAGGTGAGCTTAAGGCGAGGTCAAAAGGCAGTCAGATCAAGGAAAGGAGGAGTTATCCGGCTGCCTACCGGTGCGAACGGGCGCGTTTATTCGATAAAGGGCAATATCGCCCTCAAGAATATTGGCCAAGGCCGGTTTCTCCTGTGCGTTAGCTAATTGAAATCCTCTTTCAGCGATTACTCTCGCTTCGGTAAACCGGCCGTTCTCGGCACACGCAGCGGCCAAAGTTCGCAAGACCGCCGGGTTCTTATTACCGGATAATTGATTTGCTCGTTCAGCCAATGTCAACGCTTGGCTCCCGTTTCGAATCCAAGCGTCAGGAAAAGTAGCCAGAATCCAGGCGAGATTATTCAACGAATCGACCGAATCCGACTGGATAGCGAGCGCATTTTGCCAATGCGCAATCGCTTCGCTGGGACGGCCCTTTTGCAGAAGCGCGAACCCGATATTGTTTTGGACCTCTGGATAGGCCGGTCGGCTTTTTAGCGCTTGTTCGTAAGCCGCGATGGCGTCGTCAGTGCGTGCCTTTTCCAGAAAGTCATTTCCCAACAGATAATAGGCCTCTGCATAGTGAGGATCTTCTCGTACGGCTTGTTGGTAGTGAGCTATGGCTTCGTCTATTTGGCCATTCCGATCCAGAGCGATTCCCAGGTTATAATGCGCATCGGGGTAGCGAAGCTTAATTGATATTGCCTTCTCGTAAGCTGCGATGGCGCTTTGCGAATCGCCTTTCTTCAACAACGCATTGCCCAGATTGTAATGCGTTTCGGCGTCATTGGGATGTTCTTTAACAAGTGTTTGTAAATGGGTGATCGCTTCGTCCAATCTGCCTTTTCGCTTTAGAAAGATGCCGAGGTTATTTTCAGCGACATCGTTGTTCGACGTGACCGCAAGCGCATGAGAAAAAAGCGTCTCGCTGTCGCGCCAATAGGATGTCTGCACCCACGCGCGCCAGCTTAAAACACCAACGATAATCGCCGCCGCGGCGGCCAGAATTCGGCCCCGCTGCCGCCGGGACGCCGTGAGATCCGCGACCGCCCAGGTGATCAGTATGTAAAGGCCGATCTGTGGCAAATAAGTGTATCGGTCGGCGTGGGCTTGTGAACCGACTTGAATCAATCCGACTACAGGCAGGAGCATTACCAAATACCAAAACCAACCTGTGACGAAGTACGGAAACTTGTGCCGCAGAACGATCACGCCCACGCTCGCCAAGGCTAATAGCATAGCAGCCAGAGCAATTTCCCAAATCGGCAGTTGATCTTCGGGAAGTGGATAAAAAACTGCCAGCCACACAGGCCAGATCATTTGTTTAAAATAAATCGCGTAGGTGACGAGCCCATTGCCGATTCGCGAAATGAGAGGGAATTGCTTGACGCCCGTCAGACTCGATTGCTGCGCCCAGAGCGTGGCTAATCCCGACGCGGCCGAGAGCCCTAACAGCGGAATCTTTTCAATCACCAGAGCTCGAAAGTCAGTGGTCTGGTGATTGCTCTGATTTCTGGTCTCTGACTTCTGCTCTCTGATTCTGCCCAGCGGCCAATAATCGAGCAGCAGCAGAACGAAAGGCACAGTCACCAGCATCGGCTTGGACATGAGACCGAGCGCGAACAAGATCGACATCGTCAGGTAGCGGCCAGTTGAGGGAGACTTGGCATAGCGGACGTAAGCGCCTAGGGTGAGCATGAAGAAGACGGCGCTTAGAACATCTTTACGCTCGGAAATCCAGGCGACTGATTCGACGCGAAGCGGATGGATCGCAAAAACTGCGGCAACGAATGCGCTCCGCCATATCGCGCCGGTCATTTGCTGCAACACGAGAAACAACAAGACGACCGCGATTGTGTGCAGGAGAATATTTGTAAGGTGATGGCCGCCCGGGTGGAGTCCGTATAGCTGGCAGTCGAGCATGTGCGATACGGTCGTGAGCGGGTGCCAATTGTCCCAATGCCGTCCAGCAAATGCGTGGATCACGCCGTGAATACTCAATCCATGAGTGATGTTCGGATTGGCATAAACATATTCGCTGTCGTCGTAGTTGACGAAGTCGTAACGGACGGTTTGCGCAAACACCAGCCAGGTAATGGCGACCAGGAAAATACAAACGCCCAAGGCTTGGCGGTGTGCGCGTGATTTAGCCTGTGGTGAGCCTTGGGGAGCCATCCCAGCAAAATCTATAGCTACCTTTTTCGTTCGAAAATCAGTACGCCTGCCCGCCACAACCAGAAAGAGGTACCGGCCGAGTCACTTCTCCGGGTCCAGCAAAGCTCCACGAGAAACACAGTAGCCGTACGCTCCTGAGATTGAAACGCTGATCTTGTAGCCGCGGGCGTTGACCGCGGCCGACACTGCGAGCAGCCACAATCCCAGGTTCCCGAGGTCGTCGCCCTCGGCCACAACGCATGTCCCCGAATGGCTCCCTCGGCGCCTACCTGCCGACCCCACGGAGCCAAACAGGTTTGTAATCATGTAAAGAATGATGCGAAACCGCAACGCGGTCATTTCTTCTCCGATATCGAACTTTTCGTTTTCACTGCTTCATCGATCAGTCTGTGCACTTCCTCAAGGGTCCACTCATTCGTTCCCACTTTGCGTTTATCCATAAAGAGTGTGGGTACGACTTTGACTCCCAGCGACTTGGCGCGGGCTTGATCGGACTCGAGACGCCCTCGGACTTTGTCGCTCTTCACGTCTTTTCTAAACTGGTTGAGATCGAGTCCGAGCGTTTCCGCGTAGGTATCAAACAGCAGTCCCGGGTCGGTAGCGCTGCTCCAAACGGCCTGTTCCCGGAACAACATGTCGTGCATTTCCCAGTAGCGGCCTTGCAGACCTGCTGCTTCGGCAGCGAGGGCGGCATCGCGGGCGTGCTGGTGCATCGCGAGCGGAAAACTGCGAAAGATTAACCGCACATGCGGATGATACTCTTTGATCACCTTATCGAGAAACGTGGCGACGTTCTTGCAGGACGAGCATTCGAAATCACCGAATTCCTCCAGTGTAACCGGAGCGTCCGGGTTGCCACGAATATGAACGGATTTCGCCGGATCCCTTGCAGAGGTCGTTTGATCCGCGGAGATATTCAGGCGATGCGGCTGTAGTGTTTGACAGAGCAGCGGGCTGCCAGCGAGCGCGGTCAATGCGACCACACCAACAATGATGAAAGCGAGATAGCGTTTCATACAAGAAGGAAACGAGGCGAGAAACTTCAGCGCATGAGGAAAATCGTCAAATTTTTCGTAATTACTTCAGCCCTTTGAGACTGACCCGAGAATCACGCAAATCACGCAAATGGAATCAAAGAATTGAAGCTGCGTTTTTTTCCCGTTAATTGGCGCCTGCCGCGCCTTAGCAGGCGAAGGCGGGTGATTTGCGGGCGAGATGAATCCTTATCCGAAACTTGCCCTTGTCTTCAGGGTTAAATGGGATGAAACTTATAGAGGTTTTCAAAACTATGAAAATATCAGGCGTGATAAAGTCAGCGGTCGTTTTGGTGATAGTGTCCGTTGTCGCAAGCGTTGCATTTGCGGGCCAGCAGCGGTACGAGCAGGTGCCACCGCAAGGCGAGCGCTATGCGTACGTTTGGGTGTTGGGTTCCCGGATCCCGCAGAAAGTGAAAATTAGCCCGGTCGGGACGCTAACCCATAGTCCGCTGTCCGAATGGGATCGGCGTCAGATCAACCAGACAGGCCGCGGTACAGCGGCGGACATATTGCGGCAGGACCCGTCTGTTCGCGTGATAGGCCACTAATTGACTCATTGCGGCCGGAGCAAGGCCGCGGGCGGAAGGATCGCTTTGTTGTCATTTCGCGGCTCGACATGACAAGCAGGCGATGATCGGTCTCAGCGCGGCGCGGAATCGCTGGGTGTACCCGTGGCCAGCGCGAAGCGAAGGTTTTCCGCGGCTTCTGCGTCATCAGGATGTAAACGCAGCGCTTCCTTAAACTGGGCAATCGCTTCCGAGGTTTGCCCCAATCGGAAATAAACAGCGCCCAGGCCGTTGTGCACCGGCGCCTTGGGATCGAGGCGCGCGGTCTCCAGATAATGCACTTTCGCGTCTTCAAAGTCGCCTTTCACAAAGAGTGCTCTGCCGAGATGATAATGCGCTTCAGGGTGGTTCGGGTTGTGTTTGAGCGCAGCCTGAAATTCCGGGATGGCTTGATCCATCTTGCCGTCCCGGAAAAGGAACATCGCGTATTCGTAATGAATCCGCCCGGATTTCGGCGCGAGCCGCGTGGCGGTTGCGTGCTCGCTGCTGGCTTCGTCTTTCTGGCCGAGCCGTTCCAGAACGCATCCATATTCGGAATGAACTTCGCCGTTGTGCGGGTCACCGCGTAAAGCTTCCTCCAATTCGGCGCGTCCTTCACTCAATTGCGATTGCGCAACGAGAACCTGGCCGAGGCCGAAATGCGGTTCCTTCTGATTCGGATCGAGATGGAGCGCAATGCGGTATTGCTCTGCTGCGTCATCGAGACGATCCGCGTTGTGCAAACTAAAGGCGTACTTCCAATGAGCACGAGCGCTGTTGGGTAAATCCGACGCGATCCATGCTTCTCGTTCCACTTCCGGCGTTTTGCTCCACGTTTGCCCGATCCAGAGCGCGCCGAGTGGAATCACAAATACCGCCACCCATTTTAATCCATGCAGCACCCAACCAGGCAGAAATTCGCGTGATGTCGCAGATACGGTTCCGCCGACCAAACCGAGATGTTCGCGCGTCGAGCGATCGCGCACTTTCCAGATGAATCCGTCGTAATAAAAATGAAGAAGACCCGACGCCGCCACTACGCCGGTGAGCACACGCTTTATCGTCTCGACTTCGAGACGGGTATTGAAATAGCCAAGGGAACCGTAGGCAAAAACCAGCCCGACGTAGAGACCGACCAGCGAACCGCTTCTTCGAAAAACAAAGCGCATAAAACCGCCG
>Ga0209577_10003069_pt1 | contig 15780 bp, 16 predicted proteins | sample GraSoiAngelo_109_FD_185874 | JGI IMG/M metagenome (GOLD analysis project Ga0209577, IMG submission 185874) | Grasslands soil microbial communities from the Angelo Coastal Reserve, California, USA - 14_0903_12_20cm (SPAdes) (version 2) | ecosystem: Environmental > Terrestrial > Soil > Grasslands...
ACGGTGATCTTGCGCGGCTTCACGTGCTCTGCTTTAGGCAAAGTCAACGTTACAAGGCCCTGCTCGACCCTGGCGCTGATCTTGTTTGCGTCGATCGACGGATCGAGCTCGAACGTGCGCCTGAAATTTTCCGGACGCGATTCATGATGGATCAGCGTGCCCTCCACGACAGGAAGCGAGCGCCGTCCGGCAATCGTGAGCTCATTGTTCTCGACCGAAATGTCGAGACCGTCCTTATTCACTCCGGGCATTTCAACTTCGAGCTTGTAACCATCGCCGGCTTCAATCACGCTCGCTGACGGCGCGACAAATTGTCCGGTCTGCGTGCGATCGCCATCGCGATTTTCACGAGTTAAAGTATTCATGGTGATGTCTCCTTTGTTGAATTGATTATCTGACCTGGATTTGCTTTGGCTTCACTTCTTCGGCCTTCGGCAATGTCACGGTCAAAATGCCGTCCCGGTAAGTGGCGCTGACCTTGCCAGCGTCGACGCGAGTCGGCAGTGCGATGCTACGGCGGAACCTGCCGATATAACGCTCGGTACGCTCGGCTTTCTCACCGTTGCTGTTGCTCTCGCGCTTGCGTTCGCCAGTGACCGTCAACGTCCCGTCATGCAAAGAGATTTCGATGTCTTCCTTGCGCATGCCGGGCAATTCGAGCACGGCCACCACATTGTCACTGCTCTGATAGAGATCGAGCGCAGGCGACCAACCAGTGAAGAGTTGGCCAGTACGTGCAAAGCTCGACCAGAACGGCAACTCGAAAAACGAGTTAAGGTCATCCCTCAGATTGCTCCAGCGGTCCGCTGCGGACCACGGCGCAAATTCCGGGGCCTGATAACGAATTAGAGTCATAACTTTAAGTCTCCTTTCTTTGAAAAAGTTTTCGCAATTTCCTCGTAGCTGGCGCCGTACCAGGATGGATTTTGGAACGTATTCGATTATAACCCTAATAATACGAGACGCTTAAGGCACAACTGCGGTCGTCTTGTTGAGATGTTTGTGTCTAATCTGGCACAGGGCCGAACCGAGATTAACGAGACGGGTGGGACAAAATTGCACTGCACGCAGTGCCTTGACAACGTAGCGAACAAACGATTACGAGTCGCAACGTGAACCCACAGAATGAAGGCCGCCGCGAGCTCGATTCGGTTGTTATCAACGTCGAACTCACACTTGCCAGCATTATCCAAGGCGTTGCCCTATTTTTCTTAACGGACAATGCTCGTTCGGTTTTTACGATGCGACATTGGGCGTCGTTTCCTTACGTTGCCGCCGGTTTATGTGTGATCTTCATCTTCTGGTCACGATCAATCATTCACACGCTCACGCTGATTCGTTGGCCGATGGAATTTGGGCACAACTTTTTCTACATCGGTTGCGCACTCGGCGAAGCGATTCTCTTTAGCCGTCTCGATGATCCACTGGCCTGGTTTCAGCTGAGCGCCACCTACGCGGCTGTTGTGTGGCTACTTTTCATCTACGATATGCGGTTGATTCATGCCCGCGTCGCTGAAGCGCGCAACGACGCCGATCACGCCCTTTATGCGCGCGCCAGGGCCGATCAATTGCGCAACATTTATGCGCTCGTTCCCTTGCTTTTTTTCCTCAATCTCGCCTGTGCACTCGCCATTTGGACCTGGCCTGATTTATTCATCGGTCGCGGCGGTCACGTGTGGTTGATCAGTGCGCAACTCGTTTCATTTATCGCTTATCTTATTTTTATTGGTCGGCATTTTAGCAAGATTGCGCAGCTTCTCTTGCAGAGCCGACAAGTAAATTGATGGTGTTCCGCCGTACCGAACTGATGCGGCGCCAGCGGCAACACTAGTGTTTTCTTCGGCTATTAATGTAGAGCACGACGAAAGCGATCCCGACCAGGGGTTGAAGAATTTTTTGCAATAGGCCCAACGCAAAACCCAAAACATCAAACCCGCGCGCGTGCTGAGCTTCAGTCAGTTTCTGGAGCAGCGCTTGTGGATCTTGGGTAGTCATTAATTCATTCAAAGAACGCTGCAGTGTCGGCCACTGCGAGACGAGCGCGATCGCTAGGGCAAATGCAAACCACAGGGACGAAATAAAAACGCCGCGCCATAGTGGCCGCTGGAACCATGGAAGCTCGCGGCCGCTGTGCGCCAGGGTTCGGCTTTCGCGCAACGAATCGACGACTCCCGCATTTTCGAGCACGGCAAATTGTTGCCAGAAAAGCACATTGACGAAAAAACGGCCGAACATCCAAACTTGCAAAACCAACAAAGCGAGCGCGAGAAAGATCACAAATAATGAGGACGCGCCAGCGACAATCATCGCGGCGATCAGCAACGCAAACACGGTCAGCAAGAAGAAAACGCCATAGACAAAGATGCACAGCGCCGCGACCCGCGGCCAGAACCGGACAGATTCATTAAGCGCAGCGAAAAATCCAAGGCGGCGCCCGGCCGTGATTTCAGTCGTCAAGATTTGAATGCCCGCCACGTAGATGGGCCACATCGCCAGCGAGATGATGAACATCAAAAAAGCAAAGGCCCCCGCAGCGAGAGCGCGTAAATCGGCGTCTGAAGCCTGCACATTCTGCGTCCACATCGCGGCCAGCTGCCCGCATACTGAAGGCAGAACTACCAGGAGCGTGAGCGCAAGGAATTGAAGAAAGCCTCTTGCATATATCCGAAAGGTCTCGACTAGAATCTGAGCGAAGCCAGGGGACGAGAGCGCAAGCGGAGGCTGCCCTAAGCTTGTCGAATAGGCCCGCTGCCCGGTGCCGGCTGTGGCGGGCACCCCTACATTGAATAGCCCCGGAATCTCCGCCGCAAACGTCCAAAGCTCGGCGCCCGCGCGGCGAGCTTCGTTTGCAGGAAGCACTCGGCCCTCCGCTTTCCATTCACGGAGTGTGTCGATATCGACCGGGCCGTATTCTCTGCCATCAACGCGTACGATCCATTCCTCGGTCACGCCTTGATCATCCCCTGTCATGCATTCAGAATTCATTTATCAGTCTTTACGATGAAACTCCTGCTTATCGATGGTCACTATTACGTTTATCGCTCGTTTTTCGCTATCCCGAATCTCTCGAATTCAAAAGGCGAACCAACAAACGCAACTTTCGGTTTCACAAAAACGTTGCGGCTAATGATTAAGCATCTGCAACCGGAGTTAGGGGCAGTTTTTTGGGATGAAGGAATGCCAGAGCGCCGGGTAAAACTCCAGCCTGCCTACAAAGAGACACGCAAGGAAATGCCCAAGCCGATGGTCCCGCAGCTTGATTTCATCCAGAACCTGACACCCTTGCTGGGGTTCCAAAGTATTTCCCTCCCCAACACAGAGGCCGACGACCTGATGGGCTGTTATGCCATCGCCGCCTGCAAACGACCGGAAATGGAAGTTGTGCTCGCAACCAATGACAAGGATTTATATCAACTCGTTGGCCCGTGTGTAAAAGTTTATACCACGGCGAAGGCGGATCTTGCCTCACCAAAGGACGCGTTCGCCTTGCTAAGCGAAGAGCAAGTCGCAGCGAAATGGGAGGTCCCACCGAATCTTATCGGCGATGTCCTCGCGTTGGCGGGCGATTCAGTCGATAACATCCCGGGAATTGGATTGGGCCGTAAAACCGCTGCGGGACTGATTCGTGAGTTCGGCGGCATCGATTCATTGCTGGCCAATATCGAAAAAGTGAAAAGTGCACGAACTCGCGAGAAGCTCGCTAACTCTCGCGACCAAATTTTGGAAAACCGAAAAATGGTCGACCTGGATTGCCATCTGGAACTGCCGGTGCCAATCGATCAGCTCCGAATCGAACCGGATTATCCGAATCTGATCCGCGCGCTGGAGCAGTGTGAATTTAAATCGTTGCTCCAGGAAGTTCGCGACGAGGCAGGGCGACTCGGAAGCGATGTTCAGAGGAATCTTCTGTAGTGACGGGCGGGACTACGAACATTATTAATTGCCTGGCTTTCAATAATTAACGCTCAGACACGGATTTTTCGTAAAAAAGTTGAACGCGCGCCCATACGGACTGTCAAACTCAACAGGTTAAGGCGATTCGGGTAGTTGCACGTTTTCTTATATTCGTTGTTTCTCCTTAGCGTGCGCTGCCCGAATCTTTTTTTTATTTATTTGAGTGTCCCTAGCTCGGCGCTTTTGGTTGTCTCGCGATTCGGCGATGGCGCCTGTAGCGTTCGCTTACGAGCGCTGCGGTTGATAGACGCGTTTGCGTTTCGCGCTTATCGTTCTTCGCTCGCCCGGAAACTTTGAATCCGGGCGATCCGTTTCGTCAAACTCCAGCGTTCAGCAATTTTTCGATGAAGTCAGACCGTTACGATCCGATTGCCGCAGCTCTCAACGAAGACATCGGCCAGGGCGATATCACGACTGATTTTTTTGTTCCCGAAACGCTTCACGCAACGGGGCGCGTTACGGCGCGTGAAAATGCCATCGTCGCCGGCACCGGAGCCGCAGCGGAAGTTTTTCGGCGCGTCGATCCTTCCATGGACATTCAGATTATTCGCCGCGATGGCGATGAAATTGTAGCCGGCGACCCTGTTATCGAAGTCCGCGGCTTGGCGCGTTCAATTCTGAAAGCGGAACGCGTCGCGCTGAATTTCTTGCAGCGTCTCTGCGGCATCGCAACTCTTACGCGTCAATTTGTAGCTGCTGTTGGCAACCATCCGGCCAAGATTCTGGATACGCGCAAAACCTCGCCCGGATTGCGGGCGTTGGAAAAGGCCGCAGTGGTCGCCGGCGGTGGCGTCAACCATCGGTTTGGCTTGTACGACATGGTGCTTGTGAAAGACAATCACCTGGCGACGTTTGGAGGACTTTCGAGTTTCGCCGATCGAATTCGTCAGCTTCGCAAAGAACGACCAAACATCCGCATCGAAGTAGAAGTTGATGATCTAGAGCAAGCGCGCGCTTTTGCCGAAGTTGACGGCATAGACATCATTCTTCTCGACAACATGACGCCTGCCCAGATGCGAGAGGCCATCGCTCTGAGGAAGGATAACATCCAGTTTGAAGCGAGTGGTGGTGTTACACTGAAAAATGTGAAGCGCATCGCAGCAACAGGAGTCGATTACATTTCCATTGGCGGGCTGACGAACGCCGCGCGCGCGATCGATATTGGCTTGGAAATGACCCAGGTTCCCGGCTGACAGTTGAGATGCTGGACCGGCTCATTGCTGAGGAATTACAGGCCGACCTCGTCAGTGCTGTAATCGGCCGGGAGATCATTGTTCTCAAGCAAACTGGCTCGACAAACGACGCGATTTTGCAAATCGCTAATGCAAATTCAGACGAAGGCTTGGTTGTCTTCGCTGAGCATCAGACCGCCGGGCGCGGTCAACGCGGCAATCGATGGGAATCGGCAGCACGAAAAGGACTTTGGTTTTCGATTCTTTTACGGCCGAAGATCGACCTCGCGAGTTCGCCGCGACTCACTGCCTGGGCAGCCGAAGCCATCTCCAGTGCAATCCAGAACGAATTTTCGCTCACGCCTGCGATTAAACTTCCGAACGACGTGCAAATCGATGGGCGCAAGGTCGCCGGCGTCCTGATAGAGATGCGAGCCCAGGAGAAAGCAGCGCATCTGGCTATTGCCGGTATCGGAGTGAATGTGAATCAATCCCTCGAGGATTTTCCGGAGGAGCTGCAAGACAAGGCAATTTCCCTGGCGATGGTGCTTAGCACACAAGTCGATCGCCAAAAATTTGCTATTGCTCTCTTACGAGAACTGGATCGGACCTATTGTGAAAAATTCGGGAGCACGGGGCTATAGCCGAGGCGCCGACGTCGGTTCGTTCGCGCGATTGGAAACAAAGAGCTGCCGCGATCAACGCCCGCGAGCTACAACTTTGAAACTCATTAATTTTCCGACTCCCGCGCAAGCCAATCGCGGTAGATGTGCGGCGAAATTTCCGAGGGTTTAATTTCACTGCGTCCACCCCAGAAAACGTTTGTGTACGAGACCGGGATGCGGCTCGAGTGAAGATGCCGATCGATAGCGGTTTTATGATCGTGCAGTAGTTGCTTATCCGTGCCGTGCGCCACGGCCATTATGTTGACATTCTTGAATTCCGGGCCGGCGTCGCGCCAGTAGCAATGCGTGAGGATGTGATGGCGACCAACTTCGCCGCCCGCTTCAATTTCACGACCACGCGGCACAGCCCAATGAAACAGCGCGTTGAACCTCGTCACACGTACACCGCCCACCGATGGTTTGACGTGTTCCAGGAAAGTTGAAAAGCGCCCGATGATCTTGCGCGCATTCAATTCTTCCGCCACCCGGTAGAATTCTTCCGCAGAGACGCCGGCCTCATCAGCCCGCGCAACCCATGGCGACGCCTTGATCTCTTCCGGAGCAAATTCGCGCTTAAGTGCGAGCAGAACATCCCATTCGCGCTCACTCAAATCGACAATCTGCACCGGAATCATTTTTGCTGGCTGATCTGCCTTACTGCCGGGCTCAATCATTTTCCGTCGAACATGTCCCACTCCCAAAGTGAAAATCCCTTTTGCCGGCATAAGGCGGAATCGCTCCGCGTCGACTTTTTTCGCAAGCAATTCGCAATGGGCTTCCAATGAAAATCCCTGAGGGACCTTTACCGTAGTCCAAAGTTTGTAGTCAGATCCGGCCCTGAGAGTGTCTGTGGAGCGCAACACGACGTGTCCCGAAAAAGGATCGTGTTGAAACATCCAGTCGAATGCCGCATCGATTTTGTCCTCGGGAACTTTCCACGCCACCAGGGCTCCCTCAGCCAGATTCGTGGCGAGCAAGGTTTGCCGGACACGCCGAATCGTGCCCGCGTGCAACATTGCGGCAATCCGTGCCATAACAACATCGGCACCTACACCTGAATGGTTCGCAATTTCCTCAAAAGGCTCGCGCACGAATCCTTCAATTTTGTCCTCTGAAACCGCTAGAATCTTCGCATTGACTGGATCGTCATGTTCGATCGGCAGCATGCCAACTGTTCCGCCGACGACGCTATTTTGTCCAACTGATCCAAGAACGTGCACGTCTTGTCCATGCAGCGGTTAAGCGTGCAGTGCCCAGATTGTCGTTATGCGGCGCACGTGAGCACGGCCAAAAAATGGCACGACGTGCCCACAAGGACGAATAGGTGCCAGACAAAATGCCCGTAGCGCAGCCGCTCGTTCGCGAAAAACAAAGTTCCCGCTGTGTAAGCGATGCCGCCGGCGATTAACCAGAGCACCGCCGACCACGGAATCACCAGCGCAAGTGGATGTATGAAGACGAGTCCCAGCCACCCCGTCCCGAGATAGAGAGTCATCGCAAGTTTCCGATGACGCAGCGTGCCGCGCGTTGCTTTCATAAACACGCCAAAAAGCGCCAGGGACCAGACAATGCCGAGCATGGTTAACCCGCCAGTCCCGCGCAACGGGCCGAGCGCGAACGGCGTGTAAGTTCCGGCGATCAGCAAGAAAATCGCTGCGTGGTCCAGCGTTTGAAGAAAAAATTTCGCGCGCGTGCGAGGCCATGCGTGGTAGAGCATCGATCCCAGATACAGTAGCAACATGGTTGCCGTGAAAATAATCGTGCCGATTAGAAAAGAACTGCTTCCGCTGCGAAACGCTGCCAGAACCAGAATCGGCGTGCCAATCATTGCTCCCACAAACCCAATCCCGTGGCTGATACTATTCGCTAGTTCTTCGCCAGCTGATTGCGTCCACTTCGGCAAGACCAGCGACTTGTCGACAACATTCATCCCCTGCGTCATGCAATGCGCATCCGGTGATTTTGCCAAGCAAAAATGGCGACTTGGGTATTCGGCGTTGAATGTTAGACGGTGACTGTTCGATTCCCATGATCAAGGCGATCTTTTTCGACGCACTCGGAACGCTGTTCTATTTGACTCGGACGGTTGGCCATCACTACGCGCTGGCCGGGACCGACGTGGGCCTTGCGCTCGATCCGGACCAGCTCGATGCCGCATTTGTTTCAGCCTGGAAAAAAATGCCGCACCGCGCTGCGATCGCCGGCCCGCGCGAGAACGATGACAAAGGTTGGTGGCGTGAGCTTGTCGATCTTGTGCTCGCGCAAGCTGCGCCTTCATTGAACGAATTCGATCGGGATAATCTTTTCGAGGTCGCCTACGAACATTTTGCCGAACCAGGTGTTTGGGAACTTTACTCCGAAGTTCCGGACGTGTTGAAGCAATTGCAGCCGCGTTTTCAACTCGCCGTAGTCTCAAATTTTGATGGCCGTTTACGCTTCATTCTCGACCATCTCGGCATCTCGAAGTTTTTTACACACATTTTCATCTCCAGCGAGATCGGAGCGGACAAACCCGATCCTGAGATTTATCGGCGCGCGTTGAAGCTAATCGATTTGAACCCGAACGAAGTTCTTCACGTCGGCGACGATCCGGAACGGGATTGGAAAGCCGCCAGCGCCGCTGGTTTGCCCGTCTTGCGATTGGATCGACCAAAGAATTCGCTGCGTGATTTGGTGACGATGTTGAAATTGTAGGGCAAGCGTTTTGCATGCCCATCTCTATTGGCAGGCGAAGCGCCCGCCCTACAATCTTGCGACACTGCTCGATCTGGATTAGAAAGCGTTTCCACGCGGGTCGGTAGCTCAATCGGTAGAGCAGCGCCCTTTTAAGGCGTTGGTTCCGGGTTCGAGTCCCGGCCGACCCATGATTTCATCGCCTCCCATACTTTCATCCAGCAAATGTAGTGATCTCTCACAAATACAAGTGCATTTTCGTAGAAGTGCCCAAGACCGGCTCGACCAGCGTTCGGGCGATTCTGGGCAAGGCTTGGAAACCGCATCTGAATCTGTGGCAGATCAAAAATCAGATGGAGACCTATTGGACGCGCTACGGCGGAAGGAAAAACCGGATTCTGGCGTCTTTGTATTTGTTGCGTCCCGAAGAGCGCCGCAGAGAAATCGGACACAAGCAATTCGAGACCTACTTCAAATTCGGGTTTGTTCGGAATCCGTGGGACCGTGTCGTCTCTCTCTACGAGCGCACCGAGGCGATTCAACTCCGGGATAAAATGACGTTCGACGAATTTGTCGATTGGATTCAATACAGCAGCGCCACTTGCATTCACTCATCCCCTCACCGGTACCAACTGGATTGGTTCGTAGATCCTAATGGAAACGTGCTTGCCGATTTTATCGGGAAATTCGAACGACTCGACGAAGACTGGGCTTTTGTGGCGAAGAAGCTGGGTGTGAGCGAGAAATTGCCGCATCAAAGACCCAATCCACGAACGCGGCATTATACTGAATATTACACACCGCGAAGCAGAGACGTCATCGGGAACAAGTTCAAAATCGATATAGAACATTTTGGCTATGAGTTCGCCGGATAAAATAAAAGCGATCGTTCTTACATGCGATCGCTACCGGGCGATCACAGAACACATGATTTTTCGGTACGATCGGTTATGGCCGGATCATCCGTTCATTTTTCATGTGCCTTATCAGGAGCTTGGCGGGTTAGATACAGAACGGGTCAAATACCTCGCGGCGCCCTCGGATATTAAGGGCACTATTTTGCATATGCTGTCGGCGATCGATGATGAAGAATGGATCTACTGGTGTGTGGATGATAAATATCCCATCCAACTCGTAACCGATAAAATCGCGAGCCTGATTTCTCACGCCATGCGTTCGCCGGAAGTAGACGGTCTTTTGTTCTGCAGATGCCGCGCGACACTGAATAATCCCAAGCTGACACTGTACCCGCGCAAAATTAAGAACCCGTTCGGCGATGTTTATCTCGAGCGAAAAGCCTGGTTCCAAATTTGGATTCATCAGATCCTGCGCGCCAAAGTGCTTCGGCACCTCTTCCTCCATTTGCCTGACCATATTCCCAGCGCAAAAGCGATGGACGAGTTCAAGAATGACGTCCCCAAATTGTCCGAGCACCGATTATTTGTGACGAAGGAGAATTTTGCGGTGTTTGGTGAAAGCACCCGTGGAGGTGTGATTACTCAAAATTGTTACGAGAGCATGATCGCCGCAGGGATTGAGTTACCCGAATGGTTTCGCCATCCAGATGGTGAACACGTGACGCTCGGAAAGTTATAAGCCTCGCCGCTGCTCGAACGTGTAGCCAAAACGTTCGATCTCCGCGGCAAACCGCGTGCGTACTAGTTCGCGAAGCTCGTCGTCGTAATACTTCGAATAATGTTCGCGGTTGGAACGATTATACTTTGGCAGGGCCGTTGGCGAGATGTCCAATTCGGAGCAGACGGTGCGAAATTCGTCCTCGAGATTCTCAAAACGCATGATGTAATCAACATTTTCCAACGGGTCGTCCTCGTGTTCGTTTAGCCGGAGGTAGTCTGAAACCGGAAGGGTCTTCGCAATAATCTTTCGGAATCTTTTTCGATCCCATGCGGCCGCGTTTTGCGTCGGTGTAAAATACAACGAGATCATTCGGTCCCACGGATTTCTTACACAGGTGAACTTGTAGAGGTTGCCAAACTCCGTTTCGCCAAGCGCCGCCCGGTACTCTGCGAGCGTTGAATGTTTCTTAAGTTTGTACTTCGGGTTGCGCAGCCCAAAGCGCTCGACCCCGTCCTGTTCGCTCCGTAAAGCCACTAATTCATCCTCGGAATAATCGCAAAGGACGCTCTGAATCGAATTACCAGCCGTCTTCGGAATGTGGATGAAAAGAAAACGTTTCTGAAAGGAAATCATCAGCGCGCAATCGTGGGATTATTTTACGGTGCGTTCCCGAATTAGGCGAATACTGGCGATTGGTTATCAGTCGTGCGACCTGTTGCTGGCGCGAAGCTGCATGATCCTGTCTCACAAATACAAATTCATCTTTATCAAGACGGCAAAGACTGCAGGCACGAGTATTGAGGTCTTCCTTTCAAAACACTGCGGACCCACAGACATCCTGACACCCATTGAGCCTCCGGTCGAAGGACATCAGCCGCGTAATTACCTGGGATTCATTAGCCCAATCCCAGAAATTTTGGATCGACCGGGCAAATTCTTCTCTGCTTTGCGACATTCAATCGCCAGTCGCGAGAAGTTTTACCGCCACATGCCTGCGTCAGAGGTGCAAAAACGCGTTCCAGCGGAAGTCTGGAACAGCTACTTCAAGTTTTGCGTGGAACGAAATCCCTGGGACAAAGTTTTGTCTCACTACCACATGCATACTGCCCGCGAAGGCGGTTCGCTTTCGCTCGATCAATACCTCGCTCGCGGCAGATTCCCGATTAATTATTTCCGATACACAGATCGCTCGGGAAGAAAAATCGTTGTGGATCGCATTCTGCGCTATGAGAACCTGGTTACCGAGCTTGGCCAGGTATTCTCACAATTTGGGATTCCCTTCGAAGGCGCCCTCGGTGTTCAAGCCAAATCGGAATACCGGACTGATCGCAGGCCATATCGAGAAATCTTCAACGACATGCAACGGCGGATCGTTGAAGAAGCGTTTGCCAAAGAAATCGAATTGCACGGCTACCGTTTTTGACGGTAGCCGCGGCCCGACCCCTTCTTGCCATCGGATTGCTGCTTGAACTTTCGCATTTGAAGTCGTATTCACGATTCAGTCCCCGCGGACGGTCTTATGCCGCTCTTAAAGCCAGACCCGACGTTTTATCCTTCACCGCGGCTGGCGATGCAGGCGCCACCAGAGAAATATGCGTTCGTAGCGGCGCTTAACCCGCCCGGCAGCAAACTCAACGATGCGCTGTTGGTCGTCGACATTGATCCGGACTCGCGCACCTATGGCCAGCAAGCTGGCAAAGTCACAATGCCAGAATTCGGTGATGAGCTGCATCATTTCGGGTGGAACGCGTGCAGTTCGGCGCTTTGCCCCTATGCGCCCCACCCCCATGTCGAACGTCGTTACCTTGTTGTGCCGGGAATTCGCTCGTCGCGCATTCACATTATCGACATCAAGCCCAATCCGCGAAAACCGAAGATCGTGAAAGTGATCAAGCCGGAAGAGGTTTTTGCGCGCGCTAATTATTCGCGTCCGCACACGATTCACTGTGGACCTGAAGGGATTTACGTGAGTGCGCTTGGAGCCCCCAATGGCGACGGTCCGGGCGGAATTTTCATGCTTGATTGTGAGACGTTTGAAATCCTGGGTCAGTGGGAGATGAATCGAGGCCCACAATTTTTACACTATGATTTCTGGTGGCATCTGGGGTTCGACACGCTGTTGAGCAGCGAATGGGGCACGCCGGACATGATCGAAAACGGATTGCAACCGGACCTTCTCCTCAGCAGCAAATACGGGCATCAAATGCACATCTGGGATTTGCGTCGCCGCCGGCATTTGCAAGCCCTCGATTTAGGCAACGAACAACAAATGGTCCTCGAAATGCGTCCGGCGCACGACCCGACCAAAGCGTACGGCTTCGTCGGCGTCGTTGTTTCACTCAAGGATTTGTCCGCATCGGTCTGGCTTTGGCACCGTAACAATGGAACGTGGGATTTGAAGAAAGTGATCGAAATCCCTGCGGAGCCAGCCGACCCGGAAAAATTGCCGCCGATGCTCAAAGATTTTAAAGCCGTGCCACCATTGGTGACGGACATCAATTTGTCGCTCGACGACAAATTCCTGTACGTCTCCTGCTGGGGAACAGGTGAGTTTCTGCAGTACGACGTGTCCGATCCGTTCAATCCCAAGAAGACCGGTTCAGTGCGGATTGGCGGCATCGTCAATCGTACTCCGCATCCGAAAAATCCAGACCAGTCGTTAGCCGGCGGTCCTCAAATGGTTGAAGTCAGCCGCGACGGCAAACGCGTTTATTTCACCAACTCTCTTTACGCCGCTTGGGACGAACAATTCTATCCCGATGGCGTGGGGAGTTGGATGGTCAAGCTTGAGGCCGATCCACAGGGCGGCATCAAATTCGACGAGAACTTTTTTGTCGAGAGCAGCGATTATCGTATTCATCAGATCCGCCTCGAAGGAGGCGATTCGTCGAGCGATTCATACTGTTTTCCGTGAGCGACCTCTGGCCCTGGCTGGTGGTATTTGCGCTCGGGGTTTTCCACGGCTTAAACCCAGCCATGGGATGGCTCTTCGCTGTGGCGCTCGGGTTGCAGGAACAGAAACGCGCTGCGGTGCTTCGTGCGTTACTGCCGATCGCATTGGGACACGCGCTTTCTATTGGAATTATCGTCGCGGCAGTTCTCGTGGCGCGGATCAGCCTGCCCCATTCCACCCTGAAATTTGCCGCTGCTGCAATTCTGTTTGCGTTTGGATTGTATCGTCTCTTTCGGTCGCGTCACCCCAACTGGGTAGGCATGCGAGTGGGATTTGGGGATTTAACTCTGTGGTCTTTCATCATGGCATCAGCGCACGGCGCAGGATTGATGCTGATCCCACTGTTTCTCAAATCAGCGGACGCCCCGCATGGAACGGCTGCGAATCCAATGGGCCCACACATGCATTCGATGCACGGCTTTGGATTCGCTAATGTCAGTTCACCATCTCTGCTGACTGGTTCGATCGCCGTCCATACATTTGCCTACCTGCTGGCAACTGGATCGGTGGCAATGTTGGTTTATGAAAAGCTGGGTGTTGGCCTGTTGCGACACGCCTGGTTCAACATCGATTTGCTCTGGATGCTGGCGTTAATGATCGCTGGTTTGTTTATCCTTTTTCTTTAACCGCACTCCGAAATGGCGTGCGGATTTAGATTCTACGCTGATCGCGCGACGGGAGTGCTATCCACTTCAAATCTTGAGCTTGTCGTGATTAACGGTCTGCCAACGATGAATCTCGTCGGCGAGCCGTGAAATTACCGACGCATATTGCCTGCCTGCATAAAGATTGCGCGTCTCGAACGGATCGTCTTTCAGGTTATACAGTTCATTCAAATCTTTGTCGCGCAGACAAAGCTTCCACCCATCCGGGGTAACAATCGCCCGAGTAGATTCCTCGACAGCGCGTTTGACCAAGCGTCGCCGAGCCAATCCGGTGCCCTTTTTTACTTTCGTGCGGTTTGGCGCCCACTCCACAAATACATTCCGCGATGTCACTGCTTCCTCGTTAATTAATGGGAGCAGACTTTTGCCGGGGCACTGGGGATGGCTGGGCTGATCGAGAAGGTCCAGCAACGTCGGCACGAAATCGATGTGACTAACAGGCTGCTGAATGGTTTTGGCGCGTGTTTGACCAGGAAGCCGAATCAAGAGAGGAACGCGCGCGGCTTCTTCGAACATTGTTTCTTTCCCAAAAAGATGATGAGCGCCCAGGCTGTCGCCGTGGTCGCTCGTGTGCACAACAATCGTGTGGTTGGTCAAGCCGCATCGTTCAATGCGGGCGAGGACTGCGCCAATGCTTTGATCTACCAGTGTGACCAAGCCGAGATAGCGCTGCTTGATACTCCGGTATTCCTCAGGGGTGACGCCAAAAAACAGTTGAGTCGGCAATCGCTCCCGGTCGAGAACAGCTTCCGCTTGTTGCCATTCGCGCATCAAACGATAACGCAGCGGAATATCTTCGCTTTCAGCAAGCGTGGCTGTCGCGTCGAGTTCGACGTCATCGAGCGGATTCTCATCGTTGAACGGTCCGTTGTACGGTGAATGCGGCTCTACAAAACCAACCACGAGGATGAAAGAATCCTCGCGATGTTTTTCGATGAATTCACACGCATGCCTCTCGAGAAACTTCGGCCGTGACAGCTCGACAGGTAGATTGCTGATGGCGACCTCGGAGAATCGTCCATTTTGTCTATCAGGCGTAATTCCCTTTGAAACGAGGAAGTTTGTGTAATCGCCGTGATCATCTGTGGAAATCCATTCGTCAAAGCCTCGTCCTGCTGGTCCTTCCTCACCCAGATGCCATTTCCCGATGTAGGCGGCGCGATAATCCCTGTCCTTCATTAGCTCAGGGAAAACGAGAAACCGGCGATCAAGTGGCACGCTGTTGCGTATGCAGCCATTGACGTGCGGCCAGGTGCCCGTCATGAGCGAAGAACGTGAAGGCGTGCAAACGGGATGAGTGACGTATGAGCGCTCGAAGGCTACTGATTCAGAGGCAAGTTTGTTCAGATTCGGTGCATGTACCTTTACGCCTCCGTAACATGCGATCGTATCCGCCCTCTGTTGGTCCGGAAGGAACAAAACCAAATTAGGCTTTCGCTGGGCCGCCATGGTTTTCAGGTCACGCACTAAATCAGGCTTAACCGGTCTCTGCAATCGTCTAACTGTAGCGGCGGTCTATGACCGCCGTCGGCGCTCGCAGAGCGCCGCTACAGCAGAATGGCGCGCGATCAATCTCAGTGCTCGTCTGAGCAATTCTTTTCCCGGCGCAATCTTGTGCCAGGGCGACGCGCCTGAAGGATGCGGAAGCGGAATCGCGTCGAATCGGCGCCCCGCGCGCTCGACGCGAAATTTGCGCCCGATCACTTTCTCTAATTTCGTGCAATCGATGAATTGCGTGATAGCCAGCCGCCCGACGGGAATGATGAGACGCGGTCGCAAGATTTCGATCTCGTGATCCATCCACAAAGAGCAGTTGCGAATCTCGTCCGGAGCAGGAACACGATCTGTGCCGCCAGAATTCTTTCCAGGAAAACACCGGCAGACCGCTGCGAAATAAATTTTCGATCGAACCGCGGCTTCATTCATCCCGCAAAACTCTTCGAACCAGCGAAAAAGTGTCTTACCGGCGGTGTGCGCAAATGGTCTTCGCAAAACCGGTTCCCGCGGTCCGGGTGCCTGACCAATGATCATTACGTCGCTCACGATTGCGCCGCCGGAGACGGGCGTGGATTTCATTCGCGGGCACCGCCGGCAGCGGAGCAATGCATTCACGTGTTGAT
>Ga0209577_10003071_pt1 | contig 15766 bp, 12 predicted proteins | sample GraSoiAngelo_109_FD_185874 | JGI IMG/M metagenome (GOLD analysis project Ga0209577, IMG submission 185874) | Grasslands soil microbial communities from the Angelo Coastal Reserve, California, USA - 14_0903_12_20cm (SPAdes) (version 2) | ecosystem: Environmental > Terrestrial > Soil > Grasslands...
AGCGCCGAGAAGTTGGAGTTCGTGTGCGGATCCAGGCTGACGGGGTCGATCTCCTGGGCGGCGATCAGCGTTCCGCCGCGCTTCGGCTGGGTGGCCGCCGCCGCCGGGGCGGGAACCACCAGCCCGCCGGGGCCTCCCAACGCGCGCCCCCCGGCCAGCCCGCCACCCAGCGCCAGCCCACCGGCAACGAAGTCGCGCCGGCTCACCCGTCCCTGCCGAGGGTTCGGCCCGCGCATCTCGTCCACGATGTCCCCCTCCCCCGCGCCCCCGGTGCCTCGCGGGCGCGCATTCGCTGTGACACGCCTAGGGTTCCATGGCCCCGGAAGGCCTTCCTCCCCCCCGATAGCGGCCCGCAAGCGCTGGCGTGGAGGCGGCGGCCTTCAGCACCGCGCGCTGCATCTCCACGAGCCGTTCGAGCAGCGAGGGATCCTCGAGAGCGGGAACGCACGTGACTTCGCCCCGCGCCAATGCCGCGAGCGACGCGGTCACCACATCGGCCGCCGTCATCCGCGGCCTCGCGCTCAGGTCCATCCCCTGCACGGTGTGGAACTCGGTCGCGACGAGCCCCGGGAGCACCACCTGCACCTTGACCCCGGTACCGCTGAGCTCGCCCGCAAGGGCCTGCGTAAAGGTCACCATGAACGCCTTCGCGCCTGCATACATGGCCCGGTGCGGGAGCGGGTCCGGCGGCACGGGACCGCTGACCGCGAGGAGGGATGCGACGTTGATCACGCCGCCCGCGCGGCGCCGGACCATGCCGGGGAGCGCGGCGCGGGTGAGGCGGGCAACGGCCCGGATATGGATGTCGATGAGGTCGTCCATGACCTGTGGGTCGACCCGCACGAAGGGGCCGTATCCGCCAAAGCCGGCGTTGTTGACCAAGAGCGTCAGCGACTCATCGCCGGCGGCGTGCGCTTCCACCTGCGCGAGCGCGCCGGCATCGGTGAGATCGGCCGCGAGCACCTCGGCGTGCGCGTTCGCCTCGCGCCGCAGCCGTTCGGCCAGCGCTTCCAGGCGGTCCCGCCGCCGCGCGACCAGGACGACGTCGTACCCGTCGCGTGCCAATCGTTCGGCGTACGCCGCGCCGATGCCGGCGGACGCCCCGGTGATCAGGGCGCGTGGTCTGGAGCGAGGATTCGGCATTCTCCGTCCCTCCCAGATCTCAACCGTGGCAGGTTCCTGCAGGCTCGCGGGATCGCAATTCCCGATGTGGACCCGCGTTCTCCTCCCTCACACCGCCGCCCGCGCGCCTGCGCGGCGGCCGACGAGGAGATGGAAAGCGCGCCACAGAAGAGCGCACCCCCAATGACCCAGCCCCCCCTTGCCGTGGAGATGCGGGGGATCACGAAGCGGTTCCCCGGCTTGGTCGCCAACGACGCCGTCGATTTCACCCTCGCCCGCGGAGAAATCCACGCCCTGCTCGGCGAGAACGGCGCCGGCAAGTCGACGCTGATGAAGGTTCTCTACGGCTTCTACCGGCCCGATGCGGGGGAGATCCGCGTTCACGGCGCGCCGGTCCGGTTCCGGTCTCCGCGCGATGCCCTCGACGCCGGCCTCGGGATGGTGTTCCAGCAGTTCATGCTCGTTCCATCGCTGTCCGTCACCGAGAACGTCCTCCTCAGCCTGCCGGCCGTCGGGGTCCGTCTCGACGCCGGGCGGGCCGCCGTGGAGATCGGCGCCCTGGCCAAACGGTACGGCTTGGCGGTCGAGCCCGCGGCGCGCGTGTGGCAGTTGAGCGTGGGCGAGCAGCAGCGGGTCGAGATCCTCAAACTCCTGGCGCGCGGGGCGGAGATCCTGATCCTCGACGAGCCGACCTCGGTGCTCACGCCTCAGGAAACCCACAACCTCTTCGCCACCCTTCGCCGGCTGGCCTCGGAGGGCCGGGCGGTGGTCATCATCACCCACAAGCTTCAGGAAGTCATGGCCGTCTCCGACCGGGTCACCGTGCTGCGGGGCGGCCGGCACATCGCCACCGTCGCCACGGCCGACACGACGCCGCGCGCGCTGGCGGGCATGATGGTGGGGCGGGAGACGTTCGACCAGGTGCGCCGCGAGCCCGTTCCGCGCGGTCCCGCGGTCCTGGAGGTGGAGGGCCTCCGCGGTCTCAACGACCGCGGGCAGACGGCTCTCCGCGGTGTCTCGTTGTCCGTCCGGGCCGGAGAGATTCTCGGGATCGCCGGGGTCGCGGGGAACGGACAGCGCGAGCTGGGCGAGATGGTGGCCGGGCTGCGCCGTCCCACCGGGGGGCGCATCCGCATCGACGGCCGGGACCGCACGAAAGCGTCGCCGCTCGCGGTCCTCACGAGCGGCGTGGGGCATGTCCCCGAAGACCGGCTGGGGACCGGGGTGGCGCCCAACCTCAGCGTTGCCGACAACCTGCTGCTCAAAGCGTACCGGGCGCCCCGGTTTGGCCGGGGTCCGTTCCTCGATCGCCGCGCGATCCTCGACCACGCGGAAGGGCTCATCGCCGAGTTCGGGATCCGCACCCCCGATCCAGACGCCCCGGCCCGGACGCTCTCCGGCGGCAACCTGCAGCGGCTGATCCTGGCCCGCGAGATCAGCAGCCGTCCGCGGCTGATCCTCGCGTTTCATCCCACCCGCGGGCTCGACGTCGGCGCGACCGAGACCGTCCATCAGTTGATGCTGGCGCAGCGCCGCGCGGGGGTGGCGATCCTGCTGATCTCCGAGGACCTCGATGAGATCTTCATGTTGAGCGACCGCATCGCGGTGATCTCAGCCGGCGAACTCGTCGACACGGTCCGGGCCGCCGGCGTCACCGTCGAAACCCTGGGCCTGATGATGGCCGGGGTGCGGCCGGCGGGCGGCGCGGGCGCCCGCGACCGCCGGATGCCGTGATCGCGTTCGAGGCGCGCGACGCCGCGGCACGCTGGACCTCGTGGGCGGTCCCCGCGGCGTCGATCCTGGCGGCCTTCATCGTCGGAGCGGCAGTGCTCGGCCTCGCCGGGGTCGACCCCCTGGCCGCATACGGGGAATTGCTCAGCGACCCCTTTGGCAGCGGATTCGGATTGACGGAAACGCTCGTCAAGGCGACGCCGCTGATCCTGACGGGCCTCGCGGTCCTGGTACCCGCGCGGATGAGGCTGTGGAACATCGGGGCCGAGGGACAGTTCCAGCTCGGCGCCATCGGCGCGGCCGCGGCGGCGCTGTTCACGCCGCTGGGGCGCTCGCCGGGCGCCGTGCCCGCGGTGCTCCTCGCCGGCATGGCGGCCGGGGCGGCCTGGTGTCTCGTGCCGGCCGCGCTCCGAGCCTGGCTCCGGGTGAACGAGACAATTACCACGCTGCTTCTCAACTACGTCGCGCTCCTGTTCGTGGACTCCCTGATCTATGGCCCGTGGAAGGATCCCGCCGGCCGCGGATTCCCGCTCTCGGCGCCGTTTCCGGCCGCGGCCAAGCTCCCGGTCCTGATCTCGGGGACCCGCGTGCACCTGGGCCTGCTCCTCGCGCTCGCGGCCGCCGTTGCCGTGGCGATCGTGCTCAGCCGGACCCGCTGGGGCTTCGAGATCCGGGTGATCGGCGACAACCCCGTCTGCGCGAGATACGCGGGCATCGACCTCGTCCGCAACACCCTGCTGGTCATGGGCGTCGCGGGCGCGCTCGCGGGGCTCGCCGGCGCGGGGGAGGCGTCGGCGATTGCCGGCCGGCTGCAGCGCGGCCTCTCTCCCGGGTACGGGTACACCGGCATCATCGTCGCCTGGCTCGCCAAGCTCAATCCGATTGCCGCGGTCCTCGTCGCGGTACTCCTGGGCGGACTGTTCGTAGGGGGCGACGCCCTTCAGATCTCGCCCGGGCTGCCGATCGCCGTGGTCTACATGCTGCAGGGGCTCATCTTCTTCTTCGTCCTCGGAGGCGAGGTCATCGCTGGGTACCGCGTCGTGATCCGCCGGAGGACGCCGGTTCGGGTGAGCCCGGAGGCATCGCGGTGACTCCCGACTCCATCGCGGTGCTCGCGGCGGCCGTCCGCGCGGGAACCCCGGTGCTGTTTGCCACCCTGGGCGAGATCTTCGCCGAGCGGGCGGGGATCCTCAACCTGGGCGTCGAGGGGATGATGCTCGTCGGCGCGCTCGCCGGGTTCGCCGCCACGGCGCGCACGGGAAACCCCTGGGCGGGCGCCGCGGCCGCGGGCCTCGTCGGGGGGTGCCTCGGCCTCATCCATGCGCTGCTGACCATCACGCTCCGCGCCAACCAGGTGGCGAGCGGGTTGGCGCTCACGATCTTCGGGACCGGCGTCTCGGCGTTCTTGGGGCGGGGCTACGTCGGCGTGCCGGCGTCCGGGTTTCAGACCGCCCCCCTGCCCCTGCTGAGCCGCCTCCCCGGGCTCGGGCCAATCTTCTTCCAGCAGGACCCCTTCGTCTACCTGAGCTTCGCCGCGGTCCCGGTCGCCTGGTATGTCCTCTACCGGACCCGCTGGGGGCTCGAGATCCGCGCCGTTGGGGAGCGTCCCGAGGCGGCGGATGCGATGGGAGTGGACGTGGCCCACGTCCGGTATGCCTGCGTGGCGGCCGGAGGCATCCTGGCCGGGCTCGGCGGGGCTTTTCTGTCGACCGCGTACACGAGCATGTGGATCGAGAATATGACGGCGGGGCGCGGGTGGATCGCGGTGGCCCTCGTCATCTTCGCGACCTGGGATCCGCTGAGAGCCGTCGCGGGCGCCTACCTCTTCGGCGGCGTGAACGCCCTCCAGCTCCATCTCCAGGCCACGGGGACCAGCCTCCCGATCTATCTCCTGCTCATGGCCCCGTACGTGTTCACGATCCTCGTTCTCGTGGCGGCGACCCAGGAGACCGCCCGCAAACGTCTCGGCGCGCCCGCGGCCTTGAGCGTGCCCTACTCCCGAACGGGCTGAGCGTGGAATGCCGCGGCCCGCGCCGCCGATCCGGCGCGGGCCGCGAACCGGTGCGAGTTCCCTACCAGCGGGTGCCGGTCAGGGCACCGGCAGGTAGGGGCGCATCATCTCGTTGTCCTCGTGGTCGAGAATGTGGCAGTGCACGACATAGCCGGGCCCCTTGGTGGGGTCGAACGGGAAAAGGTTCTGGCCCGGCTGCACGGCGCCGACCAGGGTGGCCTGTGGCGCCCAGCGCACGGCGAAGCGATTCACGAACCCCGGGAACACCTTGATGGTGTCCTTCCACCCCGCTTCGCTGGGCATCGGCGGCAGAACCGGCCCCGCGAGGAACGGGCTGAAGGCGGGGTTGCCGCCGAGGGCGCCATCGGCGTTGCGCTTCAGGTAGTCGTGCGGCGGCCCGTAGCCCGGGATGATCGTACCCTTCGGGTAGTTCACCAGCCCCCAACTGACGCTGCCGTCCGGGTTCACCGTGTACCCGAAGAATACCCCGCCGGGGAATTGGGAGGCCCAGGCCGCCGTGTAGGTCGGCGCGCCCGTGTTCGGGTCGATCGCCACCGCCTGGCGGTTAATGAGCTGGAACTGGATGAGATGGATGTGGATTGGGTGGGCGTCGACCGTCAGGTTGAGCCACTCCCAGACTTCCGTGGATCCGACCCGCGGCAGTTCGGTCATCCAGATGCCCTGGCCGAACGTGTCCTGGCTGGAGCCCGGGACCGGAATGTCGGGGGGATTCCCCGCGCGATCGCGGATGCCCCGCCACTTGGTGTTGTTGATGAGGTCCTCGACCGGCTGGCCGGTGGGGCCTTCGAATTCGAACAGGACGAGCTGCCGCGTGTGGCTGGGCCGGACGCCGGGGGCAAGCTGGCCGGCGGTTGGGTCCGCCAGGCGAACGATGATGGGTTCCTGGTTCGGCCCGCCGCGGAGCGGGGCTCCGCTGGCCGGGTTGTACGTGGTGTCGCTGCTGGAGAGCGGCAGGGTGACCCGAAACTCCATGACCGAGCGCGTCGGGTCCGATGGATCCAGCGGGTTCCCGCTGGGGAAGGGGACCTGGGCATCGTTTGTCAGCGTGAGGCGCCTGCCGGACAACCCGGTGAAGTCGAGGATGATGTCGGCCCGTTCTGACGGGGCGAGGAAGAGCCGCGTTGTCGGGCTGGGATCGGTGGCGGGCTGTTCGACCAGACCCGGCAGCTGGACCGGCCTGTCCAGAAGGCCGCCGTCGGTGCCGATCTGCCAGATCGGCGGCCCCTGGGCGCCGCTCGCCGAGTCGGCCAGCCCCATCCGCAAGAAGCGGGCGTTGGACGAGTTGACGATCCGGAAGCGATAGCGGCGCGGCTCGACATTGAGGTGGGGCCAGCTGCGGCCGTTGACGCACATCACATCCCCGAAGAACTCCGGGATCCAGAACGGATGGAGGCCGGGATTCCCGGGTGGCCCGTCGATGAGCGAGGGGTTCGCCGGGCCGTCCGGAAACAGCAGCTGGCCGTTGGTGTCGAACTGGCGGTCCTGGATCATCAGCTCGATCTCCTGCGGGCCGGCTGGGAGCCGCAGCGGGTTGTCAGATCTGCCGGTGTCGTACTGGTCGCGGATGAAGTAGAAGGCGGCCAATCCCGAGAAGATGTTGATCCGTGTGATCCCAAGGGTGTGGTCGTGGAACCAGAGCGTGGTCGCCTGCTGATTGTTCGGATACTCGTAGACGGCCGCGTTGGGGTCCGTAGCGACGAGGGTGCTGTACCCCTTGCCGTGGCGCCCGTCGGGCGTGAACCACGCCTCGGGGGCTCCGTCGAACGCGGACTGGTCCTCGGCGCCGTGGAGATGGACCACCGTCGGGATGGGCCCCCTGAAGGGATCAAACGAGCCCATCTGATGGAGCGGGTCGGCCCAGTGGATGGTCTGGTCGATTGTGAGGTACTTGCGGAGGAACGGGTCGAGCGGCAGAGCGTTCACATACTTGACCGTCGTCGTCCTGCCCTTCAGCGCTTCCACCGTTGTGCCCGGCCATGAGGGCTCCGAGTCGCCCACGAGATAGCCCCAGACATAGGTCCCCGCGTTGAACGGGGCCGGCTTTCCCTCGTAGAAATCCTCCGGGAGCACCTGCTGCTGGAACTCGAACATCCCGACCTCAAAGGACGCGTCGCCGACGCGCCTGCCGGCGAACGCGCGGAGCGAATTCACGAACCCGAGCCTGCGGATCCGGGCGCCGGGCAGCGCCGTCTGCTGCGTCTGAACCGACGCGAAGGCTCGCGCGGTTTTGTAGAGCAGCCCGCTCGTCGGATCGAGCTGCCACCGGATGAGCGCTCCGGCGCCTGCCGCCCCTCCCAGCTTCAAGAACGTCCGTCGGGTCGTCATCTTTTCTACGCCTCCATTCTCTTTGTCGCGGTCGTGCCGCGCAGAGCCTCCTCGTGGCCTCCCCAGAGCAGCACCAGGATCGTTAGGGGGAATCCGGCGGCCTGGCCCGTGAATGCATCGCTCAGAGCGTGGCCCGCGAAACGAGCCAGTGCCGCGGGCCCATTGGTGGACCGGCGCGCCAGCAGCGGAACGTGGGAGTGGATCGCAGAGCCTGCGTGCACGTGCGTCAGGCGATCCGCCGCGTCGTGCAGCGCCGCCCCCGGCACCAGCAGCAGGGCGAAAAGCAGAGCGATGAGGCAGGCTCGGCCGACGGCGTCCAGGGGGTTGGAAGCACCGAGGCCAAGCCGGGTGGCGATCCACTGGCCCGCCCAGACCGCGGCCGCGGCCAGGGGGAGTGCGAGCAGGCTATCGCTAAACCAGTGCAGCGCCTGGTACAGGGGGAGGGCCGCCAGCGTCCACCTGTCTGTATGGAGGAACTGTTCCAGTGCGATTGTCGGCAACGCCAGAACCAATGCAAGGCGCAGCGTGGCGTCCCCACTCGGAGGCGCGACCCGGTTGCCGGTGGGACCAGAACGATCGGATTGCATTAGGGCACCCCTCCGTAGAGTCGTATATTCTATGCTCCCAACCCATGGGGTGTTTGCCGGAAATTGAGCAGGGAATTTTCCTGGAAATTCAGAAAACCTGTCTTCGAATGGCACCCGTCAGGTTAACATCGACGTTAAACTTCTGGAGTGTCCGGAAGGAGAATCCATGAACAGGCGTGCGGGGCTGATGGGCATATTTCTTACGGGGACGCTGGCAATCGCTCTGGCGATCGGGCCGGCGCCCGGCGCCGAGAAACTGAAGGTCGGATTCGTCTACGTCGGGCCGGTCGGGGACGCGGGGTGGACCTACGCCCACGATCAGGGCCGGAACTACCTCCAGAACAACGACGCCAATGTCACCACCGCCGCGGTGGAGAGCGTCCCGGAAGGGGCCGACTCGGAGCGGGTCTTCACCGACCTGGCCCGCAAGGGATACCGGTTGATCATCGGCACGTCGTTCGGCTACATGGACCCCATGGTCAAGGTCGCTTCGGAATTCCCGAACGTCGCCTTCGTGCACATCTCCGGATTCAAGCGGGCCAAGAACCTCGCGACCGCGTTCGGCCGGATCGAGCAGCCGCGCTACCTCACCGGCCTCGTCGCGGGGGCGATGACCAAGACGAATATCATTGGCTACGTCGCGGCGCACCCCATCCCTGAGGTCGTCCGCGGGATCAGCGCCTTCACGCTTGGCGTTCGGGCGGTCAACCCGAAGGCCTCCGTGCGCGTGGTGTGGTCCAATACCTGGTACGACCCCGGAACGGAGAAGGAGGCGGCGGAGAGCCTCTTGAGCGTGGGCGCGGACGTGCTCACCCAGCACCAGGACTCGCCGGCGGTGGTCCAGGCCGCGGCGGCCAAAGGGAAGTACGCGGTGGGCTACAATTCCGACATGAGCAAGTTTGGGCCGAAGGCGTTCCTCACGGCGCCCGTGTGGAACTGGGGCCCCATGTATGTCTATCTGGCCAAGCAGGTCGAGGCCGGCGCCTTCACGGGGGAAGACCTCTGGTGGGGCATGGACAAGGGCGTGGTCGATATCGCGCCGCTCGGCCCGATGGTGCCCGCGGCGGTCAAGGACATGGTGATGGCGAAGCGCGGCGCCATGATCGCAGGGACGTTTCATGAGTTCGCTGGGCCGATCAAGGATCAGGGCGGCGCCGTGCGGGTGCCGGCCGGGAGCGTCCTGAGCGACGGCGCCCAGCTGTCGATGAACTGGTTCGTCCAGGGCGTGGTCGGCACGGTCCCGGCCAAATAAACCGGGTGCGCGGGGCCGGCCGCGTATCGGGGGCGCGGAGTCGGGGGGCGTCCGCATGCGCGGGCGCCCCCCACATCTTCCCCTCTCCCGCCGGGCGCCGCTGCGACGGCGCCCCCGGAAGGACCATCCCGTGATCGTGACCGGCGCGTTCGTGATCACGTTGGATCCCGGCCGCCGGATCATCGCCGACGGCGCCGTCTGCACGCGGGGCGACCGGATCGTCGAGGTCGGCAAAGCGGCGGACCTCCTGGCGCGGTACCCGGCCGAGCCGGTGCACCGTTTTCCCGATCACATCCTCACCCCGGGGCTCGTCGACACCCACGTGCACCTGGCGCAGGCGCTCATCCGCGGGTGCGCCGACGACCGGGCGCTCGTGGAGTGGCTCTGCGACCGCGTGTGGGTCCTGCAGGGACATTTCACCGAGGACGACGGCCGGGTCAGCGCCCGCCTTTGCATCGCCGAGATGCTCCGATCGGGGACGACGACGTTCCTCGAGTCCATGCTCGCGCACCGCTATGGGTTCGACGGCATCGCGGCGGCGGTGCGTGAAAGCGGCGTCCGCGCGACGCTCGCCAAGATCGTCATGGATACGCCGCGGTACGCGGATGCGGCGCTGCCGATGCACCCCGGGATGATCGAGGAGCGCGAGACCGGGCTGGGCGGCACGCTGGAGATGCACCGGCGGTGGCACGGGGCGGCGGACGGACGGATCCGCGTCTGGTTCGGCCCCCGCACGCCCGGCGCGGTCACCCCGGACCTGTACCGCGAGATCGCCCGCCTCGCCCGGGAACACGGCCTGGGGATCACCATGCACCTCGCCGAGGTGCGGCAGGACCGGGAGTTCCTCCGGCGCGCGTATGGGCGCCTCCCGGTCGAGTTTGCCGAAGACGTGGGACTGGTGGGCCCCCACGTGGTGCTCGTCCACATGATCTGGATCGGCGAAGACGAGATGCGCACGCTCGCGCGGACCGGGACCCATGTGTCCCATAACCCATCGTCCAACTCCAAGCTGGGATCCGGGGTCTGCCCCGTGCCGGCCCTCCTCGGCGCCGGGGTGAACGTCGCCCTGGGGTGCGACGGCGGCCCGAGCAACAACACCTACGATCTGGTGCGGGAGATGAAGCTCGCGGCGTGCCTCCACAAGGGAGTGGCGGGCGATCCCCTGGTCCTCCCCGCGGAGCAGGTGCTGGAGATGGCCACGTTGGGCGGCGCCCGGGCGCTCGGGCTGGAGCGCGACATCGGCTCGCTCGAGGCGGGCAAGAAGGCCGATCTCGCCGTCTTCGCGACGCGCCGCCTCCACCTGACCCCCAGCCCCAACCCGGTCAGCACCCTCGTCTACGCCGCGGGGGGCGCCGACGTCTCAGACGTCATGGTGGACGGCCGCTGGGTGGTGCGAGACTCCCGGCTCCTCACCATGGACGAAGAGGAGGTCATCCGGGAGGCTCAGGCCCACGCGCGCGCGCTCCTGCACCGGGCGGGAATCGACGTGAGCCCGCGGTGGCCGGTCTCCTGATCGCCCACGAGCCGGGTCGCGCCGGCGATGCGGCGCAGCTGGACGCGTGGTCCGCGGCTGATCGCGTCAGGTCAAAGGATGGCCAGGGACCCGGCGCGAAAACCTTGGTGGTGATGCCCGATGGATCATCTGTCTCGCGCTGAGCGGCGACGGCGGGCCCGGCTGGCCGCGGCCGCCGGCGTTCCTGAGGGAACCGGTAAACCCGCTGCGGACCGGCCTTCCGCCGCCCCTCCTCCCGCAACGGCTCAGCGCGCGGCGCAGCACCCCGCTCGAGGCGGCAGGCGGAGCCACGCCGCGGTGTGGTGGGTGGTCGCCGCGGCGCTGGTGATCATCGCCGGAGGAGCCTGGTGGGCGGTGTCATCGCGCACATCCGCCCAGGGCGGGACGAACCTCGGCGATCCGGTCCCCGACGAAGGCAGAGAACACGTCGCGATCGGGACACCGATCCAGTACCGCGCTCAGCCGCCGGCCTCGGGCAGTCACTACCCCTCCCCGCTGGCGCCTGGGGTCTACCCCGATGGCCGTCTCCCCGGCTTCTGGGTGCACAACCTGGAGCATGGGTATGTCGTGCTGGTCTACAAGCCTCCCGTCTCTCCGGCGCTGCTCGACCAGTTCGACGGAATGGAGCGGACGTTTCCGAAAAGCAAGTATGGATACGCGAAATTGGTCGTGGTCCCTTACTCGGAGATGCCGCATCCGTTTGCGGCGCTCGCCTGGGACAGGCGGCTGTGGCTCGACGCGTTCGACCGTCAGAAGGTGCTGGCGTTTTACCGGGCCCACGTCGACCGCGGCCCGGAGGATGTGCCGTAAAGCCCTTGCCTGTACTCCACCCCGCTACTGCACTGCGCGTGTCGCCCCGCCATCGATCAGGATCGTCGTCCCGGTGATGTAGCTGGCGTGGTCCGAAGCTAGGAACACCGCCATCGCGGCAAACTCCCGCGGGTCGCCGTAGCGGCCCAGAGGGATCCCCGCCGAGACCTCGCGCTCGATGACGTCGACCGGGCGGCTGCTGGCCCTCGCCGCCGCCTCATCGATCGCGCGGGTGCGGTCCGTTCGGATTCGCCCGGGGGCGAGGTTGTTCACGAGGATCTTGTGCGGGGCCAGTTCAAACGAGAGCGTCTTCGTTAACGCGACGACCCCCGACCGGAAGACGTTGCTGAGGACGAGGTTGGGGATGGGCACCTTGACCCCGGAAGTGATCACGGTGAGGATCCGGCCTCCGCCCTGGGCTTTCATCGAGGGCACCGCGCCGCGGATCAGCCAAACGGCGCTCATCAGGTTCTGACGGAACGCCTGCTCCCAATCGGCATCGGTGAGCGTGAGCGCCGATCCCGGGGGCGGTCCGCCCGCGTTCGCCACCAGGACGTTGATCTTGCCGAACCGGGTCATCGCGGCATCCAGCAGGGCATTGGCCGCATCAGCGCGGGACACATCGGCCGGAACGCCCACCACCTGGCGGCCCGTGCTGCCGGCGATCTCGCTCGCGGCGCGCTTGATGGCATCGGCGTTGCGGCTCCCGATCACCACGTCGGCGCCCGCCGCGGCCAGTCCCTGAGCAATCGCCCGTCCAAGGCCCGCGCTGGCGCCGGACACGACCGCGACCCGGCCCGCGAGGTCCACGTTCACCGCCATCCCCCCTGTCCGCGCGCTGCGACCCTGTTGCCTGCCGTTGGCCCCACTCCGGTTTGGAGCCCCCCGAGGGGGGGGATGCTGGGCCTGCGGCGCGGGCCAGAACGCCCCGGCGCGCCTCTCGGGGCCTGCCGATTCGTTGTCCGGATGAAGCCCCCAGATGGGTATTAGGAGTCTTGAAGGCACTGCATTCGACTTCGGTCCATCCCGCATCCTCTTCGAACACACTCAGCAGCACCGGATCACACGTACGGACCGAGTGAGCGCTCCAACGAGCATAGGATTGTAGGAGGAGCGAGCGATGTGCAGATCCAGTAAAATCTTGCGCGCCTGTCGCGACGGCGGACCGATCGCCTGATGCGGACGGCTGCGCTCACGCTGATCACGACGATCGCCCTCGGGGTGACCGCGCCGGGAGCCGGGATCGCCGACGTTCCCCCGGCCTCGCTCCCTCCCGTCAGGCTGAAGGTGACGGGCGACCCGGCGCCGGTGGAAACGCTCCGGCTGGGGATCCTGACCAGCGCAAAGGCGGTCGTACCCGATGGCCGCGCCGGGGAGATGGCCCTCACGGAGACGGCGCCGCCCCTCCAGCCCCTGCCCATGGCTTCCGCGATGGCCCTGCAGGCGGTCGTCCAGATGGCGGCGTCCGGCTCACAGCCGGTGACCCGGTCAGTTCCGGTTGAAATCACGAACGCGAGCCTCCCCTGGTCGGACGCCCAGGATCTGCTCGTCAGCAACAGTCCCGAGACCCTCCCGTTCGGCAAGGTGTTGCTCAGTAGGCCGGTCGCCGCGGGGCAGACCGTCCGCCTGCTCTACCACCACCAGAACGGATCTCGCGACCGCCACATGGTGATCGCGGTCAACCTGAGCAACCCCGAGCGCACCCCGATCACGTTGTGGATCGCCGGCGCCGCCGGGGCCGAGGGGACCGATGACTTCGGCCAGGGCCACACGGCCGCCCGCGCGTTCCTCGAGCAGTACTGGCACCGCGCCGGGTTCATGGCGCGCATCCCGGCGAACACCACCCTTCCCTTGTTCCTGCACGACCTGGCCCCGCAGGCGGTGGCGAGCGGACTCGTCCAGTTCGCGCTGATCGACGGCGCCCGGCTGAACGTGGATGTTTTCGCCCGGCTGGAGGGTGAGATGGATCCGCCGCTGCTGAGCTTTGCGCCCAACTTCGACAAGGTCCATCCCCGGGGAACATTCCAGCACCCCCGCCTCATGCAGCCCTTGACGTACACGGTCGGCGATCCGCCGCTCGCGATGACCGTCGGCGACGACCGGGACGCGCTCCACGAGGCCCAAACGGGGGCTCCCCTCAAGGGCAATTACGGAGTGATCTACGCGTTCCCGATCGAACTGACCAACCCGCGGCCGCTGCCGGCGATCCTGGGATTGATCTTCCAGGCGTCGGGTGGGGACGGCGGCGGCACGGTCCTCTTGGACGACCAGATCTTCGATCTCGCCTGGGTCAAGTCCGGTGAGCGGCGCCTGGTCACCACCGTGCACCTGGCCCCCGGCGAGCACCGGACGGTGCTGGTCTCTACGATGCCCGAGAGCGGAGCGAACTACCCGGTCCGTCTCAGCCTGGGATCCGAGTACAAGTAAGACCCTCAGGCACGCCGCCGGCCTGCGGCCGGCCGACCGCGGTGTCCTGCTACACCACTCTTCGCGCCCAGTGAAGCCAAACAGCTCCGGTCTACGACCTTGGTGCCCCCGTTGTGGTTGGCGCCGTAGGCAGGAAGACGCCCCGCGCCCCGGAGAAGTCGAAAAACCCGATGCGAGCAGACTCGTCGCGCCCGGACCCGGAGGGACACCTCCGCGCGGACCGGGTCAGCGTGGAAACCGCCCGGAGGATCGTCCTCAAGGTAGGGACGAGCACCCTCACAGGGGGCAAAGCGGTCGTCGACCCACGGCGGATCACCGCGCTCGCCGAGGACGTGGCCGCCGCGGTGCGGCAGCGCCGGGAGGTGATCGTGGTCACCTCCGGCGCGATCGTCACAGGCGCGGGGCTCCTGGGGCAGCGCCGCCCGGTCGGGGGGCTGCCCCACAAGCAGGCGCTCGCCGCCGTGGGGCAGCCCCTGCTGATGCAGCGGTATGCGGCCGCCTTCGAATCCCTGGGCCTGCGGGTCGGGCAGGTGCTGCTGACCCAGCGAGACTTCGCCGACCGCCGGCAGTACGTCAATGCCCGGCGCACGCTCGAGGCCCTGCTCGGCATGGGGATCGTGCCCATCGTCAACGAAAACGACACCGTCTCTATCGATGAGATCCAGATCGGCGACAATGACACCCTCTCCGCCCTGGTGGCCAGCCTGGTGGGCGCCGATCTGCTGGTCATCCTCTCCGACGTCGAAGGACTGATGACCGACGACCCGCGCCGCCACCGGGAGGCCCACCTGATCCCGCAGGTGACGCGGATCGACGCTTCTGTGCTCCGCGCCGCCCGCCGGAGCCAGACCGCGCAGGGCGTCGGCGGCATGGCCACCAAGATCACCGCGGCGCGGATCGCCACCGAGGCGGGGGTCACCACGATCATCACGGGAGGCGAGCGCCCGCGGCCGCTGGTGCGTCTCCTGGAGGGAGAGCGGCACGGCACCGTGTTCCTTCCGGAACTCCGACCCCGCTCGAGCCGGCGGCGGTGGCTCGCCCTCGGGATTCCGGCCCGCGGCACGCTGGTGATCGACGACGGCGCCCGGGAGGCGCTGCGGCGTGGCGGGAGTCTGCTCGCCGCGGGCGTGGTCGACGTGCAGGGGACATTTGAACCCGGTGAGGCGATCCACATCCGGGACACCCGCGGAGACGAGGTCGCGCGGGGGATCTCCAGTTATCCCAGCGCTCAGGTGGTCCGCATCATGGGGATCCGCTCGACGGAGATCGCCCGCGTGCTGGGCGTCCGGGCTCCCAAAGAGGTCGTCCATCGAGACAACCTCATCCTGGCGGGACGCGGTGAGGGGGATCAGGCGGTGAAGAGGACCCGATGAGCACCACGCGCTCCGAAGCGGGCCTGAAAGCGTCTGAAGCCCGGCGCGCCGCGATCCGGCTGCACTCCGCCTCGGACGCCGAGCGGCGCGGGGCGCTCCAGGCCATGGCCCAGGCGATCCGCGCCGGCCGGGCGGAGATCCTCGAGGCCAACGCCCGCGATCTCGGCGTCCTGGCCGACCGCCCGCGGGCCTTTCGGGACCGCCTGACGCTGACCGATGCTCGGGTCGATCGCCTGGCGGACGCGCTCCAGACGATCGCCGATCTGCCGGATCCGGCGGGTCAGGTCGTGGAGTCCCGGACCCTGCCGAACGGGATGCGGATCGCCCGGGTCCGCGTCCCCCTCGGGGTGGTCGCGATGATCTATGAGTCCCGCCCCAACGTCACCGTCGATGCCGCGGGGCTGTGCCTGCGGGCCGGCAACGCGGTGATTCTCCGGGGCGGAGCAGAGTCGGTGCACTCCGATCGAGCGCTGGTGGACGCCATCCACGCCGGGCTGCGCGCCGCCGGGCTCCCCGCGGCCGCGGTCTCCCTCCTGGAGCAGCGGGACTACCAGGCGATTCAGGACCTCGTCGGGCAGCGCGGGCTCGTCGACC
>Ga0209577_10003072_pt1 | contig 15763 bp, 20 predicted proteins | sample GraSoiAngelo_109_FD_185874 | JGI IMG/M metagenome (GOLD analysis project Ga0209577, IMG submission 185874) | Grasslands soil microbial communities from the Angelo Coastal Reserve, California, USA - 14_0903_12_20cm (SPAdes) (version 2) | ecosystem: Environmental > Terrestrial > Soil > Grasslands...
AGGCGTTTTTCAAAAAAATTCGCTGCGTGCAGATCTGGCGTGATTAGCATGAAGGCGATGTCCGCTTTCGGCGTAACGACGCTCAGCGTAAGCAACTGCGTCTTTTCGTTGGCGCGAATCTCCTGCACGATCTCGGAGAGCGTGATCTTGGCTGTGCGCTGTTCATCGCCGGTGAGCAGTTGCCATTGCGCGAAATCGATCCGGTAGAAAAGGTGGAGACAATGCCATCCTTGTTCAGGAATGAGCGGAGCGTTTTTGTCGGCCATCGCGCTAGCTTCCGCCCTCAATTGAGCTGGTCAAGATACAGTGGCGAGCGGCTCCCGCTATGGTTTTCATCCCGAGCGCTAGTCGAGGGATCCCGCAGCGAAAGCTTAAGGTAAATTCATCGGGATCCCTCAATTGTCGCTCGCGATGACCGTCAACAAGGTTCGTTCACATTTCAATCATACCGAGCCGCCAGACAGGCCCGTGTCGGCAGATTGCCAAGTTCAATTAGCCGCGACTTTGCCAACGGCGAGCCGCGGTTTACAATCGGACATGAGTCCCTTGCAGGCCGAGGTCGAGCAACGCGGCTCCCGTATCTTTGATCTGGTCGATCGCCATCCGGAATCGATTTTCAGCAAGGCGGGATTTTATCAGCGGATGATGGAGTTCTCGATGCGCGACGAACATTTCAAAGTGCAAATGTTCCGTTTCGTCGACGTTCTCGCTTCTCTCCGGCGCGGCTCCGATATCGTGCAACATCTCGACGAATACTTCGCCGACATGCGCAATGGTTTCGCCCCGCTTATCCGCACCGGGGTGTCGCTCGCGCGCATCGTCCCGATCATCAGTGGAAAGTTCCTGCGCTGGAATGTCTCCGGAATGGCGCGGCAATTCATCGCCGGGCGCAACCCGGATGACGTAATGAAAACGCTGCGCAAAAAGCGACGGCAAAGAATCGGATTCACCGTCGATCTGCTGGGCGAAGCAGTAGTCAGCGAAGAGGAAGCTAACGAGTATGCGGCGCGCTGTCGGGAATTACTCGAACATCTGGCTCGGGAAACGCGCGGCTGGACCGATCCGCTCGGTAAGAACGCCGAGCTCTTCCCAGTCGTGAATGTGTCGGTAAAAATTTCCGCGCTCTATTCGCAAATGAACCCGGCTGATCCGGCGGACGCGATTGCGCATCTTGCGCCGAGGCTTCGCCCGATTTTACGCCGCGCAAAAGAGCTGGGCGCGTTCATCAATTTCGACATGGAAAGCTACGCGCATAAAAATGCGACCCTTGAACTTTTCCGAACGCTTTTCACCGAGCCGGAGTTTCGCGATTGGCCGCATGCCGGCATCGTCATTCAGGCTTATTTGCGGGACGCGGAAGAGGATCTGTCTGATCTGATTGCTTGGGGACGAGAGCGCGGGACGCGTTTCGCCGTTCGTCTGGTCAAAGGCGCGTATTGGGATTACGAAAAAATTAAGTCTACCCAAAACGGCTGGGTCATTCCGGTATGGCTGCAAAAACCGGAGAGCGACGCCAATTTCGAAAGGCTCACTCGCATTTTACTCGAGAACGAATCGATCGTGACTTCCGCGTTCGGTTCACACAACGTCCGTAGCATCGCGCACGCGCAAGCATTAGCCGACGAACTCGGAATCGATCGCAGCCGTTTTGAATTTCAGCTGCTCTACGGAATGGCCGGCCCGATCAAGCGCGCGCTGGTCGAGATGGGTTATCGCGTTCGCGAATATTCGCCAGTGGGCGAACTGTTGCCAGGGATGTCGTATCTGGTGCGGCGTCTCCTTGAAAATACCTCTAATGAAGGATTCTTGCGCGCGAAGTTCTCCGAGCATGTTTCAGCGACCCAATTGCTGCGTGATCCGCGTGAGCTCGTGAACGGTGTAGAGGCGGCCGTGCCGGCCGCAACGGCTGATTTTGCGGCCGGCACGGCCGCCGCTACAGTTGATTTCTCCCGCAACGGCGCCACCGCGGAAATGCCGCCGGGCGATACCTACAAAAATGCGTCGCTGACAAATTTTGTTTATCCTGAGTCACAGGAAAAAATGCGCGTCGCTTTGCGCGACGTACGCGCGCGTTTCGGACAAAAGCATCCACTCGTGATCGATGGCAAAGAAGTTTGGACCGACAAATTGTTGCCGTCGCTGAATCCGAGCGCACCAGATCAAATCGTTGGCCTGGTTGCCGAGGCCGGGATTCCCGAAGCCGAAAGCGCAGTGAAAGCGGCGCGGCGTGCTTTTCAAACATGGGGCCGTACACGTTTTGAAGAGCGCTGCCAGTTGCTCGAACGCGTAGCTGCGATTCTTGATCGTCGCCGGTTCGAACTTTCCGCGGTCGAAGTTTTCGAAGTCGGCAAAGCTTGGGCCGAAGCGGACGGCGACATCCGCGAAGCGATGGATTTTTGTCTCTTCTACGCGCACCAAATGCGGCTGCGCGGAAATCCACGCCTGACCCAACATGTCCCTGGCGAGGAAAACTACCAGCATTACTGGCCGCGCGGCGTCGCCCTTGTCATCGCGCCATGGAATTTTCCGGTCGCGATTCTCTGCGGAATGGTTACCGCCGCGCTCGTCACTGGCAATACCGTGATCATGAAACCGGCCGAGCCTTCGGCGATCCTCGGCGCGCTGTTGATGGAGATTTTCGAGGAAGCGGGAGTTCCGCCGGGTGTTCTGAACTGCCTGCACGGCCGCGGGTCCGTCATTGGCGCCTACCTGGTCGATCATCCCGATGTGGAAATGATCGCGTTCACCGGTTCGCGTGAAGTCGGTCTGAGAATATGGGAATCGGCGGGCAAAACGCGACCCGGGCAGCGCGAACTCAAGCGCGTCGTCTGCGAGATGGGCGGCAAGAACGCAGTCATTGTCGATTCCGATGCCGATCTCGACGAAACGATCGTGGACACGATCTATTCCGCCTTTGCTTATCAGGGACAAAAATGTTCCGCCTGTTCGCGTCTGATTGTGCTTGAAGAAAATTACGACCGCGTGATGCAGCGGTTGCTCGCAGCCGCTGCGAGTTTGCGCGTTGGTAATCCAGAGGAGCCAGGAATCACTGTAGGTCCTGTAATCGACGAAACCGCCTATCGCCGCATCCAGGAGATTATTGAGCGCGGCAAAACCGAAGCGACTCTCGCCTTCCAGGCGACCAAAATACCAGAGAAAGGTTATTTTATTCCGCCAACCATTTTCACCGATGTAAGACCGGAAATGACGTTAAGTCAGTGTGAAATTTTCGGACCGGTGTTGAGTGTGTTGAAAGCGCGCGACCTGGACGACGCAATCAGAATTGCTAACGACACCGACTACGCGCTCACCGCCGGATTCTTCTCACGCAGTCCGGCTAACATTGAACGGATCAAAGCTGAGCTCGTAGCTGGCAATGTTTATGTTAATCGCTCCTGCACCGGCGCGGTAGTGGGTCGCCATCCTTTCGGTGGATTCAAAATGAGCGGCGGCGGCACCAAAGCTGGCGGCAGCGATTACTTGCTGAACTTCCTCGTTCCGCGCGTTGTCACCGAAAACATCATGCGCCACGGCTTCGCCCCGGAAGCCACGCCTGAACACCGCGCCGAATTTCTGCCTTCACGCTAAACGGGCGCCATCGGCCTAAATATTGGCGTCCAATGAATCCGGGTAGCACGCGTCTCGCGTGCTGGTTTTGGCGTCTCGCCAAAACAATCTTCGAAAAGTGCGCGAAAGCGGGATGTTTTCGCCAACACGCGAGACGCGTGCGCTACCCGGATTCCGCGGCTCCGCGATAATCGCCGTTAATCCAGCGGGTGACCCTTGAGCAACAGCTTCACGACAGTCACCACCATGTAGCCAACCGGCCAGGCGGCGGCGAGAACAACGAGGGCGAAAACAAACATCTCCTTGGCTCGTTCACGCTCGGACTCGAGCAAAAACTCGCGCGTGAAATCGTAAAATCTGCGCTGTGCGGATTCTCCCTCGTCGTCCGGAGCTGACCAGTAGCCGCGCCAATCGCCCATGTCCGAGCGAAAGAAATAATCCGTGTGCGGAAACCGCCGCTTTCTTCTTTCGCACAGACTTTTCGGTTTCATCGCCTGCGATCCTCAGCTTAAATTATTCCAAAATATCACATCACGCGCAGCTTTAAAGTTGCACGAAGAGGAAGCGAGGTTGCGAAAGATCAAAGCGCGGCGCCGCGCCAAGGTCCAGTTTGATGCACGCGAAGGCAAGAACGCGTTCAGCGTAACGTCGAGCAAATCGATTCCTTTTGCGATAAAACCGATTTTATCGATCGTCTGGAATTCTTTTACTGCCAGTGGCCCGCTACCCAGATCCAGCCGCCTGGTCGTCGCACCCAGTGACCTTCCACCCAGACCGCGGCCGCTCGTGGACGCACAATCCAGCTGCCCGGCACCCATTGATAGCCCGCGCCGGTCCAGCGCCAATAACCGCTCGTCCAAACATATCCTGGGCCGGGTGCAACCGTCCTTGTTTCGACCCGAACCGGCGGCGGCGCCTCCGTCACCAATACCTCGCGAGTGGCGGGACCTGTGGTCACGGTCCGGGTTACTTCGGTCGTCGTGGTCGTGACGGGCACTTCTTCGACGCAGCCCACGAACGCAAAAGGCGTCAGCGCCAGCAAATAAAACAAAGCTCTCATTAGGTCCTCCTATTTAGAATTCGTTTTGTTCAAGCGATTTGGCTTTGTTCGAATTCCGAGAATGATTCTTCAGCCGTCGCAATTGCCATCACAATTTATGGCGCGAACGCGGTTCTGATCCGATGATCGCGCAATGCTCTACATCGTTGCCACGCCGATCGGAAACCTCGGCGACATTACTTTGCGCGCGATTGAGGTTTTGAAATCTGCCAACACGGTCGCGGCGGAGGACACCCGATACTCAGGGGTATTGCTGAAACATTTTGGAATCAAAAAACCGCTCGTCAGTTTTCACGAGCACAATGAGGCGATGCGCACGGCACAATTGATCGAGCGTCTCGCCGCCGGGGAAAATATCGCGCTGGTCACGGACGCCGGCATGCCAGGATTGTCCGATCCCGGGGCGCGTTTAATTCGTGAATGCATCCGACGTGATCTCCCCTTTACCATCGTACCCGGCCCGTCTTCGATTTTGACTGCGATCGTCGGGTCGGGATTCTCGACTGAGAAATTTTTCCTCGCCGGCTTTTTGCCGGTAAAAAGTGGCAGGCGCGAGCGCGAGTTGCGCGCTGCCGCCTCGCGCGATGAGACCACGGTTTTCTTCGAATCGCCTTATCGATTAACGAAAACGCTCAGTGCCGCCATCGACATTTTGCAAGGCCGGCAACTCTGTGTCGCTCGCGAGTTGACCAAAAAGTTTGAAGAATTCCGGCGCGGGAGCGCAGCGGAACTCCTCGCGCATTACCAGTCCCATCCGCCAAAAGGCGAGATTGTGTTGCTGGTTTCCGGGGTGGATCGACCGCTCCATCGGGCGATGCCAAAATAAGGCGGCCTTGCCCTCAAGCCTGCCATTGCGCAGGGACCCCAGCTTTTGCTTGCCAGGACGGCGCATTTGTGTGATTTTGCGCGGCTTTTTCCCCAGAAAGAACTCACTCCTCACTCGTATGGCCTTTGCAATCATCAAGACCGGTGGCCGGCAGTATCGCGTCGCGGAAGGCGACACGATCGATGTCGATTTGCTGGAGGCCGAGGCAGGCAAGGAGGTCGTGCTCGCTGACGTCTTAATGCACGCCGATGGCGAGAAGGTCACGCACGGCGCACCGATCGATGGCGCAAAAGTGACAGCGGAAGTGGTCGAGCAACGCAAAGATAAGAAAGTCGTCGCATACAAATTTCGAAGGCGAAAAGGTTATCACCGCACTGTGGGACATCGGCGCAAGCTGACCCGGCTGAAAATCAAATCGATCAGCGTCGGCGGAAAGAAAAGCGTCAAAAAAGAAGCGGAATAGGATTAAGAATGGCTCACAAAAAAGGACAAGGCAGCGTAAAGAACGGGCGCGATAGCGTTAGCAAACGCCTGGGCGTGAAAAAATTTGGAAGCGAGCTGGTTGTCGCCGGCAACATTATTGTGCGGCAACGGGGAACAAAATTTTTGCCGGGAAAAAATGTCGGGCTGGGTCGTGACTACACCATTTTTGCGCTGGTCGATGGGAATGTGCGCTTCGACCAGGCGGGACGACGAGTGAATGTCGATCCGGTGGCAGCGAAGTAACGTCGGAAGTAAGAACAAGCTTTAATGTAGCGCAACGGGATCCCTCGACGTAGCTCGGGATGACCAAAGAGTACGGGACAACTGTTGCCCAAATTGTGCTGTTTGTTTTATAAAAGAAAGGTCCGCCTATGAAATACAAAACGTTCGTTCTCTTTGGCGCGCCGGGCAGCGGCAAAGGCACGCAGGGTAAAACGCTCGGCAGTATCCCGCGTTTTTTCCATTGTCCCTGTGGCGATGTTTTCCGCTCGATCGATACCCGCACCGTGGTCGGCAAGGCTTTTCTCGAATATTCGAGCAAAGGCCAACTCGTGCCCGACGAAATTACGGTCGAGCTTTGGAAAGAAGCGATCGACGCAGCGGTTGATGCTCACAAATTCAAACCGGACATCGATACTCTCGTGCTCGATGGGATTCCACGAAATGTGAACCAAGCGAAAATCATGGAGCAAATGATCGACGTGGAAAGAGTCTTCCATCTCGCCTGTCCAAATCGCGAAACCTTGTTTGTGCGATTGAAGAAACGCGCGCTGAAAGATAACCGGCTCGATGACGCCAACGAGCAGGTTATCCAAAAACGGCTCGATATTTACGAAAAAGAATCGCGTCCGGTATTAGCCTACTATCCGAAGAATTGCATTACCGTGGTTGACGCAATGCAGCCACCCGCGAAGGTTTTGTTCGACATCCTCGCCAGCGTGAATGGCGTCGATGGGCATCGAAATGAGTCAGTTTGAGAACTTCACCGCTTCCAGTCTTTATTGCGAAAAATGTAAAGCGACCATGCCGGTGCGCGAACGGCTGTTGCTAGTTTTACCTGACAAAGAACTCTACGATTATCTCTGCACCGGATGCGCTTCTTCCGTCGGATCGCGCGAAGTCACGGCCGGTGAAAAAATGATGGCGCAATCGATCGGGGCGCAACACGCGCGCGGAGGAAGGCGGGTCCCGACTTCGCTGCATTCCTAACAAGAATGCGGATCCTCTTTATCGGCACGGGCGAAATCGGCCTGCCGACATTACGGATGCTCTCCAACTCGCGTGAGCACGAGTTGGTTGGTGTAGTCACTCAACCCGATAAGCCAGCCGGGCGTGATCAAAAACTCACGCCGCCCTCGCCCAAAACGGCAGTGCGAGATCTGAGCCTTGACCTGTCGGTATTGCAGCCGGCACGGATTAAAAGTCTGGAATCGGTTGACGCAATTCGCGCGCTGAAACCGGACGTGACTGTAGTCATGGCCTACGGACAAATTCTTCCGCGCGACGTGCTCGAGATTCCGAAAGTTGCTTGCCTGAATTTGCACACCTCGCTGCTGCCGCGGTGGCGTGGTGCCGCGCCGATCCAGGCCGCGATCGCGGCGGGCGATCGCGAAACTGGGATCACGGTCATGTATATGAATGAAGGTCTCGATACTGGTGACATCCTGCTTCAGAGAAAAATTGCGATCCCGCCCGATGGGACCGGCGGTTCCTTGCACGACAAGTTGGCGCAAATTGCACCGGAAGCGTTGATTGAGGCGATCGTGTTGCTCGACAGAGGAACAGCGCCTCGCCTTCCCCAAGAAAATCAGCTTGCGACTTACGCGCCTAAATTAGGACGCGAACATGGCCGGATCGACTGGAGCGAGCCGGCTGAGGTAATCGAACGAAAAATCCGCGCGTTCGATCCGTGGCCGGGCGCGTTCATGGAAATTGACCATCGCCATTTGAAGATTTTTAGCGCGACCATTGCCGATCGCAAGGGCAAGCCCGGCGAAATCTCGCAAACGGAAAACGAGTTGCTCGTCGCTACCGGAGACGGCGCATTGGCACTAGGCGAAGTTCAGCTCGAAGGAAAACGGCGAATGAGTGCGGCGGAATTTTTACGTGGGCATTCCCGGATTGCTTGGCTGTAGCCGCGGTCGTTGGCCGCGGCTTGGGGGATAACGGCTCACGTGGAGAGGGGACGCGGCCGGCGACCGCGGCTACAGGATCGCATTTTTGTTTCCATTGCGCGCACGTTTGCGGCATCTTGACGCCCCATGCAGACGGAAGCCGCCGCTTACAAACGCATTGTTCTTAAATTAAGCGGCGAAGCGCTTCAAGTCCCTGGTGCGCGGGAAAATATTTCGCCGCAGATCGTCCTCGCCATTGCCGAACGAATTAAGGAAGTGCGCGATCTCGGCGTGGAGATCGGTGTCGTCATCGGTGGAGGTAACATCTGGCGCGGAACTTCCGCGGCACATCGCGGAATGGACCGCACCACCGCTGATTACATGGGAATGCTCGCGACCGTGATCAATGGTCTGGCTTTGCAAAGTGCCTGCGCCCAAATCGGAGTGGAAACACGAGTGCAAACCGCGATTGAAATGAAAAACGTGGCGGAACCTTTTATTCGCGGGCGCGCCATTCGCCATCTCGAGCTCGGACGCGTCGTCATTTTCGTCGCCGGCACCGGCAATCCCTATTTTTCCACTGACACCACCGCGGCGCTCCGTGCGAGCGAGATCGGGGCGGAAGTACTTTTGAAAGCAACCAAGGTCGATGGCGTTTATGATTCCGATCCGAACAAAAATCCGAATGCCAAGCGCTACGAACAAGTCAGCTACACCGAGGCGCTGAGCAAGCGGTTGCAAGTGATGGATTCGACCGCTTTCAGTCTGTGCATGGACAACAAAATTCCCATCGTCATTTTTAGCATGAACGAGCCAGACAATATTCGCGACGCGGTGCTGGGGCGAAAAATCGGTACCCTGGTTTGCGATTAGGATACGGCGGCGCCAAAATCTTTTTATGAGCAGCGACGACATTCTTCTCGAAGCCGAAATGGCAATGGAAAAAAGTGTTGATTTCATGGTGCACGAATTCGCAGCAGTGCGGACTGGGAAAGCATCGCCGGCCTTGGTCGAGAATGTGGATGTGCAGGCCTACGGCTCGGCCATGAAACTCAAACAACTTGCCCTCATCACCACGCCGGAACCGCGCTTACTCGTGGTGCAACCATTCGACGCTGGAACCGTCCGCGACATCGAAAAGGCGCTCAACGAATCGCGCATCGGCATAACCCCATCGGTGGATGGGAAGATTATTCGCCTGCCTATTCCGGAATTGTCAGAGGAACGCCGCAAAGATCTGGTCCGTTCGCTGGGTAAGATGGCGGAGGAAGCGCGAGTGCGCGTGCGCGCGAATCGGCGCGCTGCCCTGGATGAAGCGAAAAAACTGAAAGCCTCGGGTGGCCTGACCGAAGATGGGATGCGCGACACGGAAAGCGAGGTGCAAAAATTGACGGATCGATTTGTAAAATCGATCGATGATTACCTCGCGCGTAAAGAAGCTGAAATCATGAAAGTGTAACAATCTTCCTCTGTTACTCTTCCTCTACCTCCTAATCTTCCTCTTCTCTCTTTAGGACGAAGATTAAGAGGTAGAGGAAAAGGAAGAGTCACAATCTAACTAAATCCAGCAGGAACTGGCACCAGAGATAGATCATCCCCCGCCAGGAATACTTCACTTCGTCCTCCGCTGCCGGCTTGAGGACCCCCGCCCGGACATTGTGCGCAATCTGATCGCGCAAATCATTTTCAATGTCGGTTTGCATCCGCTCCTCGTCGAGAGCGTCGAGCGAAGTCGTTTCAACGGAATGGTTTCGCAGAAATTCTCGGTGGCTTTGATAAAGCTGCCAAAATGTCTGATCCGGCCGTTGGCGATTGATTCGAAATTGCGGCGTTAATTTCAACCCGTAAGACAAAGGATAATTCCACGTCGTCCAGACGAGGCCGTCTTTCGCGCGCGAGGAAATGCGCAGGTAATAAAAGGAAAGATCGTGCTGTTCGTTCAGGCAAATCGTGGCCTGGGCGCGATCGTCGGTCTTATAGAACAATCTGAAAAATTGCCGGTAATCTTCCCAATCCCAGCCGGCGTCGTTCACGTGGGCGAAGCCTTCATTTTCGATTTCACGGCTGATCTCATCGAGGGTGGGAAACAGGTTGGTGGAGGGTGGAGTTTTAGGTCGCAAACGTTTTTCTTTGGGTAGCCGCAAAGTGCGAATGCGGGTGAGGATCTCCAGCCACGGCAGAAAAAGCCAACTCGCCGCCCCCGCCACCCCCCAGCCTGGATTTCCGGTGATAAAATAAACGGCCAGGAATGACGCGATCAGGACCCCAAGCGCTCCGAGTTTTTGCGCGAGTGTAGTTTGATAACTGCGCAAGGCGACACTGAGAACAGCAACGCCGAGAGTGAGAAGAAGCCCGAACAGCATTTACGGTTCGATCTGATGCTTGTCTAAGAATTTCTCGAGCTGATCGACATCGAAATTTGCCAGCACTTCTTCGCCGGCTACCAGCGTCGGGACATAATTTTGATCGGAAAGTTCCTTCATCTCTTCGTAGGCGGCACGATTCCGACCGACATCGACCTCAGCGAATTTGTAGCCGCGCGCTTGCAGAAAATCCTTTGCGTCGATGCACCATGAGCACATCGCGCGACTATAGAGTGTGAGGTCACCGCTCATAAACAATGGTAAAACAACGCGCGTCCTGGCGTCAACCGACCCGCTAATAAGCTTTGGCCCAAACTACTCGTTTTTCACTCTTTTGGCCTGTGAAAATGCAGCGCCCGGGTTCGGAAGCGGATGATGGAATGCACCGGAGTGTGACCTTGAGGTCGTTTTTTATTTCTTCCTCGATTTCGCGCGAGCCGTTCCAGTGCGCCAGAGCAAAGCCACCGTGAATTTCCGGTTTCGCAGGATTCTTTGGCGTGAAGAAGGCGTAAAATTCTTCCTTGTTGTCGATGGTGCGGGTATTGGCATTGCGAAATTTCAGCGCCCGCTGGTAAAGATTTTGTTGGATCGATCCGAGAATTTCCGACGCGCGGGAAACGAATTCCCCCGTTGCGATGAATTGTTTCTCTTTCACTGGTTGATCGCGCCGGCTCACCTCCACCGAATTTTTTTCCAGATCGCGCGGGCCAAGCTCAATTCGAATCGGGACGCCTTTCTTGATCCATTCCCAATTTCTCACTCCGCCACCGAATTGGCGCCGATCGATTTCCACCTCGAGCGCGAGATCGGCGTATTTGTTTGCCCGAAGCTCAGCCGCGAGTTTGTCGCAAGCTTCCAACACCTGGCCCCGCGTTTCTTCCTTCGGCGTGATCGGCAAAATAACAATTTGTGTTGGCGCAATGCGCGGCGGCAAGATGATTCCATCATCGTCACCATGTTCCATCACCACAGTTCCGACCATGCGCGTGGTCATGCCCCAGCTGGTGGTCCAACCAAATTCCTGTTTGCCTTCGCGGCTCTGGAATCGGATCCCGCTCGCGCGCGCAAAGTTTTGCCCCAGAAAATGCGATGTTCCGGCCTGGATCGCTTTTCGGTCTTGCACCATCGCTTCGATTGTCAGGGTCTGGACCGCACCCGGAAATTTTTCACCTTCCGATTTCGCTCCGGCAAAAACCGGGATCGCGCAGTGATCGCGCGCAAAGCTTTGATAGACATCAAGCATGCGCTGCGTCTCTTCGCGCGCTTCGGCTTCGGTTTCGTGAACAGTATGGCCTTCCTGCCAAAGGAACTCGGTAGTGCGCAAGAAAAGGCGCGGCCGCATTTCCCAGCGCACCACGTTGGCCCACTGATTAATAAGAATGGGCAAGTCGCGATATGATTGCACCCAGCGCGCATAGCTCGCTCCGATGATCGTCTCGCTCGTCGGCCTGACCACCAGCGGCTCAGCCAACGCACTCGCCGGCCTCATTTTTCCCTCGGCGTCAACCTCAAGCCGTGAGTGAGTCACGATCGCACATTCCTTGGCGAAGCCCTCAACGTGTTCAGCTTCCTTCGCGAAATAACTCAGGGGAATAAAAAGCGGAAAATAAGCATTACGATGTCCGGTCGCGCGAAACATGGCGTCTAGTTGCCGCTGCATGCTTTCCCAAATGCCGAAGCCCCATGGGCGGATAACCATGCAGCCGCGTACATCGGAAGGCTCGGCCAGTTCCGCCGCTCGAATGACCTGTTGATACCACTCCGGAAAATCCTGTTCTCGAGTAGGCGAGATGGCGGTTTTTTCAGCTTTTGTCATAATTTCGAATGGTATTAACTAGGATCGAAGGACGAAAAATGATTCTTCGATTTGCCCCGGAATTAGAGGAGAGCAAATATCATCTGGCCCGCAACTTTGCCAGGGCTTTTGGGTTATACTTCTCGGTTATGAAACGTCTGGTCTTGGTCACCGCTTTGCTCGCCGTTTTGCTGCCAACGGTTGGGTTTGCCCAAGGACAACGAACGGTTGACTTCAGGCGTCAACGCTTTGCTGGGCTGTCAATGGAGGAGCAGGCAAAATTGCGCTCGGCGCACGATACGGCAATGCGAGATCCGGCGTTGGCAGCCACGCGGCAGCGGTATGAGCAAGCGCGCAAAGAGTTTCGCGACAAATTGCGCGACGCACTGCTCAAGGCTGATCCTTCAGTGCAACCGATTCTGGAAAAAGTGCACCATCAGCGACAAAAAGATCGGTAATTTAAAACGAATTCTGTGCGTCGCTTCCCGCGCGCACAAATCTGTTTTCCACATAACCACTGGCGAAATCGATACTGCAAACGCTGCCGAATCTGGCGTGCGAACCGTAGGCTGCTCCAGCCACATTGTAAGTTGGGTTGAAAATGTTCTTGCGATGGCCACGACCACGCACACCGTCGTCAACAATCAACGCCAGCACAATTTCGCGCGCAGTGTGGCGACCATACGCAATGTTCTCCGCCCAGCTCTGGCTTACCAGGCCATAGCGACTGATCCGATTTCCGGGATCGCTGCCATGGCTGCCGTAATGTCCCACTGCACCGCCAGCCTGCTCGCGACAATGATCAGCAGCCGCCAGACAGAGACCGGGCGAAAGCGCGAGTAGTGGTTGCGGCTTCGCGCGACGCAAAAATCGTATCGCGTCATCGAGAGCGCGAGTGCCTTCGTGTGTGCGCAAGCGAACGTTGCCTGGCAATAAATAAACACCACCGCAATAATTCTGGCGCCTTTGTTCGAGGAGCGTCGCGTAAAGGGCCGGATTTTGTCGGGCCAGGTTCATTTCGTGGATAATGACCGCAGCTGTGACATGATCGGGAATTGCGGCTGACGCGCTTGGGTCGGCAGCAAACAAAAGCGGGGCAAAGAGCGAATAAGCGATGGGTAAAAGGAGGGGAAGACGCATTATAATTTCTAGAAAGCATCTCAGGTGCCATCCTCCCTTGCCGATGCGGGGACGGCGAGGTCATTCGGTCGTCAGCAAAGTTGACACCCCCAGCCCTCGCCCGTAGTTTCCGTGCCTTTTCTCGCCCGTAATGAGAACGTTTTCAGCTAAAGCAGCCGAAGTCCCACGCAAATGGTGGATCATCGACGCGAAAGATCAGGTGCTTGGCCGTGTCGCGGTCAAGGCCGCGAATCTTTTGCGGGGAAAGGAAAAAACTCTCTTCACCCCGCACGTCGATACCGGCGATTTCGTGATCGTGGTTAATGCCGAAAAAGTGCGCATCACCGGCAAAAAGGAAGAGCAAAAAACTTTCATGAGCTTTTCCGGTTACGTCGGTGGCCATAAATCGGAAAATGTCGGGGCACGACGGGTGCGGCATCCAGAATTGCTGATTGAGCGAGCGGTGCGCGGAATGATTCCGCACAATCGACTCGGCCGCTCCGTTTACCGGAAACTCAAAGTATATCGAGGCGATACTCACCCGCACACAGCGCAGCAGCCAGCGCCGGTGAAACTGCGCTAGGAGAAATTTCATGGCATCAGCTCAGGAAATCGTCGCCACCGGTCGTCGCAAGACTTCGGTCGCGCGTGTGCGAATGACTGCGGGCAGCGGCAAAATCGACATCAACGGACGCAGCTTTGAAGAATATTTTCCGACCGCGCCGCTGCAGAACACGGTCTTACAACCGTTGCAAACAGTGAAGCTGGCGAACGCCTACGACATCTCAATCAACGCCACCGGTGGCGGCGCCAGTGGCCAGGCCGGTGCGGCACGTCTGGCGATTTCGCGCGCGCTCTTGCAAGTCGATATGAATCTGCGCGCCACTCTCAAAGCCGATGGCTTGCTGCGACGCGATCCGCGCATGAAAGAACGCAAGAAATCCGGTCAACCTGGGGCGCGCAAACGCTTCCAATTCTCGAAGCGTTAAAGTCTGTCATCCCGAGCCGCGTTGACGGCGAGGGACCTCGCACAAGCTGCAGGTTTACTCAAACCAGTTTGTGTGATGCTCTCGCAAAGTTGTGAGGTCCTTCGCTTGCGCTCAGGATGACAATGCAAATTGTGCTGTAAACCGCGGCCAACGAACCCGCTTACAGCTGCGGTTTGGCGCTCGGCGCGGCCGGGGGTTTCGCGGGTGGAAGCGATGGAGAATTCGGAGCAGGCGGCGCAGTGGGCAAAACCTTGATCGTTGGCGGAACGGTAGCGCTTCCCGGCGACCCCAATTTGGATGGCGTAACGACTGACGGCGTTTGTGCCTTCGCCGATTTCAAGAATGTTTGCAGCAACTGGCTGGCTTCCACTGCCGCGTAGCTGTCCCGATACTGTGTCATGATCGTCTCGCAGATGCGCCTGGCATCATCGATCCGGTTCTTTTCCTGCAAGATGTGCACCTGCTCAATCAACGCCACCGGGGCATTGAAACTTCCAGCATTAGCCGATGCAATTTGTTGGTAAGTTGCGAGAGCTTCGTCCTGTTTGCCCATCGCCTCCAGGTTCGCCGCCATCGCCATTCGCGCTGTGCTTGCCAATTCGTGCTGCGGAAATTTCTCGAGAAACTTCAACAGCGTTGCATTCGCTTCCGAATACTTCGCCTGTTTTCGCTCCGCATCCGCCAGCAACAGATCGGCGGAGGCAGCAGCAGCGGTGTCGCCATAGCGATTGATCACTTCCTCGTACGCCGCCGGTGTTTTGGCCCCGCTAAACAACATCGCCGCGGTGGTTTCGCGCCGATCCCGATAGAGGCGATAGCCTGCGATGGCGATGATCGCCACAATGCCAAGGACAAGCAGGATCGCGATTTCTTTGCGGTATTTATACCAGAAAACCTGTGCTTCTAGAGCGGGGTCGGTTCTGAGTTCTTTGGCGACTGGCATGCGATTATAGCGGGGCGAGTTTATGCCATGCACCCGCGCGGCGTGCAAGATCGCTACTTCAACTCGTTACGCAATCGCATCAAGATGGGAACGGTCGTCAGCACGCCCACGGCGAGAAGTGCTAGTCCGGCGCTGCGCCGCTCTTCCTTTTCTAAAGCATTGCTTAGCAGGAGACCGATACCAACCCCAAGCGCGCCGCGCGTCATCGCGATCAACCCAATCTCCGGCAACGTCAAAGTGATGCGCTTCGCACTAATGTTCATTTATTTGCTCCACACTTTTGATTCGCATCCGGTGTCTGCCACGGTTCGCCGCGCACCCGAGACGTAACGTGTTATTCTCGGGAAAAGGGGGAGCGATCGTCACATATTGAAACGGATGGCAATCGAATGACGCGATCTGATCCCCAAACCAGACACCGACGGCTGCGACCGCTCCAGATTCGCCGAGCGAGAAAGGAAGATCGCGAGGCCATCTGGCAAATTTTTCGCGCCGTCGTTGCCG
>Ga0209577_10003073_pt1 | contig 15763 bp, 15 predicted proteins | sample GraSoiAngelo_109_FD_185874 | JGI IMG/M metagenome (GOLD analysis project Ga0209577, IMG submission 185874) | Grasslands soil microbial communities from the Angelo Coastal Reserve, California, USA - 14_0903_12_20cm (SPAdes) (version 2) | ecosystem: Environmental > Terrestrial > Soil > Grasslands...
CCGCCAGTATCGCGCTCGTCGGAGCGGCCGGAGCGGGTCGTCCGCCGGAGCAGGGCGCACTGGCAGCGGCGATCGCGGCCGCGGGCGTCGCCGAACGTGTCGATGTGCGCGGCGATACCGAGATAGCGCTGGCGGCGGCGTTCGGGGAGGGGCCGGGAATCCTGATCAATGCCGGCACCGGCTCGATCGCCCATGCCCGCGGCGCGGATGGACGGCTGCATCGCGCCGGCGGCCACGGCTGGCAGCTCGGCGACGAAGGCGGTGGCTACTGGCTGGGTCGCCGGGCGCTCGCGGCCGCGGCGCGCGCGCATGACGGCCTCGAGGAGTCGTCGACGCTCTTGGAGCGGTTGCTCGCGGCGCTGGGCCTGCAGACGTTCGATGATCTGATCCGCTGGACCGCCACGGCGACGCCGGCACAGGTTGCCGCGCTCGCACCGCACGTCCTCAACGCCGCGCGCGAAGGTGAAACCGTTGCCCAGCAGATCGTCGAGGAGGCGGCGGCAGAGCTCGCCCAGCTCGTGCGCGTGCTCCTGCGCCATTTCCCGGACACAGCAGCCATCAAGATGGCCACAGCCGGGGGACTCTTGCGGCCCGGATCCCCGCTTCTGGTCGCGTTGCGATCGAACCTCGCCACAGACTTACCGCGCGCGCGCATCTCGGAAGGCGGTGGTCAGGTCGATGCTCCGGCGGGTGCGCTGCGCCTGGCGGCGCGGCTCTTGGCCCGCTAAGCCCGCTCCCCGCTTCCCCCTCCCGGCTCCCGCTGCCGGATCTTGCTATGCTTGAAGCCGTATCCCACGTACAGCGCCAGCCCAATGGCGAGCCACACCGCAAAACGAATCCACGTTTCCGTTGGCAGCCCAAACATCACGTAGACGCACAGCAGCACGGAGAGCGGCGCGACAACCCACACCCACTTCACCCGGAACGGCCGATGTCGGCCAGGCTCCGTGAAACGCAGCACCAACACACCGGCCGAGACGAGCGCAAACGCGAACAGTGTTCCGATGTTGGTCAGGTTATACGTCTCATTCGCGTCGCCGATCAGCGACCACAGCGCCACAAAGACACCCGTGACGATGGTGGTGATATAGGGAACACGGCGGTTTGCGGAGATTCGTGCCGCCCACGGCGGCAGTAGGCCGTCGCGAGCCATGGCAAAGAAGATTCGCGGCTGTCCGTACTGGAACACCAGCAAGACCGCCGACATCGAAACGATCGCGCCCAGCGCGACAATCCACCCGACCGTGCGGTAGCCGGCCACTTCGAGCGCCTTCGCGAGCGGGTCGGCCACGCCGAGGTCGGTGTACTTCACCATCCCGGTGAGTACCGCGCCGACGACCACGTAAATCAACGTGCAGATCGCCAACCCACCGAGAATCCCAATCGGCAAGTTGCGCTGTGGATTCTTCGTCTCCTCGGCGGCGGTCGAGATCGCATCGAATCCGATGTACGCAAAGAACACGATGGCGGCACCCTGATGGATGCCGCGCCACCCGTTCGGGGCGAACGGGTGGTAGTTCGTGGGCTCGATATGACTCAATCCCGCAATGATGAACAGGGCAAGCACCAGCAGCTTGATGACGACGAGGACGTTATTCGTGCGCGCGCTCTCACGGACGCCCAGCAGCAAGAGCCAGGTGATCAGACCGACGATCAGAAATGCCGGCAGGTTGACGAGAACCGGAATGCCGGCGAGGTGTGGCGCGGTGTCGAGGAGGCTATGGATCTTGGGATCGGGGCTGAGCAACGCCGTGCGATATCCGGTCGTCAGCCAGTCAGGAAGATGAACGCCAAAGTAGCTGATGAACGACTTGAAGTAGTCTCCCCAGGAAATGGCCACCGCGACGTTGCCGACCGCGTACTCGAGAATCAGATCCCATCCGATGATCCAGGCGACTACCTCGCCGAGTGTCGCGTACGAATACGCGTACGCGCTACCCGCCTGCGGTATCATCGCCGCGAGCTCGGCGTAGCACAGGCCGGCGAGTGCGCAGCAGACGCCCAGCAACACGAAGGAGAACACGAGGGCAGGTCCGGCGCCTGCGCGCACCATGGTGCCTGCCGCATCGTACTGTCCCGCGGCCGCCGTTCCGATCGCGCCGAAGATCCCGGCGCCGATCACGGCGCCGATCGCCAGCATGATGAGATCGCCGGCCCCGAGGACGCGTCGGAGCGACTGCGGTGTCTCGAGCTCGCTGACCAGGAGCTCCGCGATGGGCTTGCGCTTGAAGAGCTGCCGCACGAAACCCCCGGCGTTCGGTATGAGTCGTGGTGCTACGGATAGACGACGATGCTGTAGACGTCTTTCATGGCCTTCATGAATACACGATGGTAGCGCGAATCCTTGATGGGCGGAATTACCTCGATTCTTGTCACGCGCCCGTCCCCCCGAATCGAGAACCGGACCTCGCGCGCCCGTTGATCTCCAACCGGTGCTCCCGGGGGCGCATTCGAAAGCAATAACGGCGTGGGGCCGAAAATATCACTCGCGGTGCTATCTAGGCCACGACCGATATCCGTGCCGGAGGCCGCTACGGGTAGACGACCAGGCTCGCGCCGTCATCACCGTGTCGGCCGTCGCGCTTGAGAACCATGCTCGCCCGGCGCGGCGTGAGGGCGAAGTTCACTGGGGCTGGCACCCGAGCCGGCATCGTCATCGGCGCCTGGGTAGACGGCGCAACTGTAGACGTAATCGATCGAACGCCCATCTGACGTCTTCACTGGACCGAACACAAAGGTGCTCATCGCTTCCATAAATCGGCGACGGTAGTCCGCATCCCTGATCGGCGGACTCACCGCGATCTTCCTCACGCGCCCGTCGGCCCGGATCCAAAACTGAACTTCGTGTTCACGCTTCTCGTCGGGAGACGCCGCGGAGGCGGTAATCGGCACCAGCAAAGGAACGTTGCCATCTGAGCCAGGAACGGCATCGGCGCCCGGGCTGGCGCGGACCTCTCTGGCTGTGCCGCAGCTGCCTCCCTCGCCGCTGCCCTCGCTCACTCCGTCGTCCATGCCTACCGAGTCGGACAGCGGGCCGGGCAATTGCCCGGGCAGCGAGAGACGTAGTGGGATGGGCAGGGCGGTGGCCACGACCGACGGTGGCACGGCGAGATTCAGCGGCTCAACGGCCCGCGGTGCGACGGTAGGAACGGTGACGGCAGATATTGGCGTCGCCGACTTTTCGGCTTGCTGCGAGTTGATTTCGGGCAGCGCAACCCAGCTGATCGATGGCCGGCCCTCGCCCACGCCGCTCCTGCGGTTTTCGAACATCCCAGTCCCGCCCCACAACACCGAGGCAATTGCGACGTGCGCCACAACGGAGAGTGCCGCGGCCAATCCTTTGCTCCGCCGCGGCAACGGCAGCGCGGCGCTCTCGAAGGCGGGATGCACGGGCACGTTTCAACCTCCGTGCACCGTGACCGCAAGTACCGTACCTCTCTGCTACGGGTAGACGACCAGGCTTGCGATCGACTCGACGGGTCGCCCGTCTCGCGTCGTGGCCGGTTTGAACAGATAGCCCATCATCCGTTCGGTGAAATCGCGTCGATACCCCGAATCCGTGATGGGCGGCGTAACCTCGATTTTGGTGACCCGCCCGACCGACGTGACCCAGAAGCGGACCTCGTGGCGTCCTCGTGCTTCGCGCGGCGCACCGGGAGGCGCCATGATCGCCCACCGCGGCGTGGCGGCGAAGATCTCACTCGCAGCGCCACCCGAGCCAGCGCCGGAATCGGACCCCACGCCCGTCCCGGTGCCCGTGCCCCTGCCGCCGCCGGTCCCCGGTCCTTGCCCGGGCCCACCCGTCGTACCCTCACCCGTCCCCACCGCCGCGGGCGGGGCGATGGCGACCGTCGGCGGCGGCAGATCGATCTTCACGGGCTCCGTCAGCGGGGCGGCCACGGTTGGCACCGTGACGGCCGGCGTCTGGGGCGCCGATTCCGTTTGCGCCGAGGATGGCGTGGGGAGCGCCAGCCAGCTGACCGCGGGACGGCCGCCCCGACCGCCGCCGCCGCGCGGGCCCGTGCCTCCACCGCCTCCGCCCTCGAACAACGCGGCGCCACGCCATAACACGAGAAGGGCAATGGCCAGATGTACGAGGAACGACAGGGCGGCCGCCGGCCCGTCCCGCCGTTGCGGCAACGGGAGCGCGTAGCTGTCGAAGACTGGGCGTGAAGGGGAAGGCACGGTCTATAAATACACTAGAAAGAAAAACGGGGCACGGTTTCGTGCCCCGGTGTTCACACGCTCGTAGGGGCGCCGCATGCTGCGCCCCTGCATTTGTTAATGTGCCGCTGCCGCCCCCTCGGCCGGGGTAAACCCGATCACCTGAACGCCCGCCCCGCGCGCTACGTCCATCGCGCGGACGATGTCGCCGTACTTCCGGTTCGGCGCCGCCTTGATGAAGAGCAGTTTCGCGGGACGCTGATCATAGAGCTCGTGGAACTTCGCGTCGAGCTGCTCGAAGGCGACCGGCTGCCGGTTGATCGCGTACGATCCATCCGGAGCCAACTCGAGCACGATCTGATCGCTCTGCGCCTGCTTTTGCTTCGGCTGCTGCTTCTGTTCCGGCGGGACCTGCACGTCGAACTCCCGCCGCGACAGCGGCAGGGTGATCATGAAAATGATGAGGAGCACGAGCAGCACGTCGATCATCGGCGTGACGTTGATGTCCGAGCTGAGCCCGCCGCCCGATCCGCCGCTTTGCATCGGTTAGTGCCTTTCCGGATGCGCCGAGCGTTCCTGCTCGGCGATGGCGCCGACCACACGCACCCCGGCCTTGCGGGCGATCTCGAGCGCCTGCTGCACGCGTGAATACTCGATTCCCTCGTCGGCCCGGAGATACAGGATCTTGTCGACGGTGCGGTTGGCGTACAGCCGCGTCAGCTGCTCCGGCAAATCTGCGTCACTGATGTAACGCGGGCCGGTGTACTTGCCGCTCGCGCCGGTGATGTCGAGATAAAACTTCCCGTCCTTGTCGATGCCCAGGCGGACCTCGCCTTCGCCTTCTTCCCGCGCGTCGGGATTCTTGGCGCGCGGAATCGACGCCTGGAACCCGGCGGTGATCGCCGGCGTCACGATCATGAAGATGATCAGCAGCACCAACATCACGTCGATCATCGGCGTGACGTTGATGTTCGCCGCGACCGCGCCTTCCGTTTTCTTCCCGCCACCCATCGCCATGGCGCGCTATCCCTTGATGGGGCCGCTGGTCTGCGACGTCTTCTGGGTCTGGAATTCCTTGGTAAAGATCGACCGGCCGAACTCGCTGCCGACGCTCTTGATGAGGTAGTCGATCAGCTCCTTCGACGTGTAGGTCATCTCCACCGTGAGAAAGTCGATCTTCGTGGCGAAGTAGTTGTAAAGCCACACGGCGGGAATCGCGACGAGCAGACCGAATGCGGTGGTGATAAGCGCTTCCGCGACGCCCCCCGTGATCGCGGCGAGCGAGCCGGAGCCGCCCGACGCCGACATGCCTTGGAACGCCGTCACGATACCCATCGTCGTGCCGAGCAAGCCGACGAACGGCGCGGTCGCGCCCGTCGTCGCCAGAATGCCGAGGCCGCGCTTCAGCTCGGCGGTGATGATGAGCATCTGCCGTTCGACCGCGCGCTCGGCGGAATTGATGTCCGCGGCCGTGATGGTCGCCCGATCGCGCAGCAGCGGCTTCACCTCGGCGAGCGCCTCGCCCAGCACGCGCGCGACGTGACTCTTCTTGTTCTTCTCGGCGAGCGCGATCGCGCCGTCGAGCTGCTCCTCTTGCAGATAGCGCGAGAATTCAGGCGCGAACTTCCGCGTCTCCTTCTGCGACTTCCTGAGATAGAGGAACTTGGAAATGCTGACCGCCCACGACCAGGCCGACATGATGAACATCACGACGACGATGCCCTTGGCGAACGGCCCCATCGATGACCATAGTTCAGCGTAACTCATTGTGTCTCCCTATCTCTTGATCTTGAAGTCGATCGGCAGGTTCACCAGCACACGAACCGCCCGCCCATGCACGCGCGCAGGACGGAACAGCGCCCGCAACACGTAATTCTTGGCCGGTTGGTCGAAGCCTGGATTGGGACTCTGAATGACCTTCACCGACGGCGGCTCGGCGCGGCCCGACGTGTCGATGATCGCCTGCACCAGCACACGTCCCTGCACGCCCGCCTGGCGTAACAGGTCCGGATAGTTCAGCGCGGGCCCCGACAGCACCTCGGGCCGCTCTTCGACGACCGACTCCATGAACACCTGATCGGACGACGGCACGATGCCCGTGCCGATACCGCCTTCGACGCCCGTCCCCGAGTAGTCTTTGGGGTCGAAGTGCTGCTGCAGATTAATCGGCGGAATGTTGGTTGGAATATCCGTCGGTGCGACGACGGTCTGGAAGCCTTTCAACTGTGGCACGTCCACGACCGGGGGCTGCTCTTCCGGCTTCTTTTGTTGTTCCTGATTCAGGAAGACCATTGCCGTATCGATCGTTTCGTTGTTTTTCTTTTCACCTGCGGTCAGCGTCGCGACGACCGCAGCGAGAACGACCGCGCTGTGTCCCACGAGCGATACGAAACCGAGGCCAAACGCACCCTTCTTGTTGGGCTTCCGATTCGACTCGATCAGGTTGTTGAACACCGCCGTTCCCTCCAGGGAATTTGTGGCTCTTTAATTACTACCCGTTACAAACCCTGTCGCTAGTACATCGAACATTACAAAACGATGACAGTCGAATAGCCATCATTTGCTGATCAATTCCGGTGCTGCACCTCATCCTTTGGAGTCAATTCAACGTGCGAAATGTCTCACTTGAGAGATACAGATGATCCGTGACCCCACCCTTGCACGTCAATTACGGAATGATGACGACCGAATGTGGATCTACCCGCGCGGCAACCCCACCGTAAACGTCGTCCCCCGCCCCGGGCGGCTCTGCACCTCGATCGTGCCGCCGTGCGCTTCGGCGATCCATTTGCAGATCGCGAGTCCCAGGCCGGTGCCCGCGCGCTCGCTGGTGCGGGTGCGCGCCGAGTCGGCGCGCCAGAAGCGATCGAAGACGTGCGGCAAATCACCGGGCGCTATCCCAATGCCGGTGTCCGCGACTGTGAATACGGCCCGTCCGTCGCTCCCGCCGAGCTCGACCGAGACCTGCCCGCCGCGCGGCGTGTACTTCACCGCGTTCTCGATGAGGTTGAGCGCGAGCTGACGGATGCGACTCCGGTCCACGGCGATCACGAGCGGCTCAGCGGGGAGTCGGATCTCGATCCCCACACCCGCGTGCTCGGCGAGCAGTTCCCCGGTTTCTCCCGCTTCAGCGATGATGTCGCGCAGATCCACCGATTCGCGATGCAGGTCGGCGCGGCCCTCGTCGGCACGCGCCAGGGTGAGCAACGATTCGAGCAGCTCCGTCATGCGGTTCACTTCCTGCAGCGTCTCCTCCAGGGCAGCGAGCGTCTCCGGCGGCGTATCGGGGCGCGTGATAGCACGCTCGACGCCAGCCCGCACGACGGTAAGCGGCGTTTTCAGCTCGTGGCTCGCGTCTGCGGTGAAGCGACGCAAGGCCACAAAGCTCCGCTCCAGCCGCGTCATCATCTGATTCAGGGTCTCGGCGAGCCGGCCGAGCTCGTCGCGCTCCATCGGCACGGCGAGGCGGCGGTGGAGGCTCCGGCCGTCCGTGATCTCCCGAACCTCCGTGATCATACGGTCCACCGGCTCGAGGGCTCGCCCGGATATCCAGCCGCCGACCAGAATCGCGGGCACCACGCCGACGAAGAACGCGATCACGATCGTCAGCAGCAGCTCCTCGAGACGCAGCTCGGCGGAGCGGGTATTGGCGCCCGCGAAGATGGCGCCGAACTGATCGCCCGCGTCCGTTGGGCTCGATCCGAAAGCGACCGGGGAGGTGCGAGGACCCGGCCGCGGCCGGACGGGTGATCGCGTTCAGCTGCTCGAACTCCGCAAATGTGAGCGCGCGCGCATCGGGCGAAGCGAACAACAACCGCCCGTCGCGGCTCGTCACGAGCAGAAAGTCGGGCACGACCTCGAGCACCGCCGCCACCTCCGGCGTCAGCACCGGCCGCCCGGCCGTATCCTTCTCCACCAGCACACCGCGCGCGTGATAACTCTCGGCGAGAATACCCGCCGTGAGGTCGGCTTCCGACTGGATGCGGCGATCGAGATCCTGGTAGGTGGCGCTGCGGCGCGCGAAATAGAGGACAACCGCAAAGACGGCGATGCTGAGAATGAGCGCGGTGGCGTACCAGACCGTCATCCGCGCGCGAATACTCTGCACGGTTACGCCCGCACCACGTATCCCACGCCGCGCACCGTGTGGATCAGCTTCGGCTCGTTCGCGTGATCGATCTTCTTGCGCAGCCGCGTGATGACCACGTCGACGATGTTGGTCCCGGGATCGAAGTGATAATCCCAGGCGTACTCCGTGATCAGCGTGCGGGACATCACCCGGCCCTGGTGCCGCATCAGGTACTCGAGCACCGCGTATTCCTTCGGCGTGAGCTCGATCCGCTTGCCGTCCCGCGTGACCTCGCGGCTGCCCGTGTCGAGCAGCAGGCCATTCACCTTCAGCGTGGGCGGCGCGATCGCCTTCGGCCGGCGCCCCAGCGCCTCCACCCGCGCGAGCAGCTCTTCGAACGCGAACGGCTTGGTGACATAGTCATCGGCCCCCATCCGTAGCGCCTGGACCTTGAAATCGACCGAGTCCTGCGCCGTCAGCACGAGCACCGGCAATCCCACGCCGCGATCGCGCAGCGTTCGCAACACATCGATGCCGGACACCTTCGGGAGCCGCAGATCGAGGACCATGATGTCGTAGTTGGCGCCTCGCCCGCTGGCACGCCGCAGCCCCTCGTCGCCATCGCCCACGAGCTCGACGTGGTACCCCGCCTCGTCCAGACCGCGACGCACGTAGTCTCCTACCGTCTTGTCGTCCTCGACGACCAGGATTTTCATCCGACTGGAAGGAACACCTTGAAGTTGGTCCCCACTCCCATCTGCGATTCGACCTCGATGCGGCCGCGATGCTCCTCGACGATGCCGTACGCGACCGACAAGCCGAGGCCTGTGCCCCGGCCCTGCGGCTTGGTCGTAAAAAACGGCTCGAAGATTTTCGGCAGGTCTTCCTGCCGGATCCCCGTGCCCGTATCGATGAACTCCGCCAGGATTTCGTCGCTGCGCTGCGGATTGCGGTGCGTGTGGACCGTGAGCACGCCGCGCGAGTTCATGGCGTCCATCGCGTTCAGCATCAGCGCCATGAAGCATTGCACCAGCCGCTCCGCGTCCGCCGGGAACTGCGGCAAGCCAGCCTCGAGCTGCCGTTCGATCGTGAGCCACTTGAAGCGCTCATGATGCTTGAGGAGAAAAAGCGTTTGCTCGATGATCGCGTTGATATCAGAGCTGGTCTTGTGGCCGCTTTGCTTGGGCCGTGAGAAGTCGAGCAACCCGTCGACGATACGCCGGCAGCGCTGCACCTCCGTATCGACAATGTGCAGATACTCCTCCTGCGCCTGGCGCTCCTGCTCCGGCAGGTCGGCGACGCGCAGGCCGAGCGCTTCGCTGCACGCGAGGATCGTCGCGAGCGGGTTGTTGATCTCGTGCATGACCCCGGCGGCCAGCTGGCCGACGGCGGCAAGCTTCTCGCTCTGTGCCAGGCGCTGCTGCGCCTGACGCCACGCCGTCACGTCTTCACCGATGGTGATGACGTGGGAAATGTCTTCACCGTCGGTCCGCATCGGGATTTTCGTGATGCGATAGTGGCGCGCTTCGCCGGTGGCCTGGGAGTCCATCTCGACGGTCTGGATCTCGCCCGTCGCGAACACCCGATCGAACTCGCGCTTGAGCAGCTCGCGCGGCTGACGGTCCAGAACCTCGAATACCTCCCGACCCAGCGCGTCCTCACGCGACACACCCTGCGTCCCCGCCTCGCGCTTGCGGTTCCAGGCGCGGATATGATACCCCCGGTCGATCACGTACAAGCCGACCGGGAGGGAGTCGATGATGCGCGCGGCGAAGTTGCGCTGGGTCTCGAGCTCCCGGGTGCGGAGGGCGACTTCGGAGGCGAGGTGTTGCGACAGCTCGGCGGCGGCGAGGACGGGAGCCAGCATCTGCGCGACGACGACCAATACGTCGTGCGCCACGCGCTCATAACGGCCCTCCGGAATGATCACCTCGAAACACCCGAGGGCTTCGTCCTCGTGGACCAGAGGAAGGCGCAGTAACGCACCGCCCGGGACCGACTCGCGGTGGGGTCCCTCGGCCACCCACTCGGCGACGGCCGTCGTGAAGCCGGGTAGCTGGGTCTCGTCCTCGGGACTGGTGATGGGGTCAAACCGGGCGCCGTCGGCCGAGCGCAGCCACAGGCGGCAGCGGCGCAACGCGAGCCCCCGGCGCAGCACGCTCACGACCCCGGCCAGCCCTGCGTCGGCAGGGCGGCCTGCGGCCAGCACTCTAGCGACTTCCGCGAGAACCTCGAGACCGGGATGGTCCGAGGTCAGCGTCGGCGCGACCATAAGGTCGCTAACCTAGGGATGCCGCTCCCGGCGCGCCAGCGGCGCCTCACCACGGAACGCAAGCAGACCACGCATGACCGGCTTTCCGCCCGTGAAGAAAGCGGTGGGGCCGATCACAATGGCGAAGTGCGGGGCGTTGCCGCTGCCCAAGCTGAACGCCGGGAGTACGGAGACCCCGAGCCAGTGGGAGCCCAGCGTCATCGGCGAGCTCGCGGCGGCATAGCCGCTGAGCTCGAAGGTCAGGTCGAACCCAATCCCCGTCCCGTGTTCGTCCGGTCCAAACTGCGCGATCGACTTCATATGTGTCCGCGCGGACAGGGTTGCGGCGAACACAATCCCCTGCGTCCCGCCGAGCATCGTGCTCTCGTTGATGAACGTGCCCACGCGCGCGGCGAGGCCGATCGCAGCGAGGCCACGCGATGGCCGGCGCACGTAACCGATCTCGGCGGATTCGATCTGCCAGTTTGCGCCGAGCGTCGCGACAAAGCCGAAGCCAATGGCGTGACGAGGCCCCTTGGTCGACTGCGCGCTATCCGGGCGCACGGTATTCGATTGCGCAGCGAGCGTCGGAGATACAGCCCCCAGGGCAACCAACATTGGTATGATGGACCGACGCACGTTCCTGCTCCTGACTTGTATATGGCCACCCACTGCTGCGAAATGCAGCATCACGCGCCTGCGACGGCGATGCGGCTCGCCACACTTTTCGACCTGAGCGACGTCAGCGTGGCGACCGTCAGAGGAGTGCTTCGCAACTTCTGAGCCACATACTCCCCGGTGACGGCGCTCTCATCGCGCTCGTGACGCGTACCAATCGTGGAGCACGTGCGACATGACGGTGCTCGCCGCGAGCGCGAGGCGCTAGAGACGCACCTGCGCACCCGTAAAGCGTACCCCCTGCGTCACGTAACGCTCCGCCAACAGACACACCACGAGCACGGGCAACGTCACCAGAACCGCAGCCGCCATCTGATACGGCCAATTAGCGGCGTACGCTGTGTGGAAGTGCGTCAGCGCGATCTCGGCCACTTCCATTTTTGCGGTGCGAGTGACGACCAGGGGCCAGAGGAAGTTGCGCCACTGGTCCATGAACGCGAGCACCGCCACAGCGGCCACCGCAGGTCTCGCCAACGGAAGTGCGACACGCCAAAAGAGCGTCCACTCCCCTGCACCATCCAGGCGGGCGGCGTCCTCCACATCACGGGGCAGCATGACAAACGTCTGTCGCATGAGGAAGATGCCCCACACCGACACCAGCTCCGTCGAGATGAGACCGGGATAAGTATCCACCCAGCCAAGCGTTGCAATCATCAGATAGCGAGGAATCAGGAGCAGGATCGCCGGGATGGCCAACATCGCGAGCAACATCTTCCAGATTCCGTCGCGACCGGGGAACCGCATCCGTGCGAATGCGTATCCCGCTGCCGCGCTGGTGAGCACCTGGCCGATCATGACACAACCGGCGAGGATCGCCGTGTTCAGGAGGACGCGCGCGTAGGGCAATGCCTCGATCGCCGCCGCGTAATTGCCGGTGGTGGGCGACGCGGGAAGGAGTGGCGGAGGCCACCGCAGCAGCTCACCCTCGCCCATGAATGAGATCGAGATCATATAGAGGAAGGGAGCGATCATGACGACGCCGACCGTGCCAAGGAGCAACCTACGCATGTCGTGCCTGCCTGCGGAGCAGCTTGAGCTGCGGCCACCTGAAGACCAGGAGGAGCACGGCGAGTATCAGCGCCAGCGCGCTCGCCATGCCCAACGCCTGCGGTCCAGATGCGCTCCGGTAGATGCGATGGACCACGACGTCGGTTGCGTACAACGGGAAAGGTCCGCCCTGGGTGAGCACGAACACGAGGGTAAACATCTGCAGCGCGCTGATCACGCCACTCAGGATCACGAACCAGGTCACCGGTCGGAGCAACGGCACGGTGACGCGCCAGAAGCGGCGCCACGCACCCGCTCCGTCGATGAGCGCCGCATCGAAGTACGCTTGCGGAATCGCGTCGAGGCCGCCGAGGAACACCAGCATCTGGCCGCCGACGTGCACCCAGATGGACACGATCATCAACGCGAGTAGCGCGGTGTTCGGATTACTGAGCCAGTCGGAACGTCCCGACCCGAGCGAACCGGCACGATAGATCGCCTGCCAGAGCAAACCGACCGCCACGACCGAGGAGACATACGGCAGCAGGAATGCCGCCTTGTAAAGGCGACCCCCGCGCCGCCGGTATCGATGTACGCCCAGGGCCGCGGCGAGCGCGAGCGCAATGGAAATCGGGACATACAGCGCGTAGGCGGCGCTCGTGACAAACGAATTCACGGTCAACGGATCGCGCAACAGCGCGCGGAAGTTCGTCAGGCTTGCGAGATAGATCGCGTAGATCGCCGGACCGATCGTGAAAACCAGCAGGTGCAGCGAGGCGGGTGCGAGGAAGCCCCACGCAATCGCGGTTTCACGCCGGCTGCGCGCGGGCGTCCGCTCCGCCCAGCGCAAGCCCAGGATCGCGATCGGCCCCAGCAGCGCACAGGGCACCAAGAGGATCAGCCACGTGGAAGCGTCGATCTCGGCGGGCACCGAGCGCAGCTCGATCCAGCGGCCCGGCCCGATCAACACCGCCACGACGGCCCGCGGCTCACCGTCGATCCGCACGCGGCGCGGTGCGGACTCCCCCGGTTCGCCGGGGACGATTTCCCCATCGCGGACCATGGACGCGAGATCCGTAATCGTCACGCGCGCGCGCGGGAGTGGCAACCGTGTCGCCGCTTCCTGCAGCAGGCGGCGCGTGTCGACCAGCCAACGGTCCGTGCTCTGGCGTGCCGCCGTCCGCACGTCGAGATAGCCGGCCAGCGCCAGCAGCAGCGCCGCGCCGACATAGCCGCCACGCCGGAGCGAGTGCTCACGGAAGGCGATGGCCGCGGCCGCGCCAACGGCGATGATCGCGGCGGGGAAGACAAATCCGAGGCCGCCGGGTAGCGGACCGTGGGGCGCGGGTCGCGGCCGCACGGCGACCGCGCCCACGACGTCTTGTCCGCCGCGGTCCTTCAGTGGGACGAGCGCGGCGCCATCGCGCCAGCGTCCCCCGGCAGCGAGATGCTGCAGATCGTCAGGAGAAAGCGGGGCCGCCGTCGCATCCACCAGCGGCGCAGTCCCGAAGTACACTTCTACATCTGACGACCAGCCGGGAAGTGTGCGCAGGGCAAGGGCCTGTGTCAGCAAAACCGGCAAGTCATAGCTGCGCGCTGCCGCCGAGACAGCTGTGGGCGTCGGTGGGGGCTGCGGTGCCGGAGTCTGCCGGCGTCCGCGCGGCGCGCGTCGGGGACGTGTCGGCGGGGGTTGCGGCGGCGGTGGAGGCGTGACCGCGGCGATGTACGCGGCCGTCGTGCCTGCCATGCGAAACGCGAACGCCCGCTCGGAGCGCCGCTGCGCCGTCGTGACCACGATGAGAACCAGCGCAGCGGCGACGGTCGCGGCGACCGCGGCGCTGGCGGCCCAGGTCCGCGAGCTCATGCGAGTGGCGCTCCGGCGGCATCGAACAGATACAGACGGCGGCGATCCACCTTGACGCCCACCCGAGTCCCGACGCGCACCTCGGCGAAACCGGGCAGGCGCGCGACCAGCGCTTGGCCGCCGGCATTCAGATGGACCAGCGTTTCGCTTCCCAGCGGCTCGACTACCAGCACATCGCCGTTGCCGACTCCCTTGTCGACCGCACAGAGTCCTACGGATTCCGGCCGGATGCCAAGCTGCAGCTCTCCCTCGTAGGTTGACAGCTCGATCGGGATCGAAAGACTGCCGGCTTCGATGACTCGTCCCCCTTCCCCCGTCCCCCTTCCCCGTCCCTGTAACACATTCATCCCCGGCGTGCCGACAAAGCGCGCGACGTGCACGTCGGCGGGGCGCTGATAGACCTCTTCAGGAGTGCCTACCTGGCGCAGGCGTCCGTCGTGCAGCACCGCGATGCGTTGACCCATCGTCATCGCCTCGGTCTGATCGTGAGTCACGTAGATCATCGTGGCGCCGAGGGCGCGATGCAGCGCCAGCAGCTCGCCGCGCAGCTCGATGCGCAGCGTGGCGTCCAGCCGGGACAGCGGCTCATCGAGCAGAAAGGCCTGCGGCCCGCGCACGATGGCGCGGCCGAGCGCCGCGCGCTGGCGTTCCCCCTCCGACAGCTGCGCGGGCACGCGATCGAGCACCTCTTGCAGCCCCAGGCGCGTGCCCGCCTCGAGCACTCGACGGGCGATCTGCACTTCGGACGCGCCGCGAATATCGAGCGGGAAGGCGATGTTTTCACGGACGGTGAGGTGGGGATAGAGGGCGGGGGTTTGAAATACCATCGCGACATCGCGTTCCGCAGGCGTGGCGTGCGTTACGACCCGCTCGCCGATCACGACATCCCCGGTAGTCGGTTCCTCCAATCCGGCGATGCAGCGGAGCACGGTCGTCTTGCCGGATCCGGACGGACCGAGGAGCACGAGGAGCTCCCCGTCCCGCACGTCCAGATCCAGCTGGTGCAACGCCTGGACGCCGCCCTCGAAGACCTTACTCAGCCGGCGGAGCGTGACCGACGCCATCCGTTAGGCCGTCAGGCCGATAGGAACGTCCGGGCGAGCGCGTACACGACGGCCCACACGACGAAGCCCGTGACGATCACGCCGGGGATTTTTTCGATCGGCTTCGTGGTCGCGCCGCTGGTCGCGGTCAGGGAGTTGATCTCGAGGAGTGCCGCCACAATGAGGAGGCTCGCCCAGTACGCGGCGTGATTGCCGCCTCCGGGAAGCGTGAAGTGCGACGCCGCACCCATGAAGAACAGCATCGGAATCGAGAAGACGACGTTGGTGCGCGAGGCGAGGAATGCCCGCCGCGCTGCCACTGGCGCCGCGGCGTTGGCCTGGCCACCCGACGCGGCGGCCTTCGCGGAGGCGATCACAATCTGCTGTTTGGGCCAGATGACGAGGACGACGTTCAAGAACATCAGCGTGCCGAAGAGCGCCCCGGTGAGAATCGTAATCGCCCACGGCGTCGACCACGCGGCGGCGCCGAGCGGCGATTCGCCGATGCGTTTCCCAAGGATCGCGAGACCGGTGAGGAACGTCACGATCGCACCGCCGCGAAACCAGCGCAGCGCCCGCGGCAGGAGTTTCTGGGTCGCGGTGCTTTTGGCCGCGGGATCCGCCTCCGCCATGAACGGCCCCTGCACGAAATTGAAGCAGTACAGGAGGCCGATCCACGTAATGCCGCCCAGATAATGCAGCCAGCG
>Ga0209577_10003075_pt1 | contig 15758 bp, 20 predicted proteins | sample GraSoiAngelo_109_FD_185874 | JGI IMG/M metagenome (GOLD analysis project Ga0209577, IMG submission 185874) | Grasslands soil microbial communities from the Angelo Coastal Reserve, California, USA - 14_0903_12_20cm (SPAdes) (version 2) | ecosystem: Environmental > Terrestrial > Soil > Grasslands...
GCGTGCAGGCAGGTCGGCCCGCAGGTCGTCTCGTCGGGCTGCGGCAGGATCTCCACCGGCAGCCGGAATGCGCCCTCCAGGCGCCGCTCGGGCCGGGCGGTGGTCAGTTCCGCTTGCGCCACGCCCGGGCCCTTGCAGGATCGATGCCCGGTAAAGTAACGCCCCGCGATGCCCGAGCTCCTCTGCCACCCACATTCGCCGAGCCGGGTAGCGCGTGCGGTCAGCGCACAGGCGACGCGCACGCCCGATGGCAAGCTGTCGCTGCACTATGCGCTCCATGGCGAGGTCGCCCGGATGAACATTGCGCCGCCGGCGGCGCCCCGGATCGGCTGGAAGCTCTGGCGGCGCACCTGCTGCGAGGTGTTCGTGCGCGCCGACGGCGAGGGCGGCTACCATGAGTTCAACTTTTCGCCGTCCGGCGAATGGGCCGCCTATGCATTCACGGGCTACCGCGAGGGTACGTCGCTCCTCGATGAGACCCTCAATCCACAGGTCGCGGTGGAGTCGCGCGACGAACGGCTCGACCTTTACGCGCTGGTCGATCTCGCGCGCCTTTCACCGCCATATGCGCGCGGCCGCCTGCGCCTTGGGCTCGCCGTGATCATCGAGGAGCACAACGGCGGCATGTCCTATTGGGCGCTGAAGCACGCGCAAGGCAAGCCCGACTTCCACCATCGCGACGCGTTTGCGCTCGAGCTCGATGAAGTTCGGCATTGACCGGCTGCTCGCAGAGCGCGCGCTGCGCGCGCCGCTTGCCGGCAAGCGCGTGGCGCTGCTGGCGCATCCCGCATCCGTCACCCCCGAGCTGACTCACAGCCTCGACGCGCTCGCGGCGCTGCCCGATGTGAAGCTCAGCGCGGCGCTCGGGCCGCAGCACGGCTTGCGCGGCGACAAGCAGGACAACATGGTCGAGTCGCCCGACTTCACCGATCCCGCGCACGGCATCCCGGTGTTCAGCCTCTACGGCGCCGTGCGCCGCCCGACGGCGGCGATGATGGCGAGCTTCGACGTGCTGCTCGTCGATCTCCAGGACCTCGGCTGCCGCGTGTACACGTTCATCACCACCTTGCGCTACGTGCTGGAGGCGGCCGCCGCGCATCGCAAGGCGGTCTGGGTCCTCGACCGTCCGAACCCGATCGGCCGCGGCATAGAGGGCGCGCGGCTGCGTACCGGATGGGAAAGCTTTGTCGGCGCCGGGCCGCTGCCCATGCGCCACGGCTTGACGATGGGCGAGCTCGCGCGCTGGTTCGTGCAGACGCTGGATCTGGACGTCGAGCTGCAAGTCGTCGCCATGGAGGGCTGGTCCGGCGAGGGCTGGCCGCTCGGCCGCCGCGTGTGGATCAACCCGAGCCCGAATGCGCCGAACGTCGCCATGGCGCGCTGCTATCCGGGCACGGTGATGCTGGAAGGCACCACGCTCTCCGAGGGGCGCGGAACGACGCGCCCGCTCGAGCTCTTCGGCGCGCCCGACATCGACGCTCGCGCGCTCGCGCGCGCGATGGCCGAGCTCGCGCCGCAATGGCTACGCGGCTGCGCGCTTCGCGAGTGCTGGTTCGAGCCGACCTTCCACAAGCACGCGGGCAAGCTCTGCGCCGGCCTGCAGATCCACGCCGAAGAGCCGCTCTACGAGGCGGCGGCGTTTCGTCCCTGGCGCCTCGTGGCACTCGCGCTCAAGGCGCTGCGCAAGCTCAAGCCCGACTATGCGCTGTGGCGCGACTTCGCCTACGAATACGAGCGCGGCCGCCTGGCGATCGATCTCATCAACGGCGGCGACGGCCTTCGCCGCTGGGTCGACGACGCGCAGGCGGCGCCTGCCGATCTCGACGCGCAGGCCGCGCCCGACGAGCAGTCCTGGCGCGCCGAGCGCGAGCCGTTCCTCATCTATCGGTGATACAGTCGCGCGCATGAATCCGGTAGTGCAGGGCGCGCTGATCGGTCTTGGCGTCGGCGTCGCCCTGGTTGTCCTCGAGTATCTGCTGATCAATCAGGCCGTGAACGAGCGCGCCAAGAAGCTCAACCGCAAGGCGACGTTCGACGTCACCGAGCGCCGGCGCATGGCGAGCATCATGCGCTTTGCGCTCGTGCTGCCGATCGGGTTCGCGGCCGCGTTCTGGTTCATCTGGGGCTGACATGGCAAAGCAACCGCCCGGGCGGCGCGCCGACGACATGAGCGCCGAGGAAGTGAAGCAGTTCTGGCACGGCTTCTGCGAGCGCAAGAAGATCGACCCGGCGATCCGCGCGCGCGGCGACGCCAAGATCGACGAGAACCCGGATTACTGGGCCGACCAGACGATGATGAAGCTGCTGGAAGCGGTTTCCACCTGAGCCTATTGGGAGGCGCAATGAAACGTTTGCTGTTGGCAGCAGCGCTGCTCGCATCGCTCGCGCTCTATGCGCAGCAGCCGGGCTTCAGCCGCAAGATGCTGCAGGATGAGAACCTGAGCGTGAGCGATCGGCACGCCGTGCAGGTCGTCGCCGAGTTCACGCCCGGGGCGTCGGCCGGCAAGCACACGCATCCGGGCGAGGAGCTCGGCTACGTGCTCGAGGGCACGCTCGAGCTGCAGGTCGCCGGGCAGCCGCCGCGCACGCTAAAAGCGGGCGAAGCGTTCTTCATTCCGGCGGGCGTAGTGCACGACGGCAAGAACGTCGGCAGCGGCGCCGCCAAGGTCCTCGCCACCTACGTCGTGGAGAAAGGCAAGCCCGTCGCCTCGCCGGCGGCGCAGTAGTAATCGTCTCCCCAACGACGATTCGCCGTTTTCATTTCCAGTCGTCGTCGTCCGGCGGGAGCGGCGGCACCTTGGGCATCTGGTCTTTGCGGCGCAACCAGCCGTAGAGGAACATGCCGCCGATCCCCGCCACCACGAGGGCGAGGAAGAGCGCGAGCCAGAAGACGCTATTTGCCAAGCCCCATGCGCTTTCCCGCCTCCGTGTACACGCGGCTCTTCTCGCGCATGAAGGCGTCCATCTTGTCCGTGCCGACGTCGATCAGCTCGAAGCCGCTCTTCGCGGCGAGCTCCTTCATCTCGGGGTCGGCGTTGAGCGCGGCCCAGAGCTCGGAGAGCCGCCTGCGCGCTTCCGGCGGCGTCGACTTCGGCACGCCGATGCCGCGGTAGGCGCCGTCCACCCAGTCGGTGCCGAGCTCGCGGAAGGTCGGCACGTCGGGCAGCAGCGGATGGCGCTTCTCCATCGCCACGGCGAGCGCGCGCACCTTGCCCTTGTTGTTGACCGCGAACGCCGTATAGGACATCGCGCCCTGCACATGTCCGCCGATCACCGCAGTGGTCATGTCGCCGGTGCCCTTGAAGGGCACGTACGTGGTCTTCATGCCGAAGACCGCGTTCAGGCGCTCGTGCGCCATGTGGTTCGCCGAGTTGAGCCCCGAGCCGCCGAGGCTGAGCTTCCCCGGGTCGGCCTTCGCCGCGCGCACGAAGTCCTGGAAGGACTTGATCGGGCTCGACTCCGCGACGACGAGTGCATCGGGCGTGTAATGGAACCAGTACACCGGCGTCACATCATCGGTCTTGTACTGCACGGTGCCTTCCATGGGCTGCAGCACGATGTGCGGCAGATTGATGCCGGCGATGTTGTAGCCGTCGCCGGGCAGCTGGTTGAGCTGCATCCACAGCAGCCCGCCGCCCGCGCCGGGCTTGTACTGGATGATGGTCTCGATCGCCGGGCACTTCCTTTTCAGCACGAGCTGCTGGTGGCGCGCCGAGAGGTCCGATTCGCCGCCGGCGGGGAACGCCTGCCAGTAAAGGATGTTCTTCTCCGGACAGGGCTGGGCCGCTGCCGGTGATGCCATCACGAGTCCTGCAAGGAGGAGATAGATCCTGCCGCGCATGTTCAGTCCACCTTCATGCCGGTGTCTTTGACGAGCTTCGCCCACTTGGCGATGTCCTCACGGAGGAATTTGCCGAACTCTTCCGGCGTCATGCCCATGGGCACGGCGCCCTGCTTGCTCCAGTTCTCCTTCACGTCCGGAGCGTTGATCACCTTCCGCACTTCCGCGCTCAGGCGCTCGAGAGTCGGCTTCGGCGTCGCGGCGGGCGCCATCAGCCCGAGCCAGATCGTCGCCTCGTAGCCTGGCACGCCCGCTTCCGCGATGGTCGGGATGTCGGGCGTCACGGAGGAGCGCGTCTTGCCCGTCGTGCCAAGCGCCTTCAGCTTCCCGGCGCGCACGTGCGATACGATCGTGCTGATCGCGTCGAACATCATGTCGACCTGGCCGGCGAGCACGGCGGTGCGCGCCTGGTCCGAGCCCTTGTGCGGCACATGCACGACATCGACGCCCGCCATGTGCTTGAAGAGCTCGCCCGCCATGTGATACGGCGTGCCGGGGCCGGAGGAGGCGTAATTCAGCTTGCCGGGCTGCGATTTCGCAGCCGCGATGAACTCGCGCAGGTTGTTCGCCTTGATCGACGCGGGCGCGACGAGCATAAGATCCTGCGAGTTGATGCCGCTGATCGGCGCAAGATCCCGCATCAGGTCGTAGGGCTTCTTCGGGATCAGCGTCTCGTTCACCGTGTGCGTATTGGACATCACGAGGATGGTGTAGCCGTCGGGCGCGGACTTCGCCACCGCGTCGGTGCCGATGAGCGCACCGCCGCCCGGACGGTTCTCGATCACGAAAGGCTCGCCCATCGTCTCGGAGAGCTTGGCGGCGAGAACGCGGCCGTAGATGTCGGCCGAGCCGCCCACGGCGTAGGGCACGACCACCTTCACCGGGTGCGTCGGATAGTTCTGCGCCCAGGCGCAGACGGCACCGAAAGCAAGAGCGAGCGCAGCCGCGGCTCGTGGCATCCGTATCCTCCTTTTAGAATTGGCTTTCGGCCATGAGAATACTCGTCACCGGCGCGGCGGGCTACATCGGTTGCGCGCTGGTGCGCGCGCTCGGCGAGGCGGACGTCCTTGCCACCGATCAGACGAGCGTGCCGTTCCGACATTCCCTCGTCGGCAACATCGCCTATCCGCAATTCGCGCGCTCGCTCATCACAGCGGAGGTCGACGTCGTATTCCATCTCGCCGCGCTCGTCTCCGGCGGCGCCGAGCAGAACTTCGAGCTCGGCATGAAGGTGAATCTCGATGCGACGCGCGACCTGCTCGAGGCCTGCCGGCGGGCGGGGCATTGCCCCAGGTTCATGTTTGCTTCCTCGATCGCCGTCTACGGCGGCGCGCTGCCCGATCCGGTGACCGACGACACGGCGCCGGCGCCGCGCATTTCGTATGGCGCGCAGAAGCTCATCTGCGAGGTGCTGATCGACGACTATTCGCGCCGCGGCTACGTCGATGGTCGCGCGCTACGCCTGCCCACCGTGATGGTGCGGCCCGGAAGCGCCAACACCGCCGTGTCCGGCTGGGCGAGCGCGATCATCCGCGAGCCGCTCGCCGGCCGCGATTACGTCTGCCCGGTGCGGCCGGATACGCGCATGGCCTGCATCTCGGTCGCCCGTGTCGTGCAGTGCTTGCGCCGCATGGCCGAGGTGCCGGCGAGCGCGCTCGGCGAGCGGCGCACGGTGCTCCTCACCGGCATTGCGGTCAGCGCCCAGCGGATGTACGACGCAGTCAAGGCGCGCGCGAAGGGTAAAGTGCGCTTTGAGCCTGATCCTGCATTGCAGGCGATCATGGACGCGGCGCCGAAGGCCACGTTCTCGGCGCGCGCCGCCACGCTCGGCCTGCCGCACAGCACTTCGATCGACGAGATCGTGCGTGAATACGAAGAAGCTGCCCTCGCGCATCACGGTTGAGGGGCTCGATCGCGCGCCGCACCGCGCGTTCCTGCGCGGCCTTGGCCTTTCGGACGCGGACATCGCCAAGCCGTTCGTCGGCATCGCGTCGACCGATGGGCGAGTCACGCCGTGTAACGCGCTCCTTGGCGAATTTGCCCGCGAAGCGGCCGCGGGCGTACGCGAGGCGGGCGGCGCGCCGTTCGACTTCGCGTCAATATCGGTCGCCGATTCGATGTCGATGAACCATGGCGGCATGCGCTACTCACTCGTGTCGCGCGAAATCATCGCCGACGGCGTCGAGGCGGTGGTGCGCGGCCACGCCTACGACGCGCTGGTGGGCTTTGCCGGCTGCGACAAGACGCTGCCTGGGATGATGATGGCCATGGTGCGGCTGAATGTCCCGTCGGTGTTCGTCTATGGCGGCGCCGCGCTGCCCGGCAACTGGCGCGGCCGCGAGGTGACCGTACTCGATACGTACGAGGCGGTGGGCGCGGTGCTCGCCGGCGACATGGGGGAGCGCGAGCTCGCCGAGCTCGAGCGCGTATGCCTGCCGACCCTCGGCTCGTGCCCTGGCCAGTTCACCGCCAATACGATGGCGATGGTTTCGGAGACGCTCGGGCTCGCGCTTCCCGGCTCGGCGACGCTGCCGGCAGTGAATGACGCGCGCAAGGCCCTGGCGCGAGCCGCGGGCGCTACGGTGATGCGCTTGCTTGAGCGCGGCGGGCCATTGCCGCGCGAACTGGTGACCAAGAAAAGCCTGCAGAACGCCGCCGCCGCCGTCGCCGCTACGGGCGGCTCGACCAACGCGGCGCTGCACATCGCCGCGATTGCGCACGAGGCGGACATTCGTTTCACGCTGGACGATTTTGCGCGCGTGGCTAAGAGGACGCCGCTCATCGCGGACCTGAAGCCCGGCGGGCGCTTCCTCGCCAAGGATCTGCACGCGACGGGCGGCGTGTACGCCGTGCTGAAGGCGCTGCTCGAGCGCGGCGCCTTGCACGGCGAATGCCTTACGCTCGCCGGCGACACCTTGGAGGCGACCCTGCGCAAGCATGCCGGCGCCGACGGCGAGGTGATCAAGCACGAGCCGATCATGGCGAGCGGCGGCATCGTCGTGCTGAAGGGCAACCTCGCGCCCGACGGCGCGCTCATCAAGGTGGCCGGGCTGAAATCGCTCGCCTTCGAAGGCCGAGCGCGGGTCTTCGACTCCGAGGAGGCCTGCGCCGAAGTGGTGAAGCGGCGCGCCTACAAGGCGGGCGATGTCCTCGTCATCCGCTACGAAGGGCCGAAAGGCGGTCCGGGCATGCGCGAGATGCTCGGCGTCACCGCGCTCATCTACGGCCAGGGCATGGGCGAAAAGGTGGCGCTCCTCACCGACGGGCGTTTCTCCGGCGCGACGCGGGGGATGATGGTGGGCTACGTGTCGCCCGAGGCTGCGGCGGGCGGTCGCATTGCGCTCGTGAGGAACGGCGATCGCATCCGCATCGATGCGCGGCGCGCGACGCTCGAGCTGCTGGTACCCGCTGCCGAGCTGCGACGCCGCAAGGCAAAGCCGCCGAAGCGCAAGCTCGGCGGCGTGCTGGAGAAGTACGCGGCGCTCGTCGGCTCAGCGCACGCGGGTGCCGTTACGCACGGGAAGGCGCGATGAGCCTGGACCTCGTCGACGCGGGGCGCGAGGTTCCCGAGAACTTCAACGTCGTGATCGAGATTCCGATGAACGCCGAGCCGGTGAAGTACGAGGTCGACAAGGAGACCGGCGCGATCTTCGTCGATCGCGTCCTCACCACGCCGATGCGCTATCCGTGCAATTACGGCTATGTGCCGCGCACGCTCTCGGGCGACGGCGATCCGGTCGATGTACTCGTGGTGATGCCGCTACCCCTGGTCCCCGGCTGCGTGATCCGCTGCCGGCCGGTGGGCATGCTCGCGATGCGCGATGAGGCAGGCGAGGACACAAAGGTGGTGGCGGTGCCGCGGGATGACGTCTTCGCCGGCTATCGCGACGTGCGCGAGGCAGCCGATCTGCCGCAACTCACGCGCGATCGCATCGTGCACTTCTTCGAGCACTACAAGGACCTGGAGCCGGGCAAGTGGGTGAAGTTGGAAGGATGGAAGGACGCGGCCGCGGCGCGGCGCGAGATCGTCGAAGGCGTGGAGCGCTACCGGGCGCTGTCGCCAAAAGAGCGGCCGCCCTTCTGACTTTCATTTCATGTAGCTCGGCAGCAGCGTCGAGATGATCGGAAACGCCGTGAGGATGGCGAGGCGCACGCAGTCGATGACGACGAACGGCATCACGCCACGAAAGATGGTGCGGGTCGGCACCTGCGGCAGCAGCGTGTTCAGCACGAAGAGGTTCATGCCCACCGGCGGGCTGATGAGGCCGATCTCGACCACCACCACGATGAGAATGCCGAACCACACGGGATCGAGGCCCATGTGCACGATCAGCGGGAAAAAGAGCGGGACCGTGAGAAGGATCATGGAGAGTTCCTCCATCGCCGTGCCGAGCACCACGTAGATCACCATGATCGCCGCGACCACCATCAGCGGATGCACCTCGAAGCGCGAGACGAAGGCCTTGAGGTCCGCGGGCATCGTGGTGATGTTGACGAACTCGGCGAACATCAGCGCGCCGATCAGGATGAGGAACAGCATCGAGGTGGTGCGCGCGCTTTCCAGCAGCGCCTCGTAGAGCTCGCGCCAGCCGAGCGCGCGGCGCGCGAGCGCGAACACCATGGCGCCGAAGGCGCCGACGCCGGCGCCTTCGACCGCGGTGAAGACGCCGCCGTAGATGCCGCCCATGACGAGCACGAAAAGCGCGATGACGCTCGAGACGCCCTTGTAGATGAGCGACATGATGAAGACCACGAAGGCGCCGATCACCGCGGCGTCGTCGCTCGCCACCCAGCCCGAGTGCACCGCGAGCCAGATCGCCACGCCGACCGCGGCGAACCATTGCAGCCCCGCCACCGTCGCCCAGCGGCTGCGCCAGCTCGTACGCTCGCCGCGCGGGCCGGCGCGCGGATCGCGCCAGGTGACGTACTGGACCATGAGGCAGAGGAGCACGGTGGCGAGGATGCCGGGCAGCACGCCGGCGGCGAAGAGTTTTCCGATATTGGTCTCGGTCATGATGCCGTAGATCACCATGATGGTGGAGGGCGGAATCAGGATGCCGAGCGTGCCGCCGGCGGCGATCGCGCCGGTGGAGAGGTAATCGGCGTAGCCGAACTTCTTCATCGACGGATAGGCCACCTTGGCGAAGGTCGCCGCGGTGGCGATGGACGAGCCGCAGATCGCGCCGAAGCCCGCGCAGCCGATGATGGTCGCCATGGCGAGGCCGCCGCGCCGATGGCCGATGAACGAATACGCGGCGCGGAAGAGCTCCTGCGACATGCCGGCGCGCGTCACGAAGTTGCCCATCAGGATGAAAAGCGGCACGACCGAGAGCGTGTAGTTGCGCCCCGTCTCGAAGACCTTGGTCTGCGCCATGGCGAGCGCGCCCCCCCAGCTCCAGTCGCGCATATAGGCATAGCCGATGACGCCGACCACCGCCATGGCGAGGGCGATCGGGATGCGCAGGAACGCGAGCAGCATCATCGCGGCGAGGCCGATGAGCGCTTCGCTCATCGGCTCAGGTGGTGGCGTGCGAGGCGCGCCGCGTGCCGGGCACGAACACCTTGAAGACGTGCACCGCCGCGGTGAGGGCGATCATTGCCGCCATGAAATAGACGAACGGGCCGACCGCGACCCGCAGCACGTCGGTGGTGTCGCCGTAGGCGGCGATGCGGCCGGCCTTGATCAGCATCTGCCAGGTAAGGAAGAAGAACATCGCCGCGACGAGCGCGTGGACGATGCGCACGAGCGCGTCGAGCGCGCGCGGTGGCAGCATGCGGTCGATGAAGTCCATCGTGACGTGCTCGTCGCCGTGCGATACCAGCGGCAGCCCGGCGAAGATCAGCACGAGCAGCGTCAGCTCGGTGAGCTCGAAGCCGCCGCGGATCGGGCTGTTGAAGAGATAACGCGCCACCACGTCGACGAACGTGAGGCACATCATGGCGAAGAGGAGCGCGGAAGCGGCGATGCCGAGGACCGCGTCGGCCCGCCGCTCCCAGCGGCGTTCGGGCTCTGGCACCCGAGGAGTCTAGCGTCTTTCTGAGGTGACCTTCTTGATTTCGGCGCGGAACTCTTCGAGCACCTTGCGTGCGTCGAAGTGGTACTTGTCGCTCGCCTTCTTGATCCAGTCGTCGATGATCGGCTGCGAGCGCTTGCGCACCTCGGCGACGAACGCCGGATTGGCCTGCACGATCTTGACGCTCGCTTTCTTCAGCGCATCGAGGCCCTTCTGGTCGGCGGCGTCCCAGGACTGGCCGTTCGAGCGCGCCGCGTACTCATAGGAATGCTTGTCGATGATCGCCTGGTCTTTCTTGGAGAGCTTGTTCCACTTGTCCTCGTTCATGAAGAAGCCGAACGCGGAGCTGTACATGCCGCCGGGGAACACGGTCGCCTGCTGCAGCACCGTGTCGAGCTTGAAGGACACGATCGACTCGAAGGGGAAGAAAACGCCGTCGGCGACGCCCGAATTGAGCAGCTCATACGATTCGGGCGCGGGCTTGACGAAGGCGGACGCGCCGATCGCGTTCGCCACCGCCTCGGCGATGCCGCCGCCGGTGCGGATCTTCAGCCCCCGCACATCGTTGATGCCGTTCACCGGCCGCTTGGTGAACATCTGGCCCGGCCCGTGCGTCCAGACGCCGAGCAGGTGCACGCCTTTGTATTCGCCGTACTTCTGGAAGTACTTCCAATGCACGCGCGAGTAGGCGACCGAATTCACTTCGGCGGTGTCCGCGATGCCCGGCAGCTCCGCCATCAGCGGCAGCAGGTGGCGCGCCGGCGTGTAGCTCGCCGTCACATACGAAAGATCGACGAGATCGTCGCGTACGGCGTCGAACGTTCCCGGCGGCGCGGCCGGCGCCTTGGGCAGGCCCTGGAACTTGACGCGCCCTTCGGTCGCTTTCTCGACTTGCGCGGCCCAGTTCGCCTGCCAGACCGTGAGGTGATGCGTCGGCGGCACCCAGCTCGAGTAGGTGAGCGTGATTTGCGCGTGCGCCGGCGCGGCGAGCGCAGCCGTCACGGCGCCGAGCGCCGCAAATGTGCGCAATACAAGCATGGTGATTCCTCCTCGGCGCGTAATCATAAATGCTTTGGGCGCCGCGCGTGCGCGAGTTCCATTGTCTTTCCATTTTGGTTTGGATACGATGACTCAAGCCGAAAGCAAAGCAAGCGGAGAGGAGGCGATGGGACACGTCGTCACGAAGTCTGATCTCGTGCAGGTCGCAGCGAAGGCGGGGAACCTGAGCAGGGCGGCGGCGGGCGAAGCGGTGAACGCCGTGTTCGATGCGATCGTCGAGAACGTCGCCAAAGGCAAGCGCGTCACCGTGGTCGGCTTCGGCACGTTCCTGCCGCGCAAGCGCAAGGCGCGCTCGGGCAGGAGTCCCGTCAACGGCAAGGAGATCAGGATCAGCGCGAAGACGCTCCCCGCTTTCGCCGCCGGCCAGGGCTTCAAGCAAGCGGTCGACAAGACGTAACGGTTCGCTTTCCAGCTCGTTGTTTTAGCGGGGATTGCAAAGCCGGGCAGTGCTTGGCAGAATCGCAAAGCACGATTCTTGCCAATGGATAGCCCGCTCATACTGTCACTGGACGCGCACGGCGTCCCGCATCGCTGGATCAGCTGGCAGCAGGCGTGCTTCTACTACGCGAAGAACCTGATCGCGTGGACGCTCGGCGACAGCACCTTCACTTACTACGGCGGCATCTGCCGCGCCACCGGCGAGCGCTCGAGCATCACCGCGCATTCGATCATCGCCATCAAGGGCAAGGCGCTGGCGGCGAAAGGCTTCAACCAGGTGCCGCCGCTCAATAACCGCGAGCTCTTCCGCCGCGACCGCCACATGTGCGCCTACTGCGGCGGCGAGTTCAGCTACTTCCGCCTGACGCGCGATCACATCACGCCGCTCTCGCGCGGCGGGCGCGACATGTGGATGAACGTGGTCACCGCGTGCCGGCACTGCAACGGCCACAAGAGGAACCGCCTGCCGCAGGAGTCCGGCATGGAGCTCCTCTATGCGCCTTATATCCCGAACAAGGCCGAGTACCTGATCCTCACCAATCGGCGCATCCTCGCCGACCAGATGGAGTTTCTGAAGCAGCACGTCGCGTCGCATTCGCGACTGGTTCTCGCCCCTGCCTGATTTTTGGCGAAATAGCGGTTTCCACCTACTACTAAGAGATTCGGCCGGACGCCTGCGCGTCACGGACGATTTCCTGCGCGCCTATTACCTGCGGCCGGAAGTGCACCCGGTCGAGGAATCCGACGACGCCGAGCGCAGCCTCCACGCCGCGCTGATGGCCGAGCCGCGCCGGCGCGTCGCGCGGAGCGAGCTGGAGGCGATCGCTGATGCGGAGGCGCGCGACAACTACCGCGTGGTGCTCGCGTTCCGCGACCGGCTGCTCGCCGCGGGGACCGTGGAAGCGTGCTATGCGAGCACATTCAAAGGCGCGGTGGACACGCCGCCGCTGTTCATCGAGCAGATGGCGCACGTCATCCTGCGCAACATCCTCGATGGCTGCGACGATCCGCTGAAGCTGCGCGCGGCGGAGCTCTTCTTCCGCGAGCAGCACACGACGATTCGCGAGGGCCACGCGCTGCTTGCCGATCGCGAAACCGTGCAGCTGCATGCGGCGGGCAGCCGCTACGGCAGCATCGGCCGGCTGATCGTCGAAGCGAGCGGCGCAGTAGGCAGCGTCGAGCTCGATGTGCTCGACGGGCCGAACGCGGCGCTGTACTGGCAGCGCGAATCGCGCCACGACACGGTCATCAGCCTGACCTACGGTCGGCCGGCGCTCGATGCGCTCGCTGGGGTGATCGCGCTTTGGGTGAAGCACTTCCTCGGCATCACGGTGCGTGTGAAGCCGATCCGTCGCATCGACGAGGCGCACTGGGCCTGGCATGTCGGCCTGGACGCCGAGTCGACCGCGATCCTCAACGACCTGTGGTCCGGCGCCGAGGTCGAGCACGGGCGCATGCAGCGCATCCTCGCGTTGTTCGCGCTGGAATTCGAAGACCCGCGCGCGATGCGCGCCGATGTGGCGGGCCGGACGGTTTACCTCGCGCTGTCGACGAACGAGGAAGGCGTGGTGCGCATGAAGCCGCAGAACCTGCTCGCCAACCTGCCGCGTAATGAAGCCTGAATACTGGGACCGCGCGAAGCGCGCGCTCGGGCGCCGCGACCCGGTGATGGCTGGCATCATGCGCGCGCATCCGAAGATTTTCCTCGCACGTCGCGGCGAGCCGTTCCTCACGCTCGCGCGGGCGATCGTGGGGCAGCAGATTTCCGTGAAAGCGGCGCAGAGCGTCTGGGACCGGGTCATCGCGTGCGTGGGGGAAGTCACCCCGGAGTTGGTGCTCGCGCGCCAGCGGCCGGAGCTGCGCGCCTGCGGCCTCTCGGACCGCAAGGTGGAGTACATCGCCGACCTCGCGCAGCATTTCGCCGACGGCGCGATCCACGTGCACCGCTGGCCCGAAATGGCGGACGAGGAGGTCATCGCCGAGCTCGTCGCCGTGCGCGGCATCGGGCGCTGGACGGCCGAGATGTTCCTGATGTTCAACCTGCTGCGGCCCGATGTGTTTCCGCTCGACGACCTCGGCTTGCAGAAAGGCATCCGCCGCGCCTACTTCAAGGGTCGAAAGGTGTCGCTCAGAACCATGACCCGGCTTGGCGAGGCGTGGCGGCCCTGGCGCTCGGTCGCCACCTGGTACCTGTGGCGCTCGCTCGACCCGGTGCCGGTGGAGTACTGAATGCCCGAGCCCTCGCACCTCGCCGCCGAATTCGTCGAGCGCGACGAGCGCCAGGCGCTGCGCATGCAGCGCTATCTCATCGCTGCGGGCACCTCGGTGCTGGTGTGCCTGATGCTGATCTCGCTCGCCTTCCTGCAGGCGCTGCCCTGGCGCGCCGTGCTCGCCGGCATGACGGTGATTGCGGTGCTGCTCGTCATCTTCTACGTGGTGTTTCGCACCGGGTTGAACCTGCGCTTTGTCGACCCAAGCCTGACGACGGAGCAGGCCGCGCGATCCGGCCAGCGACAAGCGGGCGGCGGTCATCGAGTTTGTGGTGCTGCTCGTCGTGCTGCCATGGTTCGCGGCGATGGGCGGCTACGTCAACCGGCTGCGCCTGCGCCTTTCCGACAGCCACCGCGACCTTAAAGCGGCGTTCGAGGACATCGACCACTTCAAGTCGATCAACGACACGCTCGGCCACGCGGCCGGCGACGCGCTGCTGCGCGAGCTGTCGAAGCTCGCCACCGCCGGCCTGCGCGCACTCGACGTCGCCGGCCGCTGGGGCGGCGAGGAGTTCCTGCTGGTGCTCCCCGGGACCTTCGGCGTCGGCGAGTATGCGCGCGGCGAAGAAATCTCGGCGCTCCTCGCCCGCGCCGACGGCGCGTTCTATGCCGGCAAGGCGCGCGGGCGCAACCAGGTCGTCCTCGGCTAGAATCCCGCGCGGGCGTGAAGACCACCTTCCTGGAATTCGAGCAGCCGATCGCGGAGCTCGAGACCCGCATCGAGGAGCTGCGCTACGTGCAGGACGACGCGGCGGTCGACATCTCGGAGGAGATCCAGCGCCTCACCAAGCGCAGCGCCGCGCTCACCAAGGACATCTACGGCAAGCTCACGCCGTGGCAGGTGGCGCTGGTGGCGCGCCATCCGCAGCGCCCCTATACGCTCGACTATGTGCAGGCGCTCTTCACGCACTTCGAGGAGCTGCACGGCGATCGCACGTTTGCCGACGACGCCTCGATCGTCGGCGGCCTCGCGCGCTTCAACGGCGTGCCCTGCGTCGTGATCGGCCACCAGAAAGGCCGCGACACCAAGGAGAAGATCGCGCGCAACTTCGGCATGCCCAAGCCCGAGGGCTACCGCAAGGCGCTGCGGCTGATGAAGCTCGCCGAGAAGTTTTCGCTGCCGGTGTTCACGTTCGTCGATACGCCCGGTGCCTATCCGGGCATCGATGCCGAGGAGCGCGGCCAGTCGGAGGCGATCGGGCGCAATCTTTTCGAGATGGCGCGCCTGCGCACGCCGGTCATCGCCACGATCATCGGCGAGGGCGGCTCGGGCGGCGCGCTCGCCATCGCCGTGGGCGACCTCGTGCTGATGCTGCAATATGCGACGTACTCCGTCATTTCGCCGGAAGGCTGCGCCTCGATCCTGTGGCGCAGCGCCGACATGGCCCCGGATGCAGCCGAGGCGCTCGGCATCACCTCGAGCCGCCTGAAGACACTCGGCCTCATCGACAAGATCGTGCCCGAGCCGCTCGGCGGGGCGCACCGCGACCCGCAGGTCACGGCGCAGGCGCTCAAGCGCGCGCTCGCCGAAGCGCTCAAGCAGGTCCAGGAGAAGAAGCCGAAAGAGCTGGTGGAGGCGCGGCTCGAACGGCTCATGGGCTATGGCAAGTTCAAGGAAGCCCAGGAGCGCTGAAGTCCTCGCCGCCGTCGGGCGCGCGATGCCCGGACTGGAAGGCAAGCGCATCGTCGTCGGGCTCTCCGGCGGCGTCGATTCGGTGGTGCTGCTGCACGCGCTCTCGCGCGCGGTTCCTGGCGTGCGCGCGGCGCATATCAACCATGGGCTGAGCCCGAACGCCCGGCGCTGGGCAGAGTTCTGCCGGCGGCTCTGCCGGCGCCTCGGCGTGCCGCTCACCGTGCGGCGCGTGCGCGTGGCGAAGCGCGGCGAGGGCCTCGAAGCCGCGGCGCGCGCGGCGCGCTATGCCGCGCTCGGCAAGCTCTCCTTCGACGTGCTGGCACTCGCGCACCAGCTCGATGACCAGGCGGAGACCGTGCTCCTGAATCTCCTGCGCGGCGCCGGGCCGCGCGGCGCGAGCGGCATGCGCGCGCGCGCCACGTTCCGCGGCCGCACGCTGCTGCGGCCGCTGCTCGAGGTGCCGCGCGAGTCGATCCTCGCCTATGCGCGAGAGCACGAGCTCG
>Ga0209577_10003076_pt1 | contig 15753 bp, 12 predicted proteins | sample GraSoiAngelo_109_FD_185874 | JGI IMG/M metagenome (GOLD analysis project Ga0209577, IMG submission 185874) | Grasslands soil microbial communities from the Angelo Coastal Reserve, California, USA - 14_0903_12_20cm (SPAdes) (version 2) | ecosystem: Environmental > Terrestrial > Soil > Grasslands...
CGCCCGTCAGCAAGGCGCGCTGGAAATCCATCTGCAAGGACTGTGCCGGGGCCATTGATTCCCTGGTGGAGTTGCTGCAAGGCCGATTTTCCAAGGGAGTCATGGAGCGAATTTGCAGAGAAAACAATGGACTGTTCCCCTCGCCAAAGGAGATTGAATTTTCGTGCAGTTGCCCGGACTGGGCTTATATGTGCAAGCATGTCGCCGCCGTGCTCTACGGCATCGGCGCGCGCCTTGACCGCCAGCCCGAGCTCCTGTTTCGGCTTCACAAGCTGGACGAAAAGGAACTCATCAGCAGCGCCGGTAGAGAGCTTCCTCTCGCAAAGAAAGGAGGAGATTCCGGGAAAATTCTGTCTACCGGCAATCTTTCTGAACTCTTCGGACTCGATCTCGCTAAAAGCAGCGCACTCACCTCCCCATTGTCTTCAACTCGCGGAAGTCAGAACAAGAGTGCGAAGGAAATGCGAGGGCGCAAGCAGGTTGTCCGTCCCGGCGGGCGACAGCGGTCGCCATAAGCCATCAGCCGATGTCTTTTCTCTGTTCTCGTTGCTGCTGCTTGCATGCTCAGAGCAGTTGGCTCAGGAAAGTCCCGGCCGGAACAACAACGGGCCGATGAACGCGAAAGCAGTCCGCCGGCTGATAGGCGAGGCTCACCACCAGCTGAAAGGCATGAGCCGCCCGGGTCTGTGCTTGAAAGGGGGCGAGGGCCGGCGACAGGCTCGTGTCACTCATCTTCATTGCGAGCAGGAACCCAGGCTTGTGGTTTTTTACCACGAGAAAATCCACTTCGCGTTTCTGCTTATCGCGTAAGTAGCGCAACTCGAATTCGCCAAATCCGAGGTCGGTCCAGCCATCGACCGCCTTGAGCAAATGGCAGGCGACCAGAGTCTCCGCCCGCGCCCGGTCGTCTGCGAGTCCGCTCCAGTCCCGCAGGAACCAATTCGGTCTTGTCCGTCGACCTCGCCAGATTGGATCGCCTTGTGGCAAACTGGCTGAAAGTGATCACGAGACGAATCGGGTGCTCTCCTGCGCTTTGGTTGCACAGGACGTCTGGCCGCCGTCGGGTTCCCTGCGATTCAAGCTCTTTCTACCCAGAGATGTCCGCTTGGAAGCGGCTCAAATCCGATATTTCACGACTGGCCCATCTGGAGGATACGACGGCTTCATCAGGTAGCAGCCGGGATTGAAGTCATACGAGTTTGCGGCTCCGGGCACCAATGCAAAGGTCATGCCTACATACCCGGCTGTGAAATCGACACCCTTGATTTGAGCGCCGGGATGTCCGCGGCCCAGCCGTTGGAGTGCCGCCCGTCGGCGTCGGAATGGTGGCCACATTTCAAGTTGCGACCGAGTACCCCACTGTGGCCACAACGCTGACGAATTCGAGCTCTACGCTGGCTTTCCTGATTCGCTTGCGAGTTACCAATGGCGGCAACGAAGTGTTGCCGGTATTCTGGAGCGACAACTACATTTCCCTGTTGCCGGGCGAAACCCGCGCGGAGACGGCGACATTTAATCCGCGGACGCTGCCTCCCGGTTCGAAAGTGGAAGTGGACGGATTCAACGTCAACCTGAATTGACATCGCGAGAGGATCGGCGCTCGATTGACCAGAAAGTGCAGCCTATGAGGGAACTGCGGAAAATGCCTCCAGCGTAAAGCAGGTTTTACGCGGATTGCGCATAGAGGCTGCACCAGGTAGAAGTTGCCCGCAGTCGGTGAACCAGAGCGCATATGCCGGCCTAGGAGAAGAAAACGCCTCATCCAAAGGAGACGCCCATGCGAAACAGAGCTTTCACCATGGCCATCCTCGGAATCTTGTTGCTCCTCGGCAGCCATCCGGCCCGCGCCACCCAACTTCAGGTTTACGGCGCCTGGCACTGCGGCAACGATTTCTGTACTTGGGGCACCGTGCGCGACATGACCAACTTCGACTACAACAACCACTGGCTTATTGATCGAGGCGATGGCTCCCCTTCCGTGAACCTCGTTATTCTGAGTTTTGTGAACCCGTCAAAGCTTCTCAACCAGACTAATGATTCGCAAACCTTGAATGGCGCGCCCATCGGCATGAATTCCGCGGTCGTGAGTTATTTCACGAGTCATAATATCCGAGTGATGCTCTCCATCGGTGGGATCACCTACACCAGCTTCTGGGATCAGGCACTGAACGCAAACCCAACGCAACTCGGAACCTACGCGGCCCAGCTTGCCCAGCGGCTGGGAGTGGGCATTGAAATCGACTACGAAAACAACACCAGCCCCAACCTCGCGGCGCTGCAACAATTTATCAACGCCTACCGAGCGATCGAGCCTTACGACGCCACCGGCGCGAATCCAGCCGCTCGTTTGACCATCGATCTCGCTGCTGGTGATCAGTACCTTGTGCAGATAGCTGCCAAAGCAACCACCGATTGGCTCACCACGTCTAATCCGGTCCTGGACTACGCCAACGCCATGGTACCCAACAAACAGCCCAGCACTTCTGCCGCCGAGTCCAATTGGCAACAGCACATCAGCGGTTACCCGCGCATTACGCCGCCGGTTCCACCTCTCGCGCCTGCAAAATTGACGGGGAGTCTGTATATCGTCACCGGTCGCAATCCCGCACCGGAGTGCACCACCTTCAGCGGCTCGTTGGAGGACACAACTGGAACTTTCGTCCAAACCGTCGCGCCAGCCGGCGCTGGTACGACGCCGGGGATGCTCGGCTACGTGTTCTGGGCCGCCGAATGTCAGGGAACCCATTCGGTCTGCACGACGCCGCCCAATACCTGCCAGGGTGGGGTCGGTGTCGGCGCAAAAACCTATAGTATTCCTTTCCCCATGCCGCCCTTGCGCCAAAACTAACTTGGCCGAGCACCTTCAGGATGGGGTTCCCGGCCACCTTTCTCTCTGCTTTTGCGTGCGGCACGTTTCGTAGTATTCGAAATAGTCCTGCAGGATCCGAGCGAGGATGTGTAGTGTATTGCGGTAACGGCTAATGATGTCGTCCGCCTTCACCTGGGCCGGGAGTTGTGGAGGCATGTGGAACTGGATCGCTTCTTCGAGCAAGCGGTGGATAACGATCCGGCAGATGTACCGTGGTCACGGTGGCCGCAGTGCTGAACACTGGCCGCGGCTCCGCACTCTTATGGCCCGCTATGACCAAATGGCTCTGGCCGACGCGTCGATTGTCGTAATGAGCGAGCGGCATCCGCGCTCCCAAGTGCTCACAGTCGACCGTACGGACTTCAGCATCTATCGACGAAACGACAGGCAGATGATTGATGTTATCGCTCCGCCGAAATCGTAAAACGACTCAGGCCGCGATGTCCCCTCCAGAAAGAGTCGAGCATTGTTGACCCGGCGATCATCCCAGCATGAACCAAGGCGTCACGCTTCAGCTGTCGGAATACAACGCCAAGGGTATGAAAAGACGAGTAAAACAGCTTAAGATGCCTTGAAGCAACTGCAGCGGGCTCTGGTTGCGAAAGTTGTGACACATTGTGGGTAGAACGAAACCAAGGCCAATCTTTTCGCACTATTTGCGGCGGTATTTCACGTCCTCGTGTAGCTGCTCGGCATACTGGTCCTTGTGCGCGTGTCCCATCCACATTTTTCCAGATCCCACGGCACACGATTCTTAGCGAGTCAAGACGCACGGAAACGGCGAATGATGTGGAAACAGCATTTTTCTCTGCCCATTTTTTCAAAATCAGATGCAGACTGTCGCGCAGGACATTCCGTTGCGACACCGCGAGATGTTGGACAGACACCGTCAATTGACAACTCCGCGGGATGTGCTTACGATTTTGAGCGCGTTTCATTTCCGAGACTGACAAATCCCCGGTCCACAACTGGCGAAGTATGCCGCCGCCATTCGCTCCCAAGTTGCGGTGCAGCATCATGAGCAATAGAGCCCTGTATCCCCTGGCCTTGACTGCCATGGGTGTGATCCTCTTCGCTTCGACAAGGCTGGGCGCCCGGGCTTCCAGTGAAGCAATCTCGATTGGGAAGGACGACATCGGCGGCGTGGTGACCAGTACCCAGGGGCCGGAAGGGGGGGTGTGGGTCATCGCGGAGACGACGGAGCTTCCCACAAAATTCGTGAAGATTGTGGTCACCGATGATGCAGGACGCTACGTTGTGCCACAGCTTCCCAGGGCCAACTACAAAGTGTGGGTGCGCGGCTATGGACTGGTGGATTCTGTGCCGGTTCAGGCCAGGCCCGGGAAAATCGTCAACTTGACAGCGGTGGTGGCGCCGAACGCCAGCGCCGCAGCGCAATACTACCCGGCCATTTATTGGTTTTCCCTGCTGCACGTGCCGGAGAAAAGCGAGTTCCCCGGCACGGGCCCCGAAGGCAACGGCATTCCGGAAAACATGAAGAGCCAGGGCCAATGGCTGCACCTGCTAAAGACGGATAGCTGCTGGTCGTGCCATCAGATGGGCGACAAGGCTACGCGCGAAATTCCCAAAAACCTGGGGCACTTCGATTCTTCGACGGCAGCGTGGGCGCGCCGCCTGCTTTCGGGGCAGGCTGGCAACAACATGATTAACGGGCTGGGGCAACTTGGCCCGGAGCGCGCATTGAAGATGTTCGCGGACTGGTCCGACCGGATTGCAGCCGGAGAATTGCCGCCGATTCCGCCGCGGCCACAAGGGGTGGAACGAAACGTGGTCATTACCGAATGGGACTGGGCCGACCCGAAGGCGTATCTTCACGATGAGATCGCCACCGACAAGCGCAATCCCACGCTGAATGCCAACGGCCGCATCTATGGAGCCGCTGAACTCAGCGTGGATTACTTGCCGACGCTCGATCCAGTCGGGGCCACGACGAGTCAGGTCAAGTTGGCGGTTCGGGATCCAAAGACGCCATCGAGCGCGGACGACAAGCCAGCTGCGCCTTCGCCGTACTGGGGAGACGAAGCCATTTGGAACAGCCAAGCCAACGTGCACAATCCGATGTTCGATGAAAAAGGAAGAGTGTGGATAACCTCCCGAATTCGCCCAAGCGCCAATCCAGCCTTCTGCAAGGAAGGGTCAACCCATCCTTCCGCTGCTTTGTTTCCACTCAAGACTAGCGGGCGCCAACTCGCCGTGTACGATCCAAAAACGAAGCAGCTCACGCTCATTGATACCTGCTTTGGCACCCACCACCTCGTGTTCGCCGAGGACGCCAACAATACGTTGTGGACGAGCAGCGGCGGAGGCGGTGGAGCAGTGGGCTGGCTGAACACAAAGATGTTCGATGAGACGCACGATGAAGAGAAATCACAAGGGTGGACGGCGCTTATCCTGGACACTAACGGCAACGGAAAGCGAGATGAATATGTGGAGCCGGATCAGCCTGTAGATCCCACAAAGGACAAACGGATCAACGCTGCTTTCTACGGAGTCACCGTAAGTCCCCTGGATGGGTCGATCTGGGGAACGGTGTTAGGCTTCCCCGGGGCAGTGGTTCGGCTGAACCCGGGATCGAATCCACCGGCAACCGCTCTGGCTGAAATCTATGAACTACCATGGAGCAGTCCAGACGCCCCGGTGCATGGGTTCTCGCCGCGTGGGCTGGACATCGATCGCAATGGGGTTGTGTGGGCGGTCATTGCGAGCGGACACCTCGCAAGCTTCGACCGGCTGAAGTGTGAGGGAAGGCTAAGCGGACCTGGCGCGACAGGCCAGCACTGCCCCGAGGGGTGGACACTCTATCAACTGCCGGGACCGCAGTTGAAGGGAGTCCGCGACCCGGGAAGCGCTGAGGCCAGTTATTACGATTGGGTGGATCAGTTCGATACATTTGGATTGGGGAAGAATGTGCCGATTGCCACCGGTAACGGAAACGATGCTCTGCTTGCCCTTCTCCCCGATAGCGGCAAATTCGTCGTCCTGCGCGTGCCTTATCCGATGGGATTCTATGCAAAAGGGATGGACGGCCGGATTGATGATCCGAAAGCTGGCTGGAAAGGAAAGGGACTCTGGGCTACCTACGGCACGCGAACACCTTTTCATGCAGAAGGCGGAAGGGGAACGACGAGCAAAGTCTTGCACTTCCAACTTCGCCCCGGTCCGCTCGCTCACTAAAAAAGGATTTTTGTGAATAAGCTGTAAAAAAAACCAGACGCAGGGGCAGATCGCAAAAATTAGGCCGTTTGGTTATTTTTGGATCGACTTTTCCAAGCGCGGACCCTGTATCTTGGAGCGAAATCGGAACATTTTCCTTGCCACTTGCGTACACCCTGCTGAGGTGCGGTTATGCAGACTCTTCGCGCCGACTTGCAATTAGCCTTCCGGATGTTCGCGAAAAAGCCCGGATTCACGGCCGTCGCAGTTCTTACCCTGGCGCTGGGCATCGCAGTGAATGCCACGATGTTCAGCCTCGTGAGCGCTTTCCTGCTGCGGCGTCCGCCCGTCGGCGATCCCGAGCGCATCGTGGTCGTTTCCTCGGTCAATCCGAATCCTGTCTTCCATCCGGACGCGTCCCCCGTTTCTGCGCCCAACTATCTTGCTTGGCGCGAGGCGGTTCACGTGTTCGCGGATACCGCCGCCGCCGATGAATATCGCAGTGTGAACTTGACGACGCAGGGCCAGAACGTCTCCGATGGCTCGAATGCTGCCCCGGCCGGTGAACCCGAGGTGCTCCGCTCTGCCGCGGTTTCGCCCCACTACTTCAATGTCTTCGGCGTTGCTGCGCAGCTCGGGCGCACCTTTCTGGACGGGGAGGATCAGCCGGGACGAGACCACGTCGTCATTCTCAGCCACGACCTGTGGGAGCGCCGCTTTGCCGGTGATCCCGGAACATTGGGGCGCACCATCCGGCTGAACCGCGCGGAGTACACCGTAATCGGTGTGATGCCTTCAAATTTTCGGTTGATGGGCTTCGTCGAGCAGCTCTGGACTCCCCTGGTGCTGAGCCCCGCCGATCAAACTCCGGCCGCACGCAAGACCCGCTCTTTGCGTTTCTTCGGGCGCCTGAAGCCAGGCGTAACCCTCAAGCAGGCGCGCGCCGAGATGGTTGTGCTGGCCCGTCGCGCCGCGGAAGCCTTCCCCGACAGCGAAAAAGGCTGGGGGGCATCTGCGCGTGCACTCCCGGATTTCCTCATTTATGACTTCGGCATTCGCAGCGGCTTGGCGGTGATGATGACTGCCGTCGGCTTTGTTCTCATGATTGCCTGTGCGAATGTCGCCGGCCTGCTTTTGGCGCGCGCGGCGGGACGCAAGAAGGAGCTGGCCATTCGTATTTCGCTTGGCGGCAGCCGCTTGCGGATTGCTCGCCAATTGCTGACCGAAGGCCTGGTCATCGCGATTTTTGGCGGCTGCTTTGGCCTGCTGCTTTCGTATTGGGGCATTCATTTCTTTAGAGCGACGATGACCTTCAACGAATACGTCGCCGCCGTGCCCATCAGCCTCGACCGCGATGTTTTGATATTTGCTCTGGTGGTCTCGCTGGTTTCTGCGGTGCTATCCGGACTGGCGCCCGCGCTCACGGCCTCTCGCACCGACGTCAATACGAACCTCAAAGACGAAAGTCGCGCCGCTTCCGCGGGACGCTCGCGCGGCCGTCTTCGCACCGTGCTGGTGACCGGCGAAATCGCCTTGGCGCTATTTCTCCTCATCGGGACCGGCCTATTGATTCGTGGAATCTATATCGCCGACCATCAGAATTTGGGCTTCCGCCCTGACCATCTTCTGACCGCCGTAGTGACTCTGGACGACGCACGGTACAAAGATGCTTCGCAACGAGCCACTTTCGCTCGCGATGTAATTCCGCGGTTGCAGCAAATTCCGGGCGCCGAAGCCGTCGCCGTTACCTCCGATTTGCCTGCCGCCGGGGCGGACAGCGTCGATTTTCGCATCAAGGGCGAGCCTGAGTCTCAGGCCAACCAGCAGCTAAAGGTGCTCGACATTGTCGTGACGCCGGAATTCTTCCACACTGCCGGCATTCCGCTACTGCGCGGCCGCTCGTTCACGGAAATGGACAACCTCACCGCACCGCGCGTTATCCTGGTAAATCAGGAATTCGTCCGCCGCCATCTCCACGATCAAGACCCCTTCGTGAAACAGGTTCGCTTGGATGTGCCCGGTGTCGAGCCACAATGGAACGAAATCATCGGCGTCGTCGGCAACGTTAAGAGTTATTCTGAAGAAACTCGTGACGATCCCAAGGTGTACCAGGCGTTTCTGCAGCGGCCCGTGGCATCCTTCTCTTTGATGGTTCGCACCAGTGCCGACCCCAACAGCCTGGCATCAGCCTTGCGAAACGCCGTCCAGCAGTTAGATGTGGAGCTCCCCCTGGCGCAAGTGATGAGCATGCCTGCCGTCATCGATCGGGAGCATGGCGGCGACGCGATTTTCCTGCAGGTACTCGGCCTGTTCGCGTTTCTAGCGGTGGTGCTCGCGGCCATTGGCGTTTATGGCCTCATCGCTTATTCCGTTGGGCAGCGTACCCACGAAATTGGCATTCGCATGGCCTTGGGAGCCCAAAGTCCGGACGTGCTGCGCATGATTTTGCGGGAAGGCTCGAAAATGACTCTCATCGGCGCGGCCATTGGATTCGTCTTGGCGCTGCCGTTGCCGAGGGTTTTTGCCGCCATGTTCTATGATCTTCATCTTGGCGAACCGCGGATCTACTTGGCTGTGTCTATGTGCATCTTCGCGGTTGCCTTGCTCGCAACTTACATTCCGGCCCGCCGCGCCACGCGCGTCGATCCGATGACTGCGCTGCGCCAAGAGTGACCGCGCTTAGTCAGGAACAAGTTAGGTACAAGTAGGAGAGGGGGAATAGCGCCCTTTGCTATTCGCTCTTGCCAGAGGCGACGGATTGATGGTAAAGAAATCAGCAATGCTTCGCACGACCGACGGCTTCACTTGAGCAGCCCGCTGACCGCGGGTCCCGCTGGCATTTCGTTTCTTATCTTAGAGTGTTTTTTAACCCTTAACTATGCCGAACGCAGCGTCGGAGAAAGGTCTCCCCCATGAATCATCTCAGAAGCCGGGTTCTATTTTTCGGAATGGTTCTCCTTTCCAGTTTTTCGGCCGGCGCGGTTTCCTGCGCTGCTCAAAGTGAAGCAGCAGTGCGCCGCTTCGACTTCACCTACGTGACGAAGATTCCGGAGTCTCCCGCCGGGGCAAAAGCGTTGCGGCTTTGGATTCCTCTCCCGCGTTCGGATGAATACCAATCGGTCGCTGATCTCAAGGTCGAATCTCCGTTTCCCTACACAAAGCATCGCGAGGAGGAATACGGCAACGAATATGTCTACTTGCAAGTTCCACCAAGACCGGCCGGCCCAGCTTCCGAGATTCGCGTGCGTTTTCAGGTGACGCGGCGTGAGCATCGCGTTCGGCTGGTCATTAATGAGCACATCGCAGATCCGCCCGCGCCCGGTTCCGCCGAACTCCAACGCTTCCTTCAACCGGATCGCTTGGTGCCGCTTCAGGGAGTGATTGCCGATCTCTCCGCCCAACAAACCAAAGGGATCGAGGAGCCGCTCGCAAAAGCCCAAGCCATCTACGACTACGTGGAAGCTACTATGCGCTATGACAAATCCGGCACGGGCTGGGGCAACGGCGATGCGATTTGGGCGTGCACGGCCAAACGCGGCAACTGCACCGATTTCCACTCCCTTTTCATTGGCATGCTCAGAGCCGCGGGAATTCCAGCGCGTTTCGAAATCGGGTTCCCTCTCCCGCCCGACCAACATGGAGGAACCATTCCCGGTTATCACTGCTGGGCGCAATTTTATTTACAGCCCTACGGATGGATTCCCGTGGATGCCTCCGAAGCATGGAAGCATCCGGACAAGAAAAGCTACTTTTTCGGGGCTCACGACGACAATCGCGTGCAGTTCACGACCGGCCGCGACATCCGCCTCGATCCCGCGCCGGCGGGCCAGCCGCTCAACTACTTTATTTATCCTTACGCGGAGTTAGATGGAAAGCCGGTCGCTCTCCAGTCGGAGTTTTCGTTTCAGGACACAGTGCAAAACAGTAGGTGAAAAGCTGCAACTATTCGCCGTAGGGCACCCAAATGTTCTTTACTTGAACGGCATGGTCGAGGAACCAGCGTCCTTCACCTTGTCTTGAGGCAAACCAGTCGATGGCGCGGCCTTCGCTGGTGAACACCTGTTTCAAATTTCCAACCGATAGAGTTTTTGCCAACGCCGCGCTGGCCTCGTCGGCGAAACTCCAGATGGCGTCCACGTCATCGTGCTCGGCGAGTGTCTTTGACAGCTCCGCAGCCCGGCCCGTAACGATATTGACCACGCCGCCGGGGAGATCGCTGGTGTCGAATATTTGATACAAGTCGCCGGTGATGAGCGGATATTTCTCCGAGGGAACCACAATCACGGTGTTGCCCGCGCAAATCGCTGGCATCACCAGCGAGAGAAAACCTAGCAGGGGCGCGTCCGCGGGACAAAGGATGCCGACCGTGCCGATGGGCTCCTTTATCGCCAGACTGATGTTTCGGAAAGGCGGGTTGTGCACCGCGCCATCGAACTTATCGGCCCAGGCGGCATAAGAAAAAATGCGCTCGATGCCAAGGCGAACTTCCGTTTCGGCTTGTTTTTTTCCGACCACGGCCGACAGACGGTGCGCGACTTCTCGAGCGCGCTGCGAAAGATTCTCGGCGGTGTAATAGAGGACTTGCGCGCGATTGTGCGTGGTCGCTTTGCCCCAGCCTTCCGCTTTGCGCGCCGCCTCGACGGCGTTGCGGATGTCCTTGCGATTGCCGAGCGGCGCTTCGCCAAGCAAGCGGCCATCCGCGGCGCGCACGGCCATGCTGTAGCCGGAATCGGGCCGCGCCTGCTTTCCGCCAATGTACAGCTTCACAGTGCGGTCGATCGGCGGCGTGTCTTCATTCCCTGTTTCGGCCGGTTGCTCAATGGCTAGTGGCGTTGCGTGAATTGGAGGAGCTTGTTTGAACCAAACAGGTTCGAGGTATTCCAGCAAGCCTTCGCGCCCGCCCTCGCGGCCGAATCCGCTTTCGCGGTAGCCACCGAATCCGCAAGCCGCGTCGAAAAGATTCGTGCAATTCACCCAAACCACGCCGGCTTTCAACTGGGCGGCAACATGCAATGCTACGTTGATGCTTTCGCTCCACACGCAGGCGGCCAGGCCGTACACCGTGTTGTTAGCCAGCTCGACCGCTTCTCGCGGGGTTCGAAACGTCATGGCCGCCAGCACAGGACCAAAAATCTCCTGTTGCGCAACAATCGAACTGGGGTGCACGTTGCTCAAAAGCGTCGGCGGAAAATACAGTCCGCGCGAAGGCACGGGAATGGACGGTTGCCAGCACGTCGCGCCTTCGGCTACGCCTTGATCTACCAGGCGCTGGATACGTTCCAACTGCACCGGCGCGACAATTGCTCCGATGTCAATCGCTTTGTCCAGCGGCGGACCGATGCGCAGGGTGTTCATGCGGTCCTGAATCTTGCCGATTAATCTTTCCGCAATGCTCTCTTGCATCAGCAGGCGCGAGCCTGCGCAGCACACCTGGCCCTGATTGAACCAGATGCCGTCGACCAGTCCCTCGACCGCGCTGTCCAGATCCGCATCTTCAAAAATGATGAAAGGCGATTTGCCGCCGAGTTCGAGCGAAAGTTTTTTGTGGCTTTGCGCCGTGGCTTTGCGGATGGCCCGACCGACTTCCGTCGAACCCGTGAACGCAATCTTGTCGACATCGGGATGCCTCACGAGAAGTTCGCCCGTGCAGCCATCGCCGGTAACAATATTCACGACGCCGGCCGGCAGCCCAATTTCCTGGCAGATTTGCGCAAAAGCCAACGCCGTCAGTGGAGTGAATTCCGCAGGCTTCAGAACCACCGTGTTTCCCGTGGCAAGCGCTGGCGCGATTTTCCACGCCAGCATCAGCAGCGGAAAATTCCACGGAATGATCTGACCCACCACGCCGCAAGCCGTATGGCCGGGAAATTCCTGCTCAAGAATCTGCGCCCAGCCCGCGTGATGATAGAGGTGCCGGGCCACAAGCGGAATATCAATGTCGCGGCTCTCGCGAATGGGCTTGCCGTTGTCCAGTGTTTCCAGCACGGCGAGCCAGCGCGAGTGTTTCTGCACTTGTCGTGCAAGCGCGTAAAGATAGCGCGCGCGTGCATGAGCAGTCAAAGCCTGCCAAGCTCGAAGCGCCGCCCGAGCCGCCTTCACTGCGCGATCCACATCCTCAGCCGAGCCTTGCGCGACCGTAGCCAGTTTCTCTCCGGTGGAAGGATCTGCTGTTTCAAAATAAGTTCCCGCCGCCGGTGCGCTCCACTCTCCGTTGATGAAATGTCCGAAGCGACGCTGATGCGCGTCGAGCCACGCCAAAGCTTCGCGCGGATCCTCCGCTGCGGGACCGTACTCCATAGTCATGAATTTTTCGACGATGCTCACCGGCTTCTTCTCGCTTCTGCCATCCCACGAAAAAGATTCTCAGATCTCGCTCACGCAATCGGGTGCCGATACTCCGCCGAATACCGTCCCGTTGCGAAATGCGCAAGCTGCCTCTCGATATCCGCCAGCATTCCACTCGCGCCGAAGCGGAACAACTCTGCTTTCATCCACGAAGTGCCTAGCTCTTCTTTCATCAACGCCAGCCATTCGAGCGCTTGTTTCGCCGTCCGAATGCCACCTGCCGGCTTGAAGCCCACGGCCATTCCTGTTTCCTGGGCGTACTCGCGAATCGCGCGCACCATCACCAGGCTCACTGGCAGCGTCGCATTCACCGCTTCTTTTCCCGTGGAAGTTTTGATGAAATCCGCCCCCGCCATCATGGCCACCAGGCTCGCGCGCGCCACGTTGCGCAGCGTCAGCAAGTCTCCTGTGCCTAAAATTACTTTCAGGTGCGCCGGCCCACAGGCATTCTTGAACATCGCAATTTCGTCGTACAGCGTCTGCCACCTTGCGCCGAAGACGTGAGCGCGCGTAATGACCACGTCAATTTCATCGGCACCGGCTTCCACCGAGCGCCGGATTTCGTTCACCCGCTCTGGCAGCGGCGAAAGTCCGGCGGGGAATCCCGTCGAAACTGCGGCAACGTGAATCCCGCTGCCTTCGACAGCGCGCCGTGCTGTTTCCACAAACGCGTGATACACGCACACAGCCGCAACTTTAATTCCGAGGCTTTCCACGCCGAGCCTTTGCACCAGTTCCTGCTGAATCGGTTGCCGCGCTTTCGCGCACAGGCGCCGCACGCGCTCCTCGGTGTCATCGCCGGAAAGCGTGGTCAGGTCCATGCACGTGATGGCGCGCAGCAGCCAGGCCGCCTGCCACTCCTTCTTCACCGTTCGCCGCGTGACCAACGTCTGCGCGCGGCGCTCGGCCGCGCTGGTGTTCACGCGCACGGCATCAATCCGGTCCAGATTCAGAGGAATCCCGCGGTTGGGCTGGAGTTCGCGGCCCCCGTACTGCGCGATCGCGGTGTCGAAGGGAGAAATCGCCCCCGACGTTGTCGCGGACCGCTGGTCGAGGCCTGCATCACGCATTACCGGCGTCTTGTCCGGAGGAGTCATGGAATCCCTGCACGGTTCGGTGAAACTGCGTCGATACCTAATCCTATCACTTCGCTCATGCGCCTTTACAGGCGGGAGCCGAGTTTCTGCCACTCTTTCTCAAACTCCGCACGAGCCCAGAACGATTTTTGCGTGCCGACCTTGGTGGTTGAAAGGGCCGCATACAAACTTGCCCGCCGCAGCGCTTCTTTCTCCGGAAGCGCTTCTCCCAGAAACACGGCAAAGCTGCCGATAAACGCGTCACCCGCACCCGTTGTATCAACGGATTGAACTTCGAAGGATGGCAAAAGTTCCGCGCCCTCGTTCGAGGCCCATACGCAGCCGCGCTCGCCTCGCGTGAGGATGACGCGCCGCAAGCTTTGCTCCAGCAGATACCGCGCGCAGTCTTTCGCATCACCGGCGGTATGCACCGGCATCCCGGTGATCGTTTCCGCCTCGCTCTCGTTGGGAATGAAATAGTCCACGCCGCGGAGTTGTTCGAAGTCTACGGGTTGTGCCGGCGCGGGATTCACGATGCATCGGATTCCATTGCTTTTTGCAAATTGCGCCGCGTAATAAACGGTTCGCAGGGGGATCTCGAATTGCAGGACGATGGCGTTCGCCCTGCGCAAAAGCGGCGCAGCGGCATCCACGTCTTGGGGAGCGAGCAAGCCGTTCGCACCTTTCACCACGATGATGCGGTTTTCGCCGTTGGGGTCCACGAAGATGGGGGCGACGCCGCTGGAAACGCCGTCCGCAATTCTCACGCAGCTCGCGTCAATTCCCAGCGCTTGGAAATTCTTGATGGTCGCGGGGCCAAAAAGGTCGTTGCCGACTTTTGCCACAATGGCCACGTTGGCTCCGCACAGTCGCGCAGCCACGGCCTGGTTCGCGCCCTTTCCGCCAAACCCCAAGTCGAAGCTCTTGCCAAAAACCGTTTCTCCCAGTTTCGGAAACGAATCATAGAACGTGGTGAGGTCCACGTTGGCGCTGCCCACGACAGCAATGAAGGGTTGGCTGGGCATTTTGCTTTTTGTCTAGCGGGGTTGAATCTGTCCTCTAACCAGCAAATACGTTCCGCGCGATAAACCACAGATTGGCCGGCCGTTCCGCCAGCCGCCGCACGAACCACGGATACCAGAAAGTTCCGTAGGCCACGAGAACGATGGAAGTGCAACCCTCCGCGGCGAGCCGTTCCTGTTCGCTGCGCTGGATGCCATACAGCATTTGCACCTCGAAATCCGCTTTCGAAAAACCTGTCTGCAGAGCCTGTTGCGAAAGCCGCCGGATCATGGCCACATCGTGTGTCGCAAAAGCCGCTCGCGCGCAAGAGTTTTCCTTCTTGGCTTTCAGAAGCTCTTTGCCCAGCGCGAAATAGTTTGCATCCACGTCCGTCTTGCGCGGATACGCAACCTCCGGCGGCTCCAGATACGCGCCTTTCACCAGGCGAATCGACGGGCGCCGCGGCAGCAATGTTGCAATGTCATCCTTGGTTCGGTAGAGATAAGCCTGCAGACAAATCCCCACATTGGGAAACTGGTCGAGCGCCCGGCGGTACAAAGCCAGCGTCACGTCCACATGGTTGCTCGCTTCCATGTCGATCCACACGATGGATTGTTTGGGCGCGCGGTCGATGATGGTTTTCAAATGCTCGAAGCAAAGATCGGGAGAAAGGTCCAGACCCAGTTGCGTGAGCTTGACGGAGACTTCCGTTGGCAGGCCCTTTTGCCGGACGCGGTCCAGAACTTCCAGATAATGATCTGCCACTTCCTGCGCTTCCGCCCGGTCGCTGATGTTTTCCCCCAGGCGCGTGAAAACCGTCCCGATTTTCTTCCCGCGAAGAGTTTGCGCGGCGACGAGTGCATCCTCCAGCGTCTCCCCGGGCATGAAGCGAGCCACGCTTCTCCGAACAAACTTGTAATGGGAGGCATGGTCCCGCAGCCAGCGGTTTTGTGAAGCGGCGAGCAGAACGGAGCGCATCAGGCTCATAAAGGATTTGGTCTCCGAATGCGTAGTGCAAACGCTTGCAGCGGTGCAACCTAAAATTTTAAACCATGTGCTCCTTAAACGCCGAGGAGGCGAAGCAGCCCCCCCGCCAGCAGCCCTCCCGTCAGCGGCCCCAGCACAGGAATCGGAGCGTAGCGCCAGTCCGAGCCGCCTTTTCCCGCAACCGGAAGAATCGCGTGCGCCACCCGCGGACCGAGATCGCGTGCCGGATTAATCGCATAACCTGTCGTGCCGCCGAGCGAAAGGCCAATGCCCCAGACCAAACTCCCCACCAGGTATGGT
>Ga0209577_10003082_pt1 | contig 15736 bp, 14 predicted proteins | sample GraSoiAngelo_109_FD_185874 | JGI IMG/M metagenome (GOLD analysis project Ga0209577, IMG submission 185874) | Grasslands soil microbial communities from the Angelo Coastal Reserve, California, USA - 14_0903_12_20cm (SPAdes) (version 2) | ecosystem: Environmental > Terrestrial > Soil > Grasslands...
TGGACGCTCGACGAGCGCACCCGCCTGGCCGGCTGCCACATGATCCGCGAGGCCGTCGAGCGCGTGATCCTCGAGGAGGGCGTCGACACCTACAAGCAGTTCGTCCGCGAGGTGATCGAGGACGGGCGGCGCTCGTTCCAGAGCCGGGTGAAGGAGATGCTCGTGCCAGGCCGCTACCGCGCGCCCGCCTTCACCGAGCTGCCCTTCGCCAAGGAGCAGCAGCTGCCCACCTACGCGCGCGTGGACTCGTTGATGCACGCGGCCGTGGAGCTCCGCATCACGCGCGACGCCGTGCTCGAGCTCGACTACGACGGCACCTCGGCGTGGGGATACCACTCCGCGAACTGCACGCCGTCGTCGATGCAGGGCGCCCTCTGGGTGCAGCTCACCCAGACGCTGATCTGCAACGACAAGGTGAACGACGGCGCCTACCTCGGATTGCGGCAGAACTTCCCGCCGGGCACGATCGCAAACCACTCGAACCCGCAGTGCTCGACGGGCAACGCCTGGTTCTTCCTGATCGCCTCGTACACGGGCTTCATCAAGTCGCTGTCGCGCGCGCTCCAGGCGCGCGGCTACGTGGAGGAGGTGCTCGCGCCCTACGCGCTCACCGCCAACGCTTTCCAGGGCGGCGGCGTGGACCAGTACGGACGCCAGTCGGCGACCACCAACTTCGGCCTCTCCTGCGTCGGCGGCGGCGCGAAGATGGTGCTCGACGGGCTCGACTACGCCGCCGCCATGTGGAACCCCGAGGGCGACATGGGCGACCTCGAGATGTGGGAGCTGATCGAGCCGTTCCTCTACCTCGGCCAGCGCGTGAAGCCGTGTACCGCGGGTCCGGGACGCCACCGCGGCGGGTCGGGCTACGAGGCCCTGCGGCTCGCGTGGAAGACCCCGTTCTACGAGATGCAGAACATCGCCAACGGCCGCTGCTTCATCCAGGCCGGCCTGTGGGGCGGCTACCCGGGCGCCACGGGCTACCGCCACAACGTGCGCGACACGAACTTCTTCGAGCTGGTCGAGCGCGGCGAGCCGTATCCGGTCCACGAGCCCGACCCGGAGAACTCGGAGCTCGAGTCGAAGGTGACCGGCAGCCACCAGTTCGACATCGAGACGACCACGCTGCCGGAGCTCATGCGCCAGGGCGACCTCTACCTGTGCTGCTTCCGTGGCGCGGCCGGGCTGGGGGACCCGATCGAGCGCCCGTACGAGTCGGTGATGGAGGACCTGGACGGCGACTTCCTGCTGGCGCGCTACGCGGAGTCCGTCTATGGGGTGGTCCCGGGCGATGCGGGGGCGACGGCCGGTCGCCGCGACGAGATCCGAAACGAGCGCGCCGACCGCGCCGTCCCCGTGCGCGAGTGGATCGACAAGGAGCGCGAGCGCGTCCAGGCCGGCGACTTCATCGAGCCCGTCAAGCGCATGTACGCCGAGTCGATGCGCCTCTCGGACCGGTGGGCCCAGGAGTTCCGCGAGTTCTGGGACCTACCTGACGACTTCGACTACGACATCGCCACGCCGCAGGTCGATATGTCGCTGGCGATGCAGAACGGGTCCCAGTGAAGCTCGACCAGCAGACGCTCGCGGACCTCGTCGACGAGCGGCTGCCGCGCGCCCAGGTCCGCGCCATCCAGTCGGGCTTCAAGGACGCCGACCGCTTCGACAAGTACGTCGCGCTGCTCCAGGAGCGTGTGGAGTGGGACGACCCCATCGTGCTCCCGTTCGGCGAGCACCTCTACGTGGTCGCGAAGTCCGGCGGCTCGTACGTCATCAAGTGCGACTGCGGCCACGAGTTCTGCGAGCACACCGACAACTGGAAGCTCGAGGCGCTGATCAACGTGCGCGACAGCGACGAGTCGCTACGCGAGATCTACCCGTCGAAGATGCACGGCGACCCGGCCTGGAACCACCTCCGCGAGTACTTCTGCCCCGGCTGCCACACGCAGCTCGAGGTGGAGGCCGTCCCGCCCGGCTATCCGGTCATCCACGACTTCGTGCCGGACCTCGAGGGCTTCTACGGGGGATGGCTCGGGCGCTCCTTGCCGCAGGCCTGACTGCGTTCGCGCTCTTCGTTTGCGGGTGCGGGGGAGGCGGGTCGGCGCACCATGGTGCGGCCGGCCGCGGGCATCCGACGATCCCACGGATCGGCCCGCAACCGCGCGAGACCGCATTCCAGGCCGCAAAGCGCATCGCTGCAGAAGCCACCGCAGATGAGTGTCGGCACCCGGGCGAGGCACTTTGGGGCTTTGTTCAGGGCACTAAGGAAACGCAGGTCTGCAAAAAGGTGTTCGAGGGCGTCGACTGGCAGCGATTCCATGTAGTCCCGTATGGCAGCGGTGCTGTCGCGAGCGTGCCTGGGTTCCCGCGCGTATTCGCGCTCACACTTGATCGCGACCGCAGCTACAAGGTGGTCTTCGGGGGCGAAGGCTCGCCAGAGGAACGAACCCGGGTGTCGCCCGATGACATCGCCGACTTGGCCGTCTCCGCGCTCCGCCGCGATAACTGTGACGAGCTGGCTCCCTACGCCTTCGTGTACGAGACCAAACGGAAATGGTGCGCGCGCCCGCTAATCCGTCAAGTGGTCAAGGACCTCACGAACGAGTGGGATGCCGCACCGCGACGACTGGGCGGGGAGGCGGGCATTCTCTTCTATGGGCTATCCGTCAAGCCCCATCACTACTTCACGATGGCGCTCGTCGACATGAACCACTACTTCCGGTACTACGACAGCTACAAGGTGAAGTAGCGCCTAGGGTCGCAGCGTGAGCGGCGCGCCGTTGCGGTTGCCGTAGCGGTCGCGGGCCGCGCCGGCCGCCACGACCACGCTCTGCGACGGTCCCGCGTGCACGAACCACACACCGCCGCGGCGGATCCGGACCACCTTGCCGAGGGCACCGACCAGGAACTTCACGTTGCCCGCCTCGATCGGCGGCCGGTAGGTGAGGTCCTGGTTCACCACTGGGTGCGGATATCCGACCCTGACGCCGACGATCCCCGCCGGGTGCCGCCCCGTGTATGGCTTCACGATCAGCGCGGTGGAGGGGAGCACCTTGAACGGCCGCGACTTGATGCCGTAGCGGTTGGCGGTCACCACGATCCGGTAGGTGCCGAGCTTCTCCGAGTACGGCACCTCCCAGAAAGCCCGGTAGCGGTCGTTCGAGTCGACGTCCCAGAGGATGTTCAGGCCCAGGTCGTTGTCGACCGTGCGCCAGCCGTGCTTGGTCCGCCGCTCGACGGAGACGAAGGCGCGGTCGAGCGGGCGGTCCTCGCCGCGGGGGCCGCCGTTCCAGGAGAACTCGGCGCGATCGAGGCGCTGCGCGGTGGAGGGCTGGAGCGCGGCGCTCGCGTGCGCGGCGCCGCTCGGGAACGGCGGCTGGTCGGGCTTCAGGCCATTCTCCGGGTCGTACGGGTACGCGGCCGGCGCGGGCTTGCCGCCGATCAGCGTCTTGGTCAGCGCGACCAGTGACTGCTTGAGCAGGTCCGAGCTGGCATAGCCGTAGAGCGTGGATCCGCCCTCGTAGTGCTGGCGCTCGTACTCCTGGGGCGTCGTGAAGTACTGCAGGTACTCGTTCGCGAGGCCCGACAGCACGACCGCCCGCACGCCTGCGGACCGCGACGCGGCGAGGACGGCCCTCCGCACACGGCGGCCCATCTCCACCGTCATCTCGCCCGGGATCGTGGCGATCACGCGGTCGGCCAGCCGGAGCGCCGCCAGCGGCACCGCCTTCGGCACCGCGGTGTCGGCGATGACCGGAATCTTGTCGCCCTGCGGTCCCACCGAGGCCGGCGCCATCCGGCCCTCGAACGGGACGTGCGTCTGGTCGTACAGGGGCCCGCGACCCTCCTCCGACCCGGTCAGGAGCGGCAGCCCGATAACGGCGCTGTTGTCGACCCGCCCAGCGTCCGTGCTCTGGCCGCAGAAGCAGACCCGCGTCCAGCGCAGGTCGAGCTGCGGCCGCCTGGTCATGTGCCGCCCGGCGAGCCGCCACGCCAGCATCATCTTCCGCGCCTCCGCGCGCCCCACGTAGTCCGAGGCGGCCGGTCCCGACCGCGTCAGCCCGGCCGACTGGTCGCCCTCGTCGGTGTTGCCGTAGGCGTTCACCACGTCCTGGCTCCGGGGCACGTGGGCGGCGCGGCGGATCGCGCTCTCCACCGCGTGGGTGGCCGCCCCGTGGTGGTCCTCGTTGTAGTAGTGGAAGGTGTACTTGTTGACGGTGCCGTGGTCGGCGAACGTCGACCAGATCCCGATCGGCAGGTGGCGGCCATGGCGCCCGAGCTTGTCGACCCGCAGCACGTTCACCTCGGGGTCGATCGTGTCGGGATAACCCTTCGGGTCCTGGGACACCTTGCCCTGACCGGGCTGCTCCTTGATCCCGAAGTCCGCCAGGTGGGCCTCCAGGCTGCGGTTCTGCGTGATCCCCAGCAGCCTGTCGCGGCCCCAGCCGAGCGTAGCGGGCCCAAGGTCGGCGTCGGCGCGCCGGATGGCGAGCGCCAGCCGCTTGACCATGAACGTGTAGAGCTGCGGGTCCGCCGCCGTGTTGAACTCCGTCGGCGTCCCCGCGGTCATGAAGACTGTGTTGTACGCGCCGAAGTTGTAGTACTGGCTCGGTGCCGCGTGGGTGTGCGACGCGGAGTCGATCACGTTCCTCTCGGAGTAGCCGAGCTTGCGGTCGATCCGGGCCGCGTCGGCCATCATCCCCCCGGGGATCCCGTTGAGGTCCTCGGAGACGAGCGCGACCTTGCGCCTGCCGCGCTGGAGCACGATCACGCGCGCCCACAGCCGGGTGTGCTGGCCGGTGACCTTCGCGTCCGAGCGGACCCAGCCCATCATGTAGTAGCCCGTCGGTGGTGTGATGTCGGCGCGGCCCGTCCCTGCCCGAAGCGGAGGCGCGGCCGCGTGCGCGGCGGCCGCCGTGCAGAGCAGCACGGCGCAGGCCAGCGGCACCACCCGGCGGAGCATTCCGGGCAGGTTAAGTAGTCGACGCGTCCTCGGCGCCGGGTCGCAGCTCGAACTCCACCGCGGTCCACGGGGCCTCCGCGAGCGCGGCGCGCATCCTCTCCTCGCTCTCGAAACGACCCTCCAGCCGCCGACCCTCGGTTCGCACCTGCACGGTCGAGTCTGAAAATGGCCATGGCGCGACGCTCACGGTGCGATCGCCCGCCGGCTCGAGCTCGACGTCCACCTCGCCGTCCGCGGTAGGGACCGCGCGCAGCGTGTGCGGCGCCCAGTCGAGGCAGAGCGCGAGCGAGAACGCGTCCCAGGTCCAGATCAAGCGCTGGTTGCGATCCACGAGCGACGCGTCGTCGAGGCTGCCCCGGAGCCGGCCCTGCACCTCGCGCTGGCGGTCGAGGTAGCTGCGCACGAGCGCAGACTCGCGCTCGTCGAGCTTCGACAAATCGCGCATCCCGTACAGCGCGGTGCCGTGCATCGACACGAGCAGCGCGGCATGGCGGCTCTGCGGCAGCGCGAGCTCCCAGGCGCGGTTCCAGAGCTGCACGTGCGTCTCGAGCGGCATCTCCACGAACGAGTAGGGGAGGCCGGTGTCATGGTTGAGCTCTGGCGCCGCGTCCCACTCGGCCATCCCGATGTCGTGCTGCTCCGCGGCCAGGCAGACCTCCTCCCACGGCTCCACCGCGCCGAAACGCTGGTTTCCCCAGGCCCGCGCCAGCTGACCGGAGATCCAGGCGTGCGCGGGCTGCCCGATCGCGACGACGGCCTCGTCGCCCTCGCGGCGCAGGACCATCCGCGCGCTAGGCGGCTTCGGCGACCGTCCGCAGCCGCGCGAGCGACCGGCGGATGATGCGCGACACGTGCATCTGCGAGATGCCCAGCCGAGTCGCGATCTCCGACTGGGTGAGGTCCTCCTCGAATCGCAGCCGCAGGATGAGCCTGTCGCGGGGCGGCATCGCGTTCATCGCCGGGGCGATCGCGGCCGCGTACTCGACCATCTCGTAGCCCCGGTCCTCGGCCCCGACGGTCTCCGCGTAACTCCCGCCGTTCCCGCTCCCGTCCTCGCTGTTCCGCGGGGTCTCGAGCGAGACCGCGTCGTAGGCGCCGGCCGCCTCGATGGCCTCTACCACGTCCTCCACCGAGCACCCCAGCACCGCGGCGATCTCGGCGGTGGTGGGCGAGCGTCCGAGGTCCTTGGCGAGCGTGGTCATCGCGCGGTTGATCTGGACGATGCGGTCCTGGATCGGTCGCGGCACGTGCACCGCCCATCCGGTATCGCGGAAGTAGCGCTTGAGCTCGCCCACGATGGTCGGGACGGCGAAGGTCGAGAACGCGAATCCGCGCGCCGGGTCATACCGGTCGATGGCCTTGAGGAGGCCGACGCTGGCCACCTGGAAGAGGTCGTCGAGCGGCTCGTTCCCGCGCGCGTAGCGGCGGGCGAGCTGCCGCGCCAGCGGGAGGAAGCGCTCGATCACGTCCTCGCGAACCGACTCGTCGCCCACGCGGTAGCGGGCCAGCAGCTCCGCGTCGGCGCGTGCCCGGCCCGGGGCTGGCTCCAGGAAGCGCCGGCCGGCCTCGGGCGCTTGGGTGTCTGTTGGGGCCATTTCTTCGAAGCGGCAACAGAGACCGCGCGCTCCGCGCGACTCTCCATCGGCGAGTCCGTTTGTGCGAATCCAGCGGGCGGCCAGGCCCGCCGCCTACATTCATACATCAGGCCCCCGCCGAGCGCCAGTCGCCGGGTAAGGCGCCGGACCCCAATGGGGGAGCCGTGGGGACCCGAATCAGGCCCCCTCCGGCACCTCCTCGCCGACCGGGCCCATCCCGGGTGCGCGTCGGTCCGCGGTGTGGAGCTGCCACCAGTCGCGCGCGAAGATCTGCACCGCGCCGGCCACCGGAATCGCAACAAGCGCGCCCAGCACGCCCAGCAGGCTGGCGCCGATCAGCACCGCGACGATCACCAGCAGCGGATGCAGCTGCACGGTCCGCCGGTACACGACCGGCTGGATCACGTTGTTCTCGATCTGCTGGTAGACGATCAGGTAGACGACCCAGACGATCGCGTCGCCGGGGAAGTTGTGGATGGCCGCGACGATCCCGATCAGGATGCCGGCGATGGTGGCGCCGACGAGCGGGATCAGGTCGAAGAAGGCCATGACCACCCCGAGCGGCACCGCGAAGGGCACGCCAAGGAGGGCCAGCACGGCCCAGGTCCCGACCCCGGCGATCAGCGAGATCAGCAGGTTCCCGACCACGTAGCCGCCCACCGAGCGGTAGATGTCGTCGGCGATCCGCCGTGCGCGCGGCCCGCGGACGGGCCCGAGCTCCGCGAACACCCACGCGAAGATGCGTTTCCCGTCGAGCAGCATGAAGAACGCCATGACCAGCACCGTGATCAGCTGGACGAGCGCGGAGAAGACGCCAACGGTCACGCTCCGCAGCGCACCCACCGCGTCGCCGACCTTTGAGGGAAGCTTGGCGGCGCCGGTCTTGAGCTTCTGGACGATGTGGTACTTGCGGTCGTAGTCGCGGATCGTCTTGTTCTTCTGCAGGTCGTCCACGTAGTGGGGCACGTTCTTGATGAACCTGTTCGTCTGGCTGACGATCGGCGGGACGATCAGCAGCCCGACCCCGAAGACCGCGAGCAGCATCGTTAGATAGGTCGCGAGGATTGCGAGCCATCGCTTCAGCCCAAGCCGCTCGAAGCGATCCACGGCCCGCCCGAGCGCCACCGCGATGAACAGCGCGATGAAGACGAGCACGACGACGGTGCGGATGCGGTAGAGCAGGTACAGCGCCGCCGCCACCACGGCTGCGACAAGCACCACCTTGGCGACCTGCCGGGCGCTCACACGGGGCAGGCTAACTGCGGCTCAGGACGCCGGTTCGAGGCGCCAGTCCATGCGCCGTTCGAAGTACACGAGCGGCTCGCCGCCGTCGCGCCTGCCACCGATGAGGTCGCCGATCAGGACGGAGTGGTCGTACAGCTCGAACATCGCTTCGCGGCGGCAGCGCAGGTAGGCGATCGTGTCCGCGAGCTCCGGCACGTCGGCATCCCAGCTCCAGTCGACGCCCTCGAACTTGTCCTCGATGAGTGACGAGAAGACGTGGGCCAGGCGCTCCTGGTCCGCGCGCAGGATGTGCACGCCGAAGTGCTCGGACTCGGCAAGCGCGTGGTAGCAGCGCGAGGTGTGGCCGATCGAGGTGAGCACGCTCGGGGGCGTCGCGCTGAACGCGGAGACGGAGGTGGCCAGGAGGCCGCAGGGGCTGGCGTCGTTGCGGCGCGTGGTGAGCACCGCGACACCGGAGCACAGCCCGGCCATGGTGTCGCGGAAGAGCTCGGAGACGGTGGCGGGACTGCTCATGCGCGCATCGGCCTGAAGTGCATCAGTTCCGGCCTGCCCGCGCCACGCGGGCGGACGCGTCCGCCTGGCTATCTAGCTTGGGCGGCAGTGGCCGCCGCTGCGCAGGAGCTGCCCGACGGGCTGGAACGGGACCGCCACCTGGAGCAAGCGGCCCATCCGGTGCGGGTGTGGGGCCGGCGGACGCTCCTGCTCGCGACCGTCGCGCTCCCCGTCCTCGCCCTGTTCAACGTTTTCGGGCAGCGCGCGACCACAACGAGCGCGGCCTCGCCGAAGGCGACGCTCTCCGTGCACGCCCCCGCCCGCCTGCGCGGCGGACTGCTCTACCAGACCCGCTTCACGATCAGCGCGCACAGGCAGATCAAGAGCCTCTCCCTGGTGCTATCGCCCGGTTGGTTCGACGGGCTGACCGTGAACGCGGCCGAGCCGCAGCCGTCCCAGGAGGCGAGCAAGAACGGCAGCGTGAGCCTCAACTACGGCGCGGTCGACGCGGGGAAGCGGCTGATCGCCTTCATCTACTGGCAGGCGAACCCCACCACCGTCGCCGACCGCGACGTGACCGCCGACATCTACGACGGCAAGACCCACCTGGCCCACGTGCACCGCAACCTCACCGTGCTCCCCTGACGCCATGGACATAGTCATCAGAGCGGCCGTAGCGTTCCTGTTCATCCTGCTGGTCACGCGCGCGATCGGGCGGCGCGAGCTGTCGGGGCTCGAGCCGTTCGACCTGATCATGCTGGTGGTGCTCGGGGACCTCATCCAGCAGGGGGTCACGCAGAGCGACTACTCGATCACCGGGGCACTCGTGGTTGTCGCCACCATGGGGGCGCTCACCGTCGGAATGGCCTGGATCAGCTACCGCTTCCGGCGCGTGCGGCCGGTGCTCGAGGGCGACCCGATCGTGCTGATCGAGAACGGGCGCCCGATCGAGCGGAACATGAAGCGGGAGCGCCTGACGCTCCACGAGCTCGAGGCCGAGGCCCGCCTCCAGCAGGTGGCGTCGCTGGACGAGATCCGCTGGGCCGTGCTCGAGACCAACGGCCGGATCAGCATCATTCCCAGGGAGAACGGGGGCGGGGGCGGCGAGGCCACCGAGACGCAGGCGGCGTAGCCGGCGCTAAACGAGCCCCTCGGCCTGCGCCCACTCCCGCGTGCGGCGCATGCCCTCTTCCAGGTCGACAGCCGGCTCGTAACCGATGAGCGAGCGGGCCTTCTCGATCGAGATCGTCCCGCGGCGGGTGAGGTAGCGGACCGCCCCGACGTTGGCCTCGGTCTGCGCTCCGACCAGCCTGAAGGCGCCCTCGCCGAGCGTGGCGAGCGCGACCGCGACCGCCGTGGGCACACCCAGCGGCCCGCGCCTGCCCAACCACTCGAAGTGGTGGCGGAAGAACTCCCGCGTCTCCACGCTCCGGGCGCCGGTCACGGTGAGCACCTGGCCCGCGGCGGCCGGCTCGCGCGCCGCCCGTACGTAGCCCTCCACGAGGTCGTCCACGTACACCGGCGAGATCAGCCCGCGGCCGCGCGCGGGCAGGACGAGCTGGCGCCGCCGGATCGCCTCTAGCGGGAGGATCACCCAGGGGCGCGACGCCGGTCCGTACACGTCGCCGGGCCTGACCACCGTGCATGGCAGCTCGCCGGCCGCGTGGGCCTGGAGCACCAGCTGCTCACCGGCGATCTTGGTGTCGGTGTAGGGCCGGCCGGTCCCGCGAACGGGGATGCGCTCGTCCACCTCGCCGGTGAACTCGTCGCCGAACACGACGATCGAGGAGGTGTGCACGAACCGGGTCGCCCCGCCCCGCACGGCGGCGTCGAGCGCGTGCCTCGTGCCGGCCACGTTGATCCGCCAGAAGTCCTCGTACCGCCCACCGAAGCCGATGATCGCGGCGAGGTGGAGCACGAGGTCGCAGCCCTCGGCGTGCGCCTGCCAGTCGCCCGGCTCGGTCACGTCGCCGGCCACCACTCCGAGCTCGGGGTCCGCCCGGACGTCCACGCCCCGCACCTCGGCCCCCTCCGTCGCGTAGCGGGCGGCGAGGACGCGGCCTATGAAGCCCAGCGCGCCGGTGATGAAGACCCGGCGCGGCGCGTCAGCCACCGGTGAGCGCGCGCTCGTAGTCGGCTCGAGTGCCCGGATCCACTCCGGTGTAGAGCTTGTCCAGGCCGAACGCGCGGCCGATCGCGTCCCGGGCCCGCGGCGGGAGGGCCGCCTGGAAGCGCAGGACCCCGGCGATCCAGCGCGGGATGAAGACCTCCGCGCGCGGGCGCTCGATCGCGGCGGCCACCGCCTCGCCCACCTCATTGGGCTCGATCCAGCGCCCCCCGCGCGCCGGCTTCGTCCCAACCGCCAGCTCGGTCCGTACCAGGTTCGGGTACACGGCGGTGAGCTCGATCCGGTCGCCGTGCAGCTCCTCGCGGACGGCGTCGGAGAACCCCTTCACCGCGTGCTTGCTCGCCGCGTAGGTGGCGAGCGCCGGCGGCGCCACCCAGGCCGCCCCGGAGATCACGTTCACGATCTGGCCGCCGCCCCGCTCGCGCAGCCGCGGGATTGCCAGCCGGGTCCCCTGGATCACGCCGTCCACGTTCACGTCCATGACCCGCGCCGCAGCGGCGGGGTCCGCCCCGGCGAAGGGCCCCACGATCATCACGCCGGCGTTGTTCACCAGCACCTCCAGCGGGCCGAGAGACTCGCTAGTGGCGTCGAGGAAGCGCTCGAACGACTCGCGATCGGTCACGTCGAGCTGCATCCCCACGGCGCGTTCGCCCAGCGCCTCCGCGGCGCGCTCGGCCGCGGCGCCGTCGATGTCGCCCACGGCCACGCGGCCGCCTCGCTGCGCTACGGACTGCGCGATCGCAAGCCCGATTCCGCGCGCTCCGCCGGTGATGGCGACCACGCGGCCGGAGATCGATTCGGTGCCGGCCATCGGCCGGGACCTTAGTGCCCTAGCGTTCGTTTGCCGCGGGGTGAGCGCGGGTAATCGTTCGAGATTCGCGGAACAGCGGCACCTCGCCTAGACTCGAATCCAGGATGGCCGGTTCTCCCAAGGTAGGGCTCGTGCTCGGAGCCGGCGGCGTGATGGGGGGTGCGTGGCTCACCGGCGCCCTCGAGGCGCTCGCCACGGAGACCGGCTGGGATCCGGCCAGCGCCGACCGGATCGTTGGGACCTCCGCGGGCTCGATGATCGGCGCGCTGGTGGCATCCGGGGTGCCGCCGTGGTTCATGGTCGCGCACTCGGCGGGCCGCAGCTTCAACGGCGTGGTGGACGGCGCGGGGCGGCCCGCGAGCGGGGCGAGCCGGAGTGGCGGCGCTGCGTTCCGCTACGCGGGCGGTCTGCCGCCGCTCGGCCCTGGTTCGTGGCGGCTGATCCTGGACAGCCTGCGCACCCCGAGCAAGCACCGGCCGCCCGCGCTGCTCGCGGGGTGGCTGCCGCGCGGAGTCATCTCGACCGAGCCGTTGAAGGACACGATTCGCCGGGTGGTGGCGAGCGGCTGGACCTCGCACCCAAGCTTCTGGGCCATCGCCTGCGACTACGCGAACGGCCGCCGGGTCGCGTTCGGGCGCGAGGACGCCCCGGAGGCCGATCTCGCCGACGCCGTGGCCGCCTCCTGTGCGATCCCGGGCTTCTACGAGCCGGTCGAGATCGGGGGCCGCCGCTACGTGGACGGCGGTCTGTGGTCCACTTCGAACCTGGACATCCTGCGCAACCAGGACCTCGACGTCGTCATCTGCCTGAACCCCACCTCGTCGCTCCACCCGCCGTTCGCGTGGAACCCGGTGGAGCGGATCGCGGCGGCGCTTCGCCGCACGTCGGGCCGCCGCCTCGGCAGCGAGCGGAAGAAGCTGGTGGCCGCCGGCGTCGACGTGGTGCTCATCCAGCCGACCGGCGACGACCACGCGGCCATGGGGCCCAACCTGATGAGCACGCGGAACCGAAATCCCGTGATCCAGACGGCGATCCGCACGGTGCGCGAGCAGCTGCGCAGGCCGGAGGCCCGGGAGCTGCTGGCCACGCTGCCGCCCGGCCCCGACTACAAGATCTTCGAGCCGTCCGGGCCGCCCTCCATGTGGCCCGACACGCTTCCCGGCGCGCCACGCCGGCGACCGCCGGTCGAGGAGGTGGACGCGGAGGCGGTGTAGGCTCCGGGGCCCGGGTACAGACCCAGTATGGCTACGGAGCCCACGCGCACACGCGATGAGATCTCGGCCGCGGCCGCCCGTAGCGCGCGCAGCAACGGGGCCGTGGACGGCGCTCCACCCGCCGGGATAGTCGCGCAGCTCGGCAGGGCGGTCACGCAGCAGCTCCAGGCGCGCATCCCGCGCGCCGACCTCGACGAGCGCGATCCCGACTACATCCGCGACACGCTCCCGGGCATGTGGCTGCTCGCGAGCTTCTACTTCCGCGCGGACGTGAAGGGCCTCGAGAACATCCCCGCCGAGGGGCCGGTCCTACTCGTCGGCAACCACTCCGGCGGCAACGTGACGCCGGACACGCTGGTCTTCACGCTCGCCTTCAACACCTACTTCGGCGTCGAGCGGCGCTTCTACCAGCTCGCCCACAACCTGGTGCTCGCGATGCCGGCGCTTGCGTCGCTGCGCAAGTACGGCACCGTTGCGGCATCGGCCGCGAACGCGAACAAGGCCCTCGACTCCGGGGCGGCGCTGCTCGTTTATCCGGGCGGGGACTACGAGGTCCACCGTCCCACCTGGGAGTCGGGGCGGGGCGACTTCGGCGGGCGGAAGGGCTATATCCGCCTGGCGCTCGAGAAGAACGTCCCGATCGTGCCGCTGGTCTCGCTCGGTGGGCAGGAGACCGCGCTCTTCCTGAGCCGCGGCGAGCGGCTGGCGCGCCTCCTGCGCCTCGACAAGCTGTTCCGGCTCAAGGTGCTGCCGATCTCGATCGCCATCCCCTGGGGCCTCAACGTGGGCGACATGCTCGGCCACTGGCCGCTGCCGGCCAAGCTCCAGATGCGTGCGCTGCCCGCGATCCACATCCGCGAGCAGTTCGGCCGCAACCCGGACATCGACGAGGTGAACGAGTACGTCCTCGGGACCATGCAGGCCACGCTCGACTCGCTGGCGGAGGAACGCCGCTTTCCCCTGATCGGCTGAGCTCGTGAGGGTCGAGGAGCAGATCGTCGTCAGCGCGTCCATGGAGGACGTCTGGAAGGTGATCGAGGACTTCGACGAGTACGAGCGGCTGCTGGCCGGGATCACCCGCTGGGAGAGCGAGGACCGCCGGCGGCGGGGGCAGGGAGCGCGCTACCAGATACGCATGGAGGTCGGATCGGCTCAGGTGGGCAGCCTGGTCGAGATCGTGGAATGGGACCCGCCGTGCGACCTCGCGTGGACGAGCATCACCGGGCTCGATCAGCGCGGCCGCTGGCGCGTCCGCGAGCAGGACGACGGGCGGACGCGGGTGTCTCTGCGCCTCAGGTATCAGGCGCCCGGCGGACTGCTTGGCCTCGTCTCGGACCGCGTGGCCTCGCCGATGATCCGTGGCAACCTGCGCGAGACGTTGAAGCGAATCAAGCAAGCGGTGGAGGGAGAGGGAAACGGGATGAGTGAGAACACGCCGGGACTCGCGCAGCGGGCCGTGACGTACGCGGGTAGGGGCATCCACGCGGCCAGGACCTTCTACTCCGCGGGCATGATCACGGTCGACCGGCCGGACCGGTTCCTCGGCCTGATCCAGGCGCTCCGGAAGTGGGGGAACACCCCGGCCGCGGGCTACGCCGCCGCGGCAGTGCGCTACCCGGACGAGGACGCGATCATCGACGAGCTGGGCCGCCTCACGTTCGCGGAGGTGGAGGATCGCACCAACCGCATGGCCAACGCGTTCGCCGATGCCGGCATCTCGGAGGGCGATCAGGTGGGCCTCATGTGCCGCAACCACCGCGGCTTCATCGAGTCCACGGTCGCGCTCTCGAAGGTCGGCTGCACGGTGCTCTACCTGAACACCGCCTTCGCCGGTCCGCAGCTGGCCGAGGTCGTGAAGCGCGAGAAGCCCAAGGCGATCATCTACGACGAGGAGTTCACGGAGCTCCTGGAGGACGCCGGCAAGCGCCGCAAGCGGTTCATCGCGTGGCACGACTCGGACAAGACCGACGATCCCACCCTGGACGAGCTCATCGAGCAGGGCGACCCGTCGGAGCCCGTCCCGCCGTCCGAGGAGAACGAGTACCGCGCCGTGATCCTCACGTCGGGCACGACCGGCACGCCCAAGGGCGCGTCGCGCAGCCAGCCGACCTCGATCCTGCCTGCGGCTGCCATGCTCGACCGGATCCCGCTGAAGGCGCGCGAGCGGTCCCTGATCGCCGCGCCCCTCTTCCACTCGTGGGGCTTCACGCACTTCACCTTCAGCCTGCTCCTCTCCACGACGATCGTCCTGCAGCGCAAGTTCGATCCGGAGCAGACGCTGGCCGGCATCGCCCAGTACAGGGTGCAGTCGTGCCCGATGGTGCCCGTGATGGTCCAGCGGATCATGCAGCTGCCCGAGGAGACGCGGCGCAAGTACGACACGTCGTCGCTGACGAGCGTGGCGCTCTCCGGCTCGGCCCTTCCCGGCGAGCTCGCCATCAAGTTCATGGACGCGTTCGGCGACGTACTCCAGAACCTGTACGGGTCCACGGAGGTCGCCTGGGCCGCGATCGCCACCGCGCAGGATCTGCGGGCCGCACCGGGCACCGCCGGCAAGCCGCCCATCGGCACGATCCTCCGGATCTACGACGACAAGGGCCGCGAGGTCCCGCAGGGCGAGGCGGGACGGATCTTCGTCGGCAACGAGATGATGTTCGAGGGCTACACCGGCGGTGGCTCGAAGGAGGTCATCGACGGGCTGATGTCCAGCGGCGACATGGGCTACCTGGACGAGGAGGGCCGTCTCTTCGTCACGGGCCGCGACGACGAGATGATCGTCTCCGGCGGCGAGAACGTGTTCCCGCACGAGGTCGAGGACCTGATCGCGAAGATGCCGGGCGTGAAGGAAGCCGCCGTGATCGGCGTCGACGACGAGCAGTTCGGCCAGCGTCTGAAGGCCTACGTGGTGACCGAGAACGGCGGCCCGTCCGAGGACGACATCAAGTCCAAGGTCAAGAGCGACCTGGCCCGCTACAAGGTCCCGCGCGAGGTGGAGTTCCTCGATGAGCTACCGCGCAATGCCACGGGGAAGGTGCTCAAGAAGGAGCTCAAGAAGAGGCATGAGGGCGAGGAGGACGGCGGCGAGGGGGACGAGAAGTCGTCGAAGGGCCGGAAGGCGGAAAAGGCGGGCAAGTAGGGGGGAGGCAACGCAGCAATCCTGCCTGCGGGCCGGTATGCGGCCCTTAGGCAGGACGGTGGCAGCCGAAGGCGGCCAGGCGTGAGTCGCTCGCGGACGGCGGCGTTGCTGCTGCCGCGGTTCCCCACGAGGTTCCCCCTCTATTGCCCATGTCC
>Ga0209577_10003083_pt1 | contig 15735 bp, 15 predicted proteins | sample GraSoiAngelo_109_FD_185874 | JGI IMG/M metagenome (GOLD analysis project Ga0209577, IMG submission 185874) | Grasslands soil microbial communities from the Angelo Coastal Reserve, California, USA - 14_0903_12_20cm (SPAdes) (version 2) | ecosystem: Environmental > Terrestrial > Soil > Grasslands...
TAACAATACACTCTGCATTACAGCCGGCCTCCACCACGCCGGTCGAAGTGCAGAAGCCTTGTTTGTGAAACTTTGGATAGCGCATGCGGTGTCGATTGTTCCAGATGTAGCGGACACATTCCCGTGCCTCTTTGTGTTGGCCGGCGTGGCCATGCAGCGCTTGCACCAGGGATTTCAGGCGGCCCTGATCGAGTTCATCATAGCGCGCCTGGATCCAGGGCTTGCCTTCTGGGCGGTCCCCGTAAATGACCTTTCCCACCTGACTGAGATGTTCTTTGGCATGAAAGCGGTCGAGAATCTGAGTGGCTTGCGGGAATAGTTCCCTAGCCTCCCTAGCCGTGTTCCAAATCCAAGACGAACCATCGCCCAACACCGCCGGACGCTGAGCTTCGGTGAAACCACGGCGGCTGGCCTCGCGCTGTACGCGCGCCGCGAAGTCCGAGAGGTCGGGACTGGTATCCAGAGTAGCTGCGCTTTCAATCGCGGCCGAATAGGTGATCGATCCTGGGTCGCGCACGGGTTTGCCTTCCTTGTCGCGCGATTCTGCAGTCCAGATGGTGACGAGCTTGGCTTCGCGGGTTTTGGCGGAACCGTCGGCTTGCTTGCCCGCGCGATCCGCGACTTCTTGGGCGCGCATCGGCACCCCAGTGCCATCCATTCCCAGGTACATGGTGGGAGCCACTTCGCCCATCTTTTCTACTTGCTGGTGTTCATCGACGCTGATCTCGGCTCCCAGCGCTTCCGCGGCTCGTTCGACTTGCTTGGCGCTTACTTCTACCCCCGCCAACTCGTGCAGCAGCGCGCTGCTTTCTTCGAAACTCAGCAGCGCTGCTGCGCTGGCGGTCATGCGCAGAACGCCGGGCGTCAGCGAAAACGATTCCAGTCCCAGAGCCCGGTCCCGGGGGCAGAATCCGCTCTCGCATTGCTCACAATGATAGTAAGCGCGCTGTAGGTGCAAAGGCCCTAGTACGCTTTCGAAGGTCTTTCCGTGGCGGCCATGGTACTTCGCTGATCCGCCGCAGGGGCAGGGCAGTTGCGGTCCCACATGATCGCTGGTGTCGGTGTTCAGCCGTTGTTCCAGCGCACGCGCGGCCAAGCGCAAAGCCTGACACCGCGCCGCCATCTCTACCGCTTCCAAATCCAAGTCGGCGATCGACTGGCGTGCTAAGAGGTTTTCGATCTCCTGGACGATTTTGTTTGGGAGGTTTGTTTGGAGCCCCTTTTTTCGGCGGCCTCGGTGAAAGCTGCCTGGGGCCGTTCCAGTTGGGCATCCGCCCATCGTTCACAAGCCTCCCGATACTGCTCCACCTGCTCCCGAAACTTATGCCCTTGCTCAATTTGCTTCCGCGCCAACTCGGCTTGTTCCGGACTTAAATACCGGGACTGGGTTTTGCCTGCCCTCGGCCGGGTCAAACTGTAATAAGGGCCGTGACGTGCTTTGGGATCCTCTTGGCAGGGGCAGCTTGCTTTACCGCATTTCATGGTGCGCTCGGAGACGGACCCCCGGCGCATCGGTTTCGGTTGAGACAAAACTACGGCCAGCTCACGTACGGACGAAGGTACTTCAGGAGGAATCTTCATGGATCTATCCTACGGCATATACTTCCGTAGGAACATATAAAAAAAAGAACGCTTTTAGCCTCACACCATTTTATGTCGTGCGCCCGCCTTTACCTCTTCCCTTGTCAATTCTTTTCGGATCGGCTACATTGCCGTCTGAACGACCGCCATCATTTCGCCCGCTTCAGCACCAAACGCGGTGAATTCCACGATGCGGTCGCTTCCAGCATCCACGAGCATTTTCAGAAATCCACGCGTTTCGCCAAGCGTGACAGCTCGCAGTACCGTGGCCATCGGCATCTTCGCCAGCCGATATGCGATGCCTCGCCTCTTCGCTTCCGATTCGTTTAAACCGACCCGGGCGAGTTCGGGATCTGTGAACATGCAGAAGGGTATGAGCCGGTCGCGCGTCGTGCGATTCCCACCGTTCAGGTTGTCGCGGACCACCCGAAAATCGTCATACGCGACGTGTGTAAACGCGGACTGCCCGCGCAATCGCCCATCGCCCAAACGTCCTGCGCGGTGGTCTCCAGTCGCTCGTTGACCTTGATGTAGCCGTACGCGTTCAGTTGAATTCCCGCCACTTCCAATCCGATTCCCTAGGTGTTGGGCGTTCGCCCGGTCGCGACCAACAGATCGGCTCCCTCGATCGTTTGTTCTCCGTGGCCGTTTTCAATACGGAGTCGGACCTTCTGACCTGAGAGTCCCTTCACTTCACCTACATGTGTCTCGAGCAGCACTTCGATCCCCTCGGCCGCGAAATTCCCCACAAGCGCTTGAGCAATATCGGGATCTTCAGCGGCCGCGACTTGTGGCCCACGCTCGATCACAGTCACCGCGGACCCGAAGCGGCGCAGCGCCTGTGCCAATTCGAGGCCCACATACCCTCCACCGAGCACAATCACGTGCGCCGGCAAACGGTCGAGATCGAGCGCTTCCACGTGAGTCATGGGTTGTGCAGCCCTAAGGCCCTGGATCTCCGGGATGGTAGACCGCGATCCCAGGTCCAGAAACACCCGATCACCTGTAATTGTCCGCAGGCCCCATCGTTCAGGTGAACCTCAACCGTTTTCGAAGCCACGAAACGGGCTTCTCCCCGAACCAGTTCCGCCCCGGTAGCCTTGAAGCGGTCGAGATGAAACTGAACCTCGGCCTCCACCATCTTTCGCTTGCGGTTCAGGACGCCCCTCATATCCGTGGAAACTGGTCCTGTTTGAATGCCATATTCTGAGCCGTGCCGCGCGAACCAGTTCGCTTTCGCGCTGCGAATCACGTTCTTGCTCGGCAAGCAGGCTATGTTCGGACACGATCCGCCGATGTACTTCCGTTCCACCACAGCCGTACGGTGACCGGCTTGCGCCATATTCCACGTCAGATGCTTTCCTGCTTCTCCACTTCCGATAACAAGGATCTCGTAGTGTTCTGCCTCAGACATCGTCCACCTCCGTGCATTTCAAATGGCGGTTCGGCCGCCATCGACGGCGAGTTTCGCCCCATAAATGAAACTGGAACGATCCGTCGCCAGGAAAACAATGGCTTCGGCAATCTCGTCGGCTGTAGCGGGACGGCCCGCGGGCGCCTGCGCAGCAAGTTGCTCAACACCTTCGCCCATTGCTTCCGTGCCCTCCGTTCGTGTAGGTCCGGGACTGACTGCATTAACGCGGACGCCGCGCGGGCCATATTCTGCCGCCCACGACTTGGTCAGCAAATTAATCGCCGCCTTGCTCGAGCCATATAGGCTCATGCCGGACACCCCATAGTCGGCAACCATCGTGGAAACATTGACGATGGCTCCTTTTCCCCTCTTCGCCATCAGTGGAGCAAGTTCTGCGACGAGGAAATACGGCGCTTGACGTTGAGCGAGTACACCCGGTCAAACTCTTCCTCCGTGGTTTTGTCCGTCGGGCCGAACGGAAAAATCCCTGCATTGTTGATCAGGATGTCGACGTGGCCGGAACCGAGTTCGATCGCTCTTCTTGCCACTTCGCGCGCGCTCCACGCATCCCGGAGGTCAGAGGCAATAAAATCGGCTTTCGCTCCTGCTGCGCGGATTTCGGCGACCGCCTTCTCGCCCCGTTCCCGATTGCGGCCAACGATCAAGACATGGATACCAAGGAGGGCAAGTTTATTGGCTGCCGCGCGGCCAATGCCGCTCGTTCCTCCCGTTATGAGGGCTGTCGATGCTTCAGTGGCCATCTGCGGATTCTCTCTCCCCCTGGAGTTCTGTGGAAGTCGAGGGTGGGGAGGACGAACCACTCGAGGAAGTTTACCCCGTCGTCGGTTCCTTCGCAGTGCTTGAATGGAGCGCCTCTCGGATTCACCACTTGTCGGTCGTCGGGCGGACCTCGGTGCCATTTCAAACACCAGTGGGACCCCAGATTTGCTCAATATTCGTGCAGAATCATTTTTCCTCCGAGATCGTCCAGCGTTTTAAGCGGCTGAAGGAATGGTGGTTCGAGTGATAGGGCGGTGGGTGAGTTTCTTAATGGCCCCTTAAAGCTCCCTTAGAGTTTCGGTAATGTACTGCAAACAAATGAGATAATTGGTAGGGGCGGTGGGGGTCGAACCCACGACCAACGGCTTAAAAGACCCGAAATTCATCCAATGGCTACAACCCAGGCCAGTAACCCACAACAGAATCAGTGGCGATTCAATCCTGGTGCTGTCCCATTTACGCCCAGTTTGTCGATGGTACCCGCACAAATCCCGCACACTAGAACAAGTCCTCGCCACCGTAAGTGGGGTAGCTGAACTGAGCTATTGCTGAACGCAGAACCATGCTGAGCCGGTCCTACAGTCTAGCGAACGGGCGCTGCCGAGGTGAGGGGCCCACCAGCCGGCCAGTCATCGAATACTTCCGGAACAGAGAAGGTCATGATGTTATTCCCTGCAGCGGTGGCGATGATGACTTCTTTATGAAGGGGGTCGAGAACAATTCCAATGTCCCCTGACTGCCTACCCAAAGGAGCAGGAATCTTTAGAGGCGCCTCGGTACTCACCCCACTTTCGGGAATCTTCCAGATTTCGATGTTATTCCTCGTGTGCGTAATCAGCCTTAATTTTGGCGCGTATATCTCGAACTGGTTGCCCATTCGGACCGGCCCTTGGATGACCGCCTTCGGCGGCGTATTTCCGCTTGCGGTTCGATCAAAAATCAGGACTTTCCCTCCGCCATATCCGCCAACCGGCACGAGCAGAAGATTGTGGATTGGATCGATTCGAATGCACGGAACGTTGCCGCCGCCTTCACGCTGCTCTCCAAGTGACAACTGCGTGTCGGGGCCGCTCAGAATTCTCTTCGGCGCCACGTTTCCGTTGGCCATGCGGTCAAATACCAAAATGGCTTGATCGGGGCTGGCCAGGAAAATTTCGTTATGTATCGGGTCGATGCTTACCTTTCCAGTGGCACCCACCCCTTTGATTTGAGTCTTGTCTCCCTGGATTGCGCGAAGAGGAGCTTCTTCTCCGTTGGCTGCTCCCCTGAATGACAGGATCGCCTGAGCGAGAGGACTCGTCACGACAAGTTCGTCGTGAATCGCGTCAAACGCGATGTCGTGCATGGTCCTGCCGAGAAGCGATTTCTGGCCTTCAATCGACCTGAGATATGGTGTGTCTTCCTTCGCCGACCTGGCGAAGATAGCAATCTGCGGATGGTTCACTCAATTCGGTACGAGGATTTCCTGACGAATCGGGTCGTAGGTGACTGCCGCGGTCCTGCCGAAATTCACGCCTCGTTTGCTCTCTTCCGCGCTGCGAATGATGCGCAGAGGCGGCACATCGCCATTGGCCATCAATGGATACACTGTGGCGGAAGAGTTCCCGAGGTTGGAAACCCAGAGCTCTTGATGCGTGAGGTCGAGAGCGACACCCGTCGGATTTCGGAGACGTGTAGATGGCCCATGTATTACTCGAGCTGGCGGGACATCGCCCTGCAACTTGGCGGCATTGGCAAACACGATGACAGATTGGCCAATGTCATTCGCAACGTACAAATCTCCATTGCTTGGGTTGAACTTCATCGCTGCTGGCCAATCGAGTTGGGTTCTGTCCCCTGTAATCACGCGCAACGGTTTGACGTTCCCTTTCGCGGCCAACGGATAAACTTTGATCGCAGGCGGGTACCACCTCCCCGTACCGGCAATTCTGAAATTGCTGTGATGACCCCAGGTACTGACGAACAAAAGTTGATCCTTCTCGTCAACGGCGATACCGTGTGGGGCATCGAGCCCCGTGTCGTCCCCTTCGATCGTTCGTAGCGGCTTCTCTTCACCGGAGGCATCCTTGCGGTAGATCACGACTTGGGGAGGAAATTCGATGGTAGCGAAAATCTCCTGCCTCGCCTCATCGGCGGCAAGGTTATACACCCGATGGGGAGTATGAAGGACCGCCTTGGGTGCGACATCTCCCTCAGCCGCGCGGGGGAAACGAACCATTTTGTCCCCCGTATCCGATTCCACCGAGAAGATGTCTCCACTAACCGGATCCACGTAGAGTCCATTATTAAACTCGATCAGAGTCTTATCGCCCTTAACAATTCGCTTCGGCTGAGTGATTTCGTCGGATCGAGTGGGAGTTGGAGCCAGTCGGTCGAAGACCAGGTATTCCCACAAATTGTTGTCCTGGAGGATGACTTCATTGGAGTTGACGTCGACCGCAATCGCGCTATAGGTCGGGGCCGTATCGCGGATGGTTCGCACCGGCGTCCGCGCCCCGTGGGCCCTGGCTTCGGCCGCCTGTCTTTCCTGCTCGGCTACGTTAGGAGTGGTGAATTGAGCCGCAAACACGAGGGTGGAGTACGGGTCTCGCCGCAGTGCGGAAAATAGGATTTTCTCATCGGGAGAGGGACTACTCGGATTAGTGGCGGAAGATTCGTCCGCCATACACCAATCGGAGCCATCCGGAAGTTGCTGCACGGAAACCAAGCGAGATGCGCGGTCGGGCGCTGCCCAGACCCCAATCGCGACTAAGGCCGCCGACAGGATTACGCATTCAAGTTTGGTTCGTCTTACGCGCATTGAACTGCTTGCAAAAACAAATCCAAGCTACGCGCGAATACATGATAAAGACGAATGGCCGATGGGCAGATTTTAGGCCCGCGCTTGCGCAGGGGTCAAGACATAGGATGGAATCTAAGGGCAAGAGCCAGTATATCGCTATGCGTCCTGTTTGCTTGATCCAGCCGTTCACGGTTCCTCTTTCCGTGGGTGCTCAGCACAAATGTGGGAGGCAAACGCTTCATCACGTTGCGATTCAAAATCGCGTACCACCTCTTCGGGCGCTTTTCCTTTGGGTGAACCGCGGGGTCTAAATACCCAGGCGCACTCGGAGCAACCCAGTAATCCAGATTCCTCAAGCCACACTAAACTGCGCATGACCGGGCGATTCTACGCGTGCGCACCACGTCCGCAAACGATGGCAGCAGCAATTTGTTCGTTGGCTGAGCGATCCTTGCAGGTATAGAATCGCGCCGGTTAGCCGAGGTAAAGCGAGAGCGCCCGACGCCGGTATTCTGGTGGCCGGCTTCACGAAAAGGCGGAAGCCATGAAGATTGATGCGTCGCATAACGCGCTACTTTCTGCCGTATTGCTCGGGATAAGCCTGCTGATGTTCGACAGCTTTATGGCATCTGCACAAACGCGATCCCTCGCTTCCCAGGCAAATACTGGCACTTGCGGAAACACTCAGACGGTTGGCACGATGAGCGACATTATGACGAGTATGGTTTATCCAGCTGCGAACAATATATTGCTTGCAGCATACCGCAGCGGTCCTCAGGAGGATAAAGAGTGGCTGGCTATTCAGCGGAGTGCGGTGATGTTGGCCGAATCCGGAAACGTACTCATGATGCGCGGACCCGCCGGACGGCAGGGTGATTGGGAGAAAGATGCGAACGCGCTTATGGCTGTCGCTCAACCGCTTAATGCCGCCTGCACAACATGTCACAAACAGTATCGCGCCAACATTGCGGGACCAGGCGAGCGAGTCGGGCCTTCGCACCAACCGGCGGAATGAGCCTTCGCGCGAAAAGCCAATTTCCCTCAGCTCGAGTCTGACAAGAGTTCGTTCTTGACCATGCACACAATCCACGCCGTCTTATTCGAACCCGTTGGATGTCTGGCGGAATTCCCCGCCTCGCAATTCGACCAAATTGCGGCTCGCATATTCGGCAAAACGTTCGTCAATTCGTCCGGCAGCGAGGCCTATTGGCAAGTTGTGGCGCTGATCGAGAAATCGGGCGGCAAACTTAATTCGCAAGAGAGAGAGATCGCAGAAAAACTGGAGCTCCAGGCGGTCGAGCAAGTCGAGCTCTATGAAGATGTGGTGCCGGCGTTTTCCGAACTGAAGAATATGGGCATCCAGTTGCTTGTCGCTTCGTCCTTATCGGGCGGCTCCGCGCATCGTTTCCTGGAAAGATTTGCGCTACAGAACGTATTCGCTGCAATCTGGAACCGTGACAATGCCGGCGGTATTAAAAAGGCGCCTCTTGTGAAGGCCATGGAAAGCGCATCGCTCCAGCCAGAACACGTAATTACTCTGGTGGACACAATCGAGAGCCTGAACGTGGCCCAAGAGCTGGGCACCAACTCCATTCTCATGATCAACGATTATGAGCAGGGCAGGCGCTTGGCCTTATATGAGCCGACTGGGGGAATTGTCTCGCTGCGCGAGCTGCCCGATGCGATTCGTCTGGTAGCGGAAAGCGCGAAATTGCGTCCTCGGTAGTCGGCCGGGAACAGGGCGCTCAAAAAAATCCTAAGCAGCAGCCAGCCTGGCCATGCCCGACGCGAGCAGCCCTTTCGCCATATCAATCTTCGTCGCGTTGTATTTCAGAGGCGCCGCATCCGTCAGCGCGGTCGCGAGCGCCTGACGTGTCAAGTCTGTACTGAGCGTCTTGCCTTTGAGGAAGTTCTCCACGGCTGTTTCCCGCCAAGGCTTGCCGGCGATTCCGCCAAAGACCACGCATGCATCTGTGATCGTCTTGCCCTGCAGCTGTAATCCGATAGCCAACGAGGCCATAGCAAAGTCCCAAACGCCTCGCGGCCGGAGCTTCTCGAACGAAGCCTTGAATCCCGGCTTCGCCGCCGGAATCGTCACTTCAGTCAGAATTTCGTTGAAGCGCAGCACATGCGATTGCAGCCTGCCATCCACCATCATGTCTCCGGGGACGAGCTGCTCAATGCTCAGCTCTTTCAGTCCGAAGGGCGTGGCCACCTTTGCTCTTGCATCGTGTGGAATCAACGCCGTGGCAATGTCGCCCGGGTAGACCGCATAGCACAGCCGCCCGCCCATAGCCGAGTGGTAATAGCTGTTGTCTCCAATCGCGCCATAGCAGATATATCCGCCATTGCGGTAGCAGGAGTAGCCACCTCGCAGATACTGACACCACACTTGCTGCAGCAAGTCGCCGCCAACTGTGGATGCATTGCGCAATTCGGGCGAGGAGATCTTCTGTACGGCTTCGACAAGCATCGGGTACTTCTTCGCCAAGAGATCCGATTCCGCCACTTCAGCTAGTTTCGTGAGTGCGCCAATCTGAACGTCACCTTGCCCATTCTCTTTGATATGACGCAGGCCGTCGATCTTCTTTATGTCCACCAAGAAGCTTGGCGCCGCTTCGATTCTGTTCTTTAACTGAATGAGGAGATCCGTGCCGCCGGCATAGACTCCCGCTTGCGTTCCATGAAGGGACAAAATTTGTATCGCTTCTTCAATGCTCGATGGGCGGTAGACGGAGATCGGTTTCATGCGATTGCTCCCTTGGCTCTCAAACCCGCAAGAATTTTGTCCTTTGTGATCGGATGCTCTCGGATTCTCACCCCGCAGGCGTTATAGATCGCATTCGCCAGCGCACTGGGAGCGGCTCCGATGGTTGTCTCCGCAAAACCTTTCGATCCAAAGAACCAGCGAGGTTCCAAGCTATTAATAAAGACATTGGTCTGTTCTGGCGGCTCCATGATCGTAGGCAGCCTGTACGACAAATATCCGACGCTGTAATGAAACGTTCCCGGAAATTCGCGATCCCATGGAATGCCATCGGTCGCCATGCCGGTGCTCTGGACCAACGATCCGTGCTGATCGGCGCTAGCTAGAAGCGGATTCATAACATTACCAGAGTCCTGGCAATACGCCACCCTCACGTGACGCCAGTCACCCGTCCAGGTGTCCACCTCAACTTCGGCAAAGCACGCCCCGATCCCACGATTCAGCGCTCTGCCGATGGATCCAGGATGAAGACACCGGCCTACTTGAAGTATGGGACCCTTGTTTGCCTTTACTAACTCAACAAAAGTCGTCTTCTTCTTTGGATCTTCGGTAGACGAGATCACGCCGTCGTGTATCTGCAGCTTCGCTGTATCCACCTTCAAGAGATTGTTCGCGCGGCTCAGCAGATCTTTTCGCATCTTGTCCGCGGCATTGCACAGCGCTCCACCCTGTAACTGAGTGGTTAAACCGCTATGCCAAGGCGGGGCCGAGGGCGCTTGGTCTGAGTCGCCCCAGATCAATCGGATGTGATCGAGGGTGGTGAAACCGAGGATTTCGCCGACTTGAATCGCCATCGCAGTGCCATGGTTCGTGCCGCTGTCCGGCTGTGCGAAGTGCATAACAACATTGCCGTCGGCATTCAACTGCAATTCCGCGTTGAAGATGTCGCCCTCGCCGCCTGGAGTAACATTGCCTTGCGCCTTGTTCTTGGCGAGGACCCAATCGTAGCCAGGCTCGCCTTCATGGTAACCCACCCGTCCGGCGTGGTGCTGAGACATCGCCACTCCGAGACCGCGCTTGAACCTTCCGGGGTTTCCGCCAGGTACGGGATTGCGCTTCTCCCAACCGATCGCTTTCGCTCCTTCTTCCAGCACTTCAACCGAAGCATAACTATCGTAGTGAAGTTCCCCATGCTCTGTCTCGGGCATGGGAACGATCGTAGGGCCGCCTTGCTTGAGGGCCACTTTTGTCCCGGGCTTCTGCACGTTAAGCAACCGGAACTTAACTGGATCCATGCTGACCGCTTCTGCCATTTCGTCGATCATCTGTTCCCAAGCCCACTTGAACTCCTGCTGGAAGTTGCTCCGAGCCGAACCCATCATGATCGCATTCGTCCGATAGAGGACGCCGATCTCTCTCCAATTGGGAACAACGTGGAGATAGAGCTCGGATCTGCCTCCTCCGCCTTCTTGTATTCCTCCCTGATTGGCGCCCATGCTGACGTGGAACTCACGCTGGCACGCTGTGATTTTCCCGTCCTTCGTGGCTCCTACTTTGAATTTAGTGAGCGTCTGCGGCTTTATTTGCAGGAATGCCAACTCCTGATTCTTGGGGAGCATCAGCTTAGTTGGCCGGCCGGTCACCTTCGCGATGTGGGCGATCCAAGGATAAAACTTATCGCCGGTTGGTAGGCATCCTCCGAATGATCCGCCATTCCATTTGTTAATAAACCGAACATTCTCCGAAGGAATCCCCAACCTCTTAGCTGCGTTGTTTCGTGAGTTATAAATCGACTGGCCCATCCCCCAAATCGTCAGCTTGTCGCCGTCCCACTTGGCGACGCAGCCATTCGGTTGCAGGGGAACGGGGATGGCCCCTGAAAAGGAATAGGTAAACTCCTTGACCACATCCGCTGCGCCAAATGCTTTGTCGACGTCGCCCCATTCGTACAGCGTTTTGACGACACTCGGTCGTTCTCTGCCGCCAGCCCTAATCGTCAAGTCTGGCGCATTTGGCGCCATAGCCTGCTGGAGATTCGACGCGAAAGGAAGGACTTCATATTCCACCTCAATGGCCGCGACCGCATCCTCGGCAAGATCCTCGGTTTCCGCGGCCACCATCGCTACGACTTCGCCCTGAAAGAAAAGCTCTGCCGGGAAGGGATACGTCTGCGGAGCATTCTTCGCCGTCAATATATGCGCCACGCCCGGCATCTTCTCCGCCTTGGAAGTATCGAGCGTCTTAACCTTCGCACGAGGATGCGGATTGGTAAGGAGCTTCACCCAAAGCATGTTGGGCAATTGAACCCGAGTGGCATACTCGGCCTTACCCGTAAGCCGAGGTATGCCTACTTCCGGCATCGGGGGATGCGGTTTCCCGACAAGATTCAGATTTTGGGGTGGATAGCCTTGCCACTTCCGCGTAACGAACTTCTGATCGCCTTCCACCAGCGTATCTTCCGGCCCATGCCCGCCGCCCGTGGAAAAGTCCCGTACCATGGGTTGGTTAACGATGACGCACAATTCAGGTTTGGACTCGAGCTTCTCCTTCGGCTTCTGGGGGTTTTGTGGTTTTGTACTCATGCGATTTCCGCCTCCCCGCGCAATACCTTACCCGTGTCGATGACGGTTCGTACGATGGCTGCATAAGCCGCGCAGCGGCAGATATGCCCCGAAAGGGCCGCTTTGACCTGATCGACGGTGGGATTGGTATTCTTATCCAGCAGGCCTTTCGCCGTCACTTCCCAACCTGGCGTGCAAAATCCACACTCAGCTGCCGAATACAGATGCGCCACGCGCTGTAACGGATGGAGGTTTTTCTCATCCCCCAAGCCCTCCACCGTGAAGATCTTCTTGCCCACGGCTTCCATGGCCAGTGTATGGCAGGAATAAAATGGTGTGCCGTCGATCAGCACGCTGCACGCGCCGCAACTGGCCCGATTGCAGCTCCGATTCGTCCCCGTCAGGCCTAGCTTCACGGCGATCACTTCCCATAGTGTCGTTCGCACTTCGTATTCCGCTTGATAGTTTTTGCCGTTGATATTGAACGTGCTGGTCTCCCGGGTTATTGCGTCGGGGATCGCCAGAGGAGAAGGCTTGGGAGCAGCGGCCGCGACTTCCGTTCCCGAGACCACGGCGCTAACCGTGGTCGTCACAGCCACGGCACTCACGCCCGCAGCTTTGATGAAATTCCTGCGAGAATATTCCATCTTCAAACCTCCCTACAATAGTCGCGGCGACCTGGAGTTAAGACTCGAACGGAATCTGGCGAGATCGTCGGGCTGATTTTTGGGATTTGTAGAATCGAACGAGACCGAACCCGGAAAGATGTGCCCGTTTTCATTGGAACGCCAAATATCCATTTTGGCGTCAAACCTATTCTAATTGGCCAACTTATACGCTCCGCCCTCTGGAAGTGTCAAGGCGAATCACAGAGAGATATAGCGACTCGATTTGTAGGCCGATGTCTATCCGCCTGAAGAACGTATTTTTTGCTCGTCGCCCATCCATCAGTAGATCAACTTCAAAGCGAACTGGATATGCCGCGGACCACCCGAACCAACAACAGGATTGGCCACGTCCGGCGTGGTGCAGGAACAGCCGAACTGCGCGACCTCCGGGTCGAGCCCAACGGTCGTGCCGTTCGCGGAAGCTGGGGTGGAGGAAAAGTCCGCACGGTTCAGGATATTGAAGAACTCCACGCGAAATTGCGTAGTCAATCGTTCCTTCAGCTTCCAGTCCTTAGACACGGACAAATCTACATTTTTGTAGGAAGGACCGCGAAAGATGTTACGGTTTGCGTTACCAATCGTTCCGTAAGCGGGGGGAGTGAGAACGCCACCGCCTTGCATATAGCAACCCAAATTCGTAAGCGATGAGACGGCGAGAGATTGCAGTTGGGGATTGCCCGCGTAGGGAGCCTGCGCTGCCGCTCCGCAACTCGCGATGGCCGCGCTTCGTGTCAGGAAGGGAATGTTATGCGGACCCGAGGTGAATGCAGACGTCGGTCCGCTGTAGTTCCAGGTCTGAGGGCTCTTGGCGATGCTGTTCTTGAACTCGCCGGTTCCTAAGATGTCGGTCGTTAGATCTTGAGGGAACCATGGCAAACCGCTTTGCATCAGCAGAAGGCCGCTGACGGACCAGCCCTGGAGCATTTGCCCGGGAGCCTTGATTCCGGGGATCAAATAAGTCGCCGAGAACGTGAAGCGGTGACGAATGTCGTTGTTGCCGTTGGAGTAGAACAGCTGCGGGTTGTGCGAATCGATTTGCAGCGGAGCATTGATCAGGCTCTGGCTGGAAGTCTGATCGAGGGCATGAGAATACGTGTAGCCCCCGAGGAACGACAGGCCGTGGGAGGTATGCTCGTTCACTGTGATTTCTAGTGCGTTGTAATTCGAGTGAAACTCGTTGCCTGTTTGATCGATCGCGCTGAGGTACGGGAATAGACTGCTGTACGGCCCGACTTCTGCCGCGGTGTTGGCCAAGCACCTATTGGTGTTTAGACAAAACTGACTGCTGGTTAAGCCCACGATTCCGTTTGGCAATGGATTTTTTGAGTTGGCCGTATTGAACGCCGTCAATTGGGCCGCCGTCCATGGCGTATTCCACCCAGCGCCGATTGCCGGCTGGTTGATATCCTCGAAGCTTGCCTCGTGAAAGCCATGGTTGCCAATGTAGGCTAAATCCAGAGTCAGACTCTTGGTAATCGCGCGCTGAAAATCCACGTTCCACTCGGCAGCTCCCGGTTGAAGGAAGTTGCGGGAGGTTGCTTGGGTGGTGCACGGTGACGCAAGCTTCGAACCGCCGAAGCCGGTGGGCGCGCAGGTGATCCCGGTGTATGTGACCGTGTTAATGACCTGCGACTGCGTGGGAAAGACGGGTCCTGCCAGGTCCCATTTTATTTGGCTGGCCGGTAGAGTCACGCGATTAGGCGTGTGAGCATTCAAGTCCGTGCCGCTATTGTTGACGGGGGGCGTGAGGCTGGGGAAATTGGCGCCGAAAGGGGTACCTCCGGCACCGCCGGCGGCGAGTTGCTCCACGATTTCGGCATCTCTGAGAATACTGCCTCCGGCACGAATAACCGTCTTGCCGTTGCCCCTGACATCCCAGGCCACGCCAAGCCGCGGGGAAAAGGCTGTGTGGTCTCCCCTCAACATGCGCGGGATCGGTTCGCCCGGACCAACCTGCTCAACCCCCGGGGTGGTCGCCGGATCGACATTCGGATTGAAATTGCCCATATGGTTGAATCGCTCGGTCGGTGTCCCCTCATATTCGTATCGTAGTCCAAGGTTGAGCGTGACCCGGGGAGTCAAGCGCCAATCATCCTGAAAGAACGCCCCGTACCAGTGTGCCCGAACGAATACCTGATTTTGACCCTGCTGCACCAGGCCCCGCAGAGGTGCACCTAGGAGGAAATTTTGCAGTGTGTCAAAGGTGACTTGCCCATTGCCCTGATCGAAGTTGTTGTTGTCGTGAACCACGTCCATGAAATCAAAGCCGAATTTAAACGCGTGCTTTCCCCGCAGGTACGACACACTGTCTACGATCTCCACGTTGCCCTGAGGTCCCCGGATGCCGTTCCGGCTGCCTGTTCCTAGATAGCCGCTGAAACTGTTAAACAGGATATTCGGAAAGCCGCCGTAGAGCGGATTCGTGACGCCTGTATTCATGCCATAGCCCTGCGGCCAGGGGTTCACGGGAGTCTTGTCGGCGTCTCCGCTGAAAGTGGAAGCGTGAAGGAACGAATAGCCCGCCCTGAAATCGTTCAGCCAAGTGGAATTGGGAGTCCACGTCCAGGAACCCGTATAGACGCGCACATCCGAAGGGATCGTGGCTTCCCATTGCGGAAGCAGTTGTCCCGCGGCATAGTTTGCCGTTTGGGTCGATTTGGATATGAAATAAAAAGCACTGATGTGGTTGTGCTCGTTAACCACATAATCGCCTTTAATGAAGCCGTTATTTAACGGCCCTAGCGTCGTTAACGGAGGATTGTAAGATGTCGAAGAGGTCGGATTGTAAGGAAAGACGTTCTCAAAAGTTGACGAAGCAGGCGAGACGACACAGGTCGCGGGGTTGAGTCCGGCCAACTGCGCGCTCAGCGCGTTGATCGCTTTTCCTGAGTTCTTAATGGCGTTGCACGCGTCTACCATACTGGTAGTCGCATCCCCGGTGGAAATATCCGTCGGGATGGTGACTAGCGCAACGTCGCCCAGCTTGGTGCGCAGACCTTCGTACCCCAGAAACCAAAAGAGTTTGTCTTTGATGATGCGTCCGCCGGCCGTGCCGCCAAATTGCTCCAGAGTTGCCGGCGTGACGGTATGCGTGAAAGCATTCGCCGCATCTGTGGCGCTGGCGTCGCGGCCAAACGCATAGGCTGTTCCGTGGATGCTGTTCGTTCCGGACTTCACGCCGACGTTTATGATCGACCCGTCGCCCCAGCCATATTCGGCCTTGGGATTCTGCTCCACATTGA
>Ga0209577_10003084_pt1 | contig 15734 bp, 11 predicted proteins | sample GraSoiAngelo_109_FD_185874 | JGI IMG/M metagenome (GOLD analysis project Ga0209577, IMG submission 185874) | Grasslands soil microbial communities from the Angelo Coastal Reserve, California, USA - 14_0903_12_20cm (SPAdes) (version 2) | ecosystem: Environmental > Terrestrial > Soil > Grasslands...
CTCGGGACCGGGGCGGCCCCCCCGCTCGGTCGCGGCCTTGGCCCGCATCCCCGTATAGCGACTGATCTCGAGCAGCGTGTAGAGGCGGGCCGTCTCCTGACGCGCGATCGGATCTCGGGCCTTGCCGAACATCATGGGCAGGAGCTTGACCATGGCCGCGCCGCCGGAGGCCATGGCACCCAGGCCCCCGCCCGAGGCCGCCGAGGCCAGCTCGCCCACCCGGGCATCGAGGTCGGGCACGGGCGAGCGCTCGGCGCTTCCCATCCCGATGCCGAGCATGGCGCCGCCCCCGGACATGCCGCCCATGGCCCCCGCGCCCAGGCTGGTCCGTTCGAAGGAGAGGCAGGTGACCGCCACGGCCCACCCCTTGTCGATCTCCCCGATCACGTCGGCCTGGGAGACGCGGGCGTCGGTGAAGAACACCTCGTTGAAGGTGGCCCCTCCCGTCATCTCCTTGAGCGGGCGCACCTCGACCCCGGGCTGGTCCATGTCGATGACGAAGAAGGTGATGCCCTGGTGCTTGGGCGCGTCGGGGTCGGTCCGGGCCAGGAGGATGCCCCAGCGCGAGTACTGGGCGCCCGACGTCCAGACCTTCTGGCCGTTGACTGTCCACTCGTCGCCGTCACGCACGGCTCTGGTCTGCAGGCTGGCCAGGTCCGAGCCCGCCCCCGGCTCGCTGAAGAGCTGGCACCAGATGTGCCTGCCCGTGACCATGTCCGGAAGCAGGCGGTCGATCTGCTCCTGGGTGCCGTGCTCGGCGATGGTCGGCCCCGCCATCATGGGGCCGATGCCGCTGGGCGGGTGGTGGGCGCCCACCGCGGCGCGCTCCTCGGCGACGGCCCTGGCCCCGTCCGAGCTCAGGCCCCTGCCCAGGGCCCGGGCCGGCCAGGTGGGAAAGGCCCAGCCCGAGCGCCCGAAGAGGTCCCACCACTGACCCAGGCTCAGATCCGGATCCCAGTTGGCCTCGAACCAGGTCCGGGCCTCGAGCCGGACCGCATCAGCGTCGACTCGGCTGACGGTGTCGGTCACGGGGCGCCTCCTGTCTGATGCCGGCACGGCTCGGCTGGCGCCGGCCCGGCTCTGCCGCCGCCACGGTATTGGCCTCGGGCGGCACATCCAATTCCCGATGCAACGGCCCCCGGCGTGGGGAGTGGCGGCCTGGAATTGGAATGTGTTCTACTCAGCGCGGCCAGGACAAGGTGTTGGCCGCGCGCCACGCGCGCCACGGAGCGAGCAGGAGCGGACGAGGGATGGGCATCTGCGATGGTCGGGTCGTGGTCATCACCGGCGCGGGCCGGGGGATCGGCCGGGAGCACGCCTTGGAGTTCGCCCACCAGGGCGCCAAGGTCGTGGTGAACGACCTGGGCGCCGAGGTCGACGGGACGGGTAGCTCCGATGGCCCGGTGGGCGAAGTGGTGGAGCTCATCCGCAAGGCCGGGGGCGAGGCCGTGGCCAACGGGGACGACGTGGCCGACTGGAACGGGGCGGCGCGCCTGGTTCAGGCCGCGGTGGACACCTTCGGCCGGCTCGACACCCTGGTCTGCAACGCCGGCATCCTGAGGGACCGCATGGTCGTCAACATGACCGAGGAGGACTGGGACTCGGTCATCAGGGTCCACCTCAAGGGCCACTTCTGCCCGCTGCGCCACGCCGCCGGCTACTGGCGCGAGCAGGTCAAGGCGGGCGACGAGGTGGCGGGCCGGGTGATCCTCACCAGCTCGGGAGCCGGCCTTTACGGCAATGTCGGCCAGCTCAACTACGCCGCGGCCAAGTCGGGCATCGCCACCATGGCCCGCGTGGCCGGGGCCGAGCTCACGCGCTACGGCGTGACGGCCAACGCCATCGCCCCCGCGGCCCGCACCCGGATGACCGAGGCCCTCTTCGCCGACATGATGGCCAAGCCCGAGGAGGGCGCCTTCGACTCCATGTCTCCGGAGAACATCTCGCCCCTGGTGGTGTGGCTGGGCAGCCACGAGTCGGGCGACGTCACCGGCCAGGTCTTCGAGGTCAGCGGCGGTCTGGTCGCGGTGGCCGAGAATTGGCGCCGGGGCCCGGCCCAGGACAAGGGCGACCGCTGGGACCCGGCCGAGCTGGGCCCCGTCGTGCGCGAGCTGGTGGCCAAGAGCGAGCAGGTGCGGGTGATCGGGGCCCGCTGAGGCCGGCCGGACGCGTGTACCTGGACCAGACCCCGGAGCAGAAGGCCCTGCGCAAGGAGCTGCGCGCCTACTTCGAGGAGATGATGACGCCGGAGGTGCGGGCCGAGCTGGGCTCGGCCGGCGAGGACAGCTCCCTGTTCCGGACGCTCGTGCGCAGGCTCGGGCATGACGGCTGGCTGGGCATCGGCTGGCCGACGGAGTACGGGGGCCAGGGCCGGCCCGTCACCGACCAGTTCATCTTCTTCGACGAGGTCCAGCGGGCGGGGGCGCCCTTCCCGTTCGTGACCGTGAACACCGTGGGCCCGACGATCATGGGCTTCGGGTCCGACGCCCAGAAGGACCGGTACCTTCCCGGCATCCTCCGGGGCGAGATCAACTTCGCCATCGGCTACACGGAGCCGGACGCGGGCACGGACCTGGCCTCGCTGCGCACACGCGCCGTCCTCGACGGCGACGAGTTCGTCATCAATGGGAACAAGGTCTTCACCAGCGGGGCCAACCAGGCCGACTACGTCTGGCTCGCCTGCCGCACCGATCCCGATGCGCCCAAGCACAAGGGGATCTCCGTGGTCCTGGTGCCGACGTCGTCGCCCGGGTTCAGCTACACACCCATCGTGACCGTGGGCGACGGCATGACCACGGCCACCTACTACGACGACGTGCGCGTCCCCGCCGCCAACCTGGTGGGCCGACTCAACGAGGGCTGGCGCATGATCACGACCCAGCTCAACCACGAGCGGGTGGGGCTGGCGGCCATGGGAGGTCTGGCCCACCGGCTGTGGGAGGAGGTGCTGGCCTGGGCCAAGGCCACGCCTGCGGGCGAGGGCGGACGCGTCGCCGACGTGCCCTGGGTCCAGTCCGATCTGGCCCGGGCCCACGCCCGCCTCGAGGCCATGAGGCTGCTCAACTGGCGCATGACGGCGTCGACCGCGGCCGGGACCCTGGGCCCGGCGGAGTCCTCGGCCGTGAAGGTGTACGGCACCGAGTGCGTGGTCGAGGTGTACCGGACCCTGCTGGGCATCGTCGGGCCCGCGGGCGCGGTCAAGGCCGGTTCGGAGGGGGCGGTGCTGCGGGGCGAGCTGGAGCGGGCGGCCAGGCAGGCCCAGATCAACACCTTCGGAGGCGGTGTCAACGAGATCCAGCGGGAGATCGTGGCCTGGCAGGCCCTGGGCATGACCAGGCAGGCCCGTTGAGCACGGTCGAGCGCTCCCCGGCGCCGCGAGCTGATGGAGCACCCGGAGGCGGTGCGGCTTCGGACCCGGGCGCCGCCAGGCGAGACCTCCTCGCCCGTCTGCGGGCCTTCGAGGGCCGCCCGGTGGGTCCCCCCGAGCCCGCGCCCGACCCCGTCAACCAGGCCATGATCCGCCACTGGGTAGAGGCCGTGGGCGACCGCAACCCGGTGTACGTGGACGCCGAGGCCGCCGCCGCGTCGGTGCACGGCCAGGTCGTAGCCCCCCCGGTCATGCTGCAGGCGTGGGCCATGCGGGGCCTGCGCCCCCGTCCCCCGGCCGGGGGCACGGCCCAGGACGAGCTCATGGCCCTCCTCGACGAGGCCGGCTTCACCTCGGTGGTCGCCACCAACTGCGAGCAGGACTACGACCGCTACCTGCACATCGGCGACCACCTCTCGGCCGCGGCCGTGATCGAGTCGGTCTCGGACGAGAAGGGCACGGCCCTGGGCCCGGGCCACTTCGTCACGACCAGGATCACCTACACGGACCAGCATGGCGAGCGGGTGGCCAGCATGCTGTTCCGCATCCTCAAGTTCCGGCCTCCGCAGCCGGCCGGCGCCGGATCAGGGGGGAAGGGGGAGGAGGGCGCTCAACCCCGTCCCCGCCGTCCCCGCCCCGCCCTCACCCAGGACAACGCCTTCTTCTTCGAGGGCGCCCACCAGGGCAGGCTCCTCATTCAGCGCTGCGCCTCCTGCCTGAGGCTGCGCCACCCGCCCCGGCCCATGTGCCCGCACTGCCGCTCGCTGGAGTGGGACACGGTCGAGGCCGGGGGGCGGGGCAGCGTCTACAGCTATGTCATCAATCACCACCCCCAGGTGCCGGCCTTCGACTATCCGCTGGTGATCGCGCTTGTCGAGCTGGAGGAGGGAACCCGCCTCGTCTCCGACCTGGTCGGGGTGGACCCCGGGGAGGTGCAGGTGGGCATGGCCGTGGAGGTCGACTTCGTCGCCTTCGACGACGAGCTCACCCTTCCCGTGTTCCGTCCGGTTGCGGCGGGCTGATGGACTTCACCTTCACCGAGGACCAGGAGGCGGTGCGGGACCTGGCCGGGCGGGTCTTCGGGGACAGGGCGACGGCGGCCCGGGTGAAGGAGGTGGAGCGCGGCCCCGAGCGGGTGGACCGCGAGCTGTGGGCCGAGCTGGCCCGTACCGGTCTGCTGGCCCTGTGCCTGCCGGAAGAGGCGGGAGGCAGCGGCCTGGGGGCGATCGAGCTGTGCCTGGTCCTCGAGCAGCAGGGCCGGCGGGTGGCTCCCGTCCCGCTGCTCCCCACCCTGGCCTCGGCCCTGACCCTGGCCGAGTTCGGGTCGCCGCGCCAGCGGGCCGCCTGGCTGGCCGGGGTCGCCGGGGGCGACGTGGTGCTGGCCCCGGCGCTGGGCGGGCTGGGCTGGCCCGACGCCACGACCGAGCCGCTGGCCTCCCCCGACGGCCGCGGCTGGCGTCTGAAAGGGACCGCGCCCAGCGTGCCCGCCGCCCCCCTGGCGGCCCGGATCCTGGTGGCGGCGGACAGCCCGCAGGGGCCACGCCTCTTCCTGGTCGACCCCGCCGCGGCCGGAGCCGAGGTCGAGCCCGTGGACACGACCGATCGCCAGTCGTACGGACGCCTCGTCCTGTCGGGAGCCAGGGTGGACGAGGACGACGTGGTGGGCGACGCCCGCGCCGTCACCTGGTGCGTGGAGCGCATGCTGGTCGGGCTGTGCGCCCTTCAGCTCGGCGTGGCCGAGGAGGCGGTGGGGATGGCGGCCGGGCACGCCTCCTCGCGGGTCCAGTTCGGCCGTCCCCTGTCCACCTTCCAGGGCGTGGCCCTGCGGGCCGCCGACGCCTTCATCGACACCGAGGCCATGAGGGTCACCATGTGGCAGGCGGCTTGGCGGCTGAGCGAGGGCCTGGACGCCAGGCGGGAGGTGCTGGTGGCCAAGTGGTGGGCGGCCGAGGCCGGCCAGCGCGTGGTCCACGCCACCCAGCACCTGCACGGCGGGATCGGAGCCGACATCGACTACCCCGTGCACCGCTACTTCCTGTGGGGCAAGCAGATCGAGAACACGTTGGGTGGAGCCAGCGCGGTTCTGTCCAGCCTGGGCCGGGAGCTGACACGGGCATGAGCACGGTCACGGGAACGCCCAGCTACGACCGGGTGCAGGTGGGCCAGGAGCTTCCCGAGCTCACCGTGCCCCTGACCCGCACCCTCATCGTGGCCACGGCCATCGCCTCCCGGGACTACCAGGACGTGCACCACGACCCCGAGCTGGCCCGGGAGCGGGGGTCCAAGGACATCTTCATGAACATCCTCTCCACCAACGGCTTCGTCGGCCGCTTCGTCACCGACTGGGCCGGCCCCGACGCCGTGCTCAAGCGGGTGGCCATCCGCCTCGGCGTCCCCAACTACCCGGGCGACTCCATGCGCCTGACCGGGGTGGTCAGGGCCAAGGTCGACGGCGCGGTCGAGGTGGAGGTGCGGGGCGCAAACAGCCTGGGCGACCACGTCTCGGGCACGGTGACCGTGGCCCTTCCCCGGTGACCGCCGCTCTGGGCGACCGGGCCGCCATCGTCGGCATCGGCGCCACCGAGTTCTCCAAGGACTCCGGGCGCAGCGAGCTGCGCCTGGCGGTGGAGGCGGTGGAGGCGGCCGTGGCCGACGCCGGGCTCGAGCCCTCCGACGTCGACGGCATGGTCACCTTCACCCAGGACTCCAACCCCGAGATCGAGATCGCCCGCAACCTGGGCGTGGGTGGGCTCACCTTCTTCAGCCGCATCCACCACGGCGGCGGGGCGGCCTGCGCCACCATCCAGCAGGCGGCCATGGCCGTGGCCTGCGGGGTGGCCCAGGTCGTGGTCTGCTACCGAGCCTTCAACGAGCGCTCGGGAGGGCGCTTCGGCGTCGGCGTGCAGGATCGGCCCCCGGCCCCGAACGCGGAGGGCGCCCACTTCAGCTGGTACTCGCCCTTCGGCCTCGTGACCCCGGCGCAGTGGGTCGCCATGTTCGCCACCCGATACATGCACGAGTACGGGGCGACGAGCGAGGACTTCGGACTGGTGGCGGTGGCCGACCGCAGGCACGCGGCCGTCAACCCCAGGGCCTGGTTCCACGGCCGGCCCATCACCCTCGAGGAGCACCAGGCCTCGCGCTGGATCGTGGAGCCCGCCCTCCACCTTCTCGACTGCTGCCAGGAGTCCGACGGCGGCCAGGCCCTGGTCGTGACCTCGGTGGAGCGGGCCCGGGACCTGCCCCAGACCGCGGCCGTGGTGCGGGCCGCGGCCCAGGGGACGGCCGACGAGCAGGACATGATGACGAGCTACTACCGGCCCTCCATCACCGGCCTGCCCGAGATGGGGGTGGTGGCGGCCCAGCTGTGGCAGATGGCGGGCATCGGGCCCGAGGACGTGCAGACGGCGGTGCTCTACGACCACTTCACCCCCTTCGTGCTCTGCCAGCTGGAGGAGTTCGGGTTCTGCGGCCGGGGCGAGGCCAAGGACTTCATCCGCGACGGGGCCATTGAGGTGGGCGGACGCCTGCCCGTGAACACCCACGGCGGCCAGCTGGGGGAGGCCTACATCCACGGGATGAACGGCATCGCCGAGGGCGTGCGCCAGGTGCGGGGCACGTCGGTCAACCAGGTCGACGACGTCGAGCACGTGCTGGTGACGGCGGGCACCGGCGTCCCCACCAGCGGGCTCATCCTCGGGCGCGACGGGTAGGCGGTGGCCCGCCGCCCCGCCATGGCCGACTGAGGATGGACCTGCGCCTCTCCGACTCCGAGCGCGCCCTGCAGGCCGACCTGCGCCGGTGGCTGGCCTCCAACCTCCCCGAGCTGGGCCCGCCCCCGGCCCGGGAGGACTGGCCCGCCCGGGCCGCCTTCGACCGGGCCTGGCAGCGCCGGCTGCTCGACGCCGGCTACGCCGGCTTCGACTGGCCCCGCGAGTACGGGGGCCGGGGCGCCCCGCCCGGCGAGCAGCTCGTGTTCCTGGAGGAGATGGCCGGGGCCGGCGCCCCCGACGTCGGGGTCAACTTCGTGGGTCTGCTCCACGCCGGCCCCACCCTCATGGCCGAGGGCACGCCCGAGCAGCGGGCCGCCCACCTGCCCGCCATCCTGCGGGGCGACGAGATCTGGTGCCAGGGCTTCTCCGAGCCCTCCGCCGGCTCGGACCTGGCCGCCCTGCGCACCCGGGCCGAGCGGGACGGCGACGAGTACGTGGTGTCGGGGCAGAAGATCTGGAGCTCGTTCGCCCAGGTGGCGGACCGCTGCGAGCTCCTGGTCCGCACCGACCCCGGGGCGGCCCGCCACCGGGGGATCTCCTGGCTGATGATGGACATGTCGAGCCCGGGGATCACGGTGCGGCCCATCCGCACGGCCATGGGCAGCTCCGAGTTCTCCGAGGTCTTCCTGGACGAGGTCCGGGTGCCGGTGGCCGGCCGGGTGGGGGCGGAGAACGACGGGTGGCGGGTGGCCATGGTCACCTTCGCCTTCGAGCGGGGCACCGCCTTCGTCACCGAGCTGGTCCAGGCCATGCGGATGGCCAACGAGCTCGTCGCCGTGGCCCGGCGGGTAACCCGGGGCTCGGCCACGGCGTGGGACGACGTGGGCCTGCGCCGGGAGCTCGGTCGCCTGGTGGCCGAGCTCGACGCCCTGTGGGCCCTGACCAAGCGCAACGTCAGCCGGGCCTCCCGCTCCGGTGTGCCCGGGCCCGGGGCCTCCGTGCTCAAGCTGCGCCTGTGCGAGGCGGCCCAGGAGCTGGCCGACCTGTCCATGCGCATCCTGGGCCGGGCCGGCCTGGCCCTGGAGGACGTGGGCGAGCTTCCCTCGGGGCGCTTCGTAGAGGAGCGCCTGCGCTCGTTGGGGCTCACCATCGGCGGGGGCACATCCCAGATCCAGCGCAACATCGTGGCCGAGCGGGTGCTGGGCCTGCCCAAGGAGCCGCCGGCGCCGGCTGCGGGCCCCTGAGGCCGGAGCTGGCCACGCCGGACCCGGGCCCGCAGGACAGGGCGCGCCCCGCGTCGAATTCCTGGGGCCGTAAGCTGACGCTCCGTCAGTCTCTAGCGCTGGGGGCGCCATGAGGTCTCGCACCGCGGCAGTGCTGGTCGGCGTGGCGCTCATGGCTGCCGCCTGCGGTGCCCGGGCCAACCGCTCCCAGGTCAGCGCCGCGGCCCGCCTCTACGGCGGGGGAGCGGGCGGGGGTGGGCTGGCCCCGGGTCAGGCGGGCGCCGACAGCGGCGGGGGGGCCGGGGGGGGCGGGGGCGCCCTGAGCCCCGGCCAGGCGCCGGCCGGGGCCGGCAGCGGCGGGGCGGGCGCGGCCACCGGAGCGGCGGCCTCGGCCGGGGGCGCCGCGGGCGCAGGGGGGGGCCCGGGCTCGACCCTGCCCCCGGGCGGCAACGGCGGGGCCACCGACGTGGGGGTCACGGGCAACTCCGTCACCGTGGCCAACATCTCCATCCTCACCGGACCGGTTCCCGGGCTCTTCGCCGGGGCGGTGAACGGCACCGACGCCTTCCTCCAGTACCAGAACAGCCTGGGCGGGGTCTTCGGGCGCCAGCTCAAGCTGGCCGCGGCCGACGACCAGTTCGACTGTGGCCAGAACAAGGCCCTGACCGAGTCCTACCTGCCCAAGGCCTTCGCCTTCGTCGGGTCCTTCTCGCTCTTCGACAACTGCGGCGCCCAGGTCATCTCGGCCAACCCGGGCGTGCCCGACGTGCACAACGCCCTGGCCCTCGACGCCCAGAAGGAGCCCAACAACTTCAGCTCCCAGCCCATCCGCCAGGGCTCGGCCCTGGGCCCCATCGACTACTTCAAGGCCCAGTCGCCGGGGGCCGTCACCGCCGCGGCCAGCCTCATCGGCGACGTGCAGTCGGCCAAGGACGCCTGGGTGGGCGAGAGGGCGGCCATGGTGCACGAGGGCTACCAGTTCTCCTACGAGCGCATCTACGAGCCCACCGAGACCGACTTCACCGCCGATGTGGTGCAGATGCGGGCCAAGGGCGTGAAGCTCCTCATCCTCATCGCAGCCGATGTCAAGAGCATCGCCCGCATCGAGAGCGCGGCCGCCCAGCAGAACTTCCACCCGCAGATCACTGCGCTCGGGGCATCCGCCTACGACCCCCAGCTCATTCCGTTGGCCGGGGCCCAGTCGCTCGAGGGCGTTTATCTCTACCTCCCGAGCGCCCTGTACCTGGGAGAGGACAGGGGGACCAACAAGGAGGTCGACCTCTTCCTCACCTGGCTCAAGAGGACGCACCCCAACGCCAACGCCGACCTGTTCACCGCCTACGGCTGGGCATCGGCCCGCCTCTTCGTCGAGGCCCTCCAGGCCGCGGGCCAGGCCAACGGGGGCAAGGCCACCAGGGCGGGCGTGCTGGCCGCGCTGAAGAACATCCACAAGTTCGACTCCAACGGCCTGCTCGCCTCGGGCGATCCCGCGGGCAAGGGCCCGCCCACCTGCTACGTGATCATCAAGATCCAGGGGGGCAAGTTCGTGCGGGTGGACGACCCTCCGGGCGGGTTCCGCTGCGACGGCACCTACTTCCTGGCCGGGGGATGAGCGCCGCGCCGTGACGACGTTCCTGGCCCTCACGGTCGTCGGCGTCGTCGTCGGGTGCATCTACGCGCTGACGGCCACTGGACTGGTGGTCACCTACATCACGTCGGGCATCTTCAACTTCGCCCACGGTGCCATCGGCATGGTGGCGGCCTTCACCTACTGGGAGCTGACGGTCAAGGACCACTGGCCCGTCCCCCTGGCCTTCGTGTTCATCCTGGGCGTGCTCGCTCCGGCCATGGGTGCGCTCATCGACCGGGTCCTGATGCGCAAGCTCCACGGTGCCGCCGTGGAGATCACCCTGGTCGTGACGGTGGGCATGCTGCTGTTCCTCCTGGGCGTGGGTCAGACCCGCTGGAACCCGGGCGTGCCCCGGCCCCTGCCCCGGCTATTCGGGAACGCCCACGTGCGCGTGTTCAGCGTCACCGTGAGCTACCACCAGGTCACCGTGGTGGTGGTGGCCGTGGCCGTGGCCGTGCTCCTGCGCCTGTTCCTCTTCCGCACCCGGCCCGGGGTGGCCCTGCGGGCCGTGGTCGACGCTCCCGAGGTGGCCGCCCTGCACGGCGCCGCCCCGGCCCGGGTGGGCCAGATGGGATGGGCCATCGGAGCCCTGCTGGCCGCCCTAGCCGGCATCCTCCTCGCCCCCCTGGTGACCCTGGACGCCCTGACCCTGACCCTGCTCGTCATCAATGGCTATGCCGCGGCCATCGTGGGACGGCTGCGCAGCCTGCCCCTCACCTTCGCGGGCGGTCTGGCCCTGGGCCTGTTCGAGTCCTACGCGGTGGGGTACATCCCCGGGAGCCTGCTCAGCCAGCTGCGGCCCACCCTGCCCATCATCTTCCTGTACGCGGCCCTGCTCGTCCTCCCCCAGAACCGGTTGCGGGTGGGCCGGGCCGTGGCCATGCGCTCGTCCCGCACCCCCGACCTGCGCCGGGCGGCCGTGCTCGGCGCCCTCTTCGTGGTGGGGGCGGGGATCGTCACCAGCCAGCTGTCGGTGACGAACCTGTTCACCTTCGGCCGGGGCATGGTGCTGGCCATCATCATGCTCTCCGTCGTCCTCCTCACCGGCTACGGCGGGCAGGTGTCGCTGGCGCAGCTCACCTTCGTGGGCTTCGGCGCCTTCGCCATGGGCAAGATCGCCGGGGGCGGCTCGGTTTTCGGCATCGTGGCCGCCATCGCCCTGGCCGCGGCGGTGGGGGCGCTGGCGGCCCTGCCCGCCCTGCGACTGCAGGGCCTGTACCTCGGTCTCATCACCTTCGCCTTCGCCGAGGCCATGACCGCCGTCTTCTTCCACAACAACAGCGTCTTCGGCCAGGGAGGGGCCCTCCGCGTGGGCCGGCCCCACCTGCTGGGCATCTCCTTCGCCGGCGACCGCAGCTTCGTGATGCTCATAGCCGTGGTGTTCGCGGCCGCGGCGGTGGGCACCATCGCCCTGCGCCGGTCCTGGTTCGGGCGCCAGCTGGCGGCCATGTCCGACAGCCAGGCCGCCTGCGCCACCCTGGGGCTGGACCTCACCAGGACCAAGCTGGCCGTGTTCGCCCTGTCGGCCGCGCTGGCCGGCCTCGCGGGTGTGCTCTTCGGTGGCCTACGGGGTTCGGTGGGGGCGGACGACTTCCAGGTGTTCAACAGCCTGGTGGTCCTGCTGCTGCTGGCCATCTGGGGCATCGACTCGGTGGTGGCCGCCTTCATCGCGGGCATGACCTACGCCCTGTACCCCACCATCCAGGCCCACTTCCCCCACATCTACAGCCTGTCCTATCTGGCCACCGGGCTCGGGGCCCTGGGCCTGGCCGTCAACCCCCGGGGGGCCATCCAGCGCATCAACGACGAGCTGTCGCGGTTCGGCAGGCCGCGCCGGGCCGCCCCCGTGTTCGCCGCCGCGGCCCGGGCCCAGGCCACGGACCCGGCCGGCGACGGCCGGGGCGCGGTCGCGCCCGCGCTGGTGGGGTCCGCACCCCAGACCAACGGGTCGGTGCGCAGCGTGCGTCCCCCGGGCGCGCCCACGGCGGCCATGGAGCTGCTGGGCGTGCGTGCCGCCTACGGGTCGATCGAGGTCGTCCACGGAGTCGACCTGGTGGTGCCCGAGGCCAGCGTCTTCGCTCTCATCGGGCCCAACGGGGCGGGCAAGACGACGCTGCTCCGCCTGGTCAGCGGCACCCTCGAGCCCACCCGGGGTTGCGTGCACATCGCCGGGGTGCACGTGAACGGAACTCCACCCGAAGCCAGGGCCCGGCTCGGCGTGTGCACCATCCCCGAGGGGAGGGGCATCTTCGCCAACCTCACCGTGGCCGAGAACCTGCGCATGATGACCTACCGCACGGGCGTGGACAGCCGGGCCGTGGAGGAGCGGGCCTACGGGCGCTTCCCCCGTCTGGGCGAGCGCCGCAGCCAGCTGGCTGGCACGCTGTCGGGCGGTGAGCAGCAGATGCTGGCGATGGCCCGGGCGGTGGCGACGGATCCCAGCCTGCTCCTCCTGGACGAGATATCAATGGGGCTGGCGCCCATGATCGTCAGCGAGCTCTACGAGCTGGTGGGCCAGCTGGCGGCCGAGGGGATCTCCATCCTGCTGGTGGAGCAGTTCGTGAAGACGGCCATGTCGGTGGCCGACTACGTGGGAGTCATGACTCAGGGCCGCATCGAACGGGTAGGTGAAGGAGTCGACGTGGCCGACGTGGTGTCCGCGGCGTACATGGGGGCCCTGGCATGACCATGGCGAAGGCAGGTGGCGTCTCGACCAGGCCCAGGCGGGGCGGGGCCCTGGCCGTGGCCGGCCTGGTCCTCACCGGCAGCGGCATGGCCGGCATGCTCGTCGCCCACGCCGACGTGTCCGCAGCCCAGCTGGGCAGCTACTCGTTGATCGCCACCGCCCCCGGCGTGGAGATGACCGAGGACGAGCCGCCCGCCCAGGCCCATCCCGAAGGCCAGGGTTCGGTGCCCGAGACCTCCTCACTGCTCCAGAACGGCGGGGTCGGCTACGGCCTGTCCAGCGTGGCCTGGCCCGGCGCCACCTTCGCCAACGGGGGCTCCCTGGTCGCGCTCCTCTTCCCCGGGCCCCTGGGACAGCTGCCCGTCCCCATCCCCGACGCCATCAGCCAGGCCGTGCACCAGACCGCGCCCGCGGCCAACTACCCCATCAAGGCCGAGGCCCGGTCGGGCTCCGCCCCCGACGGCAAGTTCGACGCCGGACCGGGATCGACACTGACGGCCCACGCCGACGCCAACCGGGTCGAGGGCGTGGGCGCCATCCAGGGCGCCGACCTGCCCGGCGTGGCCACCTACGGCAGCACCCGCACCGTCTCGAACAGCACGGTCGACGCCGGCGTGGGCAAGGCCGTGGCCACCAGCGCGGTGCACGACATCGACCTGGGCGGGGTGGTCAAGGTCAAGTCGGTCACCAGCACGGCCCAGGCCCAGACCGACGGCAAGGGCTCCTCGACCGACGGGGGCACGGTGGTCTCGGGCATGACCATCGGCGGCCAGCCCGTGTCCGTGGACCAGGGCGGGGTAAAGGTGGGGGACCAGAGCACGCCCATCAACGCCGCGGCCAGCCAGATCGTCAACCAGGCCCTGGCCGGCATGAAGATGCAGGTCTTCCTGAGCCAGCCCCAGGTGACGCACGACGGCGCCAGCGCCAGCTACAACGCCGGTTCGCTGCTCTTCTTCTGGAACCCACCCGGGAGCCAGAACGTCTTCACCGCCAGCTTCGGGGGAGCCCGGGTCTCGGTGGCCTCCGCCCCCGCCTTCGACGTGAACGCTCCCACCGTGGCCGCCGTCTCCACGGCGCCGAGCGACACCGGTGGGCCGGCCTCGCCGGCCGTGGCGCCGGCGGCTTCGCCGTCGCCCTCCGCGGCGGGGGCGGCGGCGCTTCCCTCGGTGGGGGCGGCCCCGGCGGCGAGGCCTTCGGGTCCGGCGCCGGCAGGCTCGCCCCGGAGCACCCTGGACGGGTTGCTGGCCGCGGCCCGCTTCCGGGGCTTCGGCTTCGGCTGGGTCGTGGCCGCCCTGGCGGGCGTGGGCATGCTCGCCCTCGGATCCCGCCGCCTGGTGGCCGACGTCCTCGACCGCCCGGCCCGCGCCTGCCCCCTGGACGGTGGCCAGCCGTGACCGCCTTCCAGAGCGCCTCGGCCGAGCAGGCCCCGTCCGCCAGCGCCGCGGCCCAGGCCACCGCGGCCCAGGCCACCGCGGCCCAGGCCGGCCGGGCCGCCCCCGCCACCAGGACCGGGGCCCAGTCGGAGCTGGCCGCCAGCCTGTCCCGGCTGCGACGGCGGGCCCAGCTGGTCGTGACCCAGCGCTGGCTGGCCGTGGCCGGGGGGGTCATGATCCCGCTGGGCGCGGTGCTGATCATCGCCGGCTGGTACGGCTCGGCCCACACCACGCTCCCGTGGGAGCAGACGCCCTACATCATCTCCGGCGGCCTGCTGGGGCTGGCCCTGGTCGTGGCCGGGGCCTCCTTCTACTTCGGGTACTGGCTGACCCGCCTGGTCGGAGGCGAGCGCGAGCTGTTGGACGTTCTCACCCGCATAGAGGCCCGCCTCCAGGCCGCAGAGGCCGATCGTCCCCCGACGACGACGGCGGGGGGCAGGGCCGTGGTGACGGGGGCCACCGGTTCGCTCGTCGCCACGCGCAGCGGCTCTCTGTTCCACCGGCCCGACTGCCAGGTGGTGGCGGGGCGCTCGCCCAAGGAGCTGCGGACCGTGGACGTCTCCGCCCCGGGGATGTCGGCCTGCAAGCTCTGCGCTCCGCTCGACGCCTGAGCGGCGGGTGACATCGCTGCGCACGCGGGCGTGCGAGCGCTTCGGCATCCGCTTCCCCATCGTGCAGACGGGAATGGGCTGGGTGTCCGGCCCCCGCCTGACCGCGGCCACCAGCGCAGCTGGTGGGCTGGGGATCCTGGCTGCGGTCACCATGACCTTCGAGCAGCTCGAGGACGCGGTGCGCGAGGTCAAGGCGCGAACATCGAGCCCGTTCGGGGTCAACTTCCGGGCCGACCAGCCCGACCTGGCCCGGCGCATCGATCTGGCCGTGCGCCGGGGGGTCCCCCTCGTGAGCTTCGCCGGCGCGCCCACCAGGGACGCCATCGAGCGGATCCACGACGGCGGCCTGCTGTGCATGCCGACGGTCGGGGCCCGGCGCCACGCCGAGAAGATGGCGGAGTGGGGGGTGGACGCGGTCATGGCCCAAGGAGCCGAGGGGGGAGGCCACACGGGCGTGGTTCCCACCAGCCTGCTCCTGCCCCAGGTCGTCGAGGCCGTGGGTGGCGCCATCCCCGTGCTGGGGGCGGGCGGGTTCCACGACGGGAGAGGGCTGGTGGCCGCCCTGGCGTGGGGAGCCGACGGCGTGGCCATGGGCACCCGCTTCCTCCTCACCCAGGAGAGCACGGTGCCCGAAGGGGTGAAGCGGCTGTACCTCCAGGCGGCGGTCACCGACACCGTGGTCACCCGGTCCATCGACGGCGCTCCCCAGCGCGTCATCCGCACGCCGGTGGTGGACCGCCTGGAGTCGGCGTCGCCCGTGACCCGGCTGCCCCGAGCCCTGCGCTCGGCCCTGCAGTTCCGCAGGCTCACGGGCACACCCCTCCGCGAGCTGGTGCGGGAGGGCCTGTCCATGCGCCGCAGCCAGGACCTCACGTGGAGCCAGCTGGTGATGGCCGCCAACGCCCCCATGCTCACCAAGGCCTCCCTCGTGGACGGCCGGCCCGAGGTGGGCATCCTCCCCGCCGGCCAGGGGGTGGGCGTCATGGCCGAGCTCCCCACCGTCGCGGCCCTGCTGTCGCGGATCATGGCCGAGGCGACCGAGGCGCTGGCCCGGCTGTGCCCCGGTCCCGG
>Ga0209577_10003085_pt1 | contig 15733 bp, 18 predicted proteins | sample GraSoiAngelo_109_FD_185874 | JGI IMG/M metagenome (GOLD analysis project Ga0209577, IMG submission 185874) | Grasslands soil microbial communities from the Angelo Coastal Reserve, California, USA - 14_0903_12_20cm (SPAdes) (version 2) | ecosystem: Environmental > Terrestrial > Soil > Grasslands...
CGACGCCCTGGTCCAAGCCGGCCTCACCCCGTCCAAGTCCGCGGCCCGCACCCTCGTGCGCCAGAGGGGGGCGTCGGTCAACAACCGGGTGGAGGACGACGAGACCAGGAGGCTGGGGAGCGCCGACCTGCTGTGCGGGCGCTACGTGGTGCTGCGCAAGGGCCGCAGGGACCACCACCTGATCCGCTTCGACTGAACCGCCCGACCCCGTATGGGGACGCCCTTCAGGCCAGAATGGAGCGGTGAGTCCAAGGCGCGTGCGGGCGGCGGCGCTGGCGTTGTCGATGGGTGCGATCCTGGCCGCGTGCGGCGGGGGCGGGGGCGGGAGCCCGCGCACGGCGGCGACGATCCGGTCCCTGGCCAACGGGGCCACGTCCTTCTCCATGGCCGAGGCCCAGAGCTCGGTGGCGGTGGGGACCGGCCGCTTCGTCTTCGGTCTCATACCCCGGTCGGGGGCCCCGGCCTCGGGAGGCTCGGTCCAGGTGTGGGTGGCGAGCGATGACCGCGCACCCGCTACCGGCCCCTTCCCGGTGAGGTACGTCACGTGGAGCGCGCCCCGGTCCGATGCCTTCGGGAAGCCGCCCGTGCCCGGCTTCTACGAGGCCGAGGTGACCGTGCCCGGCCCGGGCAACTGGCTGGTCGCGGCGCGGGGAGTCGTCGGGGGCAGGTCCATCGTGGCCGTGGGGGCCACCGCAGCCGAACCCAGGCCGGTGGCGGCGCTGGGATCGCCCGCCCTCTCCGAGCCGACCCCCACCGCCTCGTCGCCCACCGAGGCCGCGGCCATCGACACGCGGATCCCTCCGACGCCCATGCACTACATCAGCCTGGACGCCGCCCTGCGCTCCGGCCGGCCCACGGTCGTGGTCTTCGCCACGCCCCTCCTGTGCTCGAGCCGCATGTGCGGCCCGGTGGTGGACGAGGTCCTCGACGTGTACGACGGGCTGGGCCCGACCAAGGCCAACTTCGTCGACGTGGAGGTCTACCCCCAGCGAGACTCCAAGCGCCCCGCCCCCGAGTTCCTGCGCTGGGGCTTTCAGAGCGAGCCCTGGGTCCTTGTCATCGACCGCGCCGGCATCATCCGGGGGCGCTTCGAAGGCCCGGTGGTGGCCGCCCAGATAACCGACGCCCTGCAGCCCCTCCTGTCCCAGCCCTGAGCCTTCCCCCGGGCCTCAGACGGCGAGGCCGTACAGGGTGCGCAGCCTGGATCGCAGGATGTCCTCCGGCAGGGCGGCCCGCTCCACGTCGAGGAGGCGGCCGTCGGCCCCGTAGAAGGCGGTCAGGGGCATGGCCGACCCGCCGCCCAGGGCGTCGTGGAGCCCGCTGCCCTGGGCCCCGGCCACGTCCCTGGCCAGGGGCCACCAGGTGATGTGGTGCCGGCGGGGCATGAACATGCCGTCGCCCGTCTCCAGCGAGTCCACGCCCACGAAGTTCACCCTCCCCTTGAGGGCGAGCGACAGGCGCGAGAAGCCTGGCAGCTCCTGGTCACAGGCCGTGCACCAGGATGCGAAGAAGTTGACCACCGTGGGCTTGCCCCGGAACTCCACCAGCCGGACGCGGGCGCCGCCGGACAGAGCCGGGAGGTCGAAGTGCTCGGGGCTCGTCACACCGGTCCCTCCCGGGCCGGTGGAGGTGACCAGGACGGTCAGGGTAACCAGGGCGGCCACACCCAGCCCGAGCAGGCCCAGCCGGACCCCCCGCTGCTTGCCGGTCACCCCGCCCGCCTCGCCCACCCCCCAAGCGTGGCGCACGCCCGGGGGCCGGTGGTACCGCGCCTCCCCGGCCCGGGTCAGCGGGCGCCGTCGGGCCGGAACCCGAAGCCCCGAGGCGGCCACCGGTAGAGCTCTGCGCCCCGGACCGCGATCTCGTCCACCAGCCCGGCCTCCAGGGCCTGCCGGGAGTCGAGGTAGCGCCCGGCCCGGCTGTCCGCGGCGATGTCCGACGCCGGGCGCCCGGTGGCCAGCGACAGTCGCTCGTAGAAGCCGTCGAGCTGACGCCGGTGGTGCTCGATCCACCCCGTGAGCTGCGAGGCCCGGCCCTGGAAGCTCGACTGGGGCTCGATGAGGCGGAACCGGGCGTGGGGAGCGGCCACGCGCCTCCCACCTACGGCGACGACCCCGACTGCGGGCCCTTCGGCCCGGCCCGCGCAGGTGACGTCGACGGACACGCCCAGCAGGTCGATGACGTCCATGAGGGCGAGGGCGGCCTCCAGGGTGCCGCCACCGCAGTCGACCTGCAGGCTGACGGGTTCGTCTCCCGCGCCGTCCAGGGTCATGAGCTCGGCCGCCGCCCGGGTGGCCGACTCGTCGTCCAGGACCCCGGTGACGAACACCATGCGGCGCTCGAAGAGGCGGCCCCTTACCCAACCGGGCCACTCCTCCCCCTCGTCCCGGCCCACCCGGAGGGGCGGGGGATCGGGCGGCCACTGCGGGCCCGGGGCCGGGCTCATCGGCCCCGCCCCTTCACCTTCCAGTCCAGGCGCTGGCCCAGGGCCGCGGCGTAGCGCTCCAGGGTCGAGAGGCGGACGTCGGCGCCACCCGTCTCCAGCCTGGCCACCGCCGACTGGGAGGTGCCCATGCGGGCCGCCACCTCCGTCTGGGACAGGCCCAGGGCGCGTCGGCGGGCGACCAGGTCGGCGGTCAGGGCCCGCCGCCGCTGGGCCATCTCCTTGAAGCCTGGAAAGACCGGCTCGTGACGGCGGTGTGTCATCGGACCTCGATCCCTACCTCGCCGATGATATCGCGAATATGAGATACTGACCCCCGGGGGCCGGACCGGGAGCGGAGGAGAGGGGAGTGGCGGGAACGATGGCGCTGATACCCACAGTGCTCGAGCAGTCGAGCAGAGGCGAGCGCCTCTTCGACATCTACTCCCTGTTGCTGCGGGAGCGCATCGTCTTCCTGGGACAGGAGGTCGACGACCAGATAGCCAACCTCATCGTGGCCGAGATCCTGTACCTCGAGGCCCAGGACCCGGAGAAGGACATCCACCTCTACATCAACTCGCCCGGGGGGATGGCCTACGCGGGGATGGCCATCTATGACGTCATGCAGCACGTCCAGCCCGAGGTCTCCACCCTCTGCGTGGGCATGGGGATGTCGGCCGCGGCCATGGTCCTCTGCGGTGGAGCACCGGGCAAGCGCCTCGCCCTGCCCAGCGCCAAGATCATGATCCACCAGGGATCGGCCGGTGCCCAGGGCGCTCCCCGCGACATGGAGATCCACCTGCGCGAGGTCCTGGCCACGACCAGGCGCATGGTCGAGATCGTCTCCCACCACTCGGGGAAGCCGGTCGCCGAGGTGGAGCGCGACATCGACAGGGACTTCTACATGACCGCGCTGGAGGCCAAGGACTACGGGCTCATCGACGAGGTCATAGCCCCCCGCAGGGGCGTGGCCGCCGAGGTGCTCGAGCTGGCCGGACGGGTGGGGTGACACCGCTCGCCCCGGCGGGTCACAACAGGCCCCGCAGGTGGGCCGTCTCGTTGAGGCTGACCACCGACCTGGTGCCCTGGCGGGCGGCGGCGAACCGGTTGATGCTGGCGTAGCGGGGCTCGAAGAACAGGACCCTGTCGATGCCGAGGACGTGGGCCGCGTAGGCGTTGATCACCCCGCCGTGGCACACCACGGCGACCGTGGCCCCCGGGCTGGCCGACACGATGCGCTCCAGGGCATCGACCACCCCGGCCCGGAAGGCGTCGGGGTCGACGTCGAACTCGGCCAGGTTGCCCTCCACCATGGCCACCCAGCGCTCGTCGCGCCTGGCCCTGAGCTCCTCCAGGGGGATGTAGCTGGTCGCCTCACGGTCGAACTCGGCCAGATCCTCGTCCACGACCACGTCCATGCCCAACCGGGAACCCACGGCCGCCGCCGTCTCGCGGGCCCGGCGCATGGGGCTGGACCACACGGCATCGAGGTGCTCCCCCTCCAGCCAGGCGGCCAGGCCCTGGGCCTGGGCCCGACCCCGCTCGTGAAGGGGCGGATCCGCGGGCCCGCCCGCCTCCACGACCCGCACCGGCTCGGCGTGGCGGATGAGAACGAGATCCACGGGATGGGCGCCGCCGGTCCCGCGCCCTCAGGGGCGCCGGCGTCGCACTGGGCCCCGCCCGGGGGCCGGGGCGATCAGCGGGCGCGGGCCGAGGCCAGGTGCAGGCCGGACCGGGGCGAGCGCCGGGGCCGAGCGGCCAGCAGCAGCACGAGGCCCAGGGCCACGCAGGCCAGGCCGGCGAGGGCCGAGCGGGCCGCCTCCACGCCGGTGGTGGGCATGGCCGGGCTGGCGCTGGCGCTCGGGCTCACGATGGCGGCCGAGCCGCCGGAGCCCGTCGACGAGCTGGCCGAGCTGGATGAGCCGGCCGAGCCGGATGAGCTGGCGGCAGCCGGCTGGCTCGCGCCCGAGGTGGTCGCGGCCGTCGTCGCCGTGGTGCCCGAGCCCTTGGGCTGGAAGGGGTTGGTCTGAGCCGCGGCCGGCCCGGCGGCCACCGACAGCGTGACCGCGGCGGCGGCCAGGCCCAATCCGGCTCTGATGAGGACCCGATGTAGTCGCACGAAGCCTCAGAGTACCGGCCCTGGGCCCGGGATGGGTGCCAAACGGCCAAGAGCGCCGGTTTCCCCGATACCGACGACCCGCCCGGCTACTCAGGGGAGCAACGGGACGCCCCCGTCGGGCTGGTCGAGCTGGTGGGGCTGGTCGGGCTGGTCGAGCCGAGGGCCTCACGCAGAGCGCCGGCGACGGCCGCCATCTGCTCGTCGCCCTGGTAGCGCTGCCTGGGCCAGAAGAAGCCGCGCAGGCCGTCCTTGCGTCGCCTGGGAACCACATGCACGTGCACGTGGGGCACGGACTGGCTCACCCGGTTGTTGACTGCGACGAAGGCGCCGTCGGCCTCCAGGGCCGTCTCCTGGGCCACCGCCACCCGCCGGGAGGCCTCGAAGAGGACCCCGACCAGGCCGGCAGGCAGGTCGGCCAGCGTCTCGAGGTGGCTGCGGGGCACGACCAGGACATGGCCCGGGAAGACGGGGCGGGCGTCGAGGAACCCCATGACCTCGCCCTCGTCCAGCACGACGTGGGCCTGGGCCTCGCCCGACACGATGGCGCAGAAGGGGCACGGGGGCACGGCGGGCAGATCCTACGGTCGACCGACCTCCCCACGGGGCGGCCGGAGGGGCCGGGACGATGTGCCAGCATGCGGCCATGCCCGATCGGCCCGTCGAGCTGTCTACCGGCCTGCCCGAGACCGTGCTTCCGCCCTTCTCGGCCGAGGCCGGGCGGCGGCTGGACGGTGCCCTGGGCCAGCCACCCGAGCGCCGGCGTGACGCCGTGGCCGACGTCGTCGCCGCCTTTCCCCGGTATCTGGAGGGGTGGGCCCGCCTGGGCGAGCTGGCCCGGGACGACGTGGAGGCCTACGCCTGCTTCCGCGTGGGCTACCACCGGGGTCTGGACGCGCTGCGGGCCGCGGGGTGGCGGGGCTCGGGCTACGTGCGCTGGGCCGAGCAGACCAACCGTGGCTTTCTGCGGTCGCTCGACGGCCTGCGCCAGGCCGCCGCCACCCTGGGCGAGACGGACGAGGAGGAGCGTTGCGCGCAGTTCCTCCACCAGCTCGACCCGTCGTGGGACCCCCGCCTGGCGCGAGAACTCGACTGAGCGGCCGGGCATCGGGCCCGGCGGTACCGTGAGCGCCGTGGCCGCACCGCTGGACGCGGACGTCACCGCCCTGGCCAGGCGCATCGCCGAGCTGGGCACCGACCAGCGGGCCCGGGTGTACCGCATGTCGTGGTGGAGCGAGCGCATGCTCGAGTGGGCCATGGCCAACCCCTCCTTCAAGACCCAGCTGTTCCGCTTCGTCGACGTGTTCCCGGCCACGACCGGCGACGCCGACGTCCTGCGCCACGTGCACGAGTACTTCGAGGGCGCCGACGCCCCCCGCCTCCTCGACGTGGGCGTGAGCGTGGCCGACCACGTCCCGCTGGGCGAGCACCTGACCGCCTCGGTGGCCCGGCGCAACATCATCCGCATGGCCCACCAGTTCATCGTGGGCGCAACCCCGGCTGAGGCCGTCGAGGGCCTGCACCGGCTCTGGCGGGCGGGAACGGCCTTCACCGTGGACCTGCTGGGCGAGAAGACCCTCACCGCGGCCCAAGCGGACCGCTATGCGGCCCGTGTCGACGAGCTGTTGCGCACCTTGCTCGACGCCACCGCGGGTTGGGCGCCCGACGACCATCTCGAGCGGGACGACCTGGGCCCGCTTCCCAGGGCCAACCTCAGCGTCAAGCCCACCGCCCTGGCTCCCCTCTTGGCGCCGTTGACCGCGGGCGAGGGCATCGCCCAGGCCAGGGAGCGCCTGGTCCCCATCCTCAAGGAAGCGGCCGACCGGGGTGCGTTCGTCTGGCTGGACATGGAGCACTACGACGTGAAGGACCTGACCCTCGAGCTCTTCCGCCAGCTGATGGACACCCCCGAGCTGGCCGGGCTCGACGCGGGCGTCGTGCTGCAGGCCTACCTACGCGACTCCCACCGCGATCTGCTGGAGGTCATCGAGTGGGCCGGCGGACGGCAGCCGCCCATCGGGGTGCGCCTGGTCAAGGGCGCCTACTGGGACGCGGAGACGATCCACTGCCGCGCCGAGGGCTGGCCGGTGGCGGTCTACGAGCACAAGGCCGAGACCGACGCCAACTACGAGCGTTGCGCGCGCCTGCTGCACGACAACCACGGCTCGGTGCGGGCCGCGTTCGGATCGCACAACCTGCGCTCGCTGGCCTACGCCATCGCCTATGCCCGGGCCAACGGCATTCCCGACTCCGGCTACGAGCTCCAGATGCTCTACGGGATGGCCGAGCCCATCCACGCCGCCATCCGCCGCCTGGGGTTGCGCTTGCGCGTCTACGCCCCCGTGGGCGAGCTCGTTCCCGGCATGGCCTACCTGGTCAGGCGGCTGCTGGAGAACACCTCCAACGAGAGCTTCGTGCGCCGCCGCTTCGTCGAGGGTCGATCCCTCGACGAGCTGGTGTCGGCCCCCTCCGTGGCCGCGCTACCCGAACCGCAACCGCCCACTCGCCGGGCCCCGACGGATCCGTCCGCCCCCGGACCCTACCGGCACGAGCCCCTGGCCGAGTGGCGCCGGCCCGGCGTACGGGCCGCCATGGCCGCCGCGGTGGAGGCCGCCGCCGGCCGCCTCGGCCGCCGCGTCCCGGCCCTCGTAGACGGCAGGCCCGTGGACCCGGGTCCGGCCATCGAGTCCGTGGATCCCGCCGACCCGGGCACCGTCGTGGCCTCGGTGGCCTCGTGCGGCGGGCGCGAGGGACAGGCGGCCATGGCCGCGGCCCGGCGGGGCGGGCCTGGGTGGCGGCGCACGCCGGTCCGAGAGCGGGCTGCGGTGCTGTTCCGGGCGGCGGAGTGGATGCGGGAGCGACGCATGGAGCTGGCCGCCCTCGAGGTGTTCGAGGCGGGCAAGCCGTGGGCCGACGCCGACGGCGACGTGTGCGAGGCCATCGACTACTGCGAGTACTACGGCCGCGAGGCGCTGCGCCTGGACGAGGGGGGGCGGGTCGAGTCCCCTCCCGGCGAGGTGAACCGCCTCGGGTACGAGCCCCGGGGCATCGCCGCCGTCATCGCCCCGTGGAACTTCCCGCTGGCCATCCCCACCGGCATGACGACGGCGGCCCTGGTCACCGGCAACCCGGTGCTGCTCAAGCCGGCCGAGCAGGCGCCTGCGGTGGCGGCCTGCCTGGCCGAGGCCCTCCACGCCTCCGGGCTCCCGCCCGGGGTGCTCGCCTTCCTGCCCGGGACGGGCGAGGAGATGGGCGCCTGGCTGGTCGAGCACCCCGATGTGGCCGTCATCGCCTTCACGGGCTCGAAGGCGGTGGGGCTCGCCATCACCGCGTCGGCCGCCGTGCACCGCCCCGGCCAGCGCCACGTGAAGCGGGTGATCGTGGAGATGGGAGGGAAGAACCCTCTCATCGTCGACGCCGACGCCGACCTGGACCAGGCCGTGCCCGCCATCGTGGTGTCCGCCTTCGGCTACGCGGGGCAGAAGTGCTCGGCCGCGTCGCGCCTCGTGGTGCTGGACGCGATACACGACGAGCTGATGGAGCGCCTGGTCGGGGCCACCATGGAGCTGCGCATCGGCCACCCCCGTCAGGGATCCGTGCACATGGGCCCGGTGATCGAGCGCGAGGCCCGGGAGCGCCTGCAGCGGGCGATCGAGGACGCCCCCCGCCACGGCCGGGTCGTGCTGTCGAGATCGGACGTCCCCGCCCGGGGTTTCTTCGTCGGGCCCACCATTGTCGACGACGTCGACCCCCGGTCGCCCCTCGCCACCGAGGAGCTGTTCGGACCCGTCCTGGCCGTGCTGCGGGCCCCCACCTTCGCGGCGGCCGTGGAGCTGGCCAACCGAACGGACTACGCCCTCACCGCCGGCGTGCTGTCGCGCTCGCCGGCCAACATCCGTCTGGCCGCGTCCGGGCTGCGGGCCGGGAACGTCTACGTGAACCGCCCCACCACCGGAGCGGTGGTGGGGCGCCAGCCCTTCGGCGGCTACGGGCTCTCAGGCGTGGGCTCCAAGGCGGGCGGGCCCGACTACCTGCTGGAGTTCGTGAACCCCCGGGTCGTCACCGAGAACACCCTGCGCCAGGGGTTCGCGCCTCTCGACGACCAGTAGCCTGCGCGCCCATGCCCGTGCACGAGGAGATCGTCGGCCCCATCCCCGACGGCCGCGACCCCGACGAGTACGACAAGCTGCGTCGCCGGGTGCTGTGGTCCATGCCCTACGGACTGTACGTGGTCGGGGCCAGGGCGGGGGAGCGCCGCAACGCCATGACCCTCAACTTTGCCACCCAGGTGGCGACCGCCCCCAAGATGGTGGCCATCTCGGTGTGGAAGGAGGCCCTCACCCACGAGCTGGTGCGCGAGGGGCGGGTCTTCGCCCTGAACCTGATCGACCGCGAGGACCGTGCCATCGTGCGCAAGTTCGTGAAGCCCGTCGAGGTCGACGAGTCCGGCCCCACCCTCAACGGCTTCCCGTTCCACGACGGGCCCACGGGCGCGCCCGTGCTCGACGGGGCCGTGGCCTGGCTCGACTGCGCCGTGCGGCACGAGCTCGACTGCGGCGACCACACCCTGTTCGCGGGCGAGGTCCTCGACTGCGGGTTCCAGAAGCCCGAGGACAGCCCGGTGCTGCGCATGGAGGACACCCGCATGAACTACGGGGGATAACGGGTAGCTCACAGATTGCTCACAGCCCCTCCCGACACTCCTTTCGAGATCGCCGCACAGAGCGGCGAGCGGACGAGGACGGGAGAGCCTCATGAGGATCAACAAGGCAGTGGCCGGGATGCTGGCCGCAGGGGTGCTGACGCTGGGCGGCACGGGCATGGCCTACGCCGCCACCCCGGGTTCGGGGACGTCGACGGGCTCGGCGGTGACCGCTCCCGGGAGCAAGTCGTGCCTGCGGGCCGAAGGCCGCCTGGACGGGCTGAACAAGCGCCGGGTCGCCCTCGAGGCTCGCATCGACAAGCTCCACAAGCGCATCGCCAACGCCCACGCCCACCACCGGGAGGACGTGGCCGAGAAGCTCCAGAAGCGGGTCGACTCGCTGCAGAAGGCCAACGAGCGGGTGGCCGGCCGCATCCAGCGCATCCACGAGCGCTGCGACGGCGGCGGGGCCGCGACCACGACGGCCCAGTAGTAGCCCCACGCCCGTCATGCCCCGGCCCGGCTTCGGGCCGGGGCAGGGCCGCGCCGCCGCCCCCACCCGAGCACCACCGCTACCGTTCGATTCATGGGCGAACCCCGCCTGGTGGCCAGCGGAGACGAGCTCGACGAGCTCGTCCGCGAGCTCATGGGCGCGGATCGCTACGCCATCGACACCGAGTTCCACCGGGAGCGCACCTACCTGCCCCGGGTGGCCCTGGTGCAGGTGGCGTGGGCCGGTGGCGTCGCCCTCATCGACGCCATGGCCGTGGACCTGGCTCCCCTGGCCCAGGTCCTGACCGAACCGGGCGAGGCCGTGGCCCATGCGGCCGAGCAGGACCTCGAGGTGCTCCTCCACGCCTGCGCGGCCGTGCCCTCCCGTCTGTTCGACACCCAGGTGGCGGCCGGCTTCCTCGGGCTGTCCTCGCCGTCGCTGGCCACCCTGGTGGAGCGCTTCGTCGGGGTGCGCCTGCCCAAGGGCGACCGTCTGACCGACTGGACCCGGCGGCCCCTGACCACGGCGCAGCTGGCCTACGCCGCGGCCGACGTCGCCCACCTGTTGGAGGCCCGCCAGACCATACGCAGTGAGCTGGAGGGCCGAGGCCGGCTCACCTGGGCCGAGGACGAATGCCGCCTCCTGCTGACACGGGTGCGCCAGCCTCAGGATCCGACCACGGCCTGGTGGCGCATGAAGGACGCTCGCTCCTTGCGGGGCCAGACCAGGGGAGTGGCCCAGAGCGTGGCCGCGTGGCGCGAGCGGCGGGCGGCCGCCCTCGACCTCCCCCCCCGGTTCGTGCTGCCCGACCTGGCGCTGGTCTCCATCGCCCACCGTCCTCCGCGGGACAAGGAGGAGCTGGGTGCGGTACGGGGACTCGACTCCCGCCACCTGAAGGGCCCGGTGGGAACCGAGCTGCTCGAGGCGGTGGCCGAGGGTCTGGAGCTGCCGGCCCCGGCCCTGCGCCTGCCACCGGCGGAGGAGGTGGACCGCCGGCACCGCCCGGCGGTGGCCCTGGCCGCGGCGTGGGTGTCGCAGCTGGCCTTCGAGCTGGAGATCGACGCCACCCTGCTCGCCACCCGGGCCGACCTGCAGGCCCTGCTGCGGGGCGATCCCGAGGCCAGGCTGGTTCGGGGCTGGCGCAAGGAGCTGGTGGGAGAGCCTGTCCGCCGGCTGGCCCAGGGCAGGGCCGCCCTGGCCTTCGACGGCCGCGGAGGGTTGGTGCTCGAGGCCCGCTCCGGGGTGCCCGCGTCCCCGCACGCCCCGGACTCCGAGCTCGACGCGGGCCCGTGAACGGCGTCCGGGCGGCCGCCGCGCCCGGGCAGGGCAGGCAAGGGGATGCGACAATGATGCGCCGCCCCGTGCGCCACCTCCGTCCGCCGTGGGGGTGGGCCGGGGCGGCGCGCGCCCTGGGTTCCCGGGCACGCGCACAACTAGGTGACCACGGGCCCGGGGGTTCGGCCGTCGTGCGCCGGCTCGGCCTCCCGCCGTTTACCTGAGGTCGACACGGTCGAGGCGGCTGCCACCCGTCCTACCCCGGCGGCGCCGGTCCGTCACGTCACCCGCCCCCGCCGGCGCCTCCGGATTCCTCCTGGGGTCGGGGCCGCAGGTCCACGCTGAGCGTGAGGATTCCCTCTTCGAGCGAGCCCTGGGCGTCACCGAGCATGGCGAAGTCCTGGTAGTCGAGGCGGGCCTGCTCGATGAAGCGCTTGCGCTCCGGGCCTTCCAGGGGCGGGACGCCGCGGTTGCGCACGGCGTGGGCCCGATCCCGAAAGCGCTCGATCATGGCGGCCACGTCGAACTCCTCAGCCACGCTGCGAAACCCTATCGGGCCTGCCGGGCCCGCTCCGGATGGAGGGGTAGGCGGGTACACTCAGGCGCTGGCCCGACCGCCTTTCGTCAACCGGGGAGCGCCACGTGAAGAAGGGTAGGCATCGCCGCTTCGAAGAGGCTCGTGCGCTCAAGCGAACCAACGAGGTGACCGTCGAGCCGTGCCCGGAGTGCGGCGCGGCACCCGACGACGAGCACGCCTCGTGGTGTCTCGCGGGCGAGGAGGAAGAAGAGGGGGAAGAGGAGGGGGCCCACTAGCGGTCCCCGTCCCGGCGCTCAGAGGCTCAGAGAAAGGCGCGGGCGTGGTCCAGGGCCAGCTCGGCCAGGGGCCCTTCCGCCTTGAGGCCGTGGGCATCGGCCCGGGCCAGGCGCTGCACCGCCACCCGGCACCATTCGCCCGCGGGTCCGCTCACCCGGTCGGTGGCGTCGGGCGGGCCGTAGGCCCACTGGCTGCCTGAGGGGGCGACCAGCTCTACCCGCAGGGTGCGGTCGGGCGGCGGATCGACCCCGGCCACCGAGAAGGCATAGGGGAGGGCGCCGACGCCTATCCAGGCCACATGCCGGAGCCGGTCGCTGTCGTGGGCGGGGGCCCCCACCGCGGCCCGCACGTCCAGCCCGTGGGCCCAGTGCTCCATGAGCCTGGCCGTCACGAATGACCGCCAGCTCATCCCCAGGCCCCACGGGACCCGCTCGGTCGTGTCCGCCGCCCTGAAGCCCTCCCGCATGCGGGCCGACGCGTCCAGCCACCAGCGCAGCACGTCGGCCGGGGCCATGGCTCGCCCCTGGTCGCAGCCCCACTCGGTGAAGGCGTCGCCCCCGCCCAGGCGCTCGACCTCGGCCCCCAGGCCCCGGGGCCCGCCCGTGAGGGTGTCGTGGGCGACCTCCTCGGTGTGGGCCAGGTGCGACACCTGGTCGCGGACGTCCCAGCCGGCCGCGGGCGTGGGCCGGGCCCAGGAGTCGGGGGACAGGGTCTCCAGCAGCTCACGCAGGTCGCGCTGCTCGGCCTCGAGGACGTCGACGAAGCTGACGTCGGTCGTCTCGGACGGCGCAGGACCGGGGCTCACCGCTTGCGCCGGACGGTGGGGTGGGGGAGCGGCACCGTGCCCGCCTGCTGGCGGGAGCGGCAGTAGCGGGCGATGCGGTCGTAGATGGGGCGGCCGACCAGCTCGACCAGCTCGTCCCGCATGGTCAGGTACACGGCGCCCTGGCCCACAAAGGCCTCAGGGGCCTCCGTGCACCACCAGTGGAACTCGTCTCCGCCTGCCCCCCAGTGGCGCCGGTCCCACTGGCGGATGGTGGAGACCACCTGGCCGTTGTCGCTGTCGCTGTCCTCGCGGCGCAAGGGGAGCTGCCAGCACACGTTGGGCTTGACGTCCAGCGGTCGCTCGTGGCGCTCCAGGGCGGCTCGGTGCAGCGCGCACCCGGCCCCGCCCGGGAACCCGGGACGGTTGAGGAAGATGCAGGCGTCCCCGACCAGCCTGGTGACCACGTCGCCCTTGCCCGTGGTCTTCACCACGTCGAGCTTGCCGTCCTTCATGGCTTTGGAGCGGAACTGCCACTGTTCCGCCGTCAGCTTCCTGGCTGCCTGCTTGACGCGAGCCACGTCCTGTCTGTCGGTGAAGTGGGCGCCGTAGGAGCAGCATCCCTGGACCATCTCGGGCGAGGGCCCGGTGAGCACGCCCTGGCAGCCCCGCCCGAAGATGCAGGTCCAGCGGCTGAGCAGGAAGGTGACGTCGAAGACCCAGGTGCGCTCCTCCTCCGGGTCCTCGAAGCTGACCCATTCGTGGGCGTCCGCCGGAGCACGGGGAACGGGGCCCGAGGCGGCGCCCATGGCCGTAGGGCGCGCCGGGGCCGCGGCCCGCTCGGCCACATCGTGTCGTGTCGCGGTCATCCTGGGCGTGGCTCGGGCTCGTTCACTGCCGGAGAGGGTAGCGGCGGGGCAGACTGGCGCGGTGCACGCAGCCCACGACGCCGTGGCCGCCGAGCTGGCGCGGGCACTGGCTCCCGAGCGCGTCCACAGCGAGCCCTTGGAGCTGGTGCTCTACGGCCGCGACGCGTCGATACTCAACGGTCGCGCCAGCGTGGTGTGCTTCCCCGAGACCGCGCCAGAGGTACAGGCCGCGGTACGCATAGCCCGGGCCCACGGACGCGCCGTCGTGCCCCGGGGCTCGGGTACGGGTCTGGCCGGCGGGGCGGTGCCGGTGGGGGAGGGGGGCGCCGACCCGGTGGTGCTGGTGACCACGCGCATGAACAAGATCCTCGAGGTCGACGCCGAGGAAAGGGTCGCCTGGGTGGAGCCGGGCGTGCTCAACCTCGACCTCTCCCGGGCCGTGGCCCCCCTGGGCCTGAACTTCGCCCCCGACCCCTCCAGCCAGCAGGCGTGCTCCATCGGGGGCAACGTGGCCAACAACGCGGGCGGCCCGCACTGCCTGGCCTACGGCGTGACCAGCGCCCACGTCCTGGCCGTGGAGGTCGTGCTCGGCGACGGCTCCCTGGTGATGCTCGGGGGGCTGGAGGCCGATCCACCCGGGTACGACCTGCGGGGCGCCTTCGTGGGCAGCGAGGGGACCATGGGCATAGCCACGCGCATCGCCGTGCGCCTGACCCCCCTGCCCCCCGCGGTGAGCACCCTGCTGGCCGACTTCGCCACCGTGGAGGAGGGGGCGGCCGCCGTCTCCGGGGTGATCGCCGCGGGCATGGTGCCGGCCGCCCTGGAGATGATGGACGCACCCATCACCCGGGCCGTGGAGGCCTTCGTGCACGCCGGCTTTCCCACCGACGCGGCCGCGGTGCTGCTTGTCGAGGTGGACGGCCTCCCCGCCGGCATCGACGCCGCCGCCAGCCGCCTGGCCGCCGTGCTCACGGCCCACGGCGCCCGCTCGGTGAGGGTGGCCGCCGACGAGGCCGAGCGGGCCCTGTTGTGGAAGGGGCGCAAGTCCGCCTTTGGCGCCGTGGCCCGCATCGCCCCCAACTACTACCTCCATGACACCGTTGTGCCCCGAACCAGGCTGGTCGAGGTGCTGAGGCGCGTGTACGACATCGCCCAGCGCCACGGCCTGACCGTCGTGAACGTGTTCCACGCCGGAGACGGCAACCTGCACCCGCTGTTCGTGTTCGACGCCCGTGAGCCAGGGGTGATGGAGCGGGTGCAGGCGGCCGGGGACGAGCTCATCTCGGTGTGCATCGAGGCGGGGGGCGTGCTGTCGGGCGAGCACGGCATCGGGCTCGAGAAGCGGGACCACATGAAGCTGCTCTTCTCGGCCGACGACCTGGACGCCCAGGCTCGACTGCGGGACGCCTTCGACCCCGAGAGGGTGATGAATCCGGCCAAGGTCCTTCCCGCCGGCTCGCGGTGCGGAGACCTGCAGCACGTGCCCGACGGAGCGTGGGTGTGAGCGGAGGGCGGGCTCCGGTCACCATCACCACCTCGGAGGCGCCCCTGATCGCCTTCGCCCGCGAGGTGGGCGTCGTGGGACCGGTGGCGGCCGTCGGGGGCAGGACGCAGTGGTCGGTCGGGGGCCAGCTCGACCCCGGCACCCGCCTGGTGCCTGCGCCGGTGGGCATCGTGGCCCACCAGCCCGAGGAGCTGATCGTGCGGGTGCGGGCGGGCACGCCCATAGCCGAGCTGGAATCGGCCCTGGCCGAGAGGGGGCAGATGTGCCCCATCGACGCGGCCGAAGCCGAGCGGGCCACCGTCGGGGGCGTGCTGGCGGTGGGGCGCAGCGGCGTGCGTCGCCTCCGTTACGGGCCGGTGCGGGACACGCTCCTCGAGGCCCGGGCCGTGACCGCCCAGGGTCAGCTGGTCAAGGCGGGCGGTCCCGTGGTGAAGAACGTGAGCGGCTTCGACCTGTGCCGGCTCCTCGTGGGCTCCCTGGGCACGCTCGCCCTGCTGGCCGAGGTGGTGCTGCGGGTCCGGCCCCTGCCCACCGAGTCCCGCTGGCTGCTGGGCCCGGGCGACCCCTTCGCCGTGCGCCGGCGGCTGTTCCGGCCCTCGTCCATCCTGTGGGACGGCCGCCACGTCTGGGTGCTGCTGGAGGGCGACCCGCCCGACGTGGCCGCCGAGGCCCGCTCCCTGGGACGGGTCTTCTCCGAGGTGCCTGGGCCCCCCGAGCTGCCCTCGGGGGGTCGGCTGTCGCTGCGGTCCACGGAGGTGGCCGACTGGGCGGCCCGGGCCCGGGAGCCGGGTCCCTTCGTGGCCGAGGTCGGGGTCGGTACGGTGCACGTGAGCTC
>Ga0209577_10003086_pt1 | contig 15732 bp, 12 predicted proteins | sample GraSoiAngelo_109_FD_185874 | JGI IMG/M metagenome (GOLD analysis project Ga0209577, IMG submission 185874) | Grasslands soil microbial communities from the Angelo Coastal Reserve, California, USA - 14_0903_12_20cm (SPAdes) (version 2) | ecosystem: Environmental > Terrestrial > Soil > Grasslands...
GCGACCGTCAGCGTGGCGCGCACGGCCAGTTTGGAGCAGGTGCACACGCTGAGCGACGCCATCGAGAAGCGCATCGGGGAGATTGTTCCTTCCGACGTGATGGTGCACGTAGAACCGCGCGCGCCCGTGGGCGAGCATCTGTTTGAGGCCATCCGCGCAGTGGCGCAACGGATGGGATTGGCGATCCACGAAGTGCAAGCATCGCAGCAGGACGGCCGTCTGTTCATCGAGTTGCACCTGGAAGTGGATGAAAATTTGAGCCTGCGCGAGGCGCATCGGCGGACCAGCGAATTGGAAGATAAGATTCGCGAGCTGCGCGATGGAGCGATGGACGTGAACATTCACATCGAGCCGCTGGGACGCCACATTGCCACGCCGGACGCGGGCGCCGGAGAGATGAAGCAGCTCGCAAAAGCCATCGAGGATTTCCTGAACGGCCTGCCTTCGGAGTTCGATGAATTGGTGAATTGCCATGACGTGCGAGTGAGACAAGTCGAGCACCATATCCTTGTGTCTTGCCACTGCACGATGAAGAGCGAACTGCCCATCACGCAAGTCCACGACGTGACCGCCGCTTTGGAAGACCGCGTGAAGGACAAATTCCAGCAAATCTATCGCGTGACGATTCATCCGGAACCGTCGGATGAGAAATAGCGGTGGCTGGCTCTACTATCCTACTTTCCGTTGTGAACCAAGAATGGCGGTGACTCGCGCGGGATCAAATGGTTGACTCTGGCTCGTCCTTGCCACGAAAGAGCTGAGCGGCGAGAGCGATGAGGATGGGAAAACAGACCAGCACATAGCGCGGCTCGGGCGTTTCGAGCGTCGTGAGAAACGCCGTGCGCAGCACGATGAAAATGGTCAGAAACACCAGGACCGGGCGGACGGCGGCGCTCAAGCGCCAGAGCTTTCGAGCACCCGAGACACCTAGGCCAACGAGGACGATATTCAAGAAGAAAAACAGGATGGTGCAGGCCTGGTCCGCCGGATCTTCATCGAACATTTGCGCCAGGGGAAAGACATTGCCGGAAATCGGCAGCAGCTCGATGCGCGGCGTGAACCAGACGACCACGGCCCGCACCGCGGGAATCCACAGATAGGTACGCAAAGGATGGCGGGCGGTGCGCTCGCTCGCGATCTGGCCGAAGGCGTCGTCCTGTTCCCGCGTCAAGGTCAAGTCGTCGTTGTATTGTTCGAGGATGGCAGCGACGCGCTGCTTTTCTTCCGGAGAATCGAAGGCACGAGCGGGGATGGTGTCCGCGTCGATAGACTCTTCATTGATTTTCCACGGGACGAGGTAACAGTCTTTCACGCGCAAGAGCCAAGTCCTTTCCCATGCCATCAAGCCCCGCGGAACTATTTCTCCAGGCAAAGTGGAGTATTTCGGGGTCAGGAATTGCAACTCGTGAAAAGTAAGGGCGTTGCGAATCGCCCAGGGCACAAGAGGCAACACGCAGGCTAAGCTCGTGAAGAGAATCATGCGGAGCAAATGCCTGGCTTTTCCGCGAGACAAGAGTAAGAAAGCATTGCCAACCCAGGCAGCGAACAAAAGCAAAGGCCCTTCGGGCCTAAACAGCGTTCCGAAACCGGTCGCCAATCCAGCCGAAGGCGCGAAAAAGCGGAACTCCTCCGACCAGTTGCCTTCCCACCGCTTCCTTGGCTTAGGGAAAAGCAAATCATTACTGTTGGCGGCGAGCGCAACAAGGAATAGAAGCGCCGTGGCGGTCCAAAACGTGGCCATGGTCTCGGTGAGCAAAACGGCCGTGTAGTTGGCAGTGAAGGGACACAGCGACGCCAGCCATAAAGCGGCGTTGAAAACCCGCTTGATCGAGCCACCTTTATCCGCCAGCATGAACACGGCGGCGGCAAGAGCAGCGATCACCAGGCAACAAAAAAGATCCACCGCAATTTGAGCGAGCATGACCCACAAGCGCGCCGACTCTCCCGTGCGCCCCGCGAGCGCGTAGATCAAAGCCAGGAAAGCGGGATAACCGGGCATGCGCAGATCGACCGGCGTGAGGGAGCCATGCACGTCCATGGCATAGACATGGTGCTTTAGCCAGTTTGTAGCGATTTCTTCGTAAAGAACGGTGTCGCCGGAATTTGCCGGAAATTTCAGCACGAAAAACAGACGGAGGCCCAGCCCTGCCGCCAGCGGGAAAACCGCCCTCGAGAAAAGTCGCTTCATCGACGAAACGCATCTTACAATAGGGGAGACGGAATCGCGCGGAAAGGCTCCACTCACCCGAGAGCCGTATTTGCCGCCATCCCGAAGGCTAAGCAGATTCAATGAAAGAACGAAGGCCGATATTTTACGACGCAGAGCGTGTGCGCTGGCGCCGCACTCGCCGTGTGCTGGAGATTAGCGGAGCGCTGCTCACCGTGCTGTTGGTTTATTTTTTCATTACCATCGCGGTGAGCGTGGATTTGCCTGCGGGCCTGCTTCCAGATACCAAGCTCGGATACCACGCGCTGAAAACCAAGAAGAAGCTCCTGCCCGTGCGCGAAGGCCGCCGGCGCCGCGTGGCCAACATTGGGAGCGCGCCTGCCAGCTACGACCCTGTCCGCGCTGCGTTTTTCGTGAGTTGGGACCCCAACAGCCTCGCTACCCTGAAAAAGCATTACCGCGAAATCGACCTTCTGATCCCAGAGCAACTTCATGCCGTGAGCGCCGATGGCGCTTTGACGGTCGTGGATTACGAGCATGGCCAGAATCGAGTCAAAGTTTCCCCGATGGAAGCCATCGCCATCCTGAAACAAGACGAGTTGCACCAGTGGATGAAGTCGCTTAATCCTCCCGTCGAACTTCCGATGATGGCCTTGCTGAACAACTACGACGGCGTCCATTGGCGGATCGACAATATGGTGAAGCTGCTGGCAAACCCTGCGTCGCGTCAAAGGCTGGTGACTGACGCAGTCGAATTCGCAGTGCAGTCCCACGAGGCCGGGATCGTTGTGGACTTTGAAGAAGTCCCGGATACAAGCCAGGCGAACTACCGAGAATTCGCCGCCGAACTAGGGCCCGCGCTACATTCCCTAGGCCTGAAGTTGATGCTTGAGCTCCCCGCGCGCGACGACGCGTATGACTACGGATTCTTTGCCCAACAGTGCGACGCCATCGTGCTCTTGAACTACGACGAGCACTGGCAAACTTCGCCGCCAGGCCCCATTGCTTCCCAGGACTGGTATGTGGAGAACCTGCGGCAAATCAGGGAAGTTGTGCCGCCGAGGAAACTGATCGTCGCGGTGGGCAGTTACGCGTACGACTGGTCGGAAGCCGCGGCGAAAACTCATGAACCAGCGCAGTCCCTAACGATACAGGAAGCCCTTCTTCATGCCTTTGAGTCGGAAACGCAGGTGGAGATCGATTCCGCGTCGTTGAACCCGCATTATTCTTATTCCGACGAGCACGATCACGTGCATCAAGTGTGGATGCTCGACGCCGTGACCGCCTACAACGAACTACGGGCGAGCGAGCGCATCGGGGTGCAGGGGACGGCCTTGTGGCGGCTCGGCTCCGCCGACACTTCGCTTTGGCCGGTTTGGGACGCCACCCGCCCGGACGACGCCATCCGTCAAAAATTGGAAGACCTTCCTCCGGGCCCGGATCTCATCCTGGAAGGCGACGGGGACGTGTGGCACTTCCTCGATACTCCGAAACGCGGTCACCGCACTTTTACTTACGACTCCACCGCCGACCTCATCACCAGCGAGAAGTACGATGCCTATCCTCTCTCCTACCACATCGACCAGATCGGAGCAGCCAAGAAACAACTTGCCATCACCTTCGATGACGGGCCTGACCCAACCTGGACGCCAAAAATCCTGGACGTCTTGAAGGAAAAGAATGTCCCGGCGACGTTCTTCGTGATTGGTCTGTCGGCGAACAAGTGGCCGCAAATTCTTCGCCGGGAATACGCGGAAGGGCACGAAATCGGGAATCACACGTATTCTCATCCGGACTGGGAGAGCCCCAATCTCTCTGCGACCCAAATCCGCTGGGAGCTCAATCTCACCGAGCGCTTGATCGAAAGCATAGTGGCCGCCAAGCCTTTGCTCTTCCGGCCGCCCTATGGCATCGACCACCAGCCCGAATTCGCGGAAGAAGTGGCGCACCTTCCGACGGCACAGGAGATGGGATACATCATCATCGGCCAGAAGGTGGATCCGCACGACTGGAGCCAGCTGCGTCCGGGCGTTCCGCTTCCCGCGGCCACGATCGTAGAGAACGCCCTGCGCGAGGCCCCCGAGGGCAACATCATTCTCCTGCACGACGGCGGCGGCAACCGCTCGCAAACGGTGATCGCTCTGTCCCAACTCATCGATGCTCTTCGTGCCCAGAGATACGCATTTGTGTCGGTGCCGGAGCTTATCGGCAAGACGCGTGCCCAGGTCATGCTGCCGCTGTCTAGGAAAGAACAATTTGAGGCCCGGGCCGACGGCTTTATTTTCGGCATATACCATTGGTCCTGGGTGGTCGTCAGCGCCACGTTTATCCTGGGGATTATTCTGGTCAGCGGCCGCACGCTCATCATCGGCATTCTCGCGTTGATTGAGAAGCTGCGGCCAGACGGTCCCGAAATTCGCGGGCCGCGGCCTGGTGTGACCGTCCTGATCCCCGCGCACAACGAGGAGAGCGTCATCGTCCAAACGGTAAACTCGGTGCTCGAATCGGACTACCTGGACCTGCAAATCATCGTTGTGAACGACGGCTCTACGGACAAAACCAGAGAGCTGCTGGACGCTCACTTCTCGCGCCAACCCCGTGTGCGCATCATTCATCAAGTGAATCGCGGGAAGGCGGCAGCGCTGAACGTCGCCATGTCCCAAGCAGAAACCGAAATCGTAGTGACCATCGACGCAGACACAGAAATCGAACCGGACGCGATTCGCAAACTGGTGCGGCATTTCGCGGATCCTACCGTGGGCGCCGTTGCCGGTAACGTTAAAGTCGGCAATCGCTCGCGCTGGCTCACACGCTGGCAGGCACTCGAGTACATCACCAGCCAGAACATGGAAAAGCGCGCCTTCGGCCTTTTGAATTGCATCACCGTGGTTCCCGGAGCTCTCGGCGCCTGGCGCAGGCAAGCCATCGAAGCCGCGGGCGGAATCACCGCAGACACCGTGGCCGAGGACGCCGACCTGACGATTGCAATTCGCCGGCTCGGTTGGCGAATCGGCTACGATGAGGAGGCCATCGCCTGGACGGAAGCTCCGGAAACGCCTGCCCAACTCATCCGCCAGCGTTTCCGGTGGACATTCGGCACGTTGCAATCCTTCTGGAAACACAGCAGCACGCTGTTCCGCCCGAAGTATGGAACACTCGGGTGGGTTGCCCTGCCAAACATCTTCGTTTTTCAGTTGGTCCTTCCCCTTATCTCACCGATCATTGATTTGCTTTTCCTCTGGTCCCTCGCGCTGTGGGCGCTCGAAAAGCTGCAACTCTCCTGGTTGCCGACGCTTCATGCAACCACCGGCGACTTGATGCGCTCCATCTTTTTCTTCATTGGCTTTTTGCTGATTGACGTGTTCACGTGCGTCCTTGCCTTCGCGCTGGAGCGAAAAGAAGACTGGTCCCTGCTTGTTCCCGTTCTCCTGCAACGCTTCTACTACCGCCAGTTAATGTACGTGGTGCTCTTCCGCTCGGTAAAGGAGGCCGTGCGTGGCCGGCCCGTGGGCTGGCGCGGCGTCGAGCCGGAAGGACCACCGGCGCCGACGCTTCCTGAGGCTCCTGCTAAACCCGCGGCGGTCGCGGGAAACTAATCCTGCTCACTTTCGAATCACGCTAACGTCAGACGGCAATAGCACCTCTCTGTTCTCCGCCGCTCGGAGAAAGTTCGTTTTGCTCCCCAGTTTTCGCGGCGGCATCCGGTGCGCGGGTTCATCGTGGCCGGCTCCCGGGGGCGGACCTGGTTCAAACACATGATTGAAAACGAGCGGGTGCGCCTCACAAGTCAAGGCAAGACAGCTTCCGGAGTGAATGACGCGGTGAAGGTGTTCTCGCAGTTCTACGACCTCTACCTGATGCAGGGACAAACGCCAGGACAAATACTCGCTCTGCGTCCGCAGGGGAGGTATGTGGAAGCGGACGAAATGACCCACGGCTTCACTCGGGGACACGAAGTTTTGTGCCGAGGTTGTTTCCATCGTTTTGGGACCGGGCCAAAGAAAAATCGGCGGGTGCGAATGGTGCGAATTGGCCCATTTCCGCTCGGGGCTTGAGTTGTTGTACGATATCCACCTTCGCTAGCTAAGCTAGGAGGTCCCCATGGCAATCAGTTTCACCCTAAATGGCAAGCCGGAATCGGTCGACGTCAGCCCGGACATGCCTCTGCTCTGGGTGCTGCGTGACACACTGGGCAAGACCGGCACGAAGTTTGGTTGCGGTATGGCACTTTGCGGCGCATGTACGGTGCACATCAACGGTGAAGCTACGCGCTCCTGCATCACGCCCGTCTCCAGCGTGGCTGGAAAGAAGGTCACCACCATCGAGGGTCTGGCCACGGACGAAAGCCACCTGCACCCCGTTCAGCAAGCCTGGATGGAGGAAGACGTACCCCAGTGCGGTTACTGCCAGTCCGGGCAAATTATGTCTGCCGTGGCATTGCTCGCCAAGAAACCCAACCCGACCGACGCCGACATCGACGATGCCATGAGCGGCAACATCTGCCGTTGCGGCACCTACCAGCGAATTCGCAAAGCCATTCACCGCGCCGCCTCCACAATGGCGGGCAAGGCGCATTCAGCCGCGTAATTCTATCTCGATCGCTTTCTAACCATTCCGTCCCGAGGTGTGCCATGGCAACTGCTCCCGTTGTGAATCGCCGTGACTTTCTAAAAAAGAGCGCCGCGGGCAGCGCGGCACTGGTGATTGGTTTTCACTTGAGCCCGCGGGCATTTGGCGATCAGGCGAAGGATCAGGAAGAGAAGACTCCGAATCCATTCGACGCCTGGGTGCGCATTACGCCGGATAACCGCGTCACGTTGGTCCTGGGGAAGTCGGAGATGGGTCAGGGTGTCTATACCTCCTTGCCGATGATTCTTGCCGAAGAGCTGTGCGCGGATTGGAAACAGGTGCGTGTGGAGCAGGCCCCTACCAATCCCAAGATTTATGACCTCGGAACCGGCGGCAGTGGCAGTGTCGAGGGCTCCTGGCTTCCTTTGCGGCAGGCCGGCGCCGCCGCGCGCGAGCTGTTGATTGCTGCCGCGGCGAAGAAATGGGAGGTTGGCGCGGACACTTGCAAAGCCAAGAATGGCTACGTTGTTCATGGCCATCCGGAGCGGTCCTTCCGTTTTGGCGAACTCGTCGCCGAAGCTTCAAAGCTCCCGATTCCCGACCTGCACAAGGTGCCGCTCAAGAATCCCAGCGACTTCGTCATCGTTGGCCGCGAAGTGCTCCGCCTCGACGCGGCAGCAAAATCCACCGGCTCGGCCAAATTCGGCATCGATTCGCGCGTGCCCGGTATGCTTTACGCGGTGATTGCGCGTTGCCCCGTGTTTGAAGGCAAAGTGGCTTCCTTCGATGCCACCAAAGCAAAAGCCGTTCCCGGCGTGCGCGACGTTTTCGAGATAAAGACCAGCGGCCGGGGAGCTTCCACCACCGGTGGCGTGGCCGTTCTTGCTGACAATTCCTGGGCTGCCATCCAGGGCCGGAAAGCTCTCGCAGTGAATTGGGACGAAGGCCCGGCCGCAAACGAATCGAGCGACGAGCTGCGGAAGCAGTTCCTGGAAAACGCAGCGAAGCCTGGAAAAAACGTCCTTCGCAACGACGGCGACGCGGATGCCGCCCTCTCCGCTTCCGCAAAGAAAGTGGAAGCGATCTACGAACTACCCTTTGCGGCCCACGTTTGCATGGAGCCAATGAATTGCACCGTGCACATTGGTCCGGACAGCGCCGAGGCTTGGGTGCCCTCCCAAGGGCCACAGTGGGCGCAGGCCGTGATTGCGGAAATTGCCAAACTTCCTCCGGAAAAAGTAGTTGTGCACACCACTTTGATGGGCGGCGGCTTCGGTAGACGCTATCACGCGGACTTCGTGATGGAAGCAGCACAAGTAGCGAAGATTTCCAGCAACCCAGTCATGGTGCTATGGACCCGCGAAGACGACATGCAGCACGATTTCTATCGTCCCGCGTCCTATCACAGGCTGCAAGGCGCCCTGGATGGCGAAGGCAAGCTGGCCGCCTGGAAGCATTTTCAGACTTCCACTTCCATTGCCGCAAAGTGGAGCCAAAAAGGTGCCGATGATCCGGGGATGGGAGAATTCGGTAGCGGGGCAACCATTCCTTATTCCACGCCGAACGTCCGCATTGAATACACGCTTGCGCATTCCAGCGCGCCTCGCGCCTGGTGGCGCTCGGTTGAACATTCCAGCAGCGGCTTTGTCATGGAAAGCTTTGTGGATGAACTAGCCCATGCTTCGGGACAAAATCCGCTTGCCTTTCGCCTGAAGTTGATTGGGGACGACCGCAAGATTCCGCAGTTTGGCGAAGGCCGAGAGGACTATCATCCGCTCGACACCGCTCGGCTGAAAGGCGTACTGCGGCTCGCTGCCGAAAAGGCGGGCTGGGACAAGCCCCTTCCCCAGGCCCAAGGCCGCGGTATCGCTGCCTTTTACTCCTTCTTCAGCTACGTGGCGGCGGTAGCGGAGGTTGCCGCGCATCCCAGCTCGTTCAAGGTCAAGCGTTTGGTTTGTGCGGTTGATTGCGGCCGCGTGGTCAACCCCAACGGCGTGCGCGCCCAGGTAGAAAGTGCGGCGATTTATGCGCTTGCCGCGACCGTCAAGGACGCTATCACCGTAGACCGCGGCCGTGTTGTGCAAGCCAATTTCAACGATTACGAAATGATCCGTATGAACGAAGCTCCGCCGATCGACGTTTACCTCGTGCCTAGCTCAGAGGACCCGAGCGGCATCGGCGAGCCAACCGTTCCCGTGATTGCCCCGGCCCTCTGCAATGCCATTTTCAACGCCACCGGCAAGCGGCTGCGCCGTTTGCCGATTCGCGGTGAGGACCTAGGGTAGCCCCGAACGCCCTTTGCTGCACCATAGCAAGTGCCCCTGACGCTCGCAGCTATCGCCGCTGTTCCGCTGGCCATTTGGCTGTACCTTTTCTTTGCCCGCGGAAATTTCTGGCAGTTGCAGGAAGACCGTACCGAGCCGACGCCACTCGAACGGTGGCCACGAGTTGCTGCCATAGTTCCCGCGCGGAATGAAGCGGAAATGATTGAGCGCTCCGTCGCTTCCTTGTTAGGCCAGGACTATCCCGGGGAGCTTTTTGTAATCGTGGTGGATGATCAGAGTAGTGATGGCACTGCCGAGCTGGCGCGAAAAGCTGCAGAACAATCCGGGGCAGCCGGCAAAGCCGCAATCCACACCGCCGCCAGTCTTCCTTCGGGCTGGACGGGAAAGGTCTGGGCCATAAAAGAAGGAATTGCGGAGGCCGCAGGAAAATCCCCCGAATACTTTTGGTTTGTGGATGCTGACATCGTTCATGCACCGGATACCCTCGGCCGCTTGGTGTCTCGCGCAGAGAACCATTCCCTCGACCTGGCTTCCTTGATGGTGTTGCTGCAAACGAGAACTTTTCCCGAGCGGCTCCTCATTCCATCGTTTCTTTTTTTCTTCCTCATGCTTTATCCGCCGAGTTGGATTGAGAATCCAAGGTCGCGCGCCGCCGGCGCGGCTGGGGGCTGCATCTTGTTGCGGCGCGCGGCGCTCGAGCGTTTAGGCGGCATGGCCGCGATTCGTGGCGAGATCATTGACGACTGCGCTCTCGCGCGTCTGGTGAAAGAGAGCGGGGGAAAGATCTGGATGGGACTGACCCGCGGAAGTATGAGCTTGCGCGATTCCGCCAGCTTCGCCGAGATTCGCGACATGATTGCGCGCACCGCCTTCACGCAGCTCCACTACTCCTTTGTTTTGCTGCTGGGCACGCTTGGAGGGCTCTTCGTGACCTTTTTGCTGCCTTGGGTGCTCTTCTTTGTCTACCCGGGAGAAGCTTGGTTGCTTGTGGACACGACCGCCGCGTTGATGGCGGCTTGTTTTGCGGTAACGGTGAAGTTTTACGGACTTTCTTGGCTTTGGGCTTTGACTCTGCCTGTTGCCGTTCTTTTCTACGCTTACGCCACGTGTGTTTCAGCCGTTCGCTACTGGCTCGGCCGAGGCGGACAGTGGAAAGGCCGCGCACAGACGCCGCAGAAAACCTGAACTGACCGGGGGTCCATATGCTGTCATCGTAACCGTTCCGCAAGCCTCAATCGGTGATCAGGTGAGCCAGGACAGCGGCGAGAATCGCGCCGGCAAGCAACGTTCCTGATCCCAGAATTGCGATAGCCAAATGCCGGCGAACATTTGCCACCATCGCTTGCACGTCCTGGCGCAAAGCTTCATTTCCGCGCCACACAGCCAGGAGCACAGCGCAGCCTGCGACCACGGCAACCATCGGCAAGCCAACAAAGAGCAGAGCCGCGCCGGTGCGCGAGATGTGCGTGCCGGCCCACTCGAAGATCGCCCAGCTTGTCCGAGCTGGTTCGTATTGACGGGGCTGCAAGAGGCGCAGCGCGGCGGCTGCCAGAAGCAGGGCCGGGGGCAAAATCAGCAGCCATTCCGTAAAAGCAACGGCAAACAGTTTGGTCGAGCTTGCGGGACGGTCCATGGCAACCCCCATAGAGTACTTTGTATTGCAAAGCGCATGAACTTGTCAAGCGCGATCTTTTGGCAGACGCCCCGCCCGACCGTCGCATATCTCTCGAAGCCTACCTGGCATCAAAATTCCTGGAGCTTCGCATCGCGTTTTGTTATTCTTGCGGAGTCCAAGGTACAGGGCTGCATCCAGAAGTCAAGGAGCGGCACCGGAGGACAAGATGAGCGTTGTTCCTAATCCTGGGAACGGCAAGATCACCGTCCCGGATCTTCTCCAGCGCAAGGCTCAGGCCGCCAGTTCTTATTCCAAGCCAAACAAGATTACCTCCCTGACGGCATACGACTATCCGACCGCGCGGCTGGTTGATGAAGCCGGCGTGGACGTGATTCTCGTCGGGGACTCCATGGGCATGGTCGTGCTCGGCCATGAGAGCACTCTTCCTGTCACTCTCGAGGACATGCTGCATCACACGCGAGCGGTGAGGCGCGGCGTGCGGCGCGCTTTGCTGGTGGCAGACATGCCTTTCGGCAGCTACCACACGGACACGGCGGATTCACTGCGCAATGCTGTTCGTTTCGTGAAAGAAGCAGGAGCGGAGGCGGTGAAAGTGGAAGGGGGCGAACGGCGCTTAGAGCTGATCGCCCGCCTCACCGAGGCGGAAATTCCGGTGATGGGGCACATCGGCCTGACGCCGCAATCAGTGAACGCGCTCGGCGGTTACCGGGTACAGGGAAAAACGCCAGACTCCGCGGAGCACTTGATTCGCGATGCGCGCGCGGTGGAAGCCGCGGGCGCGTTTGCTGTGGTGCTCGAAGCCGTGCCGCGCGAACTGGCAGCCCACATTACCCGGGAGCTGCGGATTCCCACGATCGGCATTGGCGCTGGGCCTGACTGTGACGGCCAGGTGCTCGTGCTCCACGATATCCTGGGGCTGTCTTTCAGTCCCTTGCCGAAATTCGCACGGCCATACGCCAACGTCGGAGAAATCATCTCGAACGCGGTGCGGGAATATTGCCAAGATGTGCTGAGCGGCAGATTCCCGTCTGACGCGGAATCGTATCATTCCGGACGGATGACGAAGGAAGAGAGAGAGGCGCCCGTCAACACCGACGGCGACTGGTAGAAAGAGAACCAGCGGGTTCTCTCATGGCCTCAGTGAAACGGAAAAATCCACGCTCACGAAATGACAACCAAGTGCATTTTGTGGCCGCAGGCCGGACAAGAGGGGGCCATGTCACCAGAAGAGATGCGCACGCTCTATGACTATAATTCCTGGGCCAACCATCGCCAGTTGCAGGCCGCTTCCAAACTCACCACCGAGCAGTTCGTCAAGCCGATGGACTCGAGCTTCGGATCCGTTCGCGACACCTTGGCGCACATTTACGGAGCGGAGTGGTTGTGGTTGGAGCGTTTTCATGGCCGTTCGCCGTCCTCGCTTCCAGACACAGCGCAGTTCAAGGATGTAAGCAGCTTGCAAGAGCGGTGGACCGGGTTCGAACCCCGGCTTCTGAATTTTGTCCGCGGCGTGACCCAGGCGGATCTTGATCGGGTGATGGAATACAAGACGCTCAAGTTCGGCGTTTACAAGAATCCGCTGTGGCAATCGATGCAGCACCTGGTGAATCACGGAACGTATCACCGGGGCCAAGTCACTACGCTTTTGCGGCAACTCGGGGCCGAGCCGATTTTGACGGACCTGATGCACTTTTACCGCCAGCGCTCCGCCCCCGCGGGAGCGTAGTTTCTCGCATTCCTTCCAGTGGAAATCATTCGAACGATTGCATGGATGAAGGAGATGGCGCGGCAGGCGCGCGAGCAGAATCGCATCATCGGGCTGGCGCCGACGATGGGCGCGCTGCATGAAGGCCATGCTTCCCTGATCGCCAGGGCGAAAAGAGAATGTTCTCCGGTCATCGCATCGATTTTCGTCAATCCGAAGCAGTTCGGCCCGAACGAAGATTTTGCAAAATACCCGCGCGCGTTCGAGAGCGACACCCAAAAGCTGAAGCAGGCCGGCGTGGATGCGTTGTTCGCGCCGGAGGCGGCGGAGATCTATCCAAGAGATTTTTCAACGTATGTCCACGTCGAGGGTCTCAGCGAAAGATTAGAAGGCCGCTCGCGGCCGGGACACTTCCGCGGGGTCACAACCATCGTGATGAAGCTGCTACAGATTGTGCAACCGCATCGAGCATACTTCGGTAGAAAGGATGCCCAGCAGGCGCGCCTCATCGAGCAAATGGCCCGCGATCTGAATCTCGACGCGGAGATTGCGGTTTGCCCCATCGTGCGCGAGCCGGATGGGCTGGCTCTTTCTTCGCGCAACGTTTACTTGAATGGGGACGAGCGCAAAGCCGCCACAGTTTTGTTCCGCGCGCTGCAAGCGGTAAAAAAGGAGCTGGAGGCGGGAAGCCGCGACGCATTGCATTTGCAAGCAACCTTGCGGCGAAAACTCGAAAGCGAGCGGCTCGCGGCCATCGATTACGCGGAAATTGTGGATGCCGAATCCTTCGAGCCAGTGACGCGAGTCGCCAAAGCGTGCTATGTGCTCCTCGCCGTCTTCATCGGCAAGACGCGGCTAATTGATAACCTCTACGCGGAGCCGACGTCCCCCGGCTCCGACCATTTGGCATTTCATCTTTAGTGTCCTCCCTCTGGAGCTCTCCCGCGGTTCGAGAATTCGTTCTGCTAAGATTTTTTTCACCGGCTGCAACTCCAAGTCTGAGGTGATGGAATTCCAGTATTCGAGCGGTGACAGTTTTTCTTTTGGCGGTATTTCTGCTCCCCACATTGTCGCCGGCCGGGGGGACCGTTCCCGCAGGAACGCGCATTCCGGTGGTGACGGATCAGGCGGTCAGTTCGAAGGATGCCAAGGTCGGGCAGACAATCACGGGCTCGCTGGCCAAAGATGTGCTGGTAGAGGGCAAGGTCGTAGTTCCGAAAGGTTCCGAGGTCAAGCTGTGGCTGGCGAATTGTTATTTCGCCCTGCCGCAAGGCACGTAACGTTGTTGCATTCTGTTCTCGTTAGCTCGGATTTGAGCTGGTGGTCGCTGATTCGAAAGGCATTGGCGCCGGATGGCATTTTGGCTAGGGACAGGGAGCTTCTTGTCCGTCATCGGAATGCACCGCACCAACCCCAAAACGCAAGGATCGACCCTGATTCGACCCTATCACGGGAGGCTAGCCAAGCTAGGGTGAACGGTCATCTGGTAACCTGACCCGTCCTTCGCCACCGCAGTGACGATTCACAACCTTCCTGAGAGGCCCTTCAGGGAGCCGAAACGGTGCGTTGTGTGGGATCTTTCTTGCGACGGTACAGGCGTTGGTCGGCTGCCTCGATAATCTCGGCTGGGCTTCTGCCATCGTCGGGATAAACTCCTATCCCCATACTGACACGGAGCTGAGGCTTCTCGTTATCCGCACTCAGCCGCCGCTCGATGCGCTGGGCAACGTGTTCCGCCATGCCGCGGTCGGAATCGATCAGCAACACGGCAAATTCGTCGCCCCCATAGCGCGCCGCCACATCCGTTGACCGGCAATGCTCAATCATGACCGCGGCCACCCGGCGAAGGGCGCGATTCCCGGCCAGGTGGCCTTGCAGGTCGTTGATGCGCTTTAGTTCGTCAAGATCGAGAAGCAATAGCGTGAAGGAATCGTGACTGCGCTCGGCGCGTCGCACTTCTCGCTCCAATCGATCCATAAATTCGCGGTAATTCGCCAGACCCGTCAGTCCGTCGTGGCGCGCCTGATAGAGGGCCCGCTCTTCGGTTTTTTTGTGTTCGGTGATATCTACCGCCGCGCCGAGGCATCCGATGATCTCGCCGGAAGCCGAGCGTAAAGGTCCAGCGCGTATCTCGAGCACGCTGCTCTTCCAAGTGTGTTCAAACCGCGAAACAACTCCGCGCAAAGCGGAGTAATGTTCCGCTATGGGCGTGGAGCGCGGATCGGCAGCTCCCAGGAACTCACGAACATCTTTCCCCGCTAAGGAACCATGACGAATCTTTGCCGCTGGCAATCCCATGCCCCAGTGGGCGGAGATTTTCAGATTCCGATCCGTGGTCCAAACGAGCCCCGGCACCTGCTCCATCATCAGGCGAAGAGAAGCTTCTTGTGGCCAGCAGGGCGCTTCATGCGAGTCGAGAACTTTGGCCATCTCCAGAACCCCTTCCGCCTCGCCGTTTGCCCCGCGAATGACGCTGCGTCTTATGGAGAGAAGAATCCGTGAGCCGTTTCTGCGGAGCCGCTCTCCTATCTCGATCCACTTGCTTTCAGACCGGTCTCTTGGCGAGCGAAAGCTATCCAGTTGCGGCAATTCATAAATCGGCAAAAGACGCTTCAGGGATTGTCCGACCATCTCTCCCGCCGTGTAACCGTAAACGCGTTCAGCCCCCGCGCTCCAAGTCTCAATAACGCCCGCAAGCGACAGGCTGACCACCGCGTCTTCCGAGGATTCAAGAAGAGCGGCAAGCAGATGCTCATGGGCCAGGCGATGAGCCATCCATTGCGTTGTGTCTTTCCGAACGGAGGGCCGTTCGGAGGGGGTGTTTCCCGTTGGCGAGAGGGTCGGGCCTATGCGCAAGTTTACCTGATGCGAGCGTTCTCGCATTCCTAACAGCCGCAAGTCTATCTAGACTGAGTTCCGGGGCAAGCATGAAACGGTACCATAGCTACCAGGAAGTAATCGTGGCCCGCTGAACCGAATCGTCCACTGTTGCCGAGGAAGAGGCTCAATCTCCTTGGAAGAAGCCAGGGTTGAAAACAATATCGGACTATTTTAGTCTTATATCTAGTTGCAAGTGCTATGCAAGGAGCGCCTCTTTCGTGACCTTTCTTAAGGCCCTTGTCCCTGTCCTTGTCGTGTTTTTCGCGAACACCAGTTTTCCCGCAATCTCCGGAGCGCAAGAAAACCCCTATTTTGTTGCTTATGACCACTATCTAGAGGAGCCGGGGAACCTTGAGATTGAATCTTTCTCCACGTTTGGCACGCAGCGTCAGGGCAATGACTTTCAAGCCTACTGGATGGAGTTTGAATACGGCGCCAAGGCCTGGTGGACCACCGAGTTCTATCTCGACGGCCAGACCACCTTCGGCGA
>Ga0209577_10003087_pt1 | contig 15726 bp, 12 predicted proteins | sample GraSoiAngelo_109_FD_185874 | JGI IMG/M metagenome (GOLD analysis project Ga0209577, IMG submission 185874) | Grasslands soil microbial communities from the Angelo Coastal Reserve, California, USA - 14_0903_12_20cm (SPAdes) (version 2) | ecosystem: Environmental > Terrestrial > Soil > Grasslands...
CGGAGCATGCTGGAGCCCGCCGTAATTTTCCAGGCGAGGTGACATTATAGGCGAGCGGAAGCTGGTGTCATGGCAGTGGAACCAGCAGATGAATTGACGCACCCAGCGAGGCGGCGGAAGATAGAGGCTTATCGGCCAATTTTCGGGGGACTATGCGCATCAAGTTCTGGGGTGTGCGCGGATCTACGCCCACTCCTCAAGCCGAGAACTTGCGGTATGGCGGCAACACCTCTTGTGTCGAGGTACGTTTGGGCCACGCGCTTTATATTTTCGATTGTGGCACAGGCCTGCGCTCGCTGGGGCACCAACTGCTGCATGAATCGAATGGCCGCCCGCTGTTCGCCCACATTTTCGTTTCCCACTTTCACTGGGACCACATTCATGGCATCCCATTTTTCGCTCCCATGTACAACCACCCGCAGAATCTATTTGTTTTTCATTCTTCAAGCCGAAATCGCAGTTTAAAGCGGGTGATGGAAGAGCAGATGGCATCGCCTTACTTTCCGGTGGATATGAGTGAAATGAAGGCGAAACGTGATTTTTACGATATCGAGCAGGGACGCATTCCGGTGAGCGATGAGGTCACCGTGGACTGCATGTGGCTGAACCATCCGCAGGGATGCCTGGGCTTTCGCCTGGCGACGAAGCAAGGCGTGGTGGTTTATGCAACCGACAACGAGCCTGGCGATGCGATTTTCGACAAGAACGTGCGTAAACTGGCAGAGGGAGCCGACGTCCTGATCTACGATGCGCAGTACCTGCCGGAGGAATACGAGGCTCGCAAGCGCGGATGGGGACACAGCCATTGGCGCGAGGCAGTCAACATTGTGATGGAAAGTGACGCCAAGGAACTCATCCTGTTCCATCACGATCCCGACCATAACGATGCCTGCATTGACAAGGTGGTGCAGGAAGCGCGGAATTACTATCCTCGAGTCCGTGCGGCTGCTGAGGGCATGGAAATTGAGCTTTAGCAGACAGCAGCCCGCACGCGTTTTTCGGTGCCAGGCTATTCCTGGCCTTTGAAATCCTCAAAACGGCGGCGTAAGCCCGGTATAGTCACCGATTTGTTTGGCGTCGTAGGGCGAGTTGAGTCCGCCGTCGGCGACGCTCTCGGTGTTGTATCCCAGCGAATTGAGTTTGCCGTAGGTACGTACGATCTGCTTGGCGTGGTTCACCTCGATCACGCGGTGCTGATATTGATCGCTGATCAGGGTATGACCGTGCCGCAACCGCACCGCGCGCGTGGGCAGTGGGCCAGTCCCTCTGGGCAAGGTACAGCCTGGGGAACAAGTGAAGTACTCCCACACCACGTTCTTACCTTGATCAATCTCGACAATTCGAGAGTGATTTGAGTCGGTGATAAGCGAGTTGCCGTTCTTGAGCCGGCTGGCAAAAGCAACACCACTCACCGGTTCGTTGACATTTGGGTCACCGCTGCCATATTGCCAGACGATATCGCCGCCAAGCGGGAGCTTGCGCGTCACCTCGATGGCGCGGTTATTATTTTCGTCGCAAATGAGAATGTGACCGTTCTCCAAAAGCTCGGCGCAGTTCGGGTTGTTGAGCTGGTTGGGGCCATTGCCGGACACGCCTGTCGTGCCATATTGCCAGACGATCCCCTTGGTTGCGACATCGACCTCAATGATGCGCTCGTTCGCCTGGTCAGTGATCAGCACGTGGCGGTTGGGAAGCCAGGTGTTCTGCACGGGAACATTGAGCTGGTCGGGACCACTACCGCTGACCCCAAACTGGCCATATTGCCAAACGATGTTTCCATTGCGGTCGACCAACAGCACGCGGTTGTCGGGGCAGCCGCTGGGATTGGTGCAGTTGGGCGCTTCGGGCTGGCCGCCAGGAGTTCCGGTGCCAGCCATCAAAGTCAGCTCTCCGACGCGCTGAGCGTCGTTAGTGCCAATGATGGACGCGGGCGAGAAATCGGCAGGACCCAGGCCAAAGTGCCAGACAATGTTGCCGCGCCGGTCAACCTCGATCACACGGTTGTTGAATTGATCAGCGATGAGGATGTTGCTGGGAGTATTGAAAGGCTCTTTCTGGGCTCGCAGCAGAAAACTGGGTGCGAGGAGCAATGAAGCAAAGAGCATCCACCGCAGAATTTTGGCTGGAAATGTCATGGGAGTCTCCCTTTTTCGTAAACCGGATGTCGGAGAGATGCAGCCGGTGTAAATAAACAGCTTTGAGGAATTAATCTAGGAGTGTCAGGCACGGCCGATTGTCACGTAATTGTGAAGCGATTGTAATTTCTTTGTCACGAGGTCCGGGATCCCACGAGTTTTGGGGGTTTCACGAAAGGTAGGATTGTGAATGCGACAAGTATATGCAAGGAACTTGCCTCCCCTGCTGCCCGCCTCTTATACTGCTGGATTTGCCGCATGGGCCGGCAGCGTATAGTGCTTACACTAGGAACCCGCACTCGGAGAACATCATGAAGACCGTTTCGCTGGAACAGGAAATCAACCCGTGGGAGGCACAGGCCGCCCGATTTGACCTCGCCGCGCAGAAACTCAATCTGGACGAGGGACTCTGGAAAGTACTGCGCTATCCCACGCGCGAGATCATCCTGCATATTCCGGTACAGATGGATGACGGCTCTTTGGAAGTGTTCACTGGTTTCCGGGTTCAGCACTCGATCGCGCGCGGCCCCTCTAAGGGCGGTATCCGTTATAGCCCGGACGTGACCCTTGACGAAGTGCGCGCCTTGGCGGCGTGGATGACGTGGAAGTGTGCCGTGGTTAATATCCCGTTCGGCGGCGCCAAGGGCGGGGTGATCTGCGATCCGCACAAGATGTCAATGGGCGAACTGGAGCGCATGACCCGTCGCTACACCGCCGAACTATTCGAGTTTATCGGTCCAGAAAAAGATGTACCCGCCCCGGATGTGAACACCAACGAGCAAATCATGGCCTGGATGATGGACACCTATTCCATGCATATGCGTCAGACTGTGACCGCCGTGGTAACTGGCAAGCCGCTGAATATCGGCGGATCGCGGGGGCGTCGCGAAGCCACTGGGCGCGGCATCATGATCGTTTGCGAAGAGGCCATCAAGAAGCTGGGCCTTATCCGCGAAAAGACGCGCGTCGTTGTCCAGGGATTCGGCAACGTGGGCTCCAATGCGGCGCGCCTGATGGCCGAAGCCGGGTACAAAATCATCGGCATCGCCGAAGTCGATGGCGGTTTGTACAATCCGAACGGGATCGATATGGAAGCGTTATGGGAGTTCCGGCAACGTAACGGCACGATCCATGGATTTCCCGGAGCCGAAAAGTACGATTCCGCGGAGCTGCTGGTCACCGAATGCGAAATTCTTATCCCTGCTGCTACAGAGAATCAGATCACCAGCCGCAATGCGGACCGCGTCAAGTGTAAGATCCTGGCGGAAGGTGCGAATGGTCCGACGACTGCTTCTGCCGACGAAATTCTCGCCGATAAGAAAGTCTTTATCATTCCTGACATCCTCTGCAATGCAGGTGGCGTGACCACGTCTTACTTCGAATGGGTGCAAGACCGCCAGGGTTACTTCTGGAAGGAATCGGTAGTCAACGAACAGCTTGAGCACATCATGAAGACGGCCTTCGATGATGTCATTCCTTATGCCGAGACTCACCGCGTGAACAACCGCATAGCCGCTTACATGCTGGCGATTGATCGTGTCGCGTATACCCTGCGGCAGCGCGGTATTTACGCGTGAAGGACAGCGACAACCCGGTGCGCGTCTGACGCATCCTTTACTGTTTAGTAATTTAATAGTAGCCGGGTGGACGAGCTGAGGAGAGCGACAGTTTGAGGGTCTCGCCGCTATCGTCCAGCGCGTAGCCCGATCCTTAAAGGCCATTCCGTCTAACACCATTGCATGGAAATAGAATTCAATCCGGGATCGCCACCTGTGAGAGAGGAACTTTTTATGAGCAGACTGCAACGAAAGATGACAACCTGGGCGGGGGCGTTATGCCTGCTGGCTGCCTTATGCGTGTTGCCCGCCCCAGCGCAAGATCAGACCGGCACATCCCAAGGCAGTTCGCAGACGGGCACTGCCAATGACCAGACCAGTTCGACCACTACGAAGAAAAAGAGAGCCAAGAAGGCCAAGAAGGATCAGGCTGCTGCGGACCAAGCGGCGGGTTCCGTGGAAACCAGTTCCACGACAACCACGACGACCGCCACCTCCAAATCAAAAAAGGGCAAGAAGGGTAAGGCAGCGGCGGACCAAAGCACGAGCAGCGAAACTACAACCGACACTACGACGAAAAAGTCGCGCAAAAAGAAAGCCGCAGCCGGAACGACCGAATCGACTGCTCCCGCTACGAGTTCTGCTACAGCACCCGCCAGCGGCACGACTTCCAGCAGCACGACTACTACTACTACCACTACTGCTAAGAAATCTTCTTCCAAAGCAGAAGCCGGCAGCCACGCATCCGATTCCGACATTGTCGCTGCCAAATCCAGCGGCAAGGTATGGGTAAACCTTGATAGCGGTATCTATCACAAAGGGGGACGCTGGTACGGCAAGACAAAGAATGGGAAGTTCATGACCGAAGACGAGGCTAAGGCTGCCGGTTACAAGCCAGCTCAAAAAGAATAGGGAGGTGAAACTATGAATCGTAAGAACCTGATCATGCGAATCCTGGTTGCAGTGTTTGCTGTGGCGATACTGACCTCCGTGAGCGTGGCGCAATCAGACTCAGGCACGTCCAAGCAAGCCACGACCACCACGAAGGGCAAGAAGGCCAACCAGACAGCAGAAGCAAGCCAGTCCAATCTGGTCGACATCAACTCGGCCACGAAGGAACAGTTGGAGGCGCTGCCGGGCATCGGCGACAAGTACGCTCAAAAGATCATCGATGGCCGGCCTTATAAGTCAAAGAGGGATTTGGTCACGAAGAAGGTCATCCCGCAAGCGACTTACGCGAAGATCAAGGACAAGGTCATAGCCAAACAGAAGTAAGCACTCATCGTCAGCAAACGGTGATTTGTGCGGGCTTGCGCGGAGTTGCTGGCGCCGCGCCAGCACAAATGCGTGAAAAATCCCGCGTTATTCATCACGCGGCTGCCTTTTCATTGCTTTCGCTGTAGCCCGTGGAGGATAATTTGAAAGTCGCCCTTCTCCCCGGCGGCGAATTTAGCCGCAAGTGAATCTGCCAAACTACATTACGCTCAGCCGCATTCTCAGCATCCCCCTGCTGATCTGGATTCTTTCCAGCAGCCGATTCAGCAGCCAGCATGGTCAGAGAGAGATATTGGCCTCGGCGCTGTTCATCCTGGCGTCCATCACCGATGGAATTGACGGATACCTGGCGCGCAAGCGAGGGCAGATCACGACGATTGGAATTTTGCTGGATCCCTTGGCCGATAAGCTGCTCATCGCCGCGGCGTTCGTGACCCTGGTGCAGTTCAATCCCGCTCTGGTACCGGCATGGATGGCCGTGGTCATTATTGGGCGCGAGTTCCTGGTGAGTGGCCTGCGTTCCATAGCTGCTTCGGAAGGATTCACGATTGAGGCCAGCGATCTCGGGAAATTCAAGATGCTGGTCCAGATCGTCTCGGTGGTCGCAGTGATTCTGGCGCACCGCTGGCGGGAGTGGCCGCTCTATGGCCATTACGTTTTTCCAGTGTATTGGATCGCCATGGTAGCCATCTGGTTCATGGTGTTTCTGTCACTGGTATCCGCGATTGACTACTTCGCAGCCTTCTGGTCGAAGATTGATCGCCAGGTCGTAAAGCGCCGACGCCGCACTTTCATCCTCAGCCGCCGGAGGAAGCGCGATGTTGCGGCAACCTGATAACTCGTCGGCTGGCACCGCTCGTATCCACCACTCCCAACCCGGTGAGTGGGACCCTCAGGAACGGGCTCAGCTGCTACAGGCGGCTCACGATTCCATCCGCGCTGCTTTGGAGGGTCTGGATTTTCCCCTGGACGCACCCTCTCCTCACTTGTCGGAGCGGAGAGGCGTTTTCACGACACTGTATCTAGGGGAAGAGCTTCGCGGCTGCGTGGGGTACGTATTTCCCGTGATGCCGCTCTACCAGGCTGTCGCGGAAACAGCCAGGGCTGCTGCCTTCGATGACACCCGTTTTTATCCTCTCACGCGCGTTGAAGAACCCGGCTTGGAGATATCGTTAAGCATTCTCTCTGCATTGCAACCCATTCGCGCGGAAGAAGTCGAGATAGGACGGCACGGCCTCATGGTGACCACCGGCGCCTATCGCGGGCTGCTTTTGCCGCAAGTGCCCGTGGAACATAAATGGGATCGCATCACTTTCCTCGAACAGACCTGCCGCAAGGCCGGTTTGACGCTAGATGCCTGGAAGCAGGGTGCCGTCATTGAGGCCTTCACTGCTGAAGTCTTCTGCGACAAAGATCTGAATCAGTAGCCCGGGTTACAATTCATTCCCGCGAATTCGATAATAAATACTTAGTTATCTGTCCGCTGGGAGGAACTTGCCGAGTAAAATCCAGTTCTCTCATTTGCAGGCAACTGCATTCCTGATCGGGCTGGCATTTGTACTCACGGCTATCGCCCGGGCGTCCCAAAACGAAGACCAGCAGAATTCGCCGAATAGGCAAACGGTTATTCGGGTCGCCGTTGCCAAACGCGTCGCTAGCGCTCCAAAGCTCGATGGTACCTTGGACGATCCCATATGGCAGGGCGCGCCGGCCATCAACAATTTCTTGCAGCGTGAACCCTATGAAGGTCAGCCACCCACGGAACGGACTGAGGTCCGAATTCTCTATAGCCGCCATGAAGTGTATTTCGGTATCACATGCTATGACTCCAATCCGGGCGGCATTGTAGCCACCGAACTACGACGCGATGTAACTCAAGAGCTCGATGATTATTTCGAGATAATCATTGATTCCTCTCATGATCGGCGTAACGCCTACGTGTTCCAGATCAACCCACTGGGCACGCAGCGCGACGGCCTGGTTACCGAAGAACAGCGGAGTGATACGGGAGATGGCGATCCCGGGTGGGATGGCGTCTGGACTTCGGAAAGCCGCATCACATCGTACGGCTGGACCGCCACCATCTCCATTCCTTTTTCCACGTTGAATTTCATGAAGTCGCAAGATGTGATTTGGGGAATCAATTTCAAAAGATTCATCCGGCGCAAGAACGAGGAGGATCTGTGGAGCGGCTGGCGCCGGGTATTCGGGATGAGCAAGGTCAGTGAAGCCGGCGAACTCCACGGCATTTCGGAAATCGGCAGCGGCCGGCTTTTCGTGGTAAAGCCATATCTGTTGGGTGGGTTCAGTCACCTTCCGCCCAATGCAATCCAGAACGGCCTCACGCCGGGCACAATGGCTCTGCATACCGGCGGCGTGGATATTAAGGTCGGTCTGCGCTCGAACCTGGTCGCAAACCTGACTGCGAATACCGATTTTGCCGACGCCGATGTCGACATCCAGCAGTTCAACCTCACGCCATACAAACTGTTCTACCCGGAAAAGCGTCAATTCTTCCTCGAGAATGCGAGTGTGTTCGACTTTCCTATGGCGATTGATGGTCCCGATCGGCTTTTTTTCAGCCGTCAAATCGGCATTGACCCGATCACCGGGCAACAAGTCCCCATTAATGGAGGAGCAAAAATAACCGGTTCACTCGATGGTTTCGAATTAGGTGTGATGGATGTGGACACCCGCTCTTCCGGACCCAATCCTTATGCCAACTACGCCGTGCTGCGAGTGAAGCGCTCGCTACCTAACGGATCCTATATCGGTGTCATGGGTACGGATAAGCGATCAGGAAACCGCGCCGATCCCTTCAACCAGACAAGTGGGCTCGACGGACGCTTCATTTTCTTCAAGAACCTGGTCTTTGATGCCTATGCGGCGCAGACCCGGACCCCCGGAGTTTCCGGCAGACAAACTAATTTAGGCATTGGTGTGAACTATCAAAGCAACTGGCTGGACCTGTTTGCCGATCACCGCAAAGTCGGACCGCATTTCAACCCGGAAGTGGGCTTCATCGAACGTAACGATTGCGTATGCGACTTCGTCGACGCAAATTTCAAGGCGCGCCCGGGAATTCGCGGTCTGCGCGAGCTCAATTTTGAAGGCTTTATTTTCCACGCTCCCGATACGCAAGGAACGGTGCAGACCCAGGAATGGCAGGGCACCTTTCGCGCAAACTTCCATAACGGGTCCTACAGCGATGATGACATCGTGGACGTCTTCACCCAGCGCATCACAATACCGTTCAACATTTACAAAAACGTGATCATCCCGGTGGGGCTTTACCACTGGACACGTCACCAGTTCACCTACGGCTCGCCCCAGGACCGGCGATGGACAGTGAGCTTTTATGAGCGCTTCGGAACTTACTACAACGGCCACTTGAACGAGGCACGTATCCGTGGAACCTACCGGTCCAACGAACGGCTCTCGTTCAGTTTGAGCGAGCAGTGGAATCGTTTTCGCCTGCCGCTGACTGGTGGAGATTTTTCTGTCGTATTTGGCAGCCTGCAGACCAATTACTCGTTCTCGCGATTTTTGACGCTGTCCACGATCCTGCAGATGGACACAGCCAATACTCAGGCTGCTAGCGCCAACATTCGCTTACGCTGGAATTACCGCCCAGATAGCGATCTCTACGTGATCTACACCGCGGGGCAGCGTTTCGCCAGCCTGGCGGCGGCCAATCCCATGCAGTTGATGGAACACCGGTTCGCGGTGAAATTCACCTACTCGTGGCGACCGTGACACCACTGCCACGTTGGATGTTATGCGTGCGTTCTGGCACATGCTTATGTGTGAGCAAGCCCACCGTTGAAAGCACTTGGGATGTCCATTGCATCACAAATAAATCGGGGAGCCCTGAGGCTCCCCGATTCGAGACACTGCAGCAGGTTGAGGGTTATTACTGCTGGTCGTCCAATTCCACGCCATCTCCGACGTGAACGTCTTCGAGGGCAAAAACGATCATACCGGTCGCCGTGGTGGGGGTTACGCCAATCACGACTACCTCCCCAACCGCGCGACGTGGCATGTCTCGCACACGAATTGTTGGTCCCTTGCCATAGGTCATGTTCATCAAATTAGGTTCAACGCGAGGGGACTTCTTCTGCGTGTCTTCTGTAGTCGAAGCCCGGAACGACAGTGTATCCACAGGATCTTTAAGATCCGTCTCGTAGGAGCGCACAGTGCGGAAGTAGTCGCCTATTTTGACGCCCTGGTTGGATCCTACGTTCATGTAGAGCTTCATACCGGTTCCCATCACCGTGTCAAAATCCTTGGCCAGGACAATGCGGCCAGAGAGTTTTCCATTGGGTGGTGCAAAGCGATCGAAGCGCAAAGGTGAATGGAAAGAAACCGCGGGTTTTTCTGCGAACGGGATCGCGATATCGCCGGGACTGATCGTGTCACAACTGAACTCCACCTGTGCAACTGCTTCCTTATTGCGAGTATCAAGAACACGTACGCGTCCGACCTCGGAGTAAGGCTGGCCGGCAGCGGCAACAGCTGCGTGTTGGCCGGCATATACTTCGTACTTATTCGGATCTTGCAATTCCCGCAGGATGGTGTACTGGGCGCCGCTCTGGTAGCCACTGCCGGCGAGGTACACGATGTCGCCGTTCACGAACTTGGTAGTGTTGGGAGTGTGCAGACCGCCAGCTACGAAATTTGCATCCGGCAAAACATTCTTGCTGATAAAGCCGGCGCAGTAGAGATCAGCGTACGTGGGGGTTTGTACCCGCTCAGTGGGAACACTGGCATTGGTTGCGACAATCGCTTGCGAGTTGCCCTGGTCGGCAGCCTCGGTTGCGGGCGCCGGATTAGCGGGTTGCGCTGCGGCTGAAATCGCCAGCAGCCACAAAAGCCCTAATTTCTTCATGTTGCCTCCGAAGTAACCCCGCCTGCTCCAGCCTCACGATCCAGCTAACTTCTATAAAGACAGGGGCTTCAGCGGGAAAGTAACAAGCCCCGGAGGGTGGGTCAAGGTTACGAGGGTGCCAATGTGCAGTAACAGCGCGGGATTTTTGCCTGCACTGCCTATAATCCGTTGTTGCATCTACAATTACGCCCCTGTAATATCGCGCCGACTTACTGACGAGAATGAATGCTGCAGCTAACAGTTACGTCCCCCGGTTATTGCCCTTGCGGCTGCCGAGGGTCTGCGTGGCCGTGACGGGTTCGGATCCGGCCGAGATGGTAGAGAAAGCCGAGTCACTGTACCGTGATAACTCCTTTCTCGAGTTCAGGTTAGACTACCTGGCGCGCCCCGCCCTGGCACTCCCGAAGATCAAGCGCTTTCTTGAAGTACATCCCGGTGTAGTAGTCATCGCCACGTGCCGCCGGGCTTTGAATGGGGGCCGCTCTCGGGGCTCCATAGCGTCGCAACTGGACGTGCTAAACAAAGCTGCGGCAGCCGGATGCCAACTGATCGATGTCGAACTGCAGACGGCCATGAAGTGCAAGCCTGAGCAATTACAGAAGTTACGGACCCGCACTGCCCTCATTGTCTCCTTCCACGACTTTCGTGCAACCCGAAACCTGGAGGAGACTTTGCAGAGGATGCGCCGCTTCCCTGCGGATTATTACAAGATTGTCACAACCGCCAAGACACTCACCGACAATGTGACCATGATCAAGTTCTTGGAAAAGGAGAGTGACAGGCATTCGCTCATTGGGCTCTGCATGGGGGAGCAGGGGATTATCAGCCGCGTGCTGGGGGTTCGGGCCGGCAGCGTGTTTACGTTCGCGTCTGTGAGTCCGGGGGAAGAAACGGCACCCGGACAGGTCACCGCCCAGGAACTGCGCAACATTTACCGAATTGAGCAGGTCGATGCCGCCACGCGAGTGTACGGGGTGGCGGGAGACCCGGTTTCCCACTCACTATCCCCGGTAATCATGAATGCGGCCCTGCGCCGGGAGAATGTCAACGGGGTATACCTCGCGCTCCACGCCAAGGCTTTGAAAGATTTGCTGACCTGCGCACGCGAAATTCCCATACACGGCTTAAGCATCACCATGCCGTACAAAGAAGCCATTCTCAAGTACCTGGACAACACCGACTCACACACCACCAAAATCGGGGCCTGTAATACGGTCGTGCGGGCACAGGACGGCAAACTCTACGGGTTTAACACCGATACGGCTGGCATAGTGCGTCCTCTGGAGCGAAGAATGACCTTGGAGGGAGCCAAGATTTTGGTACTGGGTGCTGGCGGCGCGGCGCGGGCCGCGGTATTCGGGCTGAAAGAGCGCAGCGCCGAGGTGTGGATTTTAAACCGCAGTGTGGGACCGGCGCAGAAGCTGGCTCGTCAAGCGAGAGCCCGCGCAATCAAGCGGGCGGACCTGAAGAAGCTATCCTTCGACGTGATCATTAACGCCACGCCGGTGGGTATGGGCAGTGCCCGGGAGTCGCCGTTAAAGGAGGACGAGATCAATGCACGTTACGTGTTTGATATGGTCTATGATCCGCCGGAAACGCGCTTCATAAAACTGGCTCGTGCACGTGGAGCGCAGGTGATCCCGGGGATTGAAATGTTTGTGCACCAGGCGGCGCGGCAGTTCGAGATATGGACGGGCAAACCGGCGCCCTGGGACGAGATGTTACGGGTAGTCGCGATTGCGCTGCAGGAACGAGCGGCGGCGAAGGACAATGTGAAGAAGAAATAGCTCCACATTGTACCGCCGAACTAACGAAGCCACGCTACATGCGGGAGCAGACGTCCAGAGTCTCTGAAGGCCTGCCTAGCTGCCCCACACTGCTGACGCCGCGGACATTAGACTGAGCACCATCACTGCTGCGGCAAGTAGGAACGCTACGATTGCCGCCTTCTTTAGTTGTTTCTGGCTCATGTTCTCATCACCTCTTTTGTTTTCCTGGTCCTCGAAATAAGCACTTGCGAAGACAAGCTGTCCTCCGACCCCGGTTGCAAGGTCAGCCTCACTATTGCAGTCCGGTCGCCAATGGCCTTCACTCAGCAGGGACCCTATTTCCAGTGACTTAGTGCCGATCCGTGGGCAGGCAGGGGGACAATTTGACCGCCGCCCACCTTCGCTGCGGCGCAATCTACAAGCTAACTTGCGGAATTCAGAGGGACTCTCTTGCGGCACACAAAGAGGGACAAGTTGTCCACGCCCGGCCAGACTTGCTTCCGGTACGGTGCCGTACCCAGGCGAACCAACCCCAGGGTTACGAAAGTTTCTCTCATTCACGGTAATTCTTTGATTTTGCACAAGTTAGCTGGTATCTCTCATCATACCGCCCTTCTATTTCCGGGGAGGAGACGGAAGGGCCCGGTCAAAAATCCGATGGCTGGACAAGCACAGTCCTGGAAACAAATGACCGTGGGCGCCCGCCTGTTTATCAGTGCGGTTGTGCTCATAGGTTCTTGTGTGCTTGTCTACGCTGGCCTTCACCTTTCAAGCAGTCAACCCTTGAGATTTCTTTGCTACTTAGTCGTCGCACTGGTGGCCTCGCGACTCAAAGTGAATCTGCCGGGCATCACGGGCACCATGTCGGTGAACTTCCTTTTCATTCTGTTGGGCATTTTGGAATTGAGCTTTGGTGAGACGCTGGCCTTGGGATGCGCTGCGATCCTGGTGCAATGTTTTTATCGCGATCGTCCACGTTTGGTGCAAGTTGTCTTCAACATTTGTGCTACCGCGTTTGCGATCGGGGCTGCGTACTCGGTGTACCACCTCGCGATCTTTCACGGGAAGGTAAACAGTCCCTCGCTGCTTCTGCTCATTACGGCGTCAACCTACTTCGTGTGCAACACGGTACCGGTCGCAGCGGTGATCTCTCTGACGGAACACAAGTCGCTGGAGAGAATCTGGTCGGAATGCTACTTCTGGTCGTTCCCGTATTACCTGGTGGGAGCCGGAATCGCCGGGTTAATGAGTTGGATAAACGGAATTATCGACTGGCAAACCTCGCTTTTGGTGCTGCCGGTTGTGTATCTCATCTACCGTTCGTATCGACTTTATTTGGGGAAACTGGAAGATGAGAAGCGCCACGTTGAGGAAATGGCAAACCTGCACTTGCGCACCATCGAAGCGCTGGCGTTGGCTATTGAAGCCAAAGATCACACGACACACGATCACCTGCAGCGGGTGCGGGTGTACGCGGTCGAGGTAGCAAAAGAACTGAACCTCGTTCCCGACGACATGGAAGCTGTGCATGCCGCGGCGCTTCTGCACGACATCGGCAAGCTGGCGGTACCGGAGCACATCATTTCCAAGCCGGGACGCCTCACGCCGGAAGAATTCGAGAAGATGAAGATTCACCCGCTGGTCGGGGCTGAAATCCTGGAACGAGTGCGCTTCCCCTACCCGGTGGTTCCAATCGTTCGTGCTCACCACGAGAAGTGGGACGGCTCAGGGTACCCACTCGGCCTCAAGGGTGAACAAATTCCGATTGGGGCGCGCATTCTGTCGGCAGTAGATTTCCTGGACGCGTTGGCTTCAGATCGCCAATACCGCCGCGCCCTGCCGTTAAAGGAAGTCATGACGCGGCTGGAAGAGGAATCGGGCCGATCCTTTGACCCCAAGGTTGTCGCCGTCCTGGAAAAGCGTTATCTGGATCTGGAGAGGTTGGTCGAGAAGCGTTCCGGCCAGGTCGCCTGGTCGAAACTGCCCACCGAAGTCAAAGTGGAACGCGGCAAGGCTCCGGCAGCAGGATTCGAAAAAACCGGGGCGAAGGAAAGTCACGAAGCCAACTTCCTGTTATCGATTGCTGCGGCGCGGCAGGAAGCACAGACGCTTTTTGAGCTCAGCCAGGACCTCGGCGCCTCACTCAGCCTGGGTGAAACGCTCTCCGTTTTTTCAGTGAAGCTTAAGCGGTTGGTACCTTACGATGCCATCGCCATTTATGTGCGGCGCGGCGACGAACTCCTGCCCGAGCATGTGAGTGGAGACAACTTCCGTTTGTTTGCGTCACTGCGGATTCCTTTGGGGCAGGGCCTTTCAGGTTGGGTAGCGCAAAACAAGAAACCCATCATTAATGGCAATCCATCGGTGGAACCGGGCTACCTGAACGATCCCACCAAGTTCAGCACCTTGCGTTCCGCCCTGGCGGTGCCGCTCGAGGGACTGGATGGCGTCGTCGGAGTGCTGACGCTCTATCACGCTGAACGCGACGCGTTCACCTCCGATCACCTGCGCATTCTGCTGGCAGTCAGTTCGAAGATGGCGCTCTCGGTGGAGAATGCCCTCAAGTACCAGCAGGCAGAAAGTTCCGCCACTACCGACTACCTGACAGACCTGCCCAATGCCCGTTCGCTATTCCTGCAACTGGATCGGGAATTGGCCCGCTGCAAGCGGGACAAGACCTCGCTGACCCTCATGGTCTGTGACATGGATGGGTTCAAGCAAATAAACGATCGCTTTGGACACCTCGAGGGCAACCGCGTGTTGCGGCTCTTTTCCCATGCGCTTAAGGAAACCTGCCGAGAATACGACTATGTCGCACGAATGGGCGGCGACGAATTTGTAGTGATCGCTCCGGGTTTAACTCCTGATGCGGCACCCAAGAAGACCGAACACCTGCGCGAACTTGCTCGACAGGCTGGCAAGGACGTCTGTAACGAGGACATTCTCTCGCTCAGTATTGGGCGATGCGTATACCCGGAAGACGGCCTCGACGCCGAGGAACTGCTGGCTGAAGCCGACCGTCGCATGTACATCGAGAAGCAAGGCCAGCCCAATCGCAAGAACCGCCGGTTGTATCCGCGGCTAAAGGGGCGCCTCACGATTGAATTCAAGCCGGAGAATTCGGAAGGACCGGTTCTGGGCAATCTCACCAACATCAGCCTGGGCGGCTGTTATGTGGAAACCAGCATCCTGCTGCCAGCCGATACCAAAGTGAAGTTGCTCTTCTCGATTGACGACAACAAGCTGCAGGCCGAGGGCATGGTGGTCCGCAACGATCCCGGATCAGGGGTCGCTATCAAGTTCAAGGAAGGAAATCGCGAGGAGCGGGCCCATCTGCAAAGTATTCTGGAATATGTGGACCGCACCTCGAAAGCTTTCGACAACTACTACCTGTCAAAAATCCAGATGCGCTGAAGACTTGGGCAAGGTGTGGAATGAAGCGTGCAGGCGTGCTCCAACTTGGGCAACACGTGGGGAAAATTGTCCTGATTGTTCTGCTGGGCGGAACGTTAGGAGCGGCCCTGGTACGTTTTTCCCCCGGGTTCGGAGTCGACGAACGGGAACTGGACAGCCGGCTGAATGAACAAAGCATCCGGGCGCTGCGGCAGAGACAGGTGGACGAAAACAATTTCGCAGTCTTCTATGTTCATTATCTAGGCAGATTGCTGCGTGGTGATTTGGGGATGTCGCGCACTTTCGAGCGGCCGGTCTCAGAGCTTCTGAAGGAACGTTTTCCCGAGACAGCGAAATCTGTGGGCCTAAGTCTGGCGCTGGCCTGGACGCTCGGTTTCTCCCTGGCGATTCTGGCCGTGATGTCGCGTCACTGGACTATAGATCTGGGTGCCAGCCTTTTAGCGGGAATGTTAATGTGCCTGCCTGCGGCAGCGATGGCACTGCTGTTTGTCCTTGCGCGAGCGCCGGCGCGGCTTGTCCTGGCCCTCGTCGTACTTCCGCAAATCTTTCGATATTCGCGCAACCTTCTGGCCCGCAGTGCAGCGCAGCCGCATGTGTTGATGGCACAAGCCAAGGGATTGAACACTTCGCGAATTTTCTTCTGCCACATCCTGCTTCCGGTGGCACCTCAGGTATTGGCGCTGGCCGGG